>SL_3KL_010_SEDDRAFT_10003659_pt1 | contig 13964 bp, 15 predicted proteins | sample SodLakKL_010_SED_2_FD_10381 | JGI IMG/M metagenome (IMG submission 10381)
TGGTGATGGCAAGAATTGCCGCCGCCTGGGCACGGCCGAGTTTTAACATTGCGAGCGGATCTACGCCATAAATTGGTGTTTCAACTGCGCACTCTTTAGGCTTATACTTTTTTACGAGCTTGGTAACCTCTTCAAATATATACTGCAGTCGATCGGTATGATCGTCCATTTTCTCCATCCGAAGAACACCAATATCTTCCGTTTTATACGAATTGTTCTCTATGGATAGAATTGCAAATCCGGTAGCGCGGGAACCGGGATCAATACCGAGTATTTTTTTCTCCATAATTGGGATCGGCGATTTGTGGTAGGTATATCTTATATATACATAAAAACAGACTGCAAATAAAAAGGCCGGGGAGTTCCCGGCCCGATATCATTATTTACTCTTCGTCGGCGTAGAGTTTTGTCAGTCCGTCAATCATCTCTTCGGAGATTCCGGCTGTAACAAAACCGCCATCGTGGTATAGATTCTGCATGGTTACTTTTCGTGTCAAATCAGAGAAAAGCGTTACGCAGTAATCGGCACACTCATCTGCGGTAGGATTACCGAGCGGGGCAATTTTTTCTGCAAATGTGTACATGCTGTCGAATCCTTTAATGCCTGATCCCGCAGACGTTTTCGTCGGTGCCTGAGAAACTGTATTAACACGAATACCGCGCTCTGCAAGACGGCTTCCATAATTTCTGGCTATACTTTCCAGTAGCGCTTTGGCATCATTCATATCGGAATACTTGGAGAAAATTCGCTGTGCACCGATATATGATAGTGCAACTACACTTCCGCCATCATTCAAAATTCCGGCCTCATCAGCGTAATGCAACACTTTATGGAGTGATACTGCTGAAATATCGAGCGTTTGGCTGTACCAGTTGTAGTTGAGGTCTTTATACTCTTTCTTTTTACGAACATTAGGAGACATCCCGATCGCGTGCAGGATAAAATCTACTTCACCAATCTCTTCCTTTACCTCCTGCATCATCTTTTCCACTTCCTTCTCATCACTTACATCACAAGGGATGATTTTAGCACCGGTTTTTTCCGAAAGTTCATCAAGCGTTCCAAGTCTCAGCGCAATTGGGGCATTGGAAAGCACAAATTCAGCACCTTCTCTTTGGCAGGCGAGTGCAATTCTCCAGGCGATACTGCGCTCGTCCAGAGCACCAAAAATTATCCCTTTTTTTCCCTTCAGTAATCCGTATCCATTCTTATCAGACATTGTTGATCCGTTCGTTGATTTACAATTAGCGTAATTTCGTTTCAGAAAATAACATCTTCACCCTTCACATTGAAATATTAACTGAAATGGTCTTTCATGATCTATCGGTTTGATGGTGCTCATTAAAACTATCTAAAATGAGCACAGAATAAGGAAACCGTGCATCAGTACCGTCATACCAAACCCCCGAGCCGGCATCTCCTGCCTATTTTAAGGATAGGAGATCCCGCATCAAGTGCGGGATGACACATTTAAAGGGATAAGTAATAACGGTTTATTTCAAAGGAAGAAAAATTATCCACACAACTGTTGATAAGTGAGTATATAAAGTGTAATTTTGGAGACTCTGTAACATTTTAACAATTTAGTACTGCTGTGTAATGTTTGAAGATTTGTCTTCTAAAATAGAATCAGCCGTTCAGTCACTGAAAGGCCAGTCCCGTATCACCGATGTAAATATCGCTGAAACCGTACGGGAAATCCGCCGCGCCCTCCTCGATGCGGATGTTAATCTCGAAGTAGCCCGTAAATTTACCGATGACATTAAAGAACGGGTCTTGGGATCTGATGTTCTTACCAGCGTAAATCCCGGTCAGCAGTTTACAAAGATTGTTTTTGACGAGATGGTGAGTATACTCGGCGAGGAGCGCGAAGATATCGCCGTGGCACAAACACCCCCTACCGTTATTCTGATTGCTGGACTGCAGGGATCAGGTAAAACTACATTTTCCGGTAAGCTTGCACGCTATCTGAAGCAAGAGAATAACAGAAACCCAATTTTAGCAGCTGCCGACGTTTATCGTCCCGCAGCAATTGATCAGTTAAAGACCCTGGCCGATAGTATTAATGTTCCGGTCTACTCTATCCAGCAAAAAGATCCGGTTCGTGTAGCGAAGGAAGCCGTTTCCATGGCGAAAAGTCTGGCGCTTGATACCGTAATTATTGATACGGCCGGCCGCCTGCACGTAGATGANAAAATGATGAATGAGGTTGCGGAAATTAAAGAGGCCGTAAATCCTGATGAGATTCTTTTTGTAGTAGATGCCATGACGGGTCAAGATGCCGTAAATACCGCAAAAGCATTTAACGATACGATCAATTTTGACGGCGTTGTATTAACCAAGATGGATGGAGATACCCGCGGTGGAGCCGCCCTCTCTATCCGATCAGTCGTTCAAAAACCAATTAAGTTTATGAGCACCGGCGAAAAGCTGGATGCTCTCTCACCATTTTATCCGGATCGCCTGGCCCAACGAATTTTGGGGATGGGTGATGTTGTGTCGCTGGTTGAAAAAGCTCAACAGCAGTATGATGATGACCAGGCGCAACAACTGAAAAAGAAGATCCGGTCGGACAAGTTTGATCTTGAAGATTTCTTAGAACAGATCCAAAAGATTAAGAAGATGGGGAATGTATCGGACCTTGTCGGTATGATTCCCGGTGCAGAGAAACAGATGAAAGACGCCGATTTTGATGAAGATGCTTTCACTCCCATTGAGGCGATCATCAAATCGATGACCCCGGAGGAGCGTGCAAATCCGGATCTTTTAAATGGTAGCCGTCGTCGAAGAATTGCAAAAGGTTCCGGAACGAGTGTTCGGGAAATCAATGAACTGATGAAACAGTTCACGCAGATGAAGAAGATGATGAAAACCATGTCGAAAATGAACAAAATGGGCCGCGCTATGGAAGGGCTCAAAAATCTGCCGTTTGGCAAATAACACCACTTTAAAACAAATAAACCAACAGGAGTACACCATTGATTAAGTTACGTTTACAAAGAAAAGGAAGAAAAAAGAGGCCATTTTACCACATCGTGGTAGCCGATAGCCGTTCACCACGTGATGGACGAATTATTGAACGATTAGGCCGTTTTGATAACACCAGCGAAGCGCAGCAGCTCACTTACGACGAAGATCGTGTGATACACTGGCTAAAAATTGGTGCTCAGCCGAGTGACACCGTTCGAAGCATCCTCAAAAAAGAGGGAATTCTCTACAAAATGCACCTGGTTCGTTGGGGCAAATCCGAAGAAGAGATTGAAGCCGCATTGACTGAGTGGAGAGAAGCTCGCGAAGAAAAAATGAGCGACAAAGAACTCAGCAGAAAAGAGAAGCAGAAAGAAATTCTGAAAGCGGAAGAGAAAGAGTACAAGAAACAGCTTGAAGAAAAAGCTGCTGCCGCTGCTAAAGAATTAGAACGCAAGAAAGCAGAAGAAGCTAAAGCGAAGGAAGAGGAAGAAAAAGCCGCTGCCAAAGCTAAAGAAGAAGAGGCTCCCGAGCAGAAAGCAGATGATGCTGAAGCCAAAGAAGAAGCTTCTGAGAAAAAAGCGGATGATTCTAAAGATGAAGCACCTGCAAAAGAAGCAAAAGCTGAGAAGTCTGAAGAAAAAGAAGAAGCTAAAACTGAAGCTGCTGACGATAAAAAGGAAGAAGCGGAAGAGAAGAAGGAAGCAAAGGCTGACAAAGAAGAAGAAAAAGAGCCTGAAGCCGAAGCAAAATCAGACGATGCTGAAGAGGAAGAAAAAGCTGAAGCAAAGGATGATGAGAAAGATGAAGCTCCNTCTAAAGTTTCAACTGATATGAATGCGAACGAAGCAATTGATCATATCAAAGATACTCCGCTTGATGAGCTTAAAGGATTTGTTCCTGAAGATGAAGATCGTGTGACTGTGCAGCGTGCATGGGAAAGCAAACAGTCTGATTAAATAGAAAGGTGACCGGATTATGAATTCCCGGTTCACGGAAATTGGGAGAATTGCTCGGCCCCGCGGACTCGATGGGGTTGTTCGTTTTTCGCCTAATGAAAATTTTGACGCTGATTTACTGGATACCCTCAATATCGTTTATATACGAAATGAACGATCCGATTTAATTCCCATACGAATTGAATCGTCTTATAAAGAGGTGAAGAGAAATCAGCCTGTGTTCTTTGTAAAATTTGATATGATTGCCGACCGTACGGAAGCGGATAACGCGATGGGAAAAGCTGTCTTTACAGACCAAGTTTTGGAAGTCGATGATAAAGCTTTCGATCAACCCGAAGAGTTAACCGGGTACGATGTTTTCTTTAATGAAGAGAAGTTTGGAACGGTTTTGGATACACTATCCAATCCTGCCCATCCTATTCTTGAAGTTAAGCGAGATATCGGAACAATTTTGGTTCCAATGGTAGATGAATTTATAGCTGCCATACATCACGAAAACCGTACGGTTACATGCAAAAATCTGGATCAACTCATCGATTAGAGTTATGATACGAATTGATATTTTATCAGGCGTACCTGCGCTTTTAGAAAGCCCGCTTAACTATAGCATTGTGGGCCGCGCCCGGGAAAAAAACCTGGTAGATATTCATATTCATGATCTTCGGGATTATTCCGAGGATAAGCATAACAAGATCGATGACTATCCCTATGGCGGTGGTGCCGGAATGGTTCTTTCTGCACAGCCTATTTTCTCCTGTATAGAGCAGTTACAATCGCAGAGGGAATATGATGAAATCATCTTTACCGCACCCGGTGGAGTTCCATTTGAACAGAAACATGCGAATGAACTTTCCATCAAAAAAAACATTATTTTTTTGTGTGGCCATTATAAAGGGGTAGATCAGCGAGTGCGTGATGCGTTGATCACCAAAGAGTTTTCTATTGGAGACTATGTGCTGTCGGGTGGTGAACTGCCGGCATTGGTTATGACCGATGCCTTGGTTCGATTGCTTCCGGGAGTTCTTGGAGATGCTGAAAGTTCACTCACAGATTCATTCCAGGATGAGAATCTTTTGGAGGGTCCGGTTTATACAAGACCCGCCGAATTTAAAGGGATGAAAGTTCCGGATGTGTTACGATCAGGTGATCATAAAAAAGTTGAGAAATGGAAACGGGATCAATCCATAAAACAGACAGAAGAACGACGTCCCGATTTATACGAAAATTTTAAAAAGAAAAATTAACGCCCAGCAACGAGGAAAAAACAATGGATAAGCTAAAATTAATAGAACAAACCGTAATACGTGATGATCTTCCGAAAATCAATCCGGGAGACACTATCAACGTGCACTATCGTGTTCGTGAAGGTGATAAGGAGCGTATTCAGCAATATGTGGGAACCGTTATAAATGAACGGGGAAGCGGAGCCAATAAAACAATAACTGTTCGTAAAATGTCGGGCAGCGTTGGTGTTGAGCGTATTTTTCCGCTCTACTCACCTTTTATTGCTAAAATTGAAATTCGAAAAGAAGGACGCGTACGTCGTTCCAAACTTTTCTATCTGCGAGAGCGACGTGGTAAAGCTGCGCGTATTCGAGAGAAGGATAAGGTCAATACCCCAAAAGCATAAAGAGCTTATAAAATCAGCGGATGGTGATACACCTTCCGCTTTTTTTATGTCTGCATAGGGATATTAAATTATCCAGAGAAAATTACGTAAAAACTATTCTGCCGGTTAAGCGAGCTGCAATGCTCAACCACATAATCAATCAATTCTATACCTATGAATATTATTTTATTTGGTCCACCCGGAGCGGGTAAAGGTACGCAAGCGGAAAAGCTAAAGAACCATTTCGAAATTCCGCACCTCTCTACCGGTAATATTTTTCGGGCAAACATCAAAAACGAAACAGAGCTTGGTAAAAAGGTAAAATCTATCCTCGATGCGGGTGATCTGGTACCGGATGAAACCGTAGTAGATATCGTAGTAGATGAACTTCAAAAACCGGACTATGAAAACGGCTACATACTGGATGGCTTTCCCAGAACCGTACCACAGGCCGAAGCTCTTGATAAATTTTTGGAATCAAAGGGTACTGCTATCGATACATTTTTGATGCTCGTTGTTCCCGAAAAAGAGCTCGTTGATCGAATTCTAAGCCGGGCTGATGGACGCTCTGATGACAGTCCTGAAAAGGTAAAAAGGCGGCTTGATGTCTACAGAAAAGAGACAGAACCTGTCCTTAATTACTATAAGAAGAAAGGGTTAGTTGAAGAGGTAAACGGCGTGGGTTCCGTGGAAGAAATTTTCGACCGAATCAAAAATACCCTTCAATAAGTATTAACATCTACTATTTTTAAGCTCCTTTTGGATATCCCGAAAGGAGCTTTTTTTATCTGTTTTGAAGATGGTTTACAATTGATGGAGTTACATCTAAAATACTTTCCACATCTTTAAAGTATTCAACCTCCCCTTTTACCAGAAGCGGAACCGGGTTTCGGGTATGGGTTTTAATCCGTAAATCCTCCAGGTTTCCATGGTCGCTTGTCAAAACAAAGGTGTCATCATCGGACAGATTTTTTGTGATATGCAGCAGAAATGGATTCAACACATCCCTAATTTCATCGGCATACGCATGGTCCATCTTATGCCCTGCCTTATCTGTTAAGTAGAATTCATACAGTACCAGGTCATGAATTTTTGCTGCTTGCAAAACGCGATCGGCAGCTTCCTCTTCAGTAATTTCAGGTACATCCAAATTCAATTTCTCTCTCCAGATATTCTGTTTTATTTCTGCCGTTACAGCTCTCCCCGCTTTCACATCAGAAAGACTATTTAATCTAATCTCCGCTGATTTTACCATTAATGTGGTTGCGGTCCATCGATTACGCTGTTCTGCCCTTTCAAAAAAGATATCGGGATAGGCGTTTAAAAAGTGCGTAGATTTTTGGAGCTTTTTTACCCGGTGGAACAGACTGCCTTTTTTAAGAAATTTTTTCGTTTTAGAATGGGGAAATGGGCCAAAATGTTTACCAATTTCTTTCGATGCATTTTTCCCGGAAAACAGTGTAACCTGACCCGTTCCGCTTTGCGGCAGTCCTTCTACACCTAAATTTGCATCAATAGGTTTATACAGAATATTGTCGGTTTGATGAGTTTTACAGCCGTTATGTAATCCATCAACCCCGGTAAATTCCTTAAAAAAAGACCATTTATGATCATCAAGCGGATTATGATCACCGGCCGGTCCTACTCCAATTCCATCAACAAAAATAAAAATAACCGACATTACCGCTCCATCACCAAGGTTACGGGTCCGTCGTTTACAAGCTCAACATCCATCATTGCACCAAACTCCCCGGTTTCTATATTCAGTTCCGTATCCGATTTTAATTTATCAACCATATAATCATAAAGGGGTTCTGCCTTGTCGGGTTTTGCCGCTTCCATAAAACTTGGACGTGTACCTTTCTTCATATCACCGTAGAGGGTGAACTGTGAAACCACCAAAATTTCTCCACCAATATCTTTGGCTGATACATTCATTTTTCCCTCATCATCCTCAAAAATTCGAAGCTTAGGGATTTTACGGCAGCACCAATCAATTTTCTTTTTTGTATCCGACTCATGGATACCAACTAAAAGCAATAACCCTTTATTAATAGCCCCGGTTTTTTTTCCATCGACTGTTACAGATGCAGATTCCACGCGCTGAATGACAATTCTCATATGTGTAAAACTTTGTTGATAACAGGTTCTAATTATGTGGAGAAAAAATGTAAGGGATAAAAGTAGAAATCTATCCACAGCTTTCCACAAATTTTTCGATTTATGCACATAGCAAAAGAATAACTTTTGATGTAAACAACTTTTAAATCCGGACAGGTGTAAAACGTATGTAAATGTGGATAGGTAAATTTCAGCCCGCTTAAGTGTTTGTTTTTATTGACTAAGTTTTCAACAATGTTATTCACATTTTATTCAGCAGAGATAGATAAAAGACAATAAAAAAGTTCTCCACTTTTCCACACGCTCTACTACAATACTACAAATAAAAAAATCTCATCACTTTCGTTTATACCTGTGGAAAACCTTTTGAATTAAACAAAACAAGGAGCTTCTTTCTTTTTATATTTTCATTGAGTTTAAAAGAAAACAAATAACCCAGAATAGATTCCACGTGTCTAAAAAGAAATTTACTTACAAAGATTCCGGAGTAGATATAAAAGCAGGTGAAGAGTTGGTAGACTCTATCAAAGATGTAGTAAAAGAGACCCACAATGCATCTGTACTCAGTAATATTGGTGGCTTTGGAGCACTATTTGCACCTGACTTTTCCTCATTTAAAGAACCGGTATTAATCAGCAGTGTTGATGGAGTAGGTACAAAATTAATTGTGGCGTTTAAAAGTGAGAAGTATGACACCGTTGGTCAGGATCTGGTTAATCACTGCGTAAATGATATTGCCGTATGCGGTGCCACTCCCCTCTTTTTCCTGGATTATTTTTCAACCGGTAAATTGGAGCAAGATGTAGGTTATCATGTTATTAGTGGATTTGCCAAAGCGTGTAAAGAGAACGGCGTTGCACTAATTGGCGGTGAAACTGCTGAGATGCCTGATATCTACAAAAAAGGTGAATTTGATCTGGCTGGTACCATTGTTGGAGTAGTAGAAAAATCAGAACTCATTACGGGTGAGAATATTGAAAAAGGCGATAAACTGATCGGGTTTAAAAGTTCGGGACTGCACACCAATGGCTATTCACTAGCAAGAAACGTTCTCTTCAGTAAATACGACGTAACGGATCAACCCGAAGAGCTGGATGAAACTGTAGGTGAATCACTTCTACAGATTCATAAATCGTATCTGCAACTGATTACCGAACTGAAAACCGTTGATGGAGTGGATGGGTTTTCTCATATCACCGGTGGCGGAATTGAAGGAAATACGAAACGTATTCTGCCTGATAATCTTTCACTGAATGTAGATTGGGATGCCTGGGATCGTCCCGAAATTTTTAAACTTATCCAATCGATTGGAAATGTACCCGAAGAGGATATGCGATCGAGTCTTAACCTGGGTATTGGATTGATTGCGGTTGTTAAACCGAATGCTGTTGAGGAGGTTAANAAGAGGGCATCCAAACTTGGCGAAGATTGCATTGAGATAGGCATAATTGGTTAAGAGTGAGTTAGATACCCGGTTTTTATATTCTGTTTTATTCTATATTTGTTCGATAACTAAACTTACAGGCTATAAAATGGGGAGGTAAAAATGGTTTATTCCGAAAAGGAGTGGATCACATGGATGGATCAGCTGGCGGAAAATGATTATCTGATACAGGATGATTTTATAAGTGATGATCTCTACCGGAAGATAATGACGTTTTTTTCAGATGTTGAGGAGAAAGACAAATTGAAGAAAGCGGGAATTGGCTCATCTAAGAATTATAAAATCGAAGAATCAATTCGGGGTGATTTTATCTACTGGCTCGATCGCGAAAGAGATGATGAGCTTACTCCATTCTTTAATTTGATGGATGAGTTAATAACCAATTTAAAAAGACATTGCTTCCTCAGCTTATCGGGTTCTGAATTTCATATTGCAAAATACCCGGCCGGTTCGTACTACGATCGCCATATCGANCGGCCNAATGAGCGATCAAACCGAGAGATTACGGTACTGATTTACTTGAACAGAAATTGGAAAAAGGGAGACGGTGGTGAGCTGAAGATGTACAGGGATGAAGGTGAACTTCTTGTAGAACCGATCGCCAAACGGCTCTTGCTGTTTAAAAGTGACAAAATTGAGCACGAAGTTTTAAAAACCAATGTTGAGAGATACAGTTTAACCGGTTGGCTACTTCATCAACCCTCTTCTCTGGGGTATATTTTTCCAGGATAATAGCTGTTGTAAACTCTTCTGTTTTCAAGTTATCTTAAAGCAAAATTAAATAAGATTGGAGAATAAATGGCTACCGTTAAACTGTTAAAAATTGCACACGGACGAAGTGGTGATAAAGGAAATGGAAGTAATGTTGGTATTATTGCACGCCACCCTGATATTTACCCTTTTTTGAAAGAGAAATTAACATCAGATCGTGTGAAAGATCATATGAAGCATATCTGTAAGGGGGACGTTGAGAGATATGAGATGGAGAATATTGGTGCTCTTAATTTTGTTTTGAATGAAAGTTTGGGCGGTGGGGGAACCGTTTCGTTAAAGCTGGATGCCCAGGGAAAAACGCACGCCTCTACACTTCTCCGTATGGATATTGACGTTCCTGATGATCTTTTGAAGCTGGTTTAAGTTTTTTTAGAAAGGTTACTTCTGCCTCTATCTGGTTTTGAAAACATAGTAGATACTTCGACTCCATTTGTCGCTCCGCTCCTCATTACGCTCAGTATGACGTTAACCGTCACATTGAGCGCAACGAAACGAAGCCGGTGTTTTTCCGGTCCCGATCCTTCGGGGTGGAGTGAAGTCGAAATGTTATTCCTTAAGTCTTATAAAAGCCTTTAACTACAAAATAGTGGACTCAATAGACGAAAATAAGCAGAGTTTCTTCGTTAATTAAAAACGCCTATCCAAGCACTTTGTTGATCGCCTCTTCAACGGTACTGTTTCCGGATATCAAATCCAGCGTTTTCCCTGAAAGTGACGGTGTTTCCAAAACATTTGTAAGTACCGCGGCAACATCTTCCCGCGGAATTTCTCCCGGATCCAATTTTGGTGCAAGCGAAACCTTGCCGGTACCATTTTCATCCGTTAATCGTCCCGGTTTGATGATGGTATAATCGAGTCCGCTTTTTCGAAGGGCTTCGTCCGCTTCTGCTTTGGCTTTTTGATAAACTTGGAAAACGTCACTGCCACGAGGTTCATCCAGTCCCATAGCGCTGATCATTACATATCGGTCAATCCCATTTTTCTTTGCTGCCTCAATTAATTTTATAGCACCATCACGATCTACAGTCCATTTTCGATCTGCACCACTGCCCGGACCGGCCCCTGCCGCAAAAACTACGGCATCAACATTACCTACCGCTTCAGAAATATCCTCCTCTTTTTCAACATCACAAATTACAGGCTCTACACCCAGATTTTTAAGATCTTCTGACTGTTCCTGTTTTCTAATTAGTCCTCGCACTTGGTGTCCATTATTGACTAACATATGGTGCATATGCATGGCAATCTTACCGTGTGCTCCAAGAATTGTAATTTTCATAGTGTAATTCGTTTTGGTTTGATAAGTTATGTGGAAATATTACGGGCTATAATTGTTCAACTCTATGTAGGCGAAACAAAACGAGAGTAAATATCATTTATAGTAATAACAGTTTGATTAATTACATTCTCGAAAATTTATGACTCGATCATTCCTTCTTATTCTTATTTCATTTTTTTTAACAGTAGATCTTTTTGCCGCGGCTGAGTTAGCATCCGATGAGTCCGAAGTTGATCAGCGTAGACAGGTCACCTTTTATCCTACTTATGGTTATATGGATGGTGATACATGGGTGATACCGCTACGTGCTTATGTTCATCGAGACCGGAGAATGTGGGAGAGGCTTACTACTCGACAAGTTCGAAGCAGATTTAATTTGAGGCCGGAAGAAGCGGATAATTTCAGATACAGAATTCGTGATTTTGTAACGAACAGCCGCTCGGGAAGGGAAGTACAGATTGAGTTTGAAAACGATCCTCAGGATCAAAAATTTGGTATTATTGGGGATGATGGAATGTTCGTAGAGAGTGATAACTACGGATACATTGTTGGCCATCTGCGTATCCATAAAGAGCGTGCACAAGAGCTGNTGGATGCCCAGGAAGGTGATGATAATTGGCTTCGTTACAGTACGGTTTCTGACCGTTATTACGGAGAGGGAAAATTTGAACTAATTGAACCGGAAGGATTATCGATTGTATCAGATGTAGACGATACCATTAAAATTACGGAGATTCCGGCGGGCTCGAGAATTGTGGTACGAAATACCTTTTTTAAAGATTACACCGCCGCCCCGGGGATGGCTGAAAAATATAACAATTACGAAGATGCTACTTTTCACTATGTATCGGGATCGCCGTGGCAGCTGTTTAATCCCCTGCACAGTTTTTTAATTGAAGAGGCCGGCTTTCCAAAAGGTACATTTCATATGAAAACAGTGAGGAAAAGCATATTTCGGTTGGGTTCGTGGTCCGATCTGCGGGAGTTGGCCACTGACGAAATGGTGACATTCAATCAAAAAATTAACCAGATTAGCCAGCTCTTTACCCACTTTCCGGATCGGGAGTTCATCTTAATTGGTGACTCAGGGGAGCGAGATCCGGAGGTCTACAATACCATTAGAGATCGGTTCCCCGACCAGGTTAGGGAAATTATCATTCGCGATGTGTTAAATCATCGAAATATAGAACCGGATCGACTGGAAGGAATGAATATTATACGGGCAAGAACCATTACACCCGGTACATCGCAGTTTGGGTCTCCTTAAAAAGATCCAATGTGATAGGTAACATTATCCGTAGCCGGCTCCCATCCAATGGATATTCCCAAGTCGAATGTAAGATTACTTAGCCGAAACCGGGAACGGATACCTGCACCCAAAACCGTACGGGCTGAATTCGAAAATCTTTCACTGCTGAGTTCACTGATATCCCCCACGGTTTGAGAAAAGAGAACGAGGTAGATATTCGAAAGATAGGCCGGAATCAGAAAACCGCCATCATCGGGATAAGTAAGCGGTATGGTGTAGCGGGTACCTAAAATTCCAACATTATTAAATCCTTGCAAAGGTTGTGGGTCGAACAGATCGGTGTAGAGAGACTGGTTATTAAAAACAGGAGCATCCGTTTGGGTGATTCCCTGGGCCGTAATTCGCAGCGACTGATTCCATCTTTTTAACGGCGAAATGTAGGTTGTCACCCCACCCCTGAATCCTTTCCGTTGTAAAAAACCACCTCTGATTGTTTCATTAGGAAGCTCAAGAGTAAAGTCGGCATCATTCAGTCCATACCGGGTTTGGGTAAACAATCGAACACCCCTGTTAGGCTGAACATCGCGGGTAAATTGGCGAATCCCGAAATTAAAAGTGGTAGATAATCCCACAGTATGAAGCGTAGTTGCATCTGAGTAGGAAATTCTGGCGTCCTGCCGATCCCGAAATGTGCGTCGCGATAGAATATACTCCGGTTCAAAAAACAGAGATGAAAACCGGCTGTTTTGCTCCAGCCGAATCGGTATGGGAACAGAAAGTGCCGCCCCACGCTGTTGATTGATTAGCGGAATGGCTACCTGCTCACCATCAATTTCGGGACGCAAGGTTGTAAGAATGGGCGAATCAAAAACGTTAATTTCAAACCCGGGATAAAATCCGGAATATTGGTAGGTACCATCAAACCAAAACCGATCGGCAAAATTGGTAATNTCCATGTCGTACGAATGTCGGCTCATCCGATCGCCGCTTTCCAACCGCAGCCCAATTTCATCAATCCCGCTCGCATCCCGGCTGTTAAAAGTGGGGACCCACAACCGGGGTTTCAGCCATCCCAACCCGGTGGAATAGTCGGTTTGATTCCACCCCGATTTATCTACCTCCTCTTCCCGGTTTAAAAGCGGTCGATTCATATACGCAAGCGTCTCTTCATCCCCACTCCACTCGCCATCCGACAGCGTTCTGTTAACAAAATTTTCTGTTGAGAGAATAAAAGGATGCTGCTCATTTTTCTCCTGTCCGATGTAGCTAATGCCATTACCATCAAACGAATAACCGGCTTCATAAGCATTAAATCTACTCTCAGTCAGGCGGGTTACCTCTTCCCGATCCATATCATATTCGTAAATATTCATCGTGCCGGTATGGTCGGCGGTAAACAACAATCGANGTTCATCAGGGTGCCAGGCNGGATCAAAAATAGAACCGCCGGAGAAAAAGATATCGGGGTCTCGGGCAAAAAGGGTGTCAATGTCATCGAATGATTCAAACCATAGAGCCTGCACTCCATTTTTTCGTCCCAATATGGCGGCCCGGTTTTTTT
>SL_3KL_010_SEDDRAFT_10003660_pt1 | contig 13964 bp, 8 predicted proteins | sample SodLakKL_010_SED_2_FD_10381 | JGI IMG/M metagenome (IMG submission 10381)
GATAGTGATATTCTACTGGCTCATGAACTAACCCATATTGTTCATGCCACCACTGCGCAGTTATCAGGTGCATGGGAGCGAACAATCGCCACGGTGATCATCCAAGAAGGTTTAGCGGCCCTTATGAGTAAAGAGATTGTTCCTCACCAACAAGATGCTGCCTATATTGAATGCAAGGCTGGATGGCTACAAGAATGCCATGCTTACAGGAATCAGATTATAAAGGGAATCATTCCTTACTTACAGCAATCCTCATCTGAAGTCGTGACTAAGTTTACGGTTGGGAAAGGAACAACCAATCACGAACGTGAAGCATATTATGTTGGTTGGGTCTTAGTGCAATACCTGTTAGCAAGAGGAAGCACTTTTAAAGAGATTGCCCATATTCAAGAACAGGATTTAGCTCAACTTGTTAAAGAAAACTTAGTTGAGCTATTACAGTGTCAATAGGGACGGGACAATTTTCTCCCATGGCATTATTTGATTCTGCATCAATCTTTTCACCTTCTTGTTTAACAGTGAATAATAAGCACTCACAGCTTTTTATAGTCAGAAGAATTTAAAAAGCGTATTTTTATCTGAATTGCGGTATTTTTGCAGGATAAGCCTGGCAGTTGAAGAAATAAGAGTTGTAGTTTCAAACCTGTAGAATGTTTTAATGGCAGTTAGATTAGTTCACTTATACCGGGGAGGAACCATCAGTCAGAACAACAATCAAGATAGAGGTAAATGTTCGTATTATTTAGGCCAGAAGGTATATGCGTAAACCAAAAATATATTTAGTTTTATAAGCTGACCAAGAGGAGATTGTATGATTCAGAAACTAACCCTAGCCCGATTGGAAAACCTTTTACTACAGGCTTGCGACATTCTTCGCGGCAAAATGGATGCCTCTGAATACAAGGAATATGTTTTCGGGATGATCTTCTTAAAGCGTCTCTCCGATCAATTTGATGCAGAGCGCGAGCAGATGAGAAAGAAGTATCAAAAGCAGGGCCTTTCCCCGGAATTGATTGAAAAGCAGCTTCAAATGCCAGACAAGTACCACTTCTTTGTGCCAGAAGCTGCCAGCTGGGAAAATGTTCGGCATCTGAAAAGAGATGTTGGCAACAGTCTTAACAAAGCCCTGCATGAGCTCGAGGAATCTAACCCTGACACCCTTGAAGATGTTCTTAAAGGTATTAATTTCAACCGTAAGGTTGGTCGGGTTACTCTCTCTGACAGTGTCCTGGTTGATTTTATCCAGCACTTTGAAAAGATTCCCATGAGAGATGAAGATTTCGAATTTCCAGATTTGCTCGGAGCAGCTTATGAGTACCTGATTAAATATTTTGCTGACAGTGCCGGTAAAAAAGGTGGCGAATTCTATACGCCAAATGAAGTGGTCCGCCTGATGGTTAATATTATCGGGCCTCGCGCCGGATTGACTATATATGACCCTACTGTCGGTTCAGGGGGTATGTTGATTCAATCCAAGCATTATGTTGATGAAAGGGGCGAAGACTCACGGGACCTTGGTCTCTACGGTCAGGAAGAAAATGGCGGCACTTGGGCGATTTGCAAGATGAATATGATTTTGCACGGTGTACTCACTGCAGATATCCGTAATGGCGATACAATCAAAGAACCCCTACATCAGGATCAAAACGGTGAACTGTTGCGTTTTGATCGGGTTATCGCCAATCCGCCTTTTTCCCAGAACTATAGTAAAACAGATATGAAATTTAAAGAAAGGTTTAGCTACGGCTTTTGCCCTGAGTCAGGGAAAAAGGCCGACCTGATGTTTGTCCAGCACATGGTGGCCAGTCTCAAGGAAACTGGCAAAATGGCTACAGTTATGCCCCATGGTGTACTTTTTAGAGGCGGTGAAGAGAAGAACATTCGCGAAGGGATGATTAAAGAAGGCATCGTCGATGCAGTAATCGGCCTTCCTGCCAACCTGTTCTACGGCACCGGAATCCCCGCCTGTATCCTGGTCATTAATAAAGAAGGTGCCCGTGAACGTAATAAAATCTTCTTTATCAATGCCGACCGCGAATACCGGGAGGGTAAAAACCAAAACTCTCTACGCCCGGAGGATATCCAGAAGATCACCAACGTTTACCGTTATAAGCGAGAGCTTCCGGACTATTCCCGCTTTGTATCCCTTGAAGAGCTGGAAAATGAAGAGTTTAATTTAAATATCCGCCGCTATGTTGATAACTCACCCGATCCGGAACCCCATGATGTACGGGCTCACCTGTTAGGCGGCATCCCCGAGTCGGAAATTGAAAGCCGTAATGAAGACTTTGCCGCTCACGGTATTGATATCTATAGTTTTTTTAAGCCTAAAGAAAAAGGTTATTACTTGTTCAGGGATGAAGTTGCCGTTAAGGAAGATATCCGGAAAATCGTTGAAGGATGCGAACGTGTAGCTGAAAAAGAGTCCGATATTATTTCAGCCCTGGACCAGTGGTGGTACGATCATCTAGATGAACTGGTTAAACTACCTGAAACCAAAAAAGTATACCAGGTTCGCAGCAGCTATATCCGCTCATTTGTTGACAGGCTCGATCAATTCGACCTGCTTGACTATCACAAGATTGAAGGCGTTTTTGTTACCTTCTGGCAGGAGGTTGCAGCTGATTTGAAATCAGTTGCTGCTTCTGGCTGGAGTGCCGGGTTAATTCCGGAAGAAGAAATCCTTGCTTCCCAGTTTCCCGAAGTATTGCAAAAGGTTAAAGATAATGAAGAAAGATTGACCGAACTGGAAGCATTATTTGCTTCTGCCGAAGCTGAAACCGGGGAAGATGAAGACCCCGAGAAAACAGAAGAAGATAACGGGGTGTTGTCAAAAGAGCAGGCTAAAGAGCTTAAAGACAGAAAGAAAGAGTTAACCGGAGAAATGAAATCTATCAGGAAAAATGAGCTTAAGCCGCTCGAAGAAACCCTGAAGAATCTGGAGAAAATTGATTCTGAAGCAGTTCAGGGTAGCGGTTATAATCCTGAAGAAATAGAAAATAAAATCAAGCAGGCCAAAGAGAAGATCGGCAAGAACGCAAACCGGTTAAGTGATATTGAGGTAAAGCTTTTCCGACATGAAGCTCTTGAAGATGAAGTAAAAAAACTGAAAGCGGAAAACAGGGCTGTAGAAAAGAAGAAAAGCAACCTGGTTGAAAAAGCGCGGGAAAAGATTAGTGAGAAAGAAGCAATGGGATTAATTCTGAAGCGTTTTTATAGTGTCCTTGAAGAGGACTTGCGGGATTATATGAAAAGCCACCTGTTAGATTTGACTGCTTACTTGGAGAAATTGTGGGATAAATATAAAGTGACGGTAAGAGATATAGAAAGAGAGAGGGATAAGGAAGTGGAGAAGCTTAATCAGCACCTGGAGGAATTGGGGTATTTGGGATGAACAAGCCTTTAGAAAAGCCAGATCGTTTTGAAGTTAATAATTGGACTTTAAAAAGAATAAAAGAGTTAGCGGCTATCAACTATGGTAGAGCTTCTTCCGATATAAAGGTTAAAAAGGGCAGAAATCCGATTATTGGAACTGGTGGTATAATTGGCTACTCTGGTGATTATGTATATGATAATGAATCCATTATTATTGGAAGAAAAGGAACTATAGATGAGCCATTTTATGCTTCTGATAGATTCTGGGCAATAGATACTACTTTCTATATGACAAGTTTTATCTGTTCGGTCAAATGGCTTTATTATTATTTGTCATATGAGGTTAATTTAAATAGATACAATGAAGCAACGGGAGTTCCTAGTTTGAATCGTGTCACCTTAGAAAACATTTTTATTAATACTCCTCCGCTATTAGAGCAAGAAAAAATCGCCAATATCCTAAACACAGTAAACAACACCATCGAAAAAACCGAAGCTCTAATAGAAAAATACCAAAAAGTCAAGGAAGGTATGATGCAGGATTTGTTTACCCGCGGCATTGGCGAAGATGGTAAACTCCGCCTGCCATATCACGAAGCTCCTGAGTTATATAAGGAAACAGAACTGGGGATGTTGCCTAAGGAGTGGGGAGTTGTTACCATGGCAGAGTTTGCCTCCGACGAGAAAAATGCAATTGTTGATGGCCCATTTGGGAGTAATTTAAAAATTGAACATTATAAGAATGAGGGTGTGCCTGTTATTCAAAGCGGCTTTGTTACTTCAAATTATTTCAGTGCGAAAAAATATCATTATGTATCAAAAGAGAAGTATATGAAAGAAATTAGGAGTCAAGTAAGCCCTGGTGATATAGTTATGGCAAAAATTGGTGCTCAATGTGGTAAATGTGCAAAACTACCTGAAAACCATGAAGTCGGTATTCTAGCTGGAAATTCTTTAAAGATTTCGGTTGGAGAAAATAATCTTAGTGACTATTTAGAAGCTTTACTGCATTATTATTATACTACTGGAAGAATTGCTGAAATAACAAGTACTACTGCACAGCCTGCTGTTAGCTTATCAAAACTCAAAAAAATGCTTATATGTAGACCTACTAAAAAAGAACAGGCGAAGATAGTAAGTTCCTTTGGGGTATTGTCAGGTTATATTTTTACTGAAGAAAAGTATTTATCTATATTGCATGATCTCAAGCAAGCACTAATGCAGGATCTTCTCACCGGCAAAGTCCGAGTTCCTGCCTAAACCGCCAAACAAAGGGAGGTAAGCCAGATGTCAGAATATGCCCAGGTGGAACAACCTTTTCTCAGGCAGCTCTGTGATCTGGGCTGGCAGGTTATTGAACACCCGCCGGGCGTGCCTACCGACCCGACCATAAGCTTGCGGGAAGATTTCCGTGAACTGGTTATAAAATCTGTTTTTAAAGAAGCAGTTAGCAAAATTAATACCACAGAAGATGGTCAAACATGGCTCATCGATACCCAGCTTGAAGAACTTTATACCGAATTAACTGATCACCCCTACAAAAACCTTTTGGAAGCCAACCGGGAAGTTCTTCACTTGCTTATAGAAAATACCCGGGTTGAATACAACGAATTAACCGGTGAAGAAGATCCCACAGTTAAGCTTATTGATTTTGACAATGTTGAACTGAATCATTTCCTGGCTGTCAATCAGTACCGTGTTGATACGGTAGATACAGCCAAAGAATGTATCATGCCAGATATTGTTCTGTTTGTTAACGGTATACCATTGATTGTTATAGAGTGTAAATATACCAGTAGTTTTCAGTCTAACCCGATGGAAGAAGGAATCAGGCAGCTGCTCAGGTATAGCGGCAGACGTCTGGCAACGGAAGATATTGAAGAAAAAGAAGGAGAAGAAAGTCTTTTCCACTTCAACCAGCTCATGATCTCCACCTGTGGGGATGAAGCCAGGTATGGAACGATCAGCTCTTCTTACGAACACTTCCTGGAATGGAAGGATATTTACCCGGTACAATTTAGGGACTTTACCCCTCCTTTAGGCGAGGTCCGTTCGCAGGAAAAACTGATTCAAGGTTTGCTGGTTCAGGGAACCCTTTTGGATGTCATTCGACATTTTATTATTTTCATGCAGATCAAAAGCGAAACTGTAAAAATTGTGGGCCGTTACCAGCAGTACCGGGCCGTATATAAAGCTGTTGACCGCCTGTTGAAAGGGGAAACCCACCAGGAGCGCTCCGGTGTGATCTGGCATACCCAGGGTTCGGGCAAATCGCTGACCATGGTTTTCCTGATTCGTAAGATTCGCTCCATTGAAGAGCTAAAATCTTACAAGGTTTTAGCTGTTAATGACCGCACCGATTTAGAAGAACAGCTCGGCGAAACGATGACTTTGACTGGCGAAACGGTCGATTATGCCAGTAGCACTGAAGAGCTGAAAAGAAAAGGAGTAACCGACACTTCCAATATTCTGATGGTGATGATGCATAAATTTATGGAACGTGAAAACTTGGATAAACCCCGGGAGCTGTCTGATGCCCTGATGGTGGCGGAAAGTTCTCTGCCCGATTATGAAGCCTTCGGCACAATCAACCCTTCAGAAAATGTATTAATCCTGATTGATGAAGCTCACCGCACCCAGGCCAGTTTACTGGGGATGAACCTGTTTAAAGCTTTTCCCAATGCCACCAAGATTGCTTTTACCGGAACTCCTCTGATTACAAAGAAGCATAAGAAAAGGACTCATGAAACCTTTGGCTCCTATATTGATACATATAAACTGCAGGATGCAGTAAACGATGGGGCGACAGTGCAAATTCTTTACGAAGGCAAAACAGCGAACACAGCGATTACTGAAAAAGCGCAATTCGATGATAAATTCGAAGACCTCTTCCGGGAAAGAAGTGAGGAAGAGATGCTGTTGATAAAGAAAAAGTACGGCACCCTGGGCGATATTTTTGAGGCAGAACAGAGAATTGAAGCAATTGCCCGTGATTTGGTTCGGCATTATGTAGATAACATTTTGCCTAACGGCTTTAAAGCCCAGGTGGTGACCAGTTCCAAGCTGGCCGCTACCCGCTACCAGAAAGCAATTGACCAGGCTATAGCTGAAAGCATAGAAGAGGAAGAACACCGGAGTAATCCTAATCTGGATCTGCTCAGGCAGCTTAAGTTCTTAAAAACTGCCGTGGTTATTTCATCGGAAGGAACAAATGAAGATCCTAAAGTAACCAGGGTTCGGAAAGAAGCCAAGCGGATGAATGCTATTACCAACTTTAGAAAGAGTTTTGATTTTGATAAACCTTACACCGGGATAGCTTTCCTAATAGTGTGTGATATGCTACTTACCGGTTTTGATGCACCCATTGAACAGGTTATGTATATAGATAAGAAGATGGTCGAGCATAATCTGCTGCAGGCTATTGCCCGGGTTAACAGGACAGCCCAGGGCAAGAGCAGGGGCTTTATCGTTGACTATATCGGGATTGGCAACCACCTTCACAAAGCATTGCAGATTTACGGGGGCGAAGAACAGGCCGATGTTTACGGGGCAATGCAGGACATTTCTTCCGAACTGCCTGTGTTGAAAGACCGTTATTACCGTCTGCTTGATTTATTTAAGTCGCGCGGTATCGACAGTATTCAGGAATATGTGGAATACCTGGTGCGGGATGTGCAGGAGCAGCATCAGATCATGGAAAGCTGCATTAAGCTGCTTGAAGACGTCAACCTGAGGGCAGCCTTCGATGTCCACTATAAGAAGTTTTTGCAGAGTATGGATATTATCCTTCCTAACCCGGCAGCGGAAGATTATGTGCTCCCAATGAAAGCTTTTGGCCATATCCAGAACCGGGTCCGGCACCGCTATAAAGATAACAGTATCAGTATTGCCGGGGCAGGTAATAAGGTCAAGAAGTTGATCAATGAGCACCTGATATCACTGGGAATTGATCCGAAAATTCCCCCGGTAGAGCTGATGTCCAAAGAATTTAAAACCGAACTTGACCGTAATAAATCGACAGGTGCTAAGGCCAGCGAAATGGAACATGCCATCCGCAAGCATATCAAGATCAATATTGATGAAGATCCGGTCCTTTATGAAAAATTTAGTGAGAAGCTGAAAAAAATTATTGATCTTTATGAACATGATATCGAAGAACGCTACCGTCAGCTGCAGGCGCTTTTTGGTGAGATCGAGCAGGGCAGAAAAGAAGATGAAGAGACAAAGGGTTTAGACCCTGTAAAAGAAGCGCCCTTCTATGATCTGCTAATTAACAGGGCTTTCGGAGATGAAAAGCCTGCTGAAAAAGTGAGGGATCAGCTAAAAGATGTAACAGGGGAAATTGTTTCCCTGATCTGTGAAAACATCAGGCTGGTTGATTTTTGGCGCAAGGGGAAAGAGCAGACTAATCTGCGCAGTGAAATTGACGAACTACTTCTTTTTACCGGGATTGACAAAGTGATAGAGGCAAAGGAACAGATTGCTGCTGATTTTATGGAACTGGCTCGTAAAAAACACAGGGAGCTGGAGAAATAATGCCTCGTTACAAGGATATTGATTATAACCTTAAACAAAGCAGCCGTAAAACAATGAGTATCTATATTGAACCCGACGGCAGTGTATCTGTACTTGCACCGAAACGGCTTTCTAAAGAAGAAATTGAAAAAGTTATAGAAAGGAAGCGCTACTGGATCTACTCAAAGTTAACCGAATGGCAGGAGCTGAACCGTTCCCGAATTGAGCGTGATTTTGTTGGCGGGCAGGGTTTCCCTTACCTGGGCCGTTCATACCGGTTGAAGATAGTGGATGACCAGGATGTGCCGTTAAAATTATATCAGGGCTACTTCTGCCTCCGTAAAGCTGAACTGGCCCAGGCTGAAAATGAATTTGCAAAGTTCCACCGGGAAAAAGGTTTAGAAAAGATTCCCGGCCGGGTTAACTATTATAAGCAAATAATGGGCATTAAGCCGAATGGTATTAGGGTAATGGATCTAAAAACCCACTGGGCTTCCTGCTCAGATAATGGAACCCTAAACTTTCACTGGAAATGCATGATGACACCACTAACCATCCTCGATTATATAGTAGTTCACGAACTGGCCCACTTATTGCACCCCACCCACAATCAAAACTTTTGGAACCTAGTCGACAAGATCCTGCCGGATTACATGGAAAGAGTTAAATGGTTGCGAGAGAATGGTGCAGGGATGGAGGTGTGAAAAGTGCGATAAAGTCTAAAAATTTTTTATAAAGAAAATGCTTAAAGGGGTTTTTTTATGACTGAAATTGATTTAAAAAGCGCTGGGTCGTTTGGTGAAGATTTTATAGATATTTACCTTAAAAACGGACTTGGTAGCCTTACAAAAAGAGATGTAGACGTGTTGGTATTGTATTTATTAGTTAAGGATGGAAGATATGACCTGCCAAAGGATATTTTTAAAGCATGTCGAGAGCTTAAACTTACAGAAGCGCGGGTGCAAAATTTGTATCAAGAAGTACAATTTAAGTATATGCAATATGATGAAACAGTAGCAAAGCAGAAGTTTGTTGAGTTAGTTGAAAATGGATTGATTGAGCAAAAAAGTAATAAGCTTACTTTTATAGTTAGAGAGCCATTGCTTAGACAATATTTTGAGGAGTGGGTTGCTGCTCAAGATGGTTTTACTGATAGCTCTTTCAATAAAAATTTAGTAACTGTAAGTGTCAGTACTTTTGAAAAAATTTTATATGACCTTATGGAAGTTGATTATGAAGATATCCAAGACAAGTTGATAAATGAGTTGACACCACTAAACGAAGCTCAGGATAATGAAAGCTTATTAAAACTGTTTGCAAAGGAATTTTTGAAAACTGCAGGTAAAGAAGCAGGTTCAATGAGTATGCATGGATTAGGGCTTGCCTTTAAAATGATTTTATTTGGTAATTATGGATAGGGTTTTATTCACTAAGCTTTTCCTGGGTTTAAAAAGGAATGAAATGAATAGTTTTTTGAATGACATATGGCTGATTGTAAAGACTGAGCCCACCTAACTCTGTTCAGACGATAGGTGCGTGGAGTACTCTACTACCTAAGTTTTGAATCAACTAATTAAGTAACGGAACTTCTTCAAATAGTTTTTCTTGTTTGAGTTTGAATAAAGTAAGGAGTGATATCTTGGCTATTCCAGACTATCAAACAATTATGCTGCCTTTGTTAAAGCTAACCAGTGATAAGCAGGAGCATAAAATGAGGGATGTCACCGATCGTTTAGCCGACCAGTGCGAATTGTCGGATGAAGAACGCAAAGTGCTTATTCCAAGCGGAACTCAGGCTCTTTTTTATAACCGTGTTGGCTGGGCAAGAACTTATTTAGTAAAAGCGGGATTGCTTGAAACGCCCAGGCGAGGTTTCATAAGAATTACCAAGAGTGGCTTGGAATTGCTTAATGAAAAGCCTGAAGAAATAAATAATAAACTTCTTAAACGCTACCCCGCTTTTCGAGATTTTCAATCAATTTCAACAGAAGATAAAACACCGAAAGAACCAGCAGAGAAAACTCCGGAAGAGCTAATTGAAGAAGGGTATCAAAATATTAGGGACAACCTGGCTGCAGATTTACTGACTGAGGTTAAGAATAGTTCACCCCAGTTTTTTGAACGTTTAGTCGTTGAGCTGCTTGTGAAAATGGGATACGGCGGCTCCAGAAAGGATGCCGGCGAAGCTATTGGCAAAAGCGGAGATGAAGGCATAGACGGCATTATTAAAGAAGACCGGTTAGGTTTAGACGTGATCTATATTCAGGCAAAAAGATGGGAAAATAATGTGGCACCGGCAGAGATTCAGAAATTTGTTGGTGCACTGCATGGTAAAAAGGCAAATAAGGGCGTATTCATTACCACTTCTACTTTTTCAAAGAATGCCTGCGCTTATGCAGCTGATGTTGGGACAAATGTTATCCTGATTGACGGTAGCCAGCTTGCCCAGTTAATGATTGATCATGATGTTGGTGTTTCCGAAGTTTCCAGTTATACAATCAAAAAAATTGATACAGATTATTTCATCGATGAATGATATGTAAGTTTTTCAGTTGCTTTCATTATGGAAACGATGATCAAGTCCTTAATTTTGTGTAAAAACATTTTGCTTTATTTATAATAACTTGAGCAATCGCTTTCATATAAAGCACGTGTCAAAGGGACGGAGGTTTGGCAACTTCAGATAACCCTGGTGTTCTTTCCACGGGGTGATAAAATGCCGAGACAAGCCAGAAAGAAAAGTGGGAGTGGGATATACCATCTCTTGCTAAGAGGTATCAACCGCCAGACGATTTTTGAAGACGAAGAAGACAGTGATAAATTATAAAAGATTTTAGGCATATATAAAGCAGAGCTTAACTGTTCTAGATATGCCTATTGCTTTATGCACGTCCCCTTGACATACCTTGTTTAAGAGTAGCTTGATCATTAAAAGCAGCACATGGTAATATTGAATCACAAGAAAAGCTAATTATACTTTGTCAGTTTATTGAATTAGGAGTGATCATTTAATGATATCCAGGTTTAGCCCGCTTCTGGCAGTTTTATTAATAGTAATACTGCTGGCAGCCTGCAATGCAGTCGATGATCCGGATCCGGATTTGGACGGTACAAGCTGGTATGTACTGGAAATTAATGGTGAGCCTATACCGGCTGAAATTGAAATCACTGTAATTTTTTCAGATGAGACATTAGGCGGCGAAGCTCCTTGCAATATCTATACTTCAGAGTATAGCCAGGATGGCAATAAAATCAATATAGAAAGCCCAATCATGACCCAGCTTTACTGCGAGGAAGAAAATGTGATGGAAGTAGAAGAAGCCTTTACTTCAGCTCTTGTTTCTGTCCGTAAGCTTGACTTGGAGGATGATTATCTTCTAATGAAGGATGAAGGTGACAGGGTTCTTCTGCAGCTTGGCAAGTAAACTTCCGGTTTAGCTGGCAGAAATAAAAAGTGAGGGATAGACTTGTATAAATGGTTAACTATAATCTTACTGATAGCAAGCCTTGTACTTGCCGGGCTTTTTATAAACCAGTACCAACAGAATCAAAATATAAAATAAAGTATGCTGGGCCAGTACTTAATAGCCTAACATAACATCAGTGGCCACCTCAACGATGCAGTTAAACACCATCTTGCCGGTAATAATAATCCATTGGATCTGTCAAGCACTCTAAATCCCAGGGGCTGGTTTGCCAGAAAAATAATTATCTATTTAACTGGAGGCGCCTATTTAAAGATCCGAATCGGACTTTAAAGCTCTAAACTAAAATGTCTGAACGAGAAGAAAAGAAAACCCCGCCTCTCTGGTTAGTCCTTATCCCTGTAGTGATCGTAGGTATCAGTCTCGGTTTTTCTGTTTTTCTTTATGACGCTGAACCACACTTTTCCCTGCTGCTTGGTGCAGCGACTGCCGGAATCTGTGCCTATGCCTGGGGCTATAAATGGTCGGACATAAAAGATGGATTCAAAAGATCCATCAGCCGAACCGTACCCTCGCTGATCATATTATTAATCATAGGCATGCTCATTTCAGTATGGATAGCCAGCGGGATTGTTCCTGCCCTGATGTATATCGGTCTACAAATATTTGTAGCACAGTGGTTTTTGCCGCTGATCCTTTTCTTTTGCTGCATAATGGCCCTTATTACCGGCAGCTCATGGTCAACTATCGGTACGATCGGAGTTGCTGCATTAGGCGTAAGTGAAGGGCTAGGGGTTCCTCTGCACATAACTACCGGGGCAATAGTATCCGGTTCTTTTTTCGGTGACAAACTATCTCCTATGTCCGATACTACCAACTTAACCCCATCAGTTTTGGGGGTTAACCTTTATGAACACATCAAGCACATGCTTTATACCACAATTCCTGCGCTATTTATAACTGCAATTATCTTTACAATCGTCGGATTCATGCTTGATGGCAACGGTAATAATGGTGGGGATGTCAGTATTTACACAGAAGGGATTCTGGAAAACTTCATTTTATCACCATGGCTGATAATCCCACCAATTATTGTTATTGCTCTTATTATAAGCAAAGTTCCTGCCATTCCCAGCTTGCTTTCAGGAGTGATACTCGGAGGGCTAGCATACCTCCTTCTTCAGGGTGGCACTATGGGTGAACTATTAACTGCTATTCACAGCGGTTATGTCCTTGAAGGCCCAAATGAAGAAATAAATGAATTATTCAGTCGCGGAGGCATGGAAAGCATGTACCATGTAGTTGTCCTGGCAATGTTTGCACTAATTTTCGGCGGGATCATGAATAAGACAGGCATGCTTCACAGTATTGTTTTATCAATCACTTCAATAATATCGTCAGTAGGCAACTTGACCCTGACAGTACTCAGCACATCTTTGTTCATCAATATTTTTGGGGCTAACCAGTACCTGGCGGTTATCCTTCCCGGGCAAATGTTTGAAGAATGTTACCGTGATAAAAGACTAAAATTGAAAAACCTGACCCGAACCCTGGAAGCCGGCGGTACGCTTACTTCACCACTCATTCCCTGGAACAGCAGTGCTGTATTTGTTTATTCTGCACTTGGTGTGCCTGTTATCGCTTATGCCCCCTATGCATTCCTTTGTTGGATTACCTTTATTGTTGCTGCAGTTTGGGGTTACGCTGGAATAACCATGCAAAAGCTTGAAGACTGTGAAGGTGACGAAGAAGAGTGTAATCAGTAAAGGTTAAGGGGACGAAAATTATCAAAGATTTTAGGTATATATAAAGCAGAGCTTAACTGTTCTATATATGCCTATTGCTTTATGCAAAACCATGTTCATCTGCTCATCCGTAAAGCAGAGGCTATAATTGAGGCTGTCAGCCGGTGCAGTAATGCAGCCGAGTTCCAGGCATTGACACGCGAAAATAGGGACTGGTGTTTGGTGCAGATAAAAGAGAAAGGGTTATCGGTGCACCAGATCGAAAGATTGACGGGAGTAAACAGGGGAGTTGTGCAAAAGGCATAAATGGGTTGCCAAACCCCCGTCCACTTTATTTGTGGAAAAAATGAGGCTATTGTTCTCCTGCGGGACAGGCGAAATCGCATCTCCGGCACCAGTCGGTTACAAGGATCGGTGAGCCTTCAGAGTTTTTTTGGCCACTATCAATAGGATTAGCCCGATTTGAATTGAGGTGTTCGATACAGGGCGGACGGTAATACTGTCCAGTGGCGAAAGCATTAACAGGACAGGCTTCTTGGCAAGGGATATCACAGCCTTGGCAGGGCTGAAAATCTTCCGGAGGATGGCCGGCTGGAAGNCTGTCCTGGATCAATACCGCACGTAACCGGACTCTGGGTCCCCATTTTCGGTCTAGAAAAAGGTTGCTTTTTCCCACGACGCCCAGTCCTGCGAAAACGGCGGCATCTTTCAGGTACACTCCTCCCTTTTCCACATGATAGGGCAGTGCCTGTGCACGAACTCCANGAGTCTCAAAAAGCCAGGTTACTAAATCCTCAGATACTTTTGTCATTTTGCGGTTTCCCGCTGTATTACCGCGGTCAAACCAGTCCAGCCATGGTTCGTCTTTTGGATGATGCATGGCCAGCACCAGAAGAGAGCGTGC
>SL_3KL_010_SEDDRAFT_10003661_pt1 | contig 13964 bp, 12 predicted proteins | sample SodLakKL_010_SED_2_FD_10381 | JGI IMG/M metagenome (IMG submission 10381)
CGACCCCGAGCGCTGGCCGCACGTCCACATCGAGGTCAAGGAGGAGGGCGCCACCCGGCCCGGGGACGGCTGATCCGCGCCGCCTCCGCGCCGCCTCCGCGCCGGAGGAGGTGACCGACGGGGTGCGAGTCGTCCTCCGATCGGCGTCGGGGGTCGTTGGTAGGTGTCGCGGTCGGCGGCTACGGTCGCTCGGACCGCACCTGCGGTCCATCGGGGCCTCCAGGAGGTGCGAACTTGAGCCAGGCTGTGACCGAGGCGCAGACGTCCCAGGCGGCGACCACCGCACGGGAGCGAGCCGCGACCGAGCACCAGCCCGGACCCGGCCCGCGGTCGGAGACCGTCAAGCACGTCTTCGTCACGGGAGGGGTGTCGTCGGCGCTGGGCAAGGGCATCACCGCCGCGTCGCTGGGGCGGCTGCTGAAGGCCCGTGGGCTGCGGGTCACCATGCAGAAGCTGGATCCCTACATCAACGTCGACCCGGGGACGATGAACCCCTTCGAGCACGGCGAGGTGTTCGTCACCGACGACGGCGGCGAGACCGACCTCGATCTCGGCCACTACGAGCGGTTCATCGACGAGAACCTGCACCGGGGCTCCAGCGTCTCCTCCGGTCAGATCTGGCAGTCGGTGATCGCCAAGGAGCGTCGCGGCGACTACCTCGGCAAGACCGTCCAGGTGATCCCGCACATCACCGATGAGATCAAGGCGCGCATCCGCGCGGTCGACGACGGCGTGGACGTCGTCATCACCGAGGTCGGCGGCACGGTGGGCGACATCGAGGGCCTGCCGTTCCTGGAGGCGATCCGCCAGCTGCGCTACGACATCGGCCGCGAGAACATCCTCTACGTGCACTGTGCCCTCGTGCCCTTCATCGCGGCCTCGGGCGAGCTCAAGACCAAGCCGGCACAGCACTCGGTGCGCGAGCTGCGCTCGATCGGTATCCAGCCGGACGTGCTGGTGCTGCGCAGCGACCGCGCGATCGACGAGGGGCTGCGCGCCAAGGTCGCCATGCAGTGCGACGTCGACGTCGACGCCGTGATCGCCGCGGTCGACAGTCCGTCGCTGTACCAGATACCTCTTGCCATGCGTGAGGAGGGCCTCGACCGGGTCGCGGTGGATCGCCTCGGGCTGCCCGACGTCGAACCCGATCTCGCCGAGTGGCACCGGCTCGTCGACCGGGTGCACGCCGCCCGGGAACCGGTCACGATCGCGATCGTGGGCAAGTACGTCGAGCTGCCCGATGCCTACCTGTCGGTGGTGGAGTCGCTGCGTCACGGCGGGATCGCCACCGGCGTCGACGTGACGTTGCGGTGGATCGCCTCGGATGACCTCGCACCGGAGCGTGCCGGCGCCGACGACGACCACGGGTCCGTCGAACGGATCCTCGCGGGTGTCGACGGCGTCCTGGTGCCGGGCGGCTTCGGGTTCCGCGGCGTGGAGGGCAAGATCGCCGCGGTCGGCTGGGCCCGCCGCCACAAGGTCCCGTTCCTCGGCCTGTGCCTCGGGCTGCAGAGCGCGGTGATCGAGTTCGCCCGCAACGTGGCGGGCCTGCCGTACGCGCACTCCTCGGAGTTCGAGCCCGACACGCCCGACCCGGTCATCGACATCATGCCCGACCAGCGCGACATCACCGACAAGGGCGGCACGATGCGGCTCGGCAGCTACGCCGCCAAGCTCGTCGAGGGCACGGTCACACGCGCCTGCTACGGCGACGAACCGGTGATCTACGAGCGTCACCGGCACCGCTTCGAGGTCAACAACCGCTACCGCGAGGTCCTGGCGGAGGCGGGCCTGGTGTTCTCCGGGCTGTCGCCCGACGAGCGGCTCGTCGAGTTCATCGAGCTGGCTGACCATCCGTGGTTCGTCGCCACCCAGGCCCACCCGGAGTTCAGCTCCCGACCGACCCGCCCGCACCCGCTGTTCACCGGGTTCGTCGACGCGGCACGCACCCACCACCGTGAGGTGCTCGGGCGGCTCCCGGTCGACCTGGACGAACCGACGGTGGGGGAGGTCGCGGCGGCCAGGCGCATCGATCACTGGACCCCGAGCAGCGCCGAGGTGGCGCGCTGATGGCCGACGCAGCGCCGGCATGGTTCGACACCCGCGACAGCCGTACGGTCCACGAGGGCTTCTCCACGGTGCGCATCGAGACCGTGGTGACCCCCGACGGCATGGTGGTCGAGCGCGAGGTCGCCGATCACGACGATGCGGTCGCGATCGTGCCCGTCACCGACGCCGGTGAGGTGCTGCTGCTGAAGCAGTACCGGCAGCCGCTGCGGGCCTACCTGTTGGAGATCCCCGCCGGGACGATGGACGTGACCGCTGAAGGGCCGGAGGTGACGGCACAGCGTGAGCTGCAGGAGGAGATCCAGCACCGGGCCGCGGACCTGCGGTGGTTGACCACCTTCCACAACTCGGCGGGGTGGACCACCGAGCGCACCCACGTCTACCTCGGCACCGGGCTGTCGGAAGCGCACGCGCCTGCGGACTTCGCACCGAAGGCCGAGGAAGCCGACATGGAGGTCGTCGTGCTGCCCTACGCGGTGGCCCTCGACCGGGTCCGCGCCGGGGAACTGACCGATGCGAAGACCGTGGTCGGCCTCTTGCTCGCCGAGGAGCACCTGAGGTGAGCGACGGGACCAACGCAGCAGCGACAGAGGCTCGTCACCTCACAGATGCTCGTCATATAACGGGCATCCGGGGTGCGCTGGTCCGGCGCTACCTCGACCACCTGCAGGTGGAGCGCGGGCTCGCCACCAACACCGTCGCGGCGTACCGCCGCGACCTGGCGCTCTACGAGCACTACCTCGACGACCGGGGGATCGACGATCCTCGCAGCGTCTCGCCCGACGACATCGAGGCCTTCGTCGGCTGGCTGCGGTCGCGCACCTCGGGTACGGGTCGCCCGTACGCGGGCTCGTCGGTCGCGCGCATCGTCGTCGCGGTCCGGGGCTTCCACCGCTTCCTCGCCAGGGAAGGGCTCGTCGAGAGCGACGTCGGCGCGGACCTCGCGTCGATCACGGGCGTGCGGTCGTTGCCCAAGGCGTTGTCGGTCGAGGAGGTCGGCCGCCTGCTCCAGGCCCCGGTCGGCGACGGGCCCCTGCCGCTGCGTGACCGGGCGATGCTCGAGCTGCTCTACGGGGCGGGCCTGCGGATCAGCGAGCTCACCTCGGCCGACGTGGACGACCTCGATCCACGTGAGCACGTGATCCGTGTCCGGGGCAAGGGGGACAAGGACCGCGTGGTCCCCTACGGGGACCTCGCCGCATCCGCGCTCGATCGGTGGCTCGTGGCGGGACGCCCCGCGATCCCCGTGACGAGCCCGGCGCTGTTCGTCAACGCACGGGGCGGCCGGCTCAGCCGGCAGGGAGCGTGGAAGCTGCTGCGCAAACACGCCGAACGGGCCGACCTGCACGACGCGGTCTCGCCACACACCCTGCGGCACTCCTTCGCCACCCACCTGCTCGACGGGGGTGCCGACGTGCGTGCCGTGCAGGAGCTGCTGGGCCACGCCAGCGTGACCACGACCCAGGTCTACACGTTGGTGAGCCGGCAGGCGCTGCGCGAGGTCTACGCCCGCACCCATCCGCGCGCCCAGCGGCGCTGAGCGCTCGCGGATGCCCGTCGCCGCGTGTGACGGCTCGGACCCGCCCGGCCGCAGGACCGTCGGGTTGCTTGGTCCGCGAGGTAGCGTCCCACGCCTGGAGTGCGTCGTTCGACCTGGGAGGACCTGATGTCCGGGCGCCTGGCTGTCCCCGAACTCATCGCCCGCAAGCGCGACGGCGGTGCGCTCACCCACGACGAGGTCGCCCGGCTCATCGCGGCGTACGTGGCCGAGGAGGTCGACGACGCCCAGATGGCGGCCTTGCTCATGGCGGGGGTGATCCAGGGGTTCACCACGGACGAGGCCGTCGCCCTCACCGAGGCGCTGGTCGCGTCCGGCGACACGATCGATCTGTCGGATCTGACCGGCCCCACGGTGGACAAGCACTCGACGGGCGGGGTCGGCGACGGCACGTCGTTGGTCGTCGGTCCGCTGCTCGCCGAGGCGGGATGCCAGCTGGCGAAGCTCTCCGGGCGCGGGCTCGGCCACACGGGCGGGACCCTGGACAAGCTCGAGAGCATCCCCGGCTTCCGGGTCGACCTGGCCCCGCAGGAGCTCAGGGACCAGGTCGCGTCCGTCGGGCTCGCCATCGCGGCGGCGACGGCTGAACTGGTGCCCGCAGACAAGCGTCTCTACGCCCTGCGGGACGTGACCGGCACGGTCGCGAGCTCCGCGCTGATCGCGTCGAGCGTGATGAGCAAGAAGCTCGCCGGGGGAGCGGAGCACGTGCTGCTCGACGTGAAGGTCGGCGACGGCGCGTTCATGCCGGAGCCGGCGGCAGCGTCCACCCTCGCGCAGCTGTGCGTGTCGATCGGGGAACGCGCAGGCCGTCGGACGGGCGCGCTCGTCACCGACATGTCCCAACCGCTCGGCGATGGGATCGGCAACGCGCTGGAGATCGCGGTCGGGGTCGAGACCCTGCGTGGCGAACGCGGCGGACGCTTCCGGGAGCTGTGCCTGGAGCTCTCCGCCGCTGCGCTACAGCTCACCGGTGTGCCACCACAGGATGCCCGTTCGCGGGTGGAGGACCTGCTGAGCTCTGGAGCGGCGCTCGAGCGGTTCACCCGCTTCGTGACGGCACAGGGCGGCGACGCCCGCGTTGCGGAGGCCCCCTGGGAGGTGTTGCCCGCGGCGCCGGTGGTCGAGGACTGGCGACCCGGCACCGGCCGGGTGGCCGCCATCGCCTGCCGCCGGCTCGGCGAACTGGCCGGGCAGCTCGGCGCCGGGCGGCAACGACAGGGCGATGTGATCGACCCCGCGGTCGGGCTGGAGCTGTTCGTGCGCGTCGGCGATGAGCTGGACCAGGACACCACCGCGGTCCGCATCCACGCCCGCTCGCAGGACGACGTCGATCGGGTCGCCGGGGAGCTGCCGCGGCTCGTCCAGGTCACCGACGAGGGAGCACCGGCGCCCCCGCTGATCCACGATCGGGTCGGTGTCAGCTGATCACCCACGACCGTCGTTCACCGTGGTCCACCGTCGTCCACCGGGATCTCGGCGCAGCGCTGCGCCACGCCGCTGGCTCCGAAGGGCCCCGGCTCAGCGGCTGACGATGCCGCGGTGGAACGCCTCGACGATGGCCTGCCCCCCGGTCTCGACGCCNAGCTTGTTGTAGATGCTGGTGAGGTGGTTCTTGACCGTCTTGATCGAGAGGAAGAGCCGCTCGGCGATCTCGCCGGGACGCAACCCCTCGCTGAGCAGCTGCAGGACCTCCCGCTCACGGGCCGTCAGGGCGGCCGATGAGCTCTTCCCGCCCGGCGGGCGCTGCGGGATGCCGTCGCTGAGGTAGCGGCCTCCGCCGCGCACCGTGGCGATCGCCGAGACGAGCTCGACGATCGCCGCCGACTTGGACACGAAGCCGTCGACCGGGATGCCCAGGGCCCGCTCGACCGAGATCTCGTCGTCGTGCATGGTCAGCATGATGATCCGCAGGTCGGGGCGCTCCTTGCGCAACTGCTCGGCGACGCTGAGCCCATCGAGCCCCGGCATCGCCACGTCGAGGAGCACGAGGTCCGGGAGGTGCTCCTGCGCGAGCGAGAGCGCTGCGGTGCCGTCCGCGGCTTCGGCGACGACCTCGACCTCCGGCTCACCCGAGACGGCCTTGACGATGCTCTCGCGCACCAGCGTGTGGTCGTCGGCGATCAGGACCTTGAGCATGGTCATCTCCCCGTCGTCGTGGTGGACGCCGGGGCCTGCCCACGTACGGGCACCTGGAGCTCCAGGCGCGTCCCACCTCGTTCGGCCGGCTCGATCCGCAGGCGCGCCTGCAGACGCGCTGCACGGTCACGCATCGACCCTAGTCCCACACCGGGGGAGTCGTCGTGCAGGACGGGATCCAGCCCGATGCCGTCGTCCTCGACGCGCAGGATGAGGGCCTGGTCGTCGTGGTCGAGCACCACGGTCACCTCGCTCGCGTCGGCGTGCCGCAAGGCGTTGCTGACCGCCTCCTGGACGATGCGGAAGACCTCCTCGATCGTCGTCGCGTCGAGGGGCGGGTCATCGAGCACGACCAGGTCCAGCCGGGGTCCGTGCGGCGTGCGTACCTCCCGGAGGTGGCGCTCCAGCCTGGCGGCCAGGGCATCCTCACGCGAGACCCGAAGGCCGGCGATCGTGCGCCGCAGGTCCAGGAGGGCGGACTCCGCCACGCTCGCGAGACGCTCGGCCTCGGGAGCGTTCGACGTGTCCCGGAGCGCGAGGAGCTCGAGCTCCATCCGCAGGTGCGTGAGCGACTGCGCGACACCGTCGTGCAGATCGGAGGCGAGCTGCCGCCGGGCCGCGTCGACCGCGCGGGACCGCGTGCCCTCGAACAGGCGCGCGTTGTCGAGCGCGAGCGTGGTGTCGTCGGACAGCGGCTCGATCGCGGGGCGGATGTCCCGCGCTGCCTCGGCATCGTCGAAGCCGACGAGCAACGCCGCGGATGGCCTGGTGCCGCTGCCCATCGGCAGCAGCAGCAGGTGGGGGACGTCGGCGCAGCTCGTGTCGAGCGGCGAGGGGAGCTCTTGCGGGGTGCGGATGCTCGGGCCCGCCGCCGCGAGCGGGAGGAGGTCCTCCTGCAGGACGTGCCCGTGCAGGTCGAACACGCGGCCCGTCCGCCCGACCTGGCGGTAGCCGGTGGTGTCCTCGACCAGCAGCATCGCGGCCTTGACCCCGGCGAGCAGCCGTACCTCGCTCATGAGGTTGGCCGCCACGGTCGAGATCTCGAGGCCGCCGGGCACCTCGTCGGCGATGGCCCGCAACGAGGACAGCAGCCGGTTGGCCTCCTGGAGGATGTGCCGATCGCGCAGCGACCGGTCCTCCATGACCTCACCGGCCGCGGCCGCGGTCACCCCGGCGAGCGGCGGCAGCAGGATCGTGGCGATGGTGCCGGCGATGCCGAGCGCGATCGGTTCGTCGGCGAAGGCCAGGGACACCAGGAGCAAGGAGCCCAGCAGACCTCCGGCGGCCATGCCCGCCCACAGCCCTTCACGAGCGGCGGGACCGGCCACCGCGACCAGGAGGAAGGGCAGGTAGGGCGTGACCTCGGTCCCGGCCAACAGCACGACCCCCGCGGAGACGAGCAGGTCCGCGCCCTGGAGCAGGCGGTGCCGAGGCAGCAGGAGGGTGAGCAGCACGTACGCGGCGAGGATGCCGGTCAGCCACCAATCCCCGAAGGCCAACCGGTACCCGAACAGCTCAACCTGATCCAGCAGTGGCTGCGACCCGCCGGCCCAGGTGAGCACGGCGACGAGCACGACCGCCAGGAGCCGCGCGCCCTGGTGCAGGCCGACCGCGGCGATCCCACGGACGAGCCAGGAGCGACGCCGTGCGGTGTGGGGATCGCCGCCACCGCCCGGCCGCAGCGGTCGCGCTGCGTGGACCTCCACGCGCTTCACCACCTACCTCGCTCCTTCGGTGGGCGACACCGCGTTGACCCCCGGACCTGCGAGGATGATACTCCGTGCCGATCGGGTCCAGCAGAGGGAGGCATCGTGCCACACGGGGGAACGGGCGAGGTGCCACCGCCTCCCGGTGACCTGGCCCCGCCGCCTCCCGGTGATCTGGCCCCGCCGCCTCCCGGTGATCTGGCCCCGCCGCCTCCCGGGGCGGCGCACCCGTCGCCACCGCTACCCGCACCCGATGCGGCGGCTCCGCAACCCGTCCGAGGCGAGCCGGGCGGGCTGGTCGCGGCCACGGCCGGTGTGCCGATGGAGCTGCCTGGCCGCCTCGTGCCGCTGCGTCCCCTGACCGTCTCGGACATCCTCGACCTCGTCTTCCAGACGTTGCGGCGCGCCGGAGGGCCGGTCGCGGTGATCGTGCTGGCGGTGCTGCTGCCGGAGCTGCTCCTGCGCGAGCTCGCGACCTTCCGGTTCACACGGACGGCGACGATCGACCCCACCGACATCGGGGCGGCCTTCGCCGGGTTCGGCTGGGTCGTCGTCAGCGCGCTGGTCGGGCTCTACGTCGGCCTGGTCATCAGTGCCGCGATCGTCGCGCTGCTCGCCGCTCGCGACCGGGGTGCGACCCTCGGTGTCTGGGGCGGCCTGCGTATCGGTCTCGCGCGGTCGGGCGCGACCGTCGGTGCCAGCGTCCTGACGATGCTCGGTGTCACCGCCGCCTCCTTCGTCGCCCTGGTCATCGGGATCGTCTTCGCGGTCGTGATCCCGTTCGCCGGCCTGCTCCTGATGGTCCCGATCGTGCTGTTCGTCCCCCTGGTCGGCTTCCTGATGAGCTACCTGTTGATCGCCGTCGCCGTCGAGGAGGGCGTCGGTCCGTGGCACACCCTCACACGCACCGTCACGCTGCTGCGGCGCGGCTTCTGGCGCGCCGTGCTGATCACGCTGCTGCTGGGTCTGCTCACCCTCGCCGTCGGCGCCGGACTGTTCGCGCTGGGTGGGCTGATCGCGGCCGGTCTCGGTGAGCTGGGCTGGGTCCTCCAGGTCCTCGGCGGCGGCCTGTTCTCCGCGATCTCGACCCCACTGTTCGCTGCGGCCGGGCTCATCCTCTACCGCGACCTGCGGGTCCGCGGCGAGGCCTACGACCTCCGCGTCCGGGCGCGCGCCCTCCGAGGGGCACCGCGATGAGCGGTCCGGTGTCGAGCATCGGGCCGCTCGGTCACGATCCCCAGGAGGTGCACGAGGTCACCCGCCGGGTGTTCGACGACCCGATCTTCGAGACGGATCCGACCCTGATCGAGCGGGCGATGGACCGGCTGCTCGGTTTCGTCGACGAGCTGTTCGGCCGAGCCATGTCCGGTCTCGCCGACAACCAGGTCATCGCCTGGGTGATCGCCGGTGTCGCGCTCGTCCTGCTGCTCCTGGCCGTGTGGCGTTGGACCCGGGGGCTGCGGGTCGATGCCGCCACCCCACCGGACGCCGCGGATCCCCAGGGGCGCTCGCCCCAGGACTGGCTCTCGGCCGCCCGTGATGCCGAGGGGCGCGGGGATCTGGACACGGCCCTGCGCTACCGCTACCTCGCCATCGTCGCGACCCTCGAGTGGTCCGGCGTGATCGAGCCGCTCCCGGGCCGGACGATCCGGGAGCTCGACCACGAGCTGCGCACCCGGGCGGGCTCGCGCCTCCACGAGGTCGAGGACGTCGGGCAGCGGGTGGAGCAGGTCATCTTCGGGGGCGCCTCCGCGGACGAGGACGACCTGCGGCTGGCGGAGCGGGCACAGGCTGCGCTCGACCGCGCCCCCGTCGGAGCCCGACGATGAGCACGACCGCCGCTGCCGCGACGACCCGCCAGCGACGGTGGGTGCCGGTCCTCGTCGCCGTCGTCGTGTTGCTGCTGACCGTGGCGCTCATCGGGCCCGCCTCCGGCCCGGGGAGCGAACCACCCCTCGATCCCAGCTCAGCGGCTCACGACGGGCTCCTCGGCCTCGTCGGGGTCCTGGAGGAGCTCGACGTCGAGGTGGAGGTCTCCACGACCCCGCCCGAGGACGCCGACGCACGCGCCTACCTCCCGGTCGACCTGCTGACCGACGACGACCACGCGGCCTGGCGTGACTGGGTCGAGGACGGGGGCCTGCTCGTGGTGGGCGACCACTGGTCACGCCTGCACGACCGCGCCCACCTGGCGCCGACCTTCGCGGAGCGCATGATCGTCGAGGAGCGGTCCGCGGCGTGCCCGGAGATCCCGTCCGAGGTCGGCCCGGTGATCCACGACGACTGGGGCGGGGTGGCCTACGAGCCTGGCGAGATCGACTGCTACGTCGTCGACAGCGATCACAGCTGGCTCGTGGCCACCGAGGTCGGCGCCGGCCGGATCGTGCTGCTCGGTTCGTCCACGCCCTTCACCAACGCCTGGCTCGAGCAGGGCGACAACGCGTTGCTCGCGGCGGCGCTGTTCGGTCCCCGACCCGGCGAGCGGCTGGTCGTGATCCCGCGCTCCCCGGCAGGGGACGTCAGCTTCGGGCTGCTCGATCTCGTCCCCGACGGGGTCTGGCGTGCGCTCATCCTGCTCGGCCTCGCCATCGTCGTCGCCGTCGTCGCCCGAGCCAGGCGACTGGGCAGGCCGGTCGAGGAACGCCTCCCCCCGGTGTTGCCGAGCGCGGAGCTCGCGAGCTCGCTGGCCGGCCTGTCGCGCCGGGCCGGCGATCGCGGTGGCGCGGCCGACCAGCTGCGTGCCCGCGCCAGAGCGACCATCGCACGGACGCTGGGGATGGGACCGGACGCCCCGCCCCACGACCTGGTGGAACGGTTCGCCGCCACATCCCGGCTGGATCGCTCGGAGATCGAGCTCGCCTTCGTCGACGGGCCGGTGATCGACGACACTGAGCTGTTGCAGGTGTCGGAGGCGGTCGCGCGCGTCCTCCACGAGGCCGGGGTCGGCGCCTCCGTCACCGCAGGCCGGCACGCACCGCACGAGCACGACGAGGCCGACCCCAACCCCCCGCCGAACCGAGGAAGCTGACGTGGCCGATCCCCAGACCCAGCACGTGACCGACCCCGCTGCCGAGGCGTCGCGCCAGGCGTTGCAGCGCGTGCGCTCGGCCATCGCCGAGGTCGTGGTCGGCCAGGACGGGATCGTCACCGGGCTCCTGGCGGCGCTGCTCGTCCGGGGACACGTCCTGCTCGAGGGGGTGCCCGGGGTCGCCAAGACCCTGCTGGTCACCACGTTGGCACGCAGCCTCGCGGTCGAGCACGCCCGGGTCCAGTTCACCCCCGACCTCATGCCATCGGACGTCACCGGGCAGACGATCCTCGACCCGGACGGGCGGGGTCTGCGCTTCCGTGAGGGGCCCGTGTTCACGAACCTGCTGATCGCCGACGAGATCAACCGCACCCCTCCGCGGACCCAGGCGGCACTGCTCGAGGCCATGCAGGAACGGCAGGTGTCGGTCGACGGGCAGGCGCGCACCCTGCCGCACCCCTTCCTCGTCGTCGCCACGCAGAACCCCATCGAGCACGAGGGCACCTACCCGCTCCCCGACGCCCAGCTCGACCGGTTCCTGTTCAAGCTGCTGGTGATGTACCCCGGCCGCGAGGAGGAGCAGCGCATCCTGGACCGGGACCTGGCAGGTGGCGACGCCGGCCCCAACCCGGATCGCATCGAGCCCGTCGCCACCGCTGATGATCTGGAGCAGGCACGCCGTGCCGTCGCGACGGTGCGGGTCGAGGATCCCATCCGCGACTACGTCGTCGACCTCACCCGTGCGACCCGTGGCACCCCCGCCGTGGAGCTGGGCGTCTCCCCGCGCGGTGCGGCGATGCTGCTGCATGCCGCGCGGGCGTGGGCCTGGTTGAGTGGACGTCCCTACGTCGGTCCCGACGAGGTGAAGGCCGTGGTCAAGCCGGTGCTTCGGCACCGTCTGCGGTTGCGTCCCGAGGTCGAGCTCGAGGGCGCGACCTCCGAGGCGGTGCTCGACAGCATCCTCGCCTCGGTGCCGGTCCCGCGATGAGCGCAGCGACCGCGGCACCGACTCCCCGGCGGTGGGGTCGAGCCTGGTGGTCCGGGCGTCGTGCCGGTGCCGACCTGGCGTGCCGCGGGGCTCTTGGCGGTGGCTGCGCTGGTCAGCGGGGTCGGGCCAGCCGTGCTCGGGGTGTGGCTGCCGCTGACGGTGGTCGCGATCGCCGTCGTCGTCGACACGGTCCGGACACCGGCACCGTGGCACATCCCCGTCGCCAGGCACCTGCCACGCGTGCTGGCGCTCGACGGCGAAGGGGAGGTGTCGTGGGCGGTCACCAACCCCACCGACCGCGCGTTGGAGGTCGCGATCGCCGACGAGCTGGCTCCGTCGCTCGGTGCCTCCCGTCGCCGGGCGGCGCTGAGCCTCCCGCCGCACGGGCGGTCGACCGCGGCCGCGACGCTGCGACCTCGACGTCGTGGCACCTTCAGACCGACGGTGCTCACCGTGCGCGTCCGCAGCCCCCTCGGGCTCGCGACACGGCAGTCCGAACGCGACCTGCCCGGCGTGCTCGAGGTCCATCCCCGCTTCCGGTCCCGCGCGGAGGCCGAGCTGCGGATCCGCCGTGGACGCATCCTCGAACAGGGCCTCCGGTCGGCGCGCGGGCGCGGTACCGGTACGGAGTTCGAGGCGCTCCGGGAGTACGTCCAGGGGGACGCCTTCCGCCACGTCGACTGGGCGGCGACGGCACGTGCCGGTCATCCGATCGTGCGCACCTACCGGCTGGAACGTGACCAGTCGGTCATCGTGCTCCTGGACTGCGGCAGGGTCGTCGCCGGCTCGGTCGACGAGGTGCCCCGTCTCGACCACGGGATGGACGCCACGCTGGCGCTGGCGACCGTGGCGACGGCGCTGGGGGACCGGGTCGGCCTCATCGCCTACGGCGGTGGCGTCCGGCGCATCCTCACGCCCCGACGCGACCGCGGGCAGCTGCGCCGCCTGTCCCGGGAGCTGCACGCCCTGGAACCCGAGCTGGCGGCGAGCGATCACCACGGTGCGGTCCGCGAGGTCCTGCTCCGGACCCGGCGTCGCGCGCTGATCGTGCTGATCACCGACCTGGCTCCTGGCGCGGCCGACGACGCGTTGCTGCCCGCGCTGCCGCCCCTGCTCCGGCACCATCGGGTGGTGGTCGCGGGCGTCCGGGACCCCGAGCTGACCGTGCGCATGTCCACCGCGCCGACGGGGGTCCTGGATGCCTACGCCGCCGCCGGGGCCGCCACCGTGGTCGGGGGACGCGAGCAGGTCGCTGGCCGCCTGCGCAGCCTCGGGATCGAGGTGGTGGACCAGCCCCCGCGCCGCTTCGCGGCGAGCGTGGCCGACGCCTACCTCGACACCAAGGCGGGTGGGGGCTGGTGAGCGTCGACCGGTTCCTCGCCGAAGGCGCCCGTCAGCCCCTGCGCGGCGGCGTGGCGCCCGACGGCGCCGATCCACAGCAGGAAGGCCGCCCACACGGCCGCGCCCGTACCGACACGGGCCCAGGTCGGCCACGGAGCGGGGGTCACGAAGGCCTCGATCACCCCGGCGACCAGGAACACGAGCACCAGACCGACGACGATGACGACGCTACGGCGCCCCTCGACGGCCAACGACGTCCGGCGCGACCGGTCGCCCGGAGCGATCGCGGCCCAACCCAGCTGCAGGCCGGCGCCACCCGCGACGAAGACCGCGGTGAGCTCGAGCAGCCCGTGGGGCAGGATCAGTCCCCAGAAGGTGCCGGGATCGCCGACCGCGTGGAACATCCCTCCCGCGACGCCGACGTTGACCCCGTTGAACACCAGGATCGCCAGCGTCGGCACACCGAACAGGATGCCCGAGATCCACGCCAGGGCACCGACACCGGCGTTGTTGGTGAAGACGCGCGCGGCGAAGGTCGGGGCGGGCTCCGACGAGTAGTAGTCGACGAACCGGTGGTCCACGTAGGCCTCGCGCACGTGGTCCGGGCCGACGGCCTGCAACGCGTGATCGGAGAGAGCGACCCACGCGCCGACGACGACCGCGCCGAGCAGGAAGGCGATGGTCGCGATCCCGATGGCGGTGCGCACGTGCCAGACCGCCGCCGGGAAGCCCACGGTGAGGGTCCGCCACATCGTGCGTACGGACCGGGCGCGCGTGCCGTGCACGAGCGCCGACGACCGCGCGACCAGCATCGACAGGTGCGCCGTGAGGTTGGGGTCGTGACCGTGGCTGCGGACGGTCGCGAGGTGGCTCGCGGTGTGCAGGTGGAGGCGGACGAGCTCCTGCAGCTCCGAACTCGACAGGTCGCGCGGGTCACGGGAGCCGACCCGCGACAGCTGCTCCAACCGGTTCCAGGTCGGCTGGTGCGTCTCGATGAACCGATCGACGTCCGTGGGTGGCCCTCGCTGCCTCGTCCGTGTCGTGCGCTCCGGCTACCGTCGCCGGTGCTCGCCCGCCGCAACCGGGTCGCGGCGGCAAGGGTAGGTGGTCAGCCGTGAGCGGTCAGCCGGACGCCGGGGT
>SL_3KL_010_SEDDRAFT_10003662_pt1 | contig 13961 bp, 10 predicted proteins | sample SodLakKL_010_SED_2_FD_10381 | JGI IMG/M metagenome (IMG submission 10381)
TCACTCCGGGGATTCCGCATGCGTTTTGCCGCCGCGCTCGCTGGATGCGGAACGGCTTGATGCCATTATCGCGGCCACGAAAGCCATGGCAATGGAACTCAACGTTATCGGCCTGATGAACGTTCAATACGCGGTAAAAGGCGGCCAGCTTTACGTCCTGGAGGTCAATCCCCGGGCATCTCGCACGGTGCCGTTCGTGAGCAAGGCCACCGGCGTGCCGTTGGCAAAGATCGCCACCCGGGCCATGCTGGGGCAAAGCCTGGCGGAAGCGAGCCTGACGGAGTCGGTGATTCCGTCCCACGTGTCCGTGAAAGAGGCGGTGTTTCCCTTTGACCGGTTTCCGGACGTGGATACGCTTTTAGGCCCTGAGATGAAGTCCACCGGCGAGGTCATGGGGATCGACGACGATTTCGGCCGTGCCTATGCCAAGGCGCAGATCGCCGCAGGCCAGCACCTGCCTGCGTCCGGGGCTGTTTTTATTTCCGTGTCGGATGCGGATAAAAATGCCGTCCTCCCGGTGGCAAGGCAGTTTCGGGAGATGGGTTTCGATATTGTGGCAACGCGGGGAACGCAGGTATTTTTCGAGGAAAACGGGGTGGAATCGCGCGTTGTGAACAAGGTTTCCGCCGGGCGACCGCACGTGATCGACGCGGTCATGAACCGGCAGATCCAGTTCATGATCAACACGGGCGCGGGCGACCGCACCCGCCGTGACGGGTATATGATCCGCCGGGCGGCGCTTAAGTTCGCGATACCCTATGCAACGACCATCGCCGGGGCAAAGGCCATGTGCGACGGCATCCGCGCCATCAAGGAGAAGGCGCTTGATGTTCGGCCTCTCCAAGCATATCACTTTTCACGGAAAAAACTATGACAACATGCCTCCATTCCCCCGAGTCCCCCGACCGTCCCCGCGACGCCTGCGGTGTTTTCGGCATTCACCGGCATCCCGAAGCGGCACGGCTGACGTATTTCGGCCTGTACGCCCTCCAGCACAGGGGCCAGGAAAGCGCGGGTATCGCCACGGTGAAAAACGGGCGCATCGGCTGCCACAAGGCAATGGGCCTGGTGGCCGACGTGTTCGACGACCGGATCCTGGACGCCCTGGACGGAGAATGCAGCGCGATCGGCCATGTGCGGTATTCAACCACAGGGGGCTCCGTTCTGCTCAACGCCCAGCCCTTCGTGGTGCATCACGGTGGAAAATCCTACGGCGTGGCCCACAACGGCAACATCGTCAATTCCCACGCCCTCAAGCGCGAACTCGAAGCCGAAGGCTCCATTTTCCAGACCACCATGGACAGCGAGATCTTTCTGCACCTTTTCGTCAAGAACCTCAGATACGGGTTCGATGAGGCCCTGGTCAAGGCGGTGGGGCGGCTCCGGGGGGCGTTTTCCATGGTGCTGATGACCGGCCGCGGGGAGGTGGTGGGTATCAAGGACCCCCACGGGTTTCGCCCCCTCTGCCTGGGGCGCCTGAACGGTCAGTATATCCTGGCATCGGAAACCTGCGCGCTCGACCTTCTCCAGGCCGATCGGATCCGGGAGCTGGAGCCCGGAGAGATCGTCATTATCAACGACGACGGCATCCGCAGTCTTCTTCCCGCCAGGGCCGAAAGACGGATGTTCTGCATTTTCGAGCTGATCTACTTTTCCCGCCCGGACAGCACCATCTACGGAAAAAACGTCTACCTCACCCGAAAGGCCCACGGCCGGCGGTTGGCATTGGAGTCACACGTGGATGCGGATCTGGTCATGCCGTTTCCGGACTCGGGCAATTACGCGGCACTGGGGTATGCCGAGGCCTCGGGCATCCCGTTCGATCTCGGTATGATCCGCAACCACTACGTGGGGCGTACCTTCATCCAGCCGACCCAGACCATGCGGGATTTCGGAGTCCGCATGAAGCTCAACCCCGTCCGCGAACTGCTTGCCGGCAAGGAGATCATCATCATCGAGGATTCCATCATCCGGGGCACCACCGCAAGAACGCGCGTCAAGGCTCTTCGGGAGTTGGGGGTCAAAAAGATCCACATGCGCATTTCCTGTCCGCCCCACCGCCATCCCTGCCATTACGGGATCGATTTTTCCACCACCGGCGAACTGGTGGCTTCCGGTAAATCGGTCGCAGAACTGACGTCCTTTCTGGAGCTCGATTCGCTCTATTACCTGAGCCTGGAAGGCCTTTTGCAGGCCACGGGCCTGGAATCCCCGGAAGTTTCTTTTTGTAAGGCTTGCTTTGACGGGTGTTATCCGGTATCATTCGACGACAGCCTGTCCAAGAACTGCTTGGAAACCGGCAGCCCCTGATCTGTATCAGCCTCGTATCAGCCTCGTATCAGCCTCGTATCAGCCGGGGGGATACATTTTCCGGCTTCACATGGATTCCGTTTTCGGGAGGAATTTCGGGAGGAATTTGATGATCGAATCGAAGTATCTCAAGGACAATGTTCAGAATATCCAGCGCCTCATGTCGATTCCCGGGCTGAAGGATTTCGAGACCCGCAATCTCTCCAAGCTGCTCAGGTTGAGCAAGATCCGCGAGTACGAGGACGGCGAGACCATCATTCGCGAAGGGGACAATGACCCTTGGCTGTTTTTTCTGCTCTCCGGAAAAGTCAAAATCACCAAGCGGAGCGTACTGATCAGCCGACTGACCGAGGTGGGGGAAATCTTCGGCGAAATGCGCATCGTCGATTCCATGGCGCGATCGGCCACGGTTACCGCCGATGGACCGACCGTCTGCCTGTGCGTGGACACCTCCGCCCGCGGAAGGCTTTCCCGGACGGACGATCGCGATGAGCGCCTCGATTTTCTGCTTTTGCTCTACCGCATTTTCGCCGAATATATGTCCATCCGGCTCCGGACCACCAACGAAGAGTTGATTCGTTCGAAAAAGACGATCGAGGCGCTGCGCAAACAAAACGCCCGGTAATAATAGTCATGAAGCAGACCGTCTCCTTTACCCGAAACGCCGTCAACGTGTTTTTCCACATCCTCACCCGGTGCAATCTCCGGTGCCGGCACTGCTATATCAATCCGGCACAGCACGGAACGGCCGATCTGGACACGGAAACGATCATCGCCTGGCTTAAACTCTTTCATGATCCGGCCAAACGCTCCAATCTCATTTTCCTGGGCGGGGAGCCGACGCTCCACGAAGGTTTGGCCCGCTGTGTGAAAGCGGCGCGTTCGATCGGCTATGATTCGGTTACCATCGATACCAACGGTTACCTGTTTCACGATATCACGAAAAAGCTTTCCCCTTCGGAACTCGATGTATTCAGCTTCAGTCTCGACGGGGCAACCCGGGAAACCAACGACCTCATCCGGGGAAAGGGAAGCTATGACCGCTGCATTGCCGGCATCCGCGATGCCGTCTCCAGGGGTTTCGAGGCAAGCGTCATTTATACCGTGAGCAGCGAAAACGCCGGCGAACTGCCCCGGATGGTACCGCTTCTAGGGGCGCTTGGCGTAACCCGGTTTTTCATCCAGGTGATTGGGATCCGCGGGCGGTCCGCGGAAGAAGCGCATGCATCGCCGGAGAACCCCCTGCAGCTGACCCGCGAGCGTTGGCTGGAACTGGTCCCGCCGGTGGCCCGCCAAGCTGCCGAAGCCGGCATCCGGACCATCTACCCCAGGGTGTTCCTGGAAAAAGGCGAGCCATTCGAGTGCGCCGGAAATGTTGCGGAAAACTACTTTATCTTTCCCAACGGCCGCGTATACCGGTGCCCCCTGTGCGAGGACTATCCCCTGCACGCTTTTGCCATCCGCGAAAACCGCCTGGTGCGCACCGGCAAAATCAACGAATCCGACCTGTTTTCCCTTACCATTCCCGAAGGCTGCGTCATCAACAAGCTGGTCCAGGACGGCAACATCGAATACGACTCCGCCGGCCGCCCCCTCTACCGCATCGCCTGTTGCCTTTTAAAAGACGAAGAGACACCATAAAATTAGGGGACGTCCTTAACTTATTAACTTATTATCAGGAATAAGTTAATAAGTTAAGGACGTCCCCTGATTTTAGATGTTGAACCGGAAGTTGATGATGTCGCCGTCGCGGACCGTGTAGGTTTTTCCTTCCAGGCGGAAGGTGCCGGCCTTTTTGGCGGCCGCCGTGGAACCGGCGGCGACTTGGTCTTCGTAGGAAATGGTTTCCGCGCGGATGAAGCCCTTCTGGATGTCCGTGTGGATTTTTCCGGCCGCTTCCAGGGCGGAAAGGCCCTTTTTGGCGGTCCAGGCGCGAACCTCGTCTTCGCCCACCGTGAAAAAGGAAATCAGTCCCATGGTTTCGTAGGACGTGCGGATCACCCGGTCGGTGGCCGGCGCGGCAATATTGAACTCCTCCAGGAGTTCGGCCGCCTCTTCCGGGCTCATCCGGGCCAGTTCATGTTCCAGCTTTCCCCGGATGATCATGCAGGTCTCCCCGGCAAATGCCTTCGTCTGCGTTTCCGCAGGCAGGGATTCGTCCTCGTCGGCATTGTTGAACAATACCAGCACCGGCTTTGCCGAGAGCAGGGAATAGCCCCGTAGAATCCTGGATTCAGCAAGCTCCGGGAAGCGCCGGACGGGGGTTTCGGCATCCAGCGCCTCTTTGCACCGCGCCAGCAGTTCACGCTCCTCCCGGTCGATCGACTTGCCGCGCTTTGCGTCGGCTTCCATGCGCTCCTGGCGTTTTTCCACGGTGGAAAGATCGGTGAGGATCAGTTCCTGCTGGATGGCAGTAAAATCGGCGGCCGGTGCGGGCACGTCAAACCCCATGTTCGAGTGGTTCCGGATCACGATGATAAGCGCGTCAGCGTCCCGGATGGATGTCACCCACGTAAGATCCGTACCGGCCTCTTTTTTGCCGTCCTTCTTCCCGGGCAGGAGGTATTCCACCTGGGCGTAGATGGTTTTTTCCGGTTTGAACATGTCGGAGAGCGCATCGATGCGTTCGTCCGGCACGTGGATGGTGCCAAATCGGGTTTCATTTTTTTTCCCGGGGCCCGTGAAATCCCGTGTGAGGGCTTCGAAAACGGTTGTTTTTCCGGCTCCGGGGCCTCCGATGATGCCAAGCTTCATGAGGGGTGCGCCTGCTTTTCGTTGTCAATGCCGAATAGTCGGCAGGTATTGTTCCAGATGGTTTCCGCAAGGTTTCCGGGATTGGTTTGGCGGGCTTCCGCCACGGAAAGCAGAACGGAGCGGACAAAGGCCGGTTCGTTTCTTTTGGCATGGCGTTTTTCCGGCTCCGGGGTCAGGTAGGGGGCGTCGGTTTCCACGAGGATGCGGTCTTCGGGTATTGTCGCTATCAATCGGCGAAGCTTTGCCGCGCGTTTTTTTATGGTGACGATGCCGGTGATGCCGATATGCAGACCCATCTCCAGGTACTTTTCCATTTCACCCTGTGTGCCGGAGAAGCAGTGGACAACGCCGGACTGCCCCGGCTTCATGTGGGTTGCAAGGATTTCACGGAAGCGGCCCTCACTGTCTCTTTCATGGAAGATCAGCGGAAGGCCCAGCTCGCCTGCCATCTCGATCTGCCGGGCAAAGCAGCGTTCCTGGTCTTCGCGCGGCGAAAACATCCGGTTGAAATCAAGACCGGTCTCCCCCCATGCCTTTACGGTTTCATGGGCGGCCAGGCTGCGAAGCGTATCGAGTGTCCTGTCGCTGCAGTGCGATGCATCGTGGGGATGCACCCCGACCGATGCATGGCATTCCGGGTAGGCGTCTGCGATCTCCAATGCATCGCGCGAGGTCTTTTCGGTGATGCCCACGATCATGATGCCCTGCACGCCGGCCTGCCGGGCCCGTTCCATGACCGCATCCATCTCGTTTTGATATCCCTTGTCATTTAAGTGGCAATGACTGTCAAACAATCTCATCGGGTTTTTTCTCCTTTGTGTTGCACCCTCCTTATCACCTGCCGATGGTGCAATCAAGCAATAATGACGGCGGCTAAAGGCGGTTAAAGCTGGGAAAATGGAAATCACCGAAGCAGCGGAGTTAAAGGAGACGATGCAAAATGATTGAAACGGTTTATATTATGGGTGCAGGAAAAACAATTGAAAAAAAACAGGGAGGTATTCTATGACGACACCCGGTGAACTGTTCAAGGAAGGCGACTGCCTGCTGGTCATCGACGTGCAGAATGACTTCTGCCCGGGCGGCAGGCTGGCCATAGATGACGGCGATGCCGTCGTGCCCGTGATGAACCGCTACATCGATGCGGCATTGAAACAAAACATCCCGGTGTATCTCTCCAGGGACTGGCACCCGGCGGGTCATGTGAGTTTCGCCGAAGCCGGGGGGCAGTGGCCGCCCCACTGCGTCCAGGATACCCACGGGGCGAAGTTCCACCCGGATTTGAAGGTTCCTGAAAGCGCCATGGTGATAACCAAGGGCGTGCGCTTCGACAAGGACCAGAATTCGGCCTTTGATGAAACCGGGCTTGCAGATAAACTGAAAAATGACGGTATCCGGCGGGTCGTCGTGGGCGGCCTGGCCCTGGATGTGTGCGTGCTGGCAACGGTTCAGGATGCGCTCTCCGAGGGGTTTTCCGCGGTGGTGTCGCTTTCCGGAACCCGGCCGGTGACCCCCGAGGGCGGCGGCGCTGCCATTGAAAAAATGAAGGCCGCCGGCGCGGAAGTCATACCGGATTAGCCGGCTGCAAATGATGCAGAAGGGGCCCATGGCCGGATCCGATGGAATGGTCCGCGGACATTTCGATCAGGCGGTGGGTAAACCGGACCGCTTCCGCAAAGGCTTCCTCCGGGGAATGGTTTTTAGCCAGAAAGGCCGCCATTGCCGATGAGAAGGTGCAGCCCGTGCCATGGGTGTTTTTCGTCCGGATGTGGGGGTTGGTCCGGCTGATCTGTCGGAGGGATCCCTTCTCCCGGAACAAAAGCGTGTCGGTGACCGTGCCGTCGGGGTTTGGGCGGTGCCCTCCCTTGAGGATAATGCCTGTGAGATTCGGAAACCGCCCCATTACCGCCATGCCGGCTTCGGCGATATCATCGGCCGGTTTCCCAAAGAGTACTTCCAACTCATAGAGGTTGGGGGTTACATAGTCGCTTTCCGGCAAAATGGTTTCCATCAGCGCATCCACCGCGTCCCGGTCAACGAGCCGTCCGCCGGATGTGGCCACCATCACGGGATCGCAAACCACCGTCCGACCGGTTAGGAACGGGGCCACCGCCCTGCATACCGGCCGGCCCGGGAGCATGCCGAGCTTGACGGTATCGATGCGGATATCGGAGAAAACGGAATCGAGCTGGGCCGTAACAAAGTCGGCGGCTACGGGTTTCGCGGCGGCCACGGCCACGGTATTCTGGGCCGTGAGGCCCGCAATGGCCGCGGCGCCGTATACGCCCGTTGCCATGAAGGTTTTTAAATCCGCCTGGATGCCGGCCCCGCCCGACGGGTCGGAGCCGGCGATCGACAAGACGGTGGGAATGTCCGCTGCCTGTTTCATTTCCATTGGTATGTTTCCGTTTTGTTGTCCATATCGCGTATATCCGCTATCGGTGCGTCTTGTCCTGTTTTTCAGCGATCTTGATATAGTCGTAGAGGGCCGGCTGGGTGCAGACCTCATAATATTTCCGGCCGGTGGGGCGCAAGGGGGAAAGATCTTCCGGGGAAACGAGGTAAACATCCTCTTCCCGGATGATAATCCGCTGGTAGTTGCCCGATGCGGTCGGAAATTTACCGGTATACAGGATCAGCGGCGTTTTCCGGATCTCCGGGATCACGGTTTCAACGCGTTTGAGATAGATTTCGTCGAAGAGTTTGTCGAATCCGTCCGCTGACAGTTCGATGCCCATCACGTTGTACCGGAGCACCGGGGAGGAAAAGAGTTCGGCCCCGGTTAGCTTTGTCGTGTCGAGCTGGTAGACGTAGAGATTGAATGGGCGATGAGCGTTGGAAAACCTTCTGCGAAGCGGATGATCGCACCGGGAAAGTATATCGGCCTCGTTGATGGCAGGCGAGATCATGATGGGGTTCTCGCCGTCGTAAAAGAATGTGGGGGCGGTGGGCGAAAAGCTGATCCCGAGGCCCAGGTCCAACCGGGGAAGGCTGTTTTTCCGGTTTTTGTGGTTGAGCCGCTTGACTACCAGCAGGATGTTTGCGGCCAGGCCGCATGCGCGGGCAACGCCATACCAACGCTCGGCATCCCCTTCGTGCTCGAACACGGAGAGAATCACCGCATCCCCTTCCACAAATACTTTTTCAGCACTGAAAACGGTTATGAGATGGTTGATCGGCTCGAAAAAGTTCAGGCTGAAGTTGGTTGCCGGGTTCATGCCTTTCTCCTTCATCTCCCCGATGATTTCCGTAGATCCCCGAACATCCGCCTTGAGCACCGCGTGGTTGATCACGGGGCGTTTTTTCTCTTTTTGCTCCCGGGGGAGGATGAATTCGTAGAGCGTGTGGTTCTCCCTGGACAGCCGGAGGTCCTTTTTCTCCTCCAGCAGGTTGATGCAGTCGGCGGTTTCCCGGTAGAGGTTGCTGTTGGAGAGATCCCGGTGATACCGTGCAAAATCGCTTAAAAACCGGATCATCCGCAGGCGCCTTTTTCCCCGGGACATCCATCGGATGCGGCCCGCGGTCCGCTTCAGATCCTTCATGGACGGCGGTTTTTCGGAATAGGATTTGAACCGGGCGATCTTGCGGGCAACATTTTTCTGGGCCTTCGGGTAGGCGGCATATCGCAGCACATCCTGGGGCATAAGCGGCGGGCAGCAGGCTTTGACGGCCTCTTCGATTTCATAGGCCGCAAGGATTCCCGGAAGGAAGGCTTCCCTGGATAGGGTTTTGTATAGCCGCCGTGCCAGTTTCTTTTGCACCCTGGCTTTTGTCCTGAGGGCATTGCACTCGTCCCGGGGGGCACCGGATTTTCTTTTTTCCCCAAGAAGCTGGTACGTCTCCGGGTAATTAAAGAGGGTGTCCATGTTTTCCGGGGATTTCATCAGCCGCCCGGCGATGGTGTCATAGGTGGACGATTCCGGGCTTCCGTGGTTGTGATAGTCGTATGCCCGGGCCTGTGCCTCGGCCATGGTCTGTTCACCGGCCAGCAGGGAGCTGAAAAAGGTGCCAAGAACCGTGCGGATGGCATGGTACTGCAGGGCGTCCTCCCCCCGGTGCCCCAGGAGCACGTAGTGGGTCATCATGAAAAAATCCTCGGGGTGAAACGCCGTGTATAAAATGGGGTTGTCGAAAAACGCCCCGGGAAGGAGCCATTCTTCTCCGAAATTCAGTGCGCGCAGTTCGTCGACGTCTTTTCTGGATTCATTGAAACAGGAAAAAAGCTCCGCGCAGACCTCTCTCGTGATCATGTTGCGCCGCCGGGTAATTTCCCGGACTTCTTCGCGAAGCTTGAGATGGGACTCAGACCGGCGAGATACCTCCTGTTTTCGGACCACGCTTTTGAAATGCTGAAATGCCGCGTCGATACGGTGGTTGACCCGTTCCAGGAGAAGTTTGACGATCGATACCTGGCAGAGATAGTCGATCTGCACTTCCCGGAGGGTTTTTGCGCGGTTGACCGCCTCTGTCATGAGTTTCCGGCAGAGATCCCTGAAAAGGGAGATTTCGCGGTGCCGGTTTTCCTTCGGAATGGTCATCAACGGCTTGGAGGCCCGGGCGTGCCGGATGATCATCTGAAGGATGACCTGATCGCTAAGTTTTACGAATTCCGGGCTGATTAATACGTCGTAGCGGAGGTTGTCGATCCCCAGGCGGAGTCTTTCCAGGGGGATCTCGGCCGAATAGGGCGAAATCTCAAGCCTGTCTTCAATGGTGTATGCGGTTGCGGATGGATCCATGCGGTGTAGGCGGCCCGTTTTCGTGTCAGTAAGTGTGCTCGTCGCCGGGGAAAGCCCCTTCCCGGACCTCCCGGATAAAGGATTCGATGCCCTGCATTGCATCATTCCGGAGCGCCGCGTATTGTTTGACGAATTTCGGAACGTGGCCGGCATTGAGACCCAGTATGTCGTGAAGGACCAGGACCTGCCCGTCGCAGTCCCGGCCCGCACCGATCCCGATGGTGGGGATTTTCAGGGCGGACGTGATGCTTTTGGCGATTTCGCCGGGTATTCCCTCCAGAACCACGGAAAACGCCCCGGCCGATTCCGCCGCCTCGGCATCCAGCAAAAGCCGCTCCTCGTTTCGCTGGACCCGGTATCCGCCAAGCTGGTGAACAGACTGCGGGGTCAGCCCGATATGAGCCTGGACAGGAATGCCGGCATCGGTCATGGCCTTGATCCGGTCCACCACGGCGGCCCCGCCTTCGAGCTTGACTGCGGCGGCGCCGGATTCCTTTAAAAAACGGCCGGCATTGTACACCGCTTCCGAAAGGGATACCTGGTAGGATAAAAAAGGCATGTCTCCGACGACCAAGGCTCTTTTGGCGCCGCGGGCAACGATTCCGGTGTGATAGATCATTTCGTCCATGGTGACCCCCAGCGTACTGGCGCCCCCCTGGACGACCATGCCCAGCGAATCCCCGACCAGCAGAACATCGACGCCCGCTTCGTCGGCGATTCGGGCGAAGGGATAATCGTACGCGGTAAGGGTTACAATCCGTGTCTGCTTCTGTTTCATGTCCATCAGGGTTTTGATGGTTACCGCCTGGGGCATTATCCTTCTCCTTGGCAAGCATTGTGGTCAACAGTGACGGCTTCGTACTATAATTTATTGTTTTTATTATGTCCGGGCGTTGGTGTCAAGCTGAACATAAGTATTGACTAAACGGCGTCTATTCCATATAAGGCAGAATGCATACGGTTATCCGGTATACTCCCAACGGCCCGGTACGCCGGGGGTAAGTCGGGGCCGGAAGCCACATGAAACCAGACGATGATGCAATCGCAACAAGTTCAGGATCAGGGCTTTTGCAATACCGGAGAATGCATCGTTCCCGGTGTATGTGAAATTCATCGGGGATTGCTCACAAGTTCAGGTACCGAGTACCGGTCAAATCGACAAAGGATACAGCCAGTATATAATCATGATACAGCTTGTAAGAGGATTCAAGGATATTTTGCCCGAAGAGGCGACGGTATGGCAATATATCGAGCAAATCGCCAGGGATCATTTCGGGTCGTTCGGGTTTAATGAAATCCGTCCGCCGGTGCTCGAGCAGGCGGCGCTCTTCCGGCGCAGCATCGGGGAGCATACGGATATCGTGGAAAAGGAGATGTATACCTTTCCCGGAAGCAAGGGGAACCTGCTGACCCTGCGGCCGGAGGCCACGGCGTCCGTGGTCCGCGCATACATTCAGCACAAACTGTATGCATCGGACCCTGTTCAGAAGCTCTACACCATCGGGCCGATGTTCCGGAAGGAGCGGCCCCAGAAAGGACGTTACCGGCAGTTTCACCAGATAAATGCCGAAGTCTTCGGCATTGAATCCCCGTACATGGATGCGCACCTGATTTTTATGCTTTTAAGCTTTTTCGGAAAGCTGGCCGTCGATCCCCTTCGGGTGCACCTGAATTCCCTGGGATGCCCGGAGTGCCGGAAACCCTACAAGGAAGCGATTACGGCCGCGCTCTCCGAGCGCGCGGAACTACTCTGCACGGACTGCGTCCGGCGGCTGGATAAAAATCCGCTGCGCCTTCTGGACTGCAAGGTCCCGGGTTGCCGGGAAGAGGTTGCCCATACCCCGGGGATGGTCGATTTTCTGTGCGATGGATGCCAGGCCCATTTCGAAACGGTAAAATCCGGCCTGGCGGCCATGGGGGTGGTTTTTCAGGTGGATCCCCGACTGGTCCGGGGACTCGATTACTACACCCGGACCGCCTTCGAGATACAAACCGACGAACTCGGTGCCCAGAGCGCCATTGCGGGCGGCGGGCGTTATGACGGTTTGGTGGAGCAGTTAGGCGGTCCGTCCATGCCGGCCATCGGCTTTGCCGTCGGCACGGACCGGTTGGCGGAGTTGATCCTGTCCCGACAGGATCCGGGCCTCCGGCGTCCGGAGATCTTTTTCGCCGCCATGGGTGAGGCGGCCTGGCGGAAATCCTTCGAATGGGCCTGCGCCCTTTCGGCGCGGGGCATCCGCGTGGAAATCGATTTTTCCGAGCGGAGTCTCAAGGCCCTGATGCGCCGGGCGGACCGCCTCCGGGCGCAATATGTTCTGATCGTGGGGGACCGCGAGCTTTCGGAAAATACGGCAACCCTCCGGCATATGGCAAGCAGCCGGCAGATCGCCGTGCCGGCCGATGGCCTGGTGAAGGCCGTCATGGTCGAACTCAGGTCGGAATCGCAACAATGACGGCTTCGTAAAAAGTCCAATATCTGCGTTACGCGCGATTTCTCAGAATTTCACGTACGACAAGCACCCTGCATTCTCCGAAATCGCCGAAACCTTGATCCTGGACTTTTTACAAAGCCGTCAGATCAAGACTTTTACGAGTGTATCATCAACATGACACCTAAACTGTTTAGGTGATAACAAAATAAGCCGGGGATCAAAGGAGAGGAGCCAGTGACGGATCAGTTGGGAGACATGCGCCGGACGGGACATTGCAATGAATTGAGCAAAAAAGATTTGGGCGCCCGCGTGGTGCTGATGGGCTGGGTGCAGCGCAGAAGAGATCACGGAGGCGTGATTTTCGTTGATTTGCGCGATAGGGAGGGGATCACACAGGTGGTGTTCAACCCGGTGCACAACCCGGAAGTCCATGAAAAAGCCCATTCCATAAGAAACGAGTACGTGATCGCCGTTTCCGGACGCGTGGAGGAACGACCCGAAGGAATGCTCAATCCGAATCTCGCCACCGGCGGTATCGAGGTGCTGGTCGATGAGCTGAAGATACTCAACCGGGCCGCCACCCCGCCTTTCATGATCGAGGATGAAGCCGACGCCAGCGAAAATGTCCGGCTTAAAAACCGTCATATCGACCTTCGCCGCCCGAAGCTCCAGAATCATATCATCCGGCGCCACAAGGCGGCCGAAGCGGCGCGTACCTTTCTCAACCGGCACGGTTTTCTGGATATCGAAACGCCCTTTCTGACCCGTTCCACGCCCGAGGGCGCCCGGGATTACCTGGTGCCAAGCCGTATGAGCCCGGGCTCCTTTTACGCGCTTCCGCAGTCGCCCCAGCTTTTCAAGCAATTGCTGATGGTATCGGGTTTCGATCGGTATTACCAGGTCGTCCGGTGTTTCCGGGACGAGGATCTGCGGGCGGACCGGCAGCCCGAGTTTACCCAGATCGACATCGAGATGTCCTTCGTGGGCGAGGAGGATGTCATGGCGGTTGCAGAGGAGCTTGTGGCGGAAATTTTCGAAAAGGCCGGCCCGGGCCCCGTTCAGACCCCGTTTGCACGGATGACTTACGCCGAGGCAATCGACCGGTACGGGTTGGACCGCCCGGATACTCGCTTCGGCCTGGAGCTGCAAGATATAAGCGATATCGTCGGGAATTCCGGCTTCAAGCTTTTTGCCGATGCCGTGGGGAAGGGGGGCGTCGTCAAGGCGATCAACGCAAAGGGATGCGCGGGATTCACCCGGAAGGAGATCGACGATTTCACCGACTTCGTGGCCGTCTACCGGGCCCGGGGCCTGGCTTGGATACGGGTCCGGGAGGACGATTGGCAGTCCCCCATCACCAAGTTTTTCACCGAAGACGAAAAGCGCGCCATGGCCGAACGCCTGAACATGCAGCCCGGCGATCTGGTCTTTTTCGGTGCGGACAACGCCCGGGTGGTCAACGAGTCCCTGGGCTACCTGCGGGTTCATCTGGGCCGGAAGCTGGGGCTCATCGACGACAGTTTCTACCGGTTCGTCTGGATCACGGATTTCCCCCTGATGGAATACGACGATGCGGAAAAGCGCTACCAGGCCCTGCATCATCCGTTCACGGCCCCGGCCGAAAAGGACATCGATGTGCTGGAATCCGATCCCGCCGCCGTTTCGTCCCGGGCCTACGACCTGGTCCTCAACGGTTCGGAAATCGGCGGCGGGTCCATCCGTATCC
>SL_3KL_010_SEDDRAFT_10003663_pt1 | contig 13957 bp, 12 predicted proteins | sample SodLakKL_010_SED_2_FD_10381 | JGI IMG/M metagenome (IMG submission 10381)
TTTTCAGCCGACGACAAGGACAAGATTGAGAAGGAGATCTGGGAAGATTTCCAGGGTGCCTTTCCCGGCATTAAATCATTGAACAGGAAGGCAAGGCTCGGTGTATATCTGGCCTACCGTTATTATCTTGAACTGTTAAAGAAAATTCAGCATGCCGGTCCCGGCCAGGTACAGAAAAAAAGGTTCAGAGTGTCCAATACGCACAAGGTCATCCTGCTGGTGAAATGCTACCTGCGCAATAAGTTTGGTTGGATGTAATGGCAATGCGCGGATGAACGAGCCGGATGAACGTTGATGGGATATTGGAGGGCCGGCGACTGAAGAACCCTGGTCCGGGCGTTATGCCTGTCTCCAACTGCGACAATAAACCAAAAATACAAAACATGAAACCCAAAGGCGCCTTATCGGCAAGTTTGCGTTCTGATGCACGCTATATGCAGGAGGCCCTGAAGGAGGCTCAAAAAGCCCGTGATGCTGGTGAGGTACCGGTAGGGGCGGTGGTCGTTTGTGGCGACCGTATCATTGCACGGGCACATAACCTTACCGAGCGTTTGAATGACGTAACTGCACATGCCGAGATGCAGGCCATTACCGCGGCAGCCAATCACCTGGGCGGGAAATATCTTGATCAGTGCACTTTGTACGTTACGCTGGAGCCTTGCCCGATGTGTGCCGGTGCCCTTTTCTGGGCACAGGCCGGAAAACTTGTATATGGCGCTGATGATGAAAAAAGAGGGTTTACGCTGGTCGGGGCACCTTTGCTTCATCACAAAACCACCGTAAAAAAGGGGATCGAGGCAAAGGCTGCCGCTGACTTAATGAAGACCTTCTTTACAGGCAAAAGGAGCAGATGATCGATTGCCATGGATGCAGGGCCGCCACCTGACCGCACAAAGTACAGCTCAATAATTAAATAAACGACCTCGCTTCACAGCCCTTGCTGACTGAATTATTCGCGCTCAACAACTTGTCCGGTGATTCTGTATCTTACAACAGGCTGTTGCTCATTGTTGTAATTTACGGTCACGGACCTGCTGATCCGTTGAGGCCTTGGTGCAAGCCGGAATTCCACCGTGATGGTCTCTTCCTCGTCAGGCATGATGGGCTCCCTTGGCCAGCTGGTTACCCTGGTACCACAGCAAGCGCGCACACGGCTCAACACCAGCGGTTCATCACCTGTGTTGGTAAATTTAATGTCCAGCTTGGTTTCGGGCATATCGTCAACATATACTGTTCCATAATCATGCCTGTCGTTCTCAAATGTCAACTGCGGACCCTTTTTGTCATTGTCACCGGCATTGGCCATGAAAACGGCCAGGAGCATAAAAGCTGCCACGGAAAATACTCTACGTACCATAAGGAAATGTGTTAAGCAGTTTGGGGTTATTTAATTATCGCAAATATACGATATATTTTAATTAAACAAACAAAATGATCGTAAAATTAATATTTTATTGGACTGCATGGCATTGTCCATTGAAAAAAATAATGCCGAACGTCATTCGGAAGATGTTTGCCATGGCTTCCTGCGGTGTAATCAGTCCATAGGGAATTCCTGGTTCAGTGATCCCTCAGGCGCATGCCGGCTGGCGGATTGTAGCGGGGTGTGATCAGTTGTCGATGAAAGCCGGGTCAGGGAAGTGCCGCTGGGCGACATGGGCAATAACCCGTATGTCCTGGTTGACGATGTGAGAAATATTCATCCCGGCAGGGTGTTACAAATAATGTCGCAAAAACTCAGTGCACCTGCAACAAAAAGCAGGTTACTTCAGGAGGTTTTTCAGGCTGTCCTGCAACAACTGCCAGGCTTCTTTGTTGATGCAGTATTTTACACGGGGCGGGGTGATGTTGCCCTGTATGAGGCCGGCTTGTTGAAGCTCTTTGAGATGTTGCGAAACGGTTGACTGGGCCAAAGGGAGTTCTTTGACGAACTCTCCGCAAACGCATGAATCCTTTGTCAGCAGCAGTTTGATGATGGTAATTCTGGCGGGATGGGCAAGTGCCTTGCAGAACCTTGCGACCTGCATGTTTTCTTCCGTATATAGATTTTTTTTGGTCACTTGCCTTTCTAAATGAACCGATGATTTATTTTCTGTCTGTGGCTTATTAACCAACACCTGCCGCTTTCTGCAGGGTCACTTCTCAGTGGCACCTGTTGAGGCAATCGATCATCTGACTGAGCGCCTCGTGCTTCAGGAAATAGAATGTGTTTTTACCGCTGCGGCGGGAATCCAGCACCCCTTTTGTTTTTAAAATGTTCAAATGATGTGATGCAGAAGCTTGTTCAATTCTAAGGGCTTCATAGATCTGCGTCACGTTCATTTGTTCCTGTTTTTCCAACAGCCCGATGATGGCTATGCGCATTGGGTGGGCGATCGCCCTGAGCTTGCTGGCAGCTTCTTCCAATTTTTTGGGATCAAGTTTCGGATTTGCCATAACGCTGCTAATTAAGTTCGTTTAAATTCTATTTTTTACAAATGTAAGAAATATATAAATATGTTTTAGTATATCCTACATTTTTCAATTATTTTTTTTACATATATGCTGACTGTTGGTGAAAGGAAGGGGTGAGGGTGGGGAAAACGGTGCTTTCCGGGAAATACCGGATACGGTATGCCAGTGCCACGGCATGGTTTGCCATCACCGGGCGGGACGTGAAAAAAAAATGCGGAATGTCAGGCGGCAATCCCTCGGCCTGTTTATGTTTGTTTTTGTTTACACACTTTTGATGAGAAGAACTCCCTGTTCATCAGGGCGATAAAGTCGACCGAGATCCCTTTTGGGCAGTCAAACTCGCAGCTGTAGGTGTTGGAGCAGAAACCGAACCCTTCGGCATCCATTTGTTTCACCATTTTGTCTACCCTTTCTTTGGCCTCCACCTTGCCTTGGGGAATCATTGCGTACTGTGCGATTTTGGCCGCTGCATAGAGCATGGCCGATGAGTTTTTACAAGCTGCCACGCATGCCCCGCAGCCGATGCATGTTGCGGCATCAAACGCCTTGTCTGCTATCGTTTTGCTTACCGGGTTGCTGTTGGATTCCGGGGCGCTACCGGTATTGACGCTGATAAAGCCCCCGGCATGCATGATCCGTTCAAAGGAGCTCCTGTCGACCACCAGGTCTTTGATTACCGGAAAGGCCCTGGCACGCCATGGCTCGATGACGATGGAGTCCCCATCATTGAATTCGCGCATGTGCAGTTCGCACGTTGTGGTATTGCGCATGGGGCCATGGGGCCGGCCATTGATGTACAAGCCGCATGAGCCGCAAATGCCTTCACGGCAGTCGTGTTCGAAAGTTACCGGTTCCCCGCCATTCCCGATAATTTGCTTGTTAAGGTAGTCAAGCATTTCCAGGAAGGACATCTCAGGTGACACATCCTTTAATAGATAGGTCTTGAAGGAACCTTTGGTTTGGGCATTTTTTTGCCGCCAGATCTTTAATATAAAATTCATTTTGTCTATATGTTAAAGGCTTATTTGTAACTCCTTTCCTTCAATTCGACATATTTAAACCGTAACGGTTCCTTGTGCAGCTTGGGTTCAGTTTTGGCTCCCTGAAACTCCCAGGCAGCTACATAGGCAAAGTCGGTGTCGTTGCGTTTGGCCTCCCCTGTTTCTGTCTGGTGTTCTTCACGGAAGTGCGCGCCGCATGACTCTTCTCTTTGCAGCGCATCTTCGCACATGAGGCGGCCTACCTCAAAGAAGTCGGCCACTTTAAGGGCTTTTTCCAGTTCATGGTTCAGATCGTCTGTGCTGCCCGGGACGCATATGTTCTCCCAGAACTCTTCCTCCAGCTCCTTCAACATTTCCACCCCTTTCATGAGTCCTTCGGCATCGCGCCGCATGCCGCAGTGATCCCACATGATCTTACCCAGGCGTTTATGGAAGGAAGAGGCTGTCTCCTTGCCACCAACTGACATGATCCGTTTTATACGGTCTTCCACAGCTTTCTCTGCTTCCTCAAAAGCGGAGTTGTCTGTGGGGATGGTGCCGGTGCGTATGTCATCTGCCAGGTAGGCGCTGATGGTGTTTGGGAGGATGAAGTAACCATCGCCGCAGCATTGCATCAGTGAGCTGGCACCCAGACGGTTGGCCCCATGGTCGGAAAAGTTGCTCTCCCCGATGGCGTACAGGCCGGGGATGGTCGTCATCAGGTTGTAATCTACCCATAAGCCGCCCATGGTATAATGGCCTGCCGGATAAATCCGCATTGGCTGGTTATAGGGGTTGATGCCAGTGATCTTTTCATACATCTCAAAGAGATTGCCGTACTTGTCACGGATGGCTTTTTTGCCTTGTTTTTCAATGGCATCTTTGAAGTCCAGGTAAACTGACAGCCCCGTGTCGCCCACACCATAGCCGGCATCACAACGTTCTTTTGCCGCACGCGATGCCACGTCACGAGGGACAAGGTTGCCGAAGGCGGGATACCTTCTCTCAAGATAATAGTCCCTCTCCTCTTCCGGGATCTCTGTGGGATGGCGCTTGTCGCCCTGCTCTTTTGGTACCCAAACCCGGCCGTCGTTTCTCAGGGATTCCGACATCAGCGTCAGCTTGCACTGGTACTCGTTGAGCACAGGGATGCTGGTGGGGTGTATCTGGATAAAACTGGGGTTGGCAAAGAGGGCGCCTTTACGGTAAGCACTCCACGCCGCCGAAGCGTTGCTGCCCAAGCCGAGGGTTGAAAGATAAAAGACTGTTCCGTATCCACCCGTGGCGAGCACCACGGCATGTGCTGAATGCCGTTCCAGTTCTCCGGTCAACAGGTTCCTGGTGATGATACCCCTTGCTTTCCCATCCACGATCACCACATCCAGCATGTCGCGGCGCGGAAACATCTTCACCGTGCCTTTGGCAATCTGACGGTTGAGCGATGAATAGGTTCCGTACAAGCACTGTTGCCCCGTTTGCCCCTTGGCATAAAATGTCCTGGAAACCTGGACCCCGCCAAAGGAACGCGTGTCCAACGACCCGCCATAGTCCCGGGCAAAAGGTACACCCAACGCGGTGAAATGATCTATCACATCATTGCTGACTTCAGCAGCACGGTAAACATTGGATTCCCGCGCCCGGTAATCTCCCCCCTTCACCATGTCATGAAACAACCGGTAAACAGAATCGTTGTCGTTACGGTAGTTTTTGGCAGCATTGATACCTCCCTGGGCAGCCACAGAATGTGCCCTGCGCGGAGAATCCTGGAAACAGAAAACCTTTACATTGTAACCCAGCTCACCCAGTGCGCTGGCAGCCCCTGAACCAGCCAACCCGGTGCCTACAACGATGATTTCGATCTTTTTCTTGTTGGCAGGGCTCACCAGCCGCAGCCTGGCTTTGTAGCGGCTCCACTTTTCAGCCAATGGTCCTTCAGGTATTTTTGAATCAAGCTTTTGCATGGCGCTTTATTTTTTTTGATGACAAAATCAGGGAACATAGAAAAAATAGAAATAAATGGGGATGATGGCAAAGCCAACACTGATGGCAATGGCGTAAATGGTGCCAATCACTTTAATGGCCGGCGTATATTTGGTATGATTCAGACCCAGCGACTGAAAAGCAGACTGAAAAGCATGCTTCAGATGAAAAGCCAGAAACACAAATGAGACAATATATATTGCCGAATACAACGGGTTTTTAAACCAGATAACGGCCATGGAGAAAAAATCATGCTCGTCCCTGACAACTATTCCCGGCTCTTCGGGTATGGCAACCAACCCCAGCCTTACAAAGAAAAAATTCATAAAGTGGATGATCAGGAAGATGAGAATGATGATCCCCGTATGGATCATGAAACGCGAAAAGGTGGATGTTTCGCTGCGCATGGATTTGTGGTACTTTACCGGACGGGCCCTGTAGTTGTGCCACTCCAACAGCACCCCAAGCAATATGTGGATGAGGAAACCCGCAAAAAGCACATATTCCATGAGCTTGATGGCAGGGTTTCCGGTAAGAAACTCCACAGCCGCGCCAAAGGCTTTGCCTCCATCACCCGCAAGCATTAAAAGGTTGGTTGCCAGGTGAAAGATCAGAAAGAGCATCAGGAAAATCCCTGCCAGGGCCATCACATATTTCTGGCTGATCGATGATAGATTGATTACGGACTTCTTCATGGGGTTGGCTTAATGGTTTCTTAAAGACAGAGAAAAAAGAATCGGAATCAAGCAAATGTATCAACTCTGTTAATAATTTCCAAACCAGCGATTTATTTGAAATGGGTTTAAATAAGCTGCTTTGGTGCCAGGAGAGATTTAGGATGAACGGTCAGCAGATGCATGGACCGTCCCATGGTCAGATCAAAGAAAAATACCGGCCACTCTTTATGGATGTGTGTGCCCAAAATTGTATTTTTGATCGGTGGTGTGTCAAAACGGTCCGTCGCATCAATGGACACCCGGCCATAACCGTAGCCGCGAACCCTGGACAAAAGACAGGCGTCTTGAATGTTTTTCCGTAAGATGCAACAAGCCACAGGGTCCCGTACCAGGCAGGAAATAACCGACCGGGACAATAACAGTGACTCCGGACGATGAATCCGGGCTGCATCAGAAGGTTCGCGGCGCATCAACATTGGTAACAAGAGATCAGCAGTCAGAAAAACCTGTAATAGAACCACAAATGATATCAGAACCACTAAAACCTAAAACCATGTTCGACAAAGACACTTATGCACATAGAAGGGAGCAGCTCAGGAAAAGCATCAAAGACGGCATTGTCCTCATCCCGGGCAATGTGGATGTGCCGATGAACTATCGCAGCAACACCTATCGTTTCCGGCAGGACAGTAACTTTTTGTATTTTTTCGGGCTTGATCAGCAGGGCCTCGCGGGTGTCATGGATATTGACAGTGGGGAGGACATGCTGTTCGGAGATGATCATACAATGGATGATATTATCTGGATGGGGCCTCAGCCGCTTTTGTCGGAGTGCGCAGAAAGGGTAGGGGTGAAGCGTACCGCTCCATTTTCCGGGCTGGCCGAAATCCTTGAAAAGGCAAAACAACAAGGCCGGAAAATTCATTTCTTACCACCATACCGGGCTGAAAACAAACTTTTGCTGGAAGATATTTTAGGTGTCGGGGTTAAGGAGCAACCTGCGAAGGTTTCTGTTGAGTTGATCCGGGCCATTGTGGCACTGCGGTCAATTAAGGAACCTCAGGAAATTGCCGAAATAGAGAGGGCGATAGACGTAGCCTGGCTGATGCACACCACGGCGATGAAGATGGCCAGTCCCGGAGTATATGAGCACGAGATTGCCGGCGTGGTTGAAGGGATTGCCATATCAGGCGGCGGTATGCTGTCGTTCCCTCTCATTTTGTCCATCCATGGCGAAATATTGCATAACCATTCCCACAACAATAAACTGGAAGAAGGCCATTTGCTTTTGATGGACGGTGGCGCTGAAACCGCCATGCATTATGCCACTGATCACACAAGGACCATGCCGGTGAGTGGTCGTTTCGATGAGCGTCAAAAAGCGGTGTATGAGATCGTGCTTGACGCCCAGCTCAGAGCGATCCGGGCGATCCAGCCTGGGAAGACCTTCAAAAGCATTCATTTGCTTGCCGCCGGGGTGATTGCCGATGGATTGAAAGCGCTGGGGCTGATGAAGGGCGATGTGAAACAGGCCGTGGAACAAGGGGCCCATGCACTGTTTATGCCGCACGGGCTCGGACATATGATGGGTCTTGATGTGCACGACATGGAGGACCTGGGCGAGGACCATGTCGGCTACGATAATGAAGTGAAGCGCTCGGATATTTTTGGTACGGCATCCCTGCGCCTGGGACGAAAACTGCAAACGGGCTTTGTGCTGACAGTGGAACCCGGCATCTATTTCATCCCTGCATTGATTGAAAAATGGAAACAGGAAAGGAAGTTCATGGAATATATCAACTATGACAAGGTGAAAAGATACCTGGATTTCGGCGGCATAAGGATAGAAGACGATGTGCTGGTGACCAGTGATGGTTTTAAGGTCCTGGGCAGGCCCATCCCGAAGACCGTGGCCGAACTAGAAAGCCTGATGGACCGATAAACCAAAAAAAACCCCGGAGCTGTTCAAAACTCCGGGGCTACCAATCAACTAACCAAAACAACAACATGAAGAATATGAAAATAGCTTGTAATATACCCTTAAATGTTTGACCTGTTCGTGTTTGAAGCAACCAGCCATGCGATAATCATTCATCTCTAAACCCAACTCCAATCACTATCCGGTCCTTATATAATGAATAACTCACAAAATTGAAAATTGTTTTGAAAGATATAAAAAAAAACAATAAAAAAGTGTTAAATCTGTTTTGTTTTTTTTAAAAATCGTAAAAATTTTTCCGGTTTATTCCCGGTCCATGCCCTGAATCAAGGATTCATACGGACCCTTCACTCCGCGCAGGCAAAGCCGCACGGCACTACCGCATGGTGGTTTTTCTCCAGATTTTTACTGCCGTGCTCGTTGCCTGGTTGCAGATGCCCGCCCTGCTGAAACTGTCTTTCGTTCCATCGTTCTTCCGTCTTCCGTCAATGCACAAAATGCAGGGGCTTTTTTACAGGGGAAATTTACTGTACTTTTGTGGGCAGGAACATAATATTTATCAAATTTAAAGAGTACCATATGTTTACAGGAATTATAGAGACAACCGGCAGGGTTGTAAAGATCGAGAAAGACCGGGGGAACATACATTTTACCATTGAAACGCCTATTGCCAGTGAGTTAAAGGTGGATCAGAGTGTTTCCCATGACGGGGTTTGCCTCACCACTGTGCATGTTGACAAGGTGAAGAGCCGGTATACCATAACGGCCATTCAGGAGACGCTTGACAAGACGAATATGCGCACCTGGGAGGTGGGATATGAGGTGAACCTGGAACGTTGCATGCGTGTTGATGGCCGCTTTGATGGACATATCGTCCAGGGCCATGTTGACCAGACAGCTGTCTGTACCAGGGTGGAGGAGCTTGATGGCAGCTGGAAGTTCTATTTTGAATACGATCCGGGTCCCAAAAACATTACCGTTGAAAAAGGATCCATCTCCGTGAACGGTGTCAGCCTCACCGTTGTGGACTCAGAGCCCCATACGTTCTCGGTGGCCATTATTCCCTATACTTACGATGTGACAAATTTCCGTAACTTCAGGCCAGGATCTGTCGTGAACCTTGAGTTTGACGTTATTGGAAAATATGTTGCCCGTCTGCTTGAACTTCATTTTGATGCGCGGAGGCCGTAACCCAGCATTAACCGGAACGACCGTCAGCAGATAAAAAAAAAGCCCAAAACGGGATTCGTTCCCTCTTTGGGCTTTTTCTTTATTCCAGTCCTTGCTTAGTCGATCACCGGTTCAACATCAAAAGGCACCGGGTCTTTCTTCACAGGGTCAACGGCCAATCCGCGTTGGCGCAGCAGCGGTTCAATCACAGGTTCACGGCCCCGGAAGTCAACATACATCTCCATGGCATCTTTGGTATTGCCCCTTTCGAGGATGTTTTCACGGAATGACTTCGCTGTTTCCCGGTCATACACGTTGCCGGTTTCGCGAAAAGCCTCATAGGCATCTGCATCCAGCAGTCCCGACCAGAGATAGCTGTAATAGCCTGCCGAGTATCCGCCGGAGAAGATGTGGTTGAAATGTGTGCTGGCATGACGGAAATGGATCTCCGGGATCATCCCTTTTTTCCTGATGGTACTTTCTTCAACAATGTCTGCCGCATCGTAAAGCATATCCTCATCAAAGGGTTCTGTGGTGGTATGGTATTCCATGTCTAGATAGGTAGACATCAGAAACTCCACGGTGGCGAAGCCCTGGTTGAAGTGGGCACTTTCCACGATCCGGTCCATCAACGATTCGGGCATGGCTTCCCCTGTTTCGTAATGCAGGGCAAAAGTCTCCATCACCTCCGGCTCGTTGGCCCAGTTTTCCATGATCTGTGAAGGAAGCTCTACAAAGTCCCTGGTAACGGATGTGCCTGCCAGGCTTGGGTAGTGAACATCGGAGAGCAGCCCGTGCAGGGCATGTCCAAATTCATGGAAGAAGGTTGTCATCTCGTCATAGGTGAGCAGTGAGGGCCTGGTGGCACTTGGCGGGGAGAAGTTGCAAACGATGGTGATCACCGGATGAACGAACTTGCCATCCTGATCCACGCGCTGGCTGCGGTAGCTGCTCATCCAGGCACCACCACGCTTGCTGTCCCTGGGATGGAAGTCCATGTAAAGGATCCCGATGTGTGAGCCGTCTGCCTCAAGCACTTCAAACACCTGGACATCCTCATGGTATTTGGGAACATCCAAGCGCTCCACAAACTGAAGACCCCAAAGCTTGTCGACGATCATAAAGATGCCGTCGCGGACAGTGTTCAGTTCAAAATACTGACGTATTTCCTGCTCGTCCAGGTCGTACTTTTCACGACGCACTTTTTCTGCATAGTACCTCCAGTCCCACTGCTCCAGTGTAAAGTCGTGCCCTTCTTCATAGATCATCGCCTGGAGCTCCCTGGCCTCCTCCCTGGCAAGCGCAATAGCGGGATCCCACACTTCATCGACAAAGTTCATGACGGTTTCAACATCCCCAGCCATGGTGTTTTCCAGGCTGAAGTCAGCATAAGTGTCATATCCCATCAAACGGGACCTTTCCAGCCGAAGGTTGGCGATTTTTGCCAGGATCTCCCTGTTGTTGAACTCGTTGTCATTGTTGCCGCGGTTGATATAAGCCTGCTGCATCTTTTTACGCAGTCCGCGGTTGTCGGCATTGTAAAGAAAAGGCATCACGCTGGGGTTATGCAGCGTAAAAACCCACTTGCCTTCCATGTCTTCCATGGCAGCCCTTTCCGTAGCATCTTCGATGGAGGACTCCGGGAGACCTGCCAGATCTTCCTCATTATCAACAACCATCTTGAAAGCATTGGTCTCACCCAGCACATTCTGGCCAAACTGCAACGTGAGAGAAGAAAGCTCTGTGTTGATCTCACGCAACCGTTCTTGTTTTACGGCCGGCAGGTCGGCACCGCTGCGAACAAACCCCTTGTAAGTCTCTTCCAAAAGACGCATTTGCTCGGGGTTCAGATCCAGTTCCTCTTTCTGATCGTGGACCGCCTGTACGCGATGAAAAAGATCCATGTTCAACCGGATGTTGTCAGAATGTTCTGACAACTTCGGCGACATTTCCTGAGCAATCTGTTGAATTTCCGGACTGGTAAGTGAAGAGTTGAAATTGTAAAATACCCTGAGGACGTTGCCCAGCATCTCACCGGAATAATCCAGCGCTGCGATGGTGTTCTCAAAGGTGGGAGCCTCCGGATTGAGAATGATGGTCTGTACCTCCTCCGACTGCTTTTTGATCCCCTCCAAAATGGCCGGTTCAAAATGTTCGTTCTCTATCTCATCGAAAGGAGGAACGCCAAAAGGGGTCTCGTATTCACTGAAAAAAGGGTTCTCCTTTTCAGCCGGTGCGCACGACGCCATAAAGAAAACAGGCAGAATCATTAATAACAAATACTTTTTCATGTTTTTGGTTTTTTGTGGGTATTGGGTTGGTATTACTTTTCAGACAGCTAAGTTACACATTTAAGTAATTGGACACAATATGTTTTTTATGACCTGGTGTACCCGACGGGCGCGCTCACATTTATTTATGGGATAGGTGGCTTCCGGCGAATGTTCATTTTGTTTGCCTCCCATTCATATAGATACTCACGGTGGCGATCATATCCAATACGTTGATCATCCCGTCACCGTTCACATCGGCATTTTTTTCACAGAATGGTTCAGGCGGGGATCCTATGTAATGGTACATGATGGCAATCACATCCAGCACATCCACCTCCCCATCGCCATTGGCATCGCCGGCAAGGGCTGACAGGGTGACATTTTTTGTTTTGTCACCCTCTGTAACGGTAAGTTGTCCCTCGGCAGGGAGAAAGCATTCTTTCGACACATGATAATCATGGCTGCCCGGCAATACCCCTTCAAAGACATAATCGCCGGGAGCATTTTCTGTCTCATCCAATACGATCGTTGCATTGGTGATGGGTTCGTTGTCCGGGTCTTTCACTGCAAATGATACCGTAAAACCGGGAGGAGGGGCAACAGAAAAAGTGCGGGCCCCGGGGGCGCCGATCAGCGGCCAGGTCTCCTTACGGCCTGAGGCGTCGGCAGCTGACAGGTAATATGTGATCTCCGTGTCGCCATCCCCTGCGGGGAGCATCGCAGAATAGGTATGTCCCCGCACGTGCGTAAGCGGAATGGTGTCAAACTCACCCTGGTTGACTTTGTATATTGCAAACAGCGAGTCGGCATACAGTGCCTCGCCGCTGTAAGGGATAATGTCGGCATGGATCTCAAACGCCTGCTGATATTCATGCTCTCCATGCAAAGGGATGTGTTCTATGTACAACATCCCTGTATCTGCGATATCCTTTACCCTGCAGTGCAGGGCATCGGTAGACTGCCAGCTTCCCTCAAAACCAAGGACATCATAGCCGGGCATGGCCTGTTCATACGTCTCCAGCGCAGCATTGTCCCAATCGGACCCGGTGACCGGGACATAGACCCGCTCATTCAATATGAGTGCGTTTGTATAAGGTTCACCGTTGGGTGCATAAACCCTTATCACCTCAAAAGGGGTCCCGTATGAGCTGGTCTGTCCGGCAAAATAATCAGCGACGAGTTCATAGGCCCAATAGCGATGATGGGATTCGGGAACCTCGGCAATAAGGATCTTATCCACATCCAGAAACTTGGCCCATGTGTCAATATGTTGGATGTAAGCCCCCTGTGCATCAATGGTGACATGGTAGTCGTTGATCCCCATGAAATCCTCCATCTGCTGATGCACATAACTCTCGTTGCCACTGTTCTCTTCGTATACCAGGTCGGTGGAAGCACCCACGCCCAGTCCGTCACTCATGAAGTTCCCTCCGGTATGGACCACGTCCATCCCATACCGCGGCACACCCAGGAAACTGGCAAAAACCTCGGGAACAGCATCGTCGGCAGGCCTGGGCCTGTTATAAGGAAAATCAACGATACCCACACCGTGATCACCATCGGCCACGAACCATGGCCCATAATCCCTGGTCCAATAAGAATTGGTTGAGGCAATGATGAACTCGGCGTTGTCCATATTCACACCGGCGTTGGTATATGCGTTGATCGCTTGATCATGATCCCAGGAAGACACCAGCGTATAAACTGTTGCCTGTTCCGACATGGCGGCCACCAGATCAAGGGGGATGCCGAGGGGATAACGGATGAGCACCCCCTGCAACCTCTCAAATTCAGCGATGCTGCGCACCGGCGACAATGGCGGGTCGGTGGTGACAAAGCTTTTGCCGATCTCGTGGCGGCGAAGCTCCTCTTCCGGGGTCATCCATTGAGGCAAGCTTGTGGGATCGTCCCAACCCGGGTGCTGTGCTTTGGCCTCTGACAAAAAAAACAAGGCAGTCAACATCAATAAAAGCCAACCGGTGGGTTTCATTTAATAGAATCAAAGGGTTCGTAAACCGTATTCAAAAAAACAAAGGGGATGATCCAACATGGCCTCACCCCGGGTTGCAATGCTGGTGAAAAAACCAACATTATCAGGCGGTAAAATTAATTTTTTTTTTGGAACCGGCAATGGAACCATTAGTCAACAAACATGTGCCGGCAGATTGTATCCCAATGTGCATGACCGTTCCATCATGAGTGTCTGCTAATTAAATTAACCCTGGATTGTCCGGTGTGGTCTTTTTAACCGTTGGCCTTCAACCAGTCATGGATAACTTGCCGGCAACGACATTTTTGTTTTGCCTCAATTTTGTATTTTTGAACCGTTCAGCTGATCGGTTATTCACTAAAACTTTTAGAAATGGTTTTTCCAAAGATGCGCAATGTTTTACTTATCGTATTCATTTTTTCTTTCTATCCCCTTTCCGGACAGGTCACCTCTGACCCTGCCCTTCCAACGGCTGAGGATGCAGTAACGATCAC
>SL_3KL_010_SEDDRAFT_10003664_pt1 | contig 13953 bp, 12 predicted proteins | sample SodLakKL_010_SED_2_FD_10381 | JGI IMG/M metagenome (IMG submission 10381)
AGCTAAGGTTTCCTGAAGAGATATCTCATCATCAACAACCAAAATTTTATCAGCCATCTTTTCTGCTCCTCATACCTTCAAGGATCAAGGCGAACTTGTTTGCAAAGCGTTCGCGTGAATAGCGTGCTTCGACCACGTTTCTTCCGCTTATTCCCATTGTACGACATTTTTCAGGTTGGGTGGCTAAATCCCGAATGGTATTAGCCAGAGCTAATGAATCACCAGGCTGGACAAAAACACCTGCCTGAGCATCCTCGACCACCTCACGGATCACCCCATCAATCGCCAGAATCACCGGTCGTCCTGCAGCCATGTAATCAAAAACTTTGTTGGGATAGGTGGTTTTATACATTTCAATCGGCTTGAGAATCGCTAAGCAAGCATCTGCGCCGGCAAGATAGGAAGGCATTTCCATCTTAGCGACAGGCGGCAAAAACATTACATTCTCCAGGCTTCTCTGATCTGCCTCTGTGCGTAGGCGAGGTTTCTCTTTCCCCGAACCTAACATCACAATTTGGATACCAGGTTCATCCCGCAGATTTTCAGCTGCATCCAACACCACATCCAGGTCATTCGACATCCCATGCGCACCAGCGTACAAAACCACAAACCGATCCTCCAACCCATGTTTTTTTCGAAAACCTTCACCTTCCGATTTGGGGTCAAACATCTCTGGGTCTGAGCCGTTTGGCACCAGTTCGATTTTTTTTGCGCCTCTCGCTTTAACATGCTGGATAAATCCTGGGGAATTAACCACCACCTGGTCAGCATGACGGTAAAGGAACCGTTCTAACATTTCAGACAGTCTGATCAGGAGCTTGTTTTCGAGCACGCCAACTGCAACAGCGAAGGCCGGCCACAGGTCACGCACCTCCAGGACAAATGGGACACCTTTCAACCGCGCCAGCAGCCAGGCGGTCGGTGCTTGAAAGATTGGCGGCGTTGTACCCCAGACTAAATCCACCCGGCGGATAAACAAACCGTTGAAAAATGAGGAAGCCATAAAACTCAAGAAGCTGAAGACACGCAAGAAAAAGGAACGGTGCAGCACAGGTAGCGTATAGCTGCGCAGGATGGTTACACCCAAATCATCAGTTTGTTTGCGGACGCGCTTATCCTGATTGGTGCCACTTAAATAGCTCACTGGGCTGGCAATGACCGTGACCTGGTGACCGCGCCGCTGAAGATTCCTTGCCAGCTCGTGATGGCGGGTTCCGCCTGGCTCATCCAACGCAGCAAATGCTTGGTGGATCAACAATATATGCATATTGTTAACATTTTAATCGAATAATGAAAAGACGTGTGTTTCTTGCTAGGTATTCTTTATTTAAAAATGCCTGGTAGAAAATAATATTAAAATGATCAGCGAATTTAACACCATCAGATTCTTCCTTAGCCCTCCCAGGATACATAACCGCCACTAATCAAGAAATTGCCACGTGGTTTTCAAATCTAAGGGAAGCTTGCCATTCTGTACCGCAATCAGTAATAAGGCTGGTGTCTTGAGACCATAGGCCGGCGACCGCCACCCCCAGGTTGGATCAGGCGTAATCTTTCCATACAAACATTTTCCCGTCCTGATAAGGTTAAGGTTGTCTGCCCCTTCGAGCTTTAATTTTAGAGTAAATTCGGGTCCAGCCAGTTGCAGGGTATCCTTTGAGACAAAAGTCCAGTCCCAGTCCGGCAGCAGCCAGTGCAAATGCAGCCTGTGGATGTTCCCTCCTGGCTTTCCATATGGAAAAACCGTATCGGCGACCAGCCATCCCCCTTCGATCGCGCTTAGCTTTCGCTGATGACATGCACCCTGTTTATAGTAACCATTATGTTCAGCTGAGACCCAGGCTAATTGGCCATCCTGGTTCACTTCATGCGCTAAAACCTCCGACTGTGCCCAATCAAGCCATAGGAAACGTCCCGCAGGGACCATCTGCTCTTTCCCATCCAGTATCAGAGTGTTATGAACCTTGCTGCTTGCCAGGGCATTCTCCCAGGGTGGCGCTGCGTTATACTGATAGGTGCCCGGATCCAGGGCGACATTAACCCCACGCCACCATAAGTCGACGTGTAATTGATCCGCATGGGAGGGACGGTCAAAGAACTGAGCCGCCCGCAGGAAGCCGCGTCCCTGACCTGATTCCACCCGCAGCATATCCGGTGCCTGGGGCTGCCCAAAATCAGGCGTTGAGGCCTGACTGAGGTTAAACCATTCCGCCATTTCATTCAGATTGGGTTGTTCATAAATTTCCCGACCTAAAAAGGCACGGCCCGCTGCACCCACAACCGGTCTAAAATCATCCCAGGGTTGACCGCACACCGGGAACAGGTAAGCACTATCATTGGCACCCAGATTGGGTGCCTGGCCGGTCTCAGGATCCGTTAAAGCCCACAGCCAACGGGTCGCTGCGCTTAGGCGTACCAGGGTTTCCTCCGGCCAATCCACATCCCCGGATTCACGACGCAGGTGATCGGCAAACACAGCCAATTGAAGCATCAAGCGATGGTAATTGACGCTGTGCTGAACATAAGTGCCAAATTCTGTGATCTGATCCTGCAATCCCCGGTTCAACCAGAACCAGCCTGTCTGGCGCCATTCTTTCGCCTGGGGATGGGATGGCAGATAAAGTCCAGCCGCATACAACCCAGCTGCCTCTGCCAGAAGATGGTTATTATTTTGTGCCCGGGCATAAACCAGGGTGCTGGGGATGCGAGCCGCATGTTCAGCAATCCCCTGCCATAATCGCCTGCGATTTTCTGTGATCGAGGATGGGGCATGGGCAAATACCCGGTCACAAAAAACCCACACCATCAACCGGATGGCAACCTCCTGGGCAGACTGCCATTGCCGCCCGAGGTTTGGTGGATGTGCGCTTAAAAATTTTAGGGTTTTCTCCCAGAAGGTGCTGGCATAAACCGGGTCACCGCTGAAGGCATACGCTCTTGCCAGTGTGACTGCCCAACCAAAGCGGGCGGGCTCCCAGATGAGTTTGATATCCTTCTCAGGTGGGATTTTTTCAAGAAGCGTCCAGTGTTGAGAGGAAACACCCACATTCAGATCGAGACGCACCGGTTCTCCGCCGAATAAACGCACATAACCCTGGCAGATTTCATCACCTGCAGAAAGCGCCTGATCTCGCTGGTGTTGACTGACCTGTGGAAAGCGGCTGTAAACGGGTAACCCGGCAGAGCCGTTATACCGATCCCGGCTGCTGGGCGTCATCCGCCGATAATGTCCGCTGCGCAACCCAGCCTGGTACCGCGCGAAGAGCCACACCTTAGCAGGGCCAAGATCACGAGTGGCTTTGATCAATTTGGACAATCGGTTCATTTGATTAACTGCAGATAAATCTGCCCAATAACAAGCTTTGATCCAGGCACAAGGAAAAGTTCACACTGGAAACAAATCAACAAAAAATCTAATCCAACACAATCTGAATAGGCTCACCGCTGCGTAAAGATTCCACTGCTGCAAAACTGGCTTGGGTCACACCGATCAACTGCTCATAAGGGATGGGGGGAGCTTGATCACCCTGGACAGCATCGAGGAAAGTCTGCCAGGCATTTTTATGACCCTTATCCTGTCGCAGCGATTGACGCTTAACCTTTCGGCGGCCCTTTGCAACCAGCTCGAGCTTCCGCCAGTCGTTCAGAACAGCAATCTGACCACTGCTGAATACTTCCAGGTACTCTTTTGGATAGGATTTATCCCCATTAGCCAGGTAGCTCACCATCCCCAGCGATTGATCTGGGAAGCGAAAGGTCATCACCACATTATCTTCGCTGTATTTTCCACTGTCGGGTAAACCCTTGGTTGTCACCTCAACGGGACTCTCACCAACCAAAAAGGTCAAGAAATCGATGAAGTGACAGCCCTCACCAATGATGCGTCCACCGCCAACCTTGGGATCCGTTAACCAATGCTCCTTGGGCAGGACATTGGCATTCACCCGGTAGTGAGCATAGAGCGGTTCCTGGCGTTGGTCGATGAAGGCTTTTAGAGAAACCGCTAAGGGGGCAAATCGGCGGTTGAACCCGAGAGTCAGCAGAGGCTGATCCTCATCTTGCAGAGCATTAGTAATGAGAGCCAGTTCTTCTGGGTTGATCGCCAACGGTTTTTCACAATAGACATGCTTGCCATTTTGAAGCGCGCTCAGGATTTGCTGGCAGTGGAGATCATGCCGGGTAAGGATGGCAACCAGGTTAATGGCAGGATCATCCAAGATAGACTCCGGCTCACTGGCAGAGAAGCCAAATCCATAACGGTTGGCAGCATGTTGAGCGCTGACGCCNGTGGCTGACACAATCCCAACGGGTGCAATTCCTCCCACCTTTTTGATGACCGGCAGGAAGGTCGACAAGGCGTAATTCCCGGCACCCAGCACGCCTAATGCCAGGATTTCGCCGGGTTTAACCCGCATGGTTGGCGCGTGCAAATTGGGTATTCGTTTCTCCTCGGGTAAAGTTTGTTGTTCATAGGTTAACAGAACACCGAGGTAAGGGTCTTTACCAGTAATGATTTCATAGGCGCGCTGTCCCTCAGCAATGGGTACCCGATGTGTGATCAATGGACCGACATCCAGTTTGCCCTCTGCCAACAGCGCCAGTACGGATTCCATGTTGCGGGCTTCTGTCCACCGCACATAACCAATGGGATAATCCTGACCTTTTTCTTCATAACCTGGGTCATACCGACCTGGTCCATAAGAACGGGACACGACTAAGCCCAATTCTTTTTCAAAATAAGGCTTGCGGGGGACAGCCATCCCAACTGCACCCACAATCACAACATTGGCGCGGTCACGGGCAATCTCTCCCGCTAACTCAACCGGGTCATTTTCAGATGTATCTGCACAGATCAGCACCGCATCAAGCCCTCTGCCCTGGGTGAAGGCTTCCACGGCTTCAACAGCCTGGGGCCGGATGACGGCTTTTTGGGCGCCCATCTGCATTGCAAGGTCGACTCGCGCCGGGTCAAGGTCCACACCCAGCACCTGGCAGCCAGCTGCATGGGCAATCCCCACAGCAATCAGGCCAAGCAAACCCAAGCCAATCACGCCTACCCTGGCACCCACCTGAACTTCAGCCAGCCGGAATCCCTGCATGGCAATCGCACCAATCGTTGTGAAAGCTGCCTGTTCAAAATCCACATTATTGGGGATCGGTACCATCAAGTTCTGTGGAACAGCCGCAAATTCAGCATGAACCGCATACCCACCCCCGGCACAAGCCACCCGGTCCCCTGTCTTGAAACCCCTCAACTCGGTTCCGGTTTGAATAATAGTGCCGGCTGAAGAGTATCCTAACGCCAACGGCTGGTCCAGCTTATTCATAGCCGCATCGAAAGTCGTCAACAATCCTTCCCGACGAGCTTTATTGAGTACCTCTCGCACCAGATCCGGACGAGAGCGGGCTTTGCCGACCAACCCCTGCTTGGCAAAGGATACCAGCATGCGTTCTGTTCCAGCAGAGACAAGTGAATTTGCTGTTTGGATCAGTGCCATATTATCACCCGGCTGGGGGATCGGAACATCAGCGACAACAGCCTGCCCGGTCTTCATATTTTGTAGTAATTGTTTCATAGAATTGAACTCTTTATTGTGTATTGTTGTTAGTACGATTATAGCGCAAACCCGAGAAACAGCAGAAACATCCCCACCCCACAGGTCAATGATAATAACATTAGCAACCTAGCATTAAAACAAAAAGGCTGCTGTGCAAAGCAACCTTTTTCAGATAAATTATTAGAAATTATTTTTCAGTGATTTTGCTATTTTCAGTCTTGGCGTCAGTTTTTTTGTCAGCCTTGCTTTCGCTGTCTTTCTTCCCTGAATCATCTTTTTCAGAATGGTAGGATTGACCCGATGGAGAACGGTTGTCCGTCGCATAAAAACCCTTGCCCTTAAAGACGATACCAACCGGCTGATACACCTTTCTTAAGGCTGGCTCTGTGCATTCTGGGCAGATCACCAGGTGTTCCTCAGTAAATTTCTGGTACTGATCGAAACGAACACCGCAATTTTCACATTGATAAGTATATGTAGGCATAACAATCTTCCTGATAAATGACCTAAAAAATTATAGTCCTCTTGTTGGGGATTGGCAAGTGCTCTTTTCGTTTATTAACAGATTTCATATGTCGGATCGCGCTTCTCTCTTGACCCTCACCAGGTTATAGAATAGAATTTAAGTTCTGTAAGGAGCCCTCGTAGCTTAATGGACAGAGCAACTGCTTGCGGAGCAGTAGGTTGTGCGTTCGAATCGCACCGAGGGTATTTTTTCTTTAAGGGGGGAGAGCAACTGTTTTGCTGCCCAGCATAAATTTCTATTTTTCCAATGATGTTACAGTTATTTTGATAATCGGATAATTAAGGCTATAATTATCCTAGTAAAAAATTAACTCAATAGACGAAAGCATTAATCATGGAAAAAAAAGAGCGAACCTCAAATAAATCAAGGTTTTGGATCCTTCTTTTGATCAGCATCATCCTGCTGGCAAGCCTGGTGGTGTACACCCAGGGGATGATTGACCGGGCGGCTTTTGCCCAGGATAATATCGAGCTGCCAGAGGTCAGTCTGACCCAGGTTGCGGCAGGACTGGCGCGTCCAGTGCACGTTACTCATGCCGGTGATGGCAGCGGGCGCATATTCATCGTGGAGCAACATGGCAGGATTCTAATCCTGGATGATGATGGAAGTACGACTCCATTTCTAGACATCAACGAAAGAGTTGCATCACCTGCGGCAGGCGGCGGCAATGAACAGGGCTTACTCAGTGTAGCCTTCCCGCCCGGGTTCGCTGAGAAGGGCTATTTTTATGTCTATTACACCATGCGCGATGGTGATAATGTCGTTTCCCGCTTTTCCCTGGCGGATGACCCTAACCTGGCAAACCCTGAATCTGAAGAGCAGATCATTGTCTTGCCCCACCCTCAATACACCAATCATAACGGCGGTCAACTTGCCTTTGGACCCGATGGCTACCTATATATCGCCACCGGTGACGGCGGTGGCGGCGGAGACCCCCTTGATAATGCCCAGGACCCTGCCTCCCTAAACGGCAAGCTGTTACGCATCGATGTCGAAATGGAATCCCTCCGAACCAAACGAAGCAAACCTTATGCTCGGTCCAGCAGCCAGAAGTACAACTGCTACCTACCGATGGTCACGACTGATAAAGCTTATACCATACCTGCGGATAATCCATTTATCGATGATCCCGACTTCCGGCCGGAAATTTGGGCATTTGGTCTGCGTAACCCCTGGCGTTTCTCATTTGACCGTCAAACCGGAGATGTGTACATCGCCGACGTCGGTCAGAATCGCTGGGAGGAGATCAACTTCCAACCTGCAAACAGCCCAGGCGGTGAAAATTACGGCTGGAACATCATGGAGGGAGAGGAATGTTACGCAGCAGACTCCTGCGACACGGAGGGCTTGACGATGCCAGTTCACGTTTATCCCATTTTCTCATCATCCGATTGCTCCATCACCGGCGGCTTTGTTTACCGTGGTGAGCAGTATCCCGAACTTGATGGACTTTACATCTATGGTGATTTCTGCAGCGGACGCATCTGGGGTATGAGGCAGGATGACGGCGAATGGCAAACCGGCTTGTTGACGAATACAGACTTTCGAATCAGTTCCTTTGGTGAAGATGAACTTGGCGAAGTCTATGTGGCAGACATGACCGGTGGTAGTGTCTATAGGATTGACCAGCCCTGATCTTACGCCTACATCCTTGATCAAAGTCTGACCTCCTTGCTTGTGACACCAATCAGCAACATAAAAAACCGATGATGTTACAATAGAAACCAACAGCATCGGAGACTGTGCCTTCAACTCACAAGGAGGTCAACTTTGTCCACGAGACCGGGACAATCTGTCGTCCAAAACTACCTGAACTTACTCGATGAACAACGCGAGGAAACGCTTCAAATATTGGAAGGCGTCACCCCTCAGCAGCTCTGGCAGCGACCGGAGCCTAAGGAATGGTGCATTGGCGAGATCCTCAATCACAATGTCCTTCTATTTCGGAGTGTTTTCCCTTTTGTGAGGTTTGCCTGGCGCACCTTCCGCTGGACGGGTAAATTGCTTCGCAACCGCACGTACAAGACAGATATCGAGGACCCTTATCGCAAGCCAAGCTTCCCAATGTGGGCAGGCTTTCTGTGGTCACCAAAATTCACGCCAGAAAATCCCGTCCCGCTGGACAGGCTGGTAAGCGACTTGCGTGAGGAACACGCCCGGGTGCGCGAGTTCTATACAGGAAAAGATGAAACGATGTTGGGAAATGTATTCGTCTTTGACCCCCTATTCGGTTTCCTAAACCTGATCGTTACCTTGCGGATAGGGATATATCATGACCAGCTGCATTTTGAAGATGTGATCGCCCTGGCTAGTGACTTCAAAATAAACACCCCGAAGGAAGCCTCTCAGTCACTTTAAAGGAAATTCTTTTTTGGAATAATAGCGATTATTTTGTGTAGTAACAGCCTTGAGACCTAGGAAATCCGGTCAATTACACTGCTTTAAATAACAGCACCAGGTAGTAACCAATTAGTGCAGCCCAAATCCAGCTGTCAATCCGATCAAGGATCCCACCATGACCGGGAATCAGGTTCCCGGTATCCTTGACACCTGCCGTCCGCTTGAACAAGCTGATCAACAAGTCACCCACTGGCGTCAGGATCGCAAGCACACAACCCATCAACGCACCCTGCCATAGGGGCGTTGTCACCGGCAGGAAAGCGACCGATCGCCACAACAGCACCAGCAGAGCGCCAAAGATGGTACCTACAAGGATGCCGCCGATCAAGCCTGCCCAGGTCTTCCCCGGGCTGAGCCGAGGCGTCATTTTACGTTTACCCAACCACTTACCGATAAAATAGGCCCCTGAGTCCGCCAGCCAAACCGCTGGAAGGGCTGTCAGCAACCAGCCGCGCCCATCCACCAGAGCCCGCAGTGAAATAAATGACCCACCTACCCATCCCAGGTATATGATCCCAGCCAGGTTGAGTGGAAAACTGATCGCATTTTTAGTGGCACCCTTTTCATATTCGATCAGGGCAGCGACAGTGGTGATCAGTACCAGTACCGATAGAAGGATTCCAAGATGGGCATCCTTTAGAAACCAACGCTGAGCCACTAATAAAGTCACACCAGCAATCAGGACTACCAATGATGTCCGGTATCCCATTTTGGCAAACAAGCGGGTGTATTCAAATGCACCAACCAGCAATAATGCCAGTACAAACAGGTTAAATGCCCAGCCGCCGATGTAAATCAGGACTAAAACAAGCGGCACAAAAATAACTGCCGCCTTCACTCTTTGGGATAACATGAGATTTACAATAACCTCAGGACTCTTTCAAACCACCATAACGACGATCGCGTTGAGCATACACCTGGACTGCTTTATGCAGTTCCTCTTCGCTGAAATCAGGCCAATAAACCTCAGGGAAATACCATTCTGAATAGACAGTTTGCCAGGTCAAGAAGTTGCTGGTGCGTTTTTCGCCAGACGTCCGGATGACCAGGTCAGGATCGGGGAGATTGCACGTAAACAGATATTCCCTGACCAAAGCTTCATCCACCTCTTCTGGAGACACCTGGTCAGCCAGCATCCGCCTGATGGCACAAATGATCTCATCCCGTCCCCCATAATTAAACGCCAGCACAATCGTGATGCGTTTATTTTCTTTGGTAAGATCAATTGCCTGCTGGACTTTGTTCTGGAGTGCTTTCGAAAGCCCATTGAGATGACCAATATGCATCAATCGAGCGCCTTCTTTATTCAATTCATCCAGTTCGCGATCGATCACATCCGAGAGGATATGCATCAAACCTGTCACTTCCGCCTTTGGGCGCGACCAGTTCTCAGTTGAAAAGGCATACAAAGTGAGGTACTCAATACCAAGCTTTGCGCTGGCACGGATGATCGTTCGCAGGTTGTCGGTACCCGCACGGTGTCCAGCAACCCGGGGCAATCCGCGTTCCTTTGCCCAGCGACCGTTGCCATCCATAATAATAGCAACATGCCGGGGCACATTGGTTAGGTTGTTAATTGACTCATCAGGTGTCATTCAGGTTACACTTCCATGATCTCTTTTTCTTTGCGCTCTCCGAGTTCATCTACTTTTTTGATCATCTTATCGGTTAGCTCTTGGAGGTCTTTCTCGCCGCGTTCCTGGTCATCTTCAGAAATCAAGCTTTCTTTTTGAAATTCACGTAAATCACGGATCAGGTCTCGACGCACATTGCGCATCCGAACGCGGGTCTCTTCCATCCGGTTATGAACCACCTTAACAAGCTCTCGGCGGCGTTCCTCAGTCAGTTGGGGAAGGGACAGGCGAATCATTTTTCCATCGTTGTTGGGCGTCAGCCCCAAGTCTGAAGCTAAGATAGCGCGTTCGATATCCTTCAGGGTCATGGGGTCAAAAGGCCGTATCAACAGCTGGCGTGGCTCAGGAACACTAATTGATGCCAACTGTATCAGAGGCGTGTTAGCGCCATAATAATCAACAGGCAGCCTTTCCACCAGCGCTGGTGAGGCGCGACCGGTGCGAATGGCTGAAAGGTCGTCCTCCAGTGAATCCAGGGCAGCCTGCATCCGTTCAGCTGCTTCTCGCAAGGTGTCTTTGATCATGTTCTACCTCCAATGGTTCAATGCATTATTTTGTAGATTAAGCATACAACAAAACTCCCCGCTCGTCTACCTTGCGGGGAAATATTTCATTCTAGATCAGGATTGGGAGATTGGCTGATGTCGCCCGATCACCATAACTATCATTCCAGAATTGGAAGATGCTTGCGGCAGGCTTCACTACAATCATAGTTAGATTACGCGCAATCTCAAATCAACCAAAGATCATTCAGTAACCAGAGTCCCAACCTTTTCACCGTAGAGAGCTTTAGGCAGTGCCTCTTCATCCCATAAGTTCAGTACCAGGATGGGCAGCTTATTCTCCATGCACAGCGAAATGGCTGTGCTGTCCATCACCTCCAGGCGCCGGTTGAGCGTCTCGATATAGGTCAGGTGGTCAAACTTCTTCGCTTCCGCGTGCTGGTTGGGGTCCATATCGTAGACTCCATCAACCTTGGTGGCTTTGATCAGCACATTGGCACCAATCTCCATGGCGCGCAGGGCAGCTGCTGTATCCGTAGAGAAATAGGGATTGCCTGTACCGCCCCCAAAGATCACAACTCGATCCTTCTCCAGGTGGCGAATGGCTCGACGCCGAATATAGGGTTCTGCCACCGAGCGCATTTCGATGGCGGATTGTACCCGGGTAAACACATCAATCCGTTCAAAGGCATCCATCAGCGCCAGGGCATTCATCACCGTTGCCAGCATACCCATATAATCAGCCGTTGCCCGATCCATACCAGCGTGCAGTCCGGTCCGACCGCGCCACAGGTTACCAGCGCCTATCACAATTGCCACATCGACACCCATCTCGTGGACTTCCTTAACCCTCTGGGCAATATCCGTCGCCTGGACGGGGTCAATCCCAAACCCATCCTCCCCCGCCAAAGCTTCACCACTTAACTTCAGCAGAATCCGTCGGTAACTTAGGTTGTTCTCATGTGCAGCCATCCAGCCCTCCAATCAACTCTTAATCATTAACTAAGAATAAAGCCAACCTTGTGGTTGGCTTTTGTGTTGTTAAGCTTCCTCTTCAGCGTCTTCTTCGACGACAGACTCAGCACCTAGTTCCCAGCGGACAAACCGCCGGACAATAATTTTCTCACCAAGTTTGATAACTTGCTCATTGATCAGGTCCTTGACCGTCATGCTGCCATCGCGTACATACACCTGGTTCATCAATACGGTTTCTTCTTTATATTTCTTCAAATAGCCTTCAACGATTTTAGGGACGATTTGCTCTGGTTTCCCTTCTTCTTTAGCCCGTGCTGCGGCAATCTGAGCTTCATGATCCAGAACAGCCTGGGGGATATCGTCTTCAGTCAGGTAGAGCGGGTTAGCGGCGGCTATCTGCAGTGAAAGCTCATGGGCTAAGTTGAGGAATTCGGGTGAGCGGCCGACAAAATCGGTCTCACAGTTGACCTCAACCATTACAGCCAGGCGCCCTTCGCCATGTGAGTAGATATCAATCACACCTTCTGAGGCTTCCCTGCTGGCGCGTTTCGCAGCCTTGGCCAAACCCTTTTCGCGCAAGATGTCAGCGGCTTTATCGAAATTGCCCTCAGCTTCACGCAGTGCTGTCCGGCAGTCAAGGATACCGCACCCTGTGGCATCCCGTAAATCTTTGATCATTTCNGTAGTAATTTCCATTTTTCAGTCCTATTATAAATGTAACAAATATTTTGTTTANTCTTCTTCAACGTCTTCTGGTGTGTCTGCGTCTTCTTCCTCCGCCGGTTCGTCCTCTTCAGCAGGTTCTTCTTCAGTCACATCGCCAGGGGTTTCNGCGTCCACATCTTCATCTTCANCCTNGTCNTCAGCGGGCAGGTCCTCGTCTTCCAGTTCCTCATCTTCGAGATCCTCTTCCAGCTCCTCTTCTTCAAAATCCTCTTCCTCGTCTTCAATATCGCTGGGCTTAGGACGTCGAGTGGAGTCAAGATGCTTCAAAGTGGATGCACCCAGCAGTTCCTCATCTTCCAACTCTTCATCGTCATCAATAAACCGGGAAACACCTTCCGGCATTGGTTCCGCCTGTAATTCTTCCTCTTCCAAGTCTTTGCTGCGAATAGCCTTGCCCTCCATGACAGCATCCGCCATCTTACCGACGATCAACTTGATCGCCCGGATAGCATCATCATTGGATGGGATAATGTAATCGACGTTTTTCGGATCACAATTGGTATCTACCATGGCCAATACGGGGATTTCCTTGAGGTTTGCCTCGTGGACTGCCGTGTCTTCCCGCATAATATCCACCACAAAGAGCACATCGGGCAAGCGTTTCATATTGCGGATACCGCTCAGTCGATGCTCCAGGCGGGCGATATCACGCTCGATCATCAAGCCCTCTTTCTTCGTCAGCAAATCAATTTCACCGCTGTCGCGCATGCGTTCCAGCCGTTCCAACTCGAAGATTCGCTGCTGAATGGTAGACCAGTTGGTGATCGTCCCGCCCAACCAGCGTTCGTTGACATAAGGCATACCGCAGCGTTCTGCCTCTTCACGAATGGTGTCTTGCGCCTGACGCTTTGTGCCGACAAACAGGACCATTCCCCCCTCAGCCACACGGTCGCGGATAAAAGCATATGCTTCATCCAGCAATTGGGCTGTCTGCTGAAGGTCGATGATATGGATCCCATTGCGTTCTGTAAAGATGTATGCACGCATCTTCGGGTTCCATTTATTGGTGCGATGACCAAAGTGTACACCGCTCTCGAGGAGCGCTTTCATTGTAACAACAGGTGACATTTTAAAACTCCTTTTGCGTTTTAACCTCCGCCTCCTTCTGGCTTATCCCTCACCCATCGTATGGGCACGCAGGACAAATCCGGAGGCGTGTGAATTGATACTGCCAGCCATCGCTGACAGCGGTATGAGTATATCATATGGAAAAAGAAAAGGGAAGACGGAACAGGAAATTTGGGGAATAGGCGATCAGTTATCAGGCAATGAAGCCGTTAGGCGAAAGTAAACCAAAAACCTCATACCTGATTCTTAAAGCACCATTCTTCTTATTGAATCCTAAACTTCTAATGTGATTTCTTTATTCTTAAGGTGCAAGTCTATCTTACGACTGGATTTATGAGTAATTATCTGCCCCTCAGACGCCCTTAACAGCCGATCACTGATGGCTAAGCCCAGCCCTTCCCGCGCATAATCCATCACCAAAATAACGTCTACCCCGCTCTCCTCTAATGCCCTCATACCGGCAAACAAATTATGGCTAATTTGCTCCAAATCATGATGAGACCCTAATAACTGCAATTTAACATTGACCTCATCAAAATCGTGCTTATTTTCATCTGAGACCA
>SL_3KL_010_SEDDRAFT_10003665_pt1 | contig 13950 bp, 13 predicted proteins | sample SodLakKL_010_SED_2_FD_10381 | JGI IMG/M metagenome (IMG submission 10381)
CAAGCCAATTAAACCGGCGGTCAAATCGGCCCGCCGGAATGGCGGGCCGACGGCGAAGGCTCAGAAGTCGTAGCGCAGGCCCAGCGAGAAGGCCGAGGCCGTGTTGCCAAAGGAACCCGGACGATCGGTGGTTCGGGCCTGGTTCCAGGGCGTCAGGTTGGCGTTGTCATCGTTGGCAACCCGGGCGTAGTTGATGAAGATGCGAACCGGACGGGCGATGCGGTACTCGTAGCCGATCGCGAACATGTCAGAGTCGCTGTCCGTCGGGTCGGCCGAGCGCCGGAAGTAATGCGCCTTGATGGTGTTCTTCTCGTCGATCGCATACGAGGCACCGATGCCGAACACGTCACTGTCGAAAGCATCATTGTTGTGGTCAGCGGTCTGAAAGAAGCCGACCAGGGTCAGCGACTCGAGACGGTAGGACAAGGCGAAGCGGAAAGCGTCGCGCCCGCCGCGGCTGGCGTCGTCATCGAACTTCTCGTAGGCTGCAGCAAGGCTGATCGGGCCGGCGCTATAGGTCAACGACAGGCTGATTGCATCGTCATCCAGGTCTCGACTATCGCGGCCTTCATGCAGCGAGTAGGCCACGTTCAAGCGGAACCCGCCAAGATCCGGCGTCTGGTAGTGGATGGTGTTGGGGGTACGCTCATCGAAACGGGCATTTCCTGCCCGCGTCAGGTTACGCATGTCGCCGACCTGGTCGCCGAACAGGTTGGCCGGGCCACGGGCCTGCTTGAACGGCGTATCGAACTTGCCCAGGCGGAACATGCCGAAATCACCGCGCAAGCCCACGAATGTATCGCGGCTGGCCCAGTTGGAGCCGGAGTCGGTGAAATCGATTTCCTGCTCGATCTGCATGATGGCGGTGAAGCCATCGAACTCGCGGTTGGCCCTGAAGCCCAGGCGCGACGAACCACTGGCCATGTTGACTTCCGAGTAATCGTCGCCGTCGTCGAGCAGGTCGACCGATACGTTGGCGCGGCCGTAGATGGTGACGTCGGCCAGAGCGACCGCCGGCAGGGCGGCCAGAATGGCCACGGGGAGCAATGCCTTCTTCATGAGTTCTCCTCGATTGACTGACTGGTCAGATACACAGGTTGGATAGGCCCCGACTTAACGTCTTGGGGACAGTTGTCAAAACGAGGTAAAGACTAGGCGCGCATGATGATGCGGCGATGACATCAATGTTTCAGATCAATGACGCAAGCGTTTGACGTTGCGCCACTACGACGTTCTTGGCCTCAGGCGCTTTCGGCCCGGTGCACCGTAGCGTTCAAGGCGATGCGTTCCGCTGGGAAGACACAGCGGAAAGTACTGCCCTTGCCGATGGTTGAGGTCACTTCCAGACGGCCGCCATGTCGCTGCAGCACGTGCTTGACGATGGCCAGCCCCAGGCCGGTGCCGCCGCGGCTGCGGCTGCGTGCGCTGTCGACGCGGTAGAAACGCTGGGTGATAAAGGGCAGATGACGCGCCTCGATGCCGATGCCGTCATCACTGACCTCGAAAACGGCACCACCATCAGGATTCAGTTTCCAGCTCACATCGATACGACCGCCCTGGCCGGTATAGCGAATGGCGTTCATGACCAGGTTGCCGAAGGCACTGTGCAGTTCGTGCTCGACGCCGATCAGCCGGCAGTCGGCAAGCTCGATGATCGTCAAGCGGTGACCGTCGGCATCCTGCAGCTCGGCCTCGCGCGCGATTCGCCGCACCAGCGACTTTACATCGACCTTGCCCTGATCTGCCGCATCCTGCTCTTCGGTTTCCAAGCGCGACAATTCAAGCAGGTCATCGACCAGGCGCGCCATGCGCCGACACTGCCCCTGCATTTCGTTGACCGGCTCGCGCCATTCTGAGGCAAGGGCAGGATCATCCACCAGGCTTTCCAGGTAACCCGACAACACCGTCAGCGGCGAGCGCAGCTCGTGCGAGGCATTGGCCACGAAATCCCGCCGCATGGCCTGTAGGCGCTGCATGCGGGTGACGTCGCGGAACAGGGCCAGGTACTGGTTCTTGCCGTAGGGGATCAGGCGCGCGGACAGGGAGCGCGACTCATCCACCGGCGAGCGCAGAACAATGGGTTCATTGAAGTCGCCGGCGGCCAGGTAGCCTGCCAGTCGCGGGCTGCGCACCAGGTTGATCACCGACTGACCGAGATCGCGGCTCGACGACAACCTGAGCATCTTCTCTGCAGCGAGGTTGAACCACAGGATGCGGAACTCGCCGTCCAGCACCAGGGAGCCGTCGGGCATGGCCGCGGTGGATTCACGAAACTCGCGGATCACCCGGGCCAGGCGCTTCTTGCGCTTGTAGTAGCGCTTCTGTAGCCGGAAATAATGCTCGAAGACTTCCCCCCACAGCCCCCAGGACTCCGGCGGGTTCCGCTGTCGCCCGGAACCCAGCCATTTCTCCAGCCGGGCCAGCTGCCACAGATGGCGGGCCAGGACCAGCAGCACGGCCAGCATCAACCACCAGCCCATTCCGCCAATCATGGCGCCGAGAACGACGCCCACCAGAATCAGCCCGGCCAGCAGAAGCAATTCGCTGAGCCAGGCGGAGCGCATCACTGGCTGGTCTTGACCGAAAAGCGGTAGCCGGCGCCGCGGACCGTCTGGATGAAGCGTTCCTTGCCGTACGGCTTGAGCGCCTTGCGCAGCCTCAGGATATGCACATCGACGGTTCGCTCTTCGACGTAGACCCCACCGCCCCAGACGTGGTCGAGCAGTTGGGCCCGCGAGTAGACGCGGTCCTGGTGGGTCATGAAGAATTTCAGCATGCGGTATTCGGTCGGCCCCAGCTCGATCGGCTGTTCATCGGCGAACACCCGGTGGCTGGCCACGTTCAGCACCAGTCCGTTGGCGCTGACCTCGTCCTCGTCGCTGGCCGGAGACGAGCGCCGCAAGACGGCCTGGATGCGCGCCAGCAACTCGCGCGCGGCGAAAGGCTTGGTGATGTAGTCATCGGCGCCGCTTTCGAAACCGCGGATCTTGTCGTCTTCCATGCCGCGCGCGGTGAGCATGATCACCGGCAGCTCGCGCGTGTCCTCGTCCCGACGCAGCGAGCGGGCGAACTCCGGACCGCTCAAGTCGGGCAGCATCCAGTCCAGCAGGATCAGGTCCGGGCGGTGATCGGCAATGGCGACGCGCGCCTGCTGGCAATCCCCGGCTTCCAGGGTTTCGAAGCCGGCACGCTCAAGATTGAAAACCACCATCCGGCGAATGGCTTCATCGTCTTCGACGAGCAGAATCCGCTGCATATGCGCTTCTCGCTTCCAGGCGGGTAGTCCGGCGCTATTGCAACAACATCATATGACAGATCAATGACATTGCCACGTTGGCGATTCGGGCGCTAGGACCGATAGCAGCCAAGGGCGCGCTCCAGCGAATCGGCCAGATTCTCGCGCAGGGCAGCCGGGGCCAGCACCTCGACGTCCGCACCGTAGCGGCGGATTTCCATCAGCAGTTCGCGGTCGTGGCCGTAAGGCACCTGCAGTTCGTAGCTGCCGTCTCCCAGCCAGCTGCCCTGCTGCTGTGGATGCCAGGCTTCCTCTGAGGCCCAGCGCGCCGCCTCCGGGCTGAAACGCAGCCGGGCCAGGTGTTCGGCCGGTCCGGAAAAAATCCCGAAGGCCTCGTCGAGCTTGGCGCTGAGCAGTTCCCGCTGGATCTCGTGCGCCGGCTCGTCGAGCCGGGTCATGGTGCGGATGCGCTCGAGGGCAAAACTGCGCAAATCCTCGGCATCGTGGCACCAGGCATCCAGGTACCAGCGATCGCGATAGCTGGTCAGGCGCTGCGGCGACACGCTGCGCCGGGTCAGCTGGTCGCGCCGCCGGCCGTGGTACTCGATTTCCAGGCGAGTGCGCTGGAACAGCGCTTCGAGCACGTCTTCGAACAGCGCGCTGGGCACCGGCCGCCCGGCGTCCTTGCGGATGTGGATGCGCTCCGGCTGGGCCGAAAAGTCCAGGCCCTGGCGGTCCAGCAGCTGGTTGATGCGGTCCTGCACGCCCTGCAATTCCTCTTCGAGCAGGCCGGGCTGCACGTCTCCCAGCACCTGGCGCGCGATCAGCAGGGCCTGCAGCTCCTCCGGACTGATCCACAACCCGGGCAGTTCGAAATGCCCGGCCAGGCTGCGATCGTAGTAGAAACCCCGGGTTTCCTCGTCCTGCTCCAGCGGTGCGCCCAGGCGATCGCGGAGTTCGGCAATCAGGCGATACAGGGTGGCCTGGCTGCAGCCCAGTTCGTCCATCAGCGCCTGGCGCGAAATCGGGGTGCGACGCGCCCTCAGGATGTCGTGCAGGTGGTACAGACGCTCGCGCCGGGACATGCTTTCAGCTGGGTGGGCAGGCCTTGCAGCGCCCGTAGATCTCCAGCACCTGGCGCGTGGCGGCAAAGTCGTGTTCGGCCGCCACCTCGCTCAGCGCCCGGGCCAGCGCCCGGTTATGCACTTCGGTCACCGACTGGCACTTCTCGCAGATCAGAAAATGGCCCTGGTGCTGGTGCTCGGGGTGGATGCAGCTGACGAAGGCGTTGAGCGTTTCCAGGCGATGAATGAAGTGGTTTTCCAGCAGGAAATCCAGCGCCCGGTAAATCGTGGGCGGCGCCGCCCCCGGTCGCTCGGCCTTGAGCTGGTCAAGCAGGTCGTAGGCCTTGACCGGACCGTCGGCCGCCAGCACCAGTTCCAGCACCCGTCTCCGCGTTGGCGTCAGGCGCAGGCCGCGCGAGCGGCAGTGGTGCTCGACTTCGGCAATCAGCTGTTTCGAGTTCATGACCGGATTCTAGCAGGCGGGTGCCGCCCGTCACTCCGCGGCATCGGCCCGCGCGCCGATCCAGTCCAGCGCACGGGCGATGCGCGCCAGGCTGCGCTCGCGGCCGACCAGCCACAGGGTCTGGTTGATGGCCGGCGACTGCCCGTGCCCCATCAGCGCGACCCGGAGCGGCATGCCGATCTTGCCGAATCCCACGCCCAGAGAATCGGCGGTGTCCTGTACCGCCGACTGCAGCGCTTCGGGCTGCCAGTCATCCAGCGCCTGCAGCCGCTCATGCAGCGCCTGGAGCGGCTCCAGCGCCACGGGCCGGAGGTGTTTCTTCGCCGCACCCGGCTCGAAATCATCGAAATCCGCGTAGAACGGCCGGCTCTGCTCGACCAGTTCGACCAGGGTATCGAAGCGCCCGGCCTGCACATCGAGCAGATCGGCCGGATCGGGGCCGGCCGCCGGCTGCAGGCCGGCGCGCTCGAGGTGCCACATCAACTCGGCGAGCACCTGCTCGCGGTCACCCTCGCGCAGGTAGTGCTGGTTCAGCCACTTGAGTTTTTCGGTGTCGAAGCGCGAAGCCTTGCGGTTGACGTCTTCAATCCGGAACAGCTCGACCAGTTCAGCGCGCGAAAACACTTCCTGGTCGCCGTGCGACCAGCCCAGACGGGCCAGGTAGTTGACCAGGGCATCGGGCAGGTAGCCCTGCTCACGCCAGGCCATCACGCCCACCGCGCCGTGGCGCTTGGACAGACGCTGGCCGTCGTCGCCAAGAATCATCGGCACATGGGCGAAGACCGGCGGCTCGGCGCCGAGCGCGCGATAGATGTTGATCTGTCTTGGGGTATTGTTGATGTGGTCGTCGCCGCGGATGACCAGGTTGATGCCCATGTCGATGTCGTCGACGACCACGGCCAGGTTGTAGGTCGGCGTGCCGTCGGCGCGCATGATGACCAGGTCGTCGAGTTCGGCGTTGGCGATCTCGATCCGCCCGCGCACCTGATCATCGAACACCACGCTGCCGTCGTCGGGATTGCGGAAGCGGATCACCGGCTCCATGCCCTGCGGTGGGGCGGCAAGATCGCGGCAATGCCCGTCGTAGCGCGGCTTCAGCCCTGCCGCCATGGCCTCCTCGCGCAGACGATCGAGGCGCTCGCGCGAGCAGTAGCAGGGGTAGGCCTGTCCCTGTTCCAGCAGTCGATCGACCACTTCACGATAGCGATCCAGGCGCTGGCTCTGGTAGAACGGCCCTTCATCCGGCGTCAGTCCGAGCCAGGCCATGCCGTCCAGGATGGCGTGCACCGAGGCCTCGGTCGAACGTTCGCGGTCGGTGTCCTCGATGCGCAGGATGAAGTCCCCGCCGGTGGCACGCGCGGCCAGCTGGCAGAACAGGGCCGTGCGGGCGCCGCCGATGTGGAGAAATCCGGTCGGCGATGGCGCAAAGCGCGTGCGGATCGGCGTGGCCTGAGTCGTCATCGAATGGCGGAAGTTGAGGTCAACCTCTCATTTTAGCGGATGCCCGTGTTTCCGGATCATGCACTGAATGGCTTTAAACTCCATCTTTTTGCCGACGACACCGTCAGGACTGCACCGGCTCATGCGAGCCGCTTGAACCATGCCGCCAATCGACGTTCCGACCACCGCTGCCGAAGACCGCAAGCTGCTCAGGCGTCACCTGAGCTGGCGGCGGCGCCTGCCGATGACCGAACGCCTGGCCGTCGCGGCGCTGATCCTGCTGTTCGGGCTTTCCGGCAACACCGGGTTGAACCAGCTGGAACAGATCCAGGCGCGCGGCGGCCTGATCATGCTGACCCTCAATGGCGCCACCACGTACTTCGTCGGCGCCGAGGGTGAAACCGGCTTCGAATACGACCTGGCCCGCTACTTCGCCGATCGCCTGGACGTGCCCCTGGAGGTGATACCGGTCGCCACCATCGCCGACCTGATCCCCTACCTGCAGGCCGGGCGCGGCGACTTCATCGCGGCCAACCTGTCGCGGACAACGGAGCGCATGAGCGATCTGCGCTTCGGCCCCGTCTACGAGACGGTCCAACCCGTCGTCGTTTACCGCCGCGGCAGCCGCCGGCCGCAAACACTTGAAGACCTGCAGGGGGGAACGCTGGTCATTCCGGCGGGGACTACCTATGCCGCCATCCTGCACCAATCCGGAGTGGCACTGAACTGGACGGAGGACGGCGAGGCCAGTATCGAGGACTTGCTCGAAGCCGTCAGCGCCGAAACCATCGACTACACGATCCTCGACTCCAACGTTTTCGAACTCAACCGGCGCTTCTTTCCGGCCCTGAGGCCGGCCTTCGAACTGCCGGAGACCCAGCAACTGGCCTGGGCCACCCGCCGCATGGATGACGACAGCCTGGTCCAGGCCATGCGGGAGTTCTTCCACCAGGCCGACCAGGCCGGCGTCGTCGCCTCGGTCCGGCAGCGCCACTTCGAGCACATCGAAACCTTCGAGCCGGTCGGCACCTTCACCTTTCTGCGCCAGGTCCGGGAACGCCTGCCGCCGCTGCGGCCGATGTTCGAACAGGCCGCCGCGGACTACGATCTGGACTGGCGGCTGCTGGCGGCGGTCGGCTACCAGGAGTCGCACTGGGACCCCGACGCCGTGTCCCGCACCGGCGTGCGCGGCATCATGATGCTGACCCAGCGCACCGCCCGCCAGGTCGGCATCGAGGACCGCCTCGACCCGGCCCAGAGCATCGAGGGCGGCGCGCGCTACCTGCGCTCGATCATCGAGCGTCTGCCGGAGCGGATCGAGTTCCCCGACCGGCTGTGGCTGGCCCTGGCTGCATACAACGTCGGCTTCGGGCACCTTGAGGACGCGCGCATCCTGACCCAGCGCCGGGGCGGCGATCCAGACCGCTGGCTGGACGTCCGCGACACCCTGCCCCTGCTGACCCAGGAACGCTGGCATCGACAAACCCGCTTCGGCTATGCGCGCGGCTACGAGCCGGTGCACTTCGTCGAAAACGTGCGCACCTTTTTCGAGATTCTGCTGTGGATGGAGGGGCGGGACCATCCGCTGCTGGTGGACAGCGCCGAAGACCTGATCGAGACCTGAACGCCCTCAGCCGGCCGCTTCCCGTTCCAGCCAGATACAGGTGCCGCTGGCCGCCTTGATGGCCTCGAGCCGGGCCTGGTGCGCCGCCCGCTCGGCCGGCGAGGCGCGGGCCACGACCAGACGCGAATAGTCGATCTCCTCGCCGGATCCCGGCCGCGCCGAATCGGCCGACGGCAGCTGCAGCTCCAGGCCCAGCGCCACCTGCCCGCCGGTCATGGCCAGGTAAACCTCGGCCAGCAGCTCGGCATCGAGCAAGGCGCCGTGCAGGTCGCGGCCGGAGTTGTCGACCTCGTAGCGCTTGCACAGGGCGTCCAGGCTGACGCGCTGGCCCGGATGCAGTTCACGCGCCATGACGACCGTGTCGAGGATGCTGGCCACGTCCTCGATCAGGATTTTCTCCGGCCGCTCCAGTCGGGCCAGCTCGGCGTTGAGAAAGCCGACATCGAAAGGCGCGTTGTGGATGATCAGCTCGGCGCCGGCGATGAAATCGAGAAACTCATCGACGATGTCGGCGAAACGCGGCTTGTCGGCCAGGAAGTCGTTGCTGATGCCGTGCACCTGTAGCGCGCCGCTTTCAATCTCCCGGTCCGGGTTCAGAAAGACATGGAAATGCCGGTCGGTGACCCGGCGGTCGTGGATTTCCAGGCAGCCGATCTCGATGATGCGGTGGCCGTCGGCATGCTCCAGGCCGGTGGTTTCGGTATCCAGCACGATCTGACGCATGAAATTCGTTTCCGGCATGGTCATGCAGCGCTCGCAGCTCTGGCAGCGGCCGAGGCAAGCGCGTCGGCGCGTTCATTTTCCGGGTGGCCGCTATGGCCCTTGACCCATTCCCAGCGCACGCTGTGCCGGTTGACCGAACGGTCCAGGCGTTCCCAGAGATCGGCGTTCTTGACCGGCTTGCGGGCGGAAGTCTTCCAGCCGTTGCGCTTCCAGTTGTGCAGCCAGCTGGTGATGCCCTGGCGCACGTACTGCGAGTCGGTGGTCAGGATCACCTCGCACGGACGCTTCAGCGCATCCAGCGCCTCGATCGCGGCCATCAGCTCCATGCGGTTGTTGGTGGTGAGCGCATCACCTCCGGACAGTTCGCGCTCGCTGCCGTTCCAGCGCAGCAGCGCGCCCCAGCCGCCGGGGCCGGGATTGCCCAGGCAGGCGCCGTCGGTCCAGATGTGCACGACGCTGCTCACGCCGCCCGGCACTGCGACACCGCGCCAACCGGCCCCGCCACCGCCGGCCGGGTGAACTTCATGCGGCGAACGGTCGCCGGGCGCTGCGGCTTGCTCGCCGACAGGACCAGGATGGGGCTCCAGCCGGGAACCAGCCCGCGCCAGACCGCGTGCACCGGCAGGTTCAGCTGCAGTCGATGGCGGCTGTGCAGCAGCTGGAAATGCGGCCAGCTCGGCAGCCACATGGCCGAGCGCCCCAGCTCGCCCCAGGCCGCCGGGTGCCAGGGATTGGCGCTGACCGACACCAGCAGGCCGCCGGGTTTGAGCAGGCGCAGGATTTCAGCCAGGGGATCGGCGCCGATGCCGGGCTGCCAGACATGGCGCAGCAGCACCGCCGGGACCGACTCGCTGTCCAGCGGCAGCTCGTCCGGGCGGGCGCGAAAAGGCCAGCAGCAGCCAGCGTCGTTGAGCATGATCCGCGAGCGCGGCAGGTCGAGGCGCGGCGAGGGGCTGGTCGCAGGCGCCATCTCCAGTACCCACTCGGGCCGCAACTCGCCGAACGCGGCCGCGATCAGCCGGTTTTCAGCCGCCTGCAGGGCCGCGAAGGAGCGAAGACTCACGGTCAGGCTAGAATCGAACTCATGATGGCTCAAAGCATACCAGAAGGCCCCCGAAATGCCGCTGCAAATCCAGCCCATCCCAGCGTTTGAAACCAACTACATCTGGGCGTTGCACGACGATCGCCACTGCGCCATCGTCGATCCGGGCAGCGCCCCCGAGGTCCTGGAATTCCTGGAAGCCCAGGATCTGACGCTGTGCGCCCTGCTGCTCACCCACCACCACCACGATCACATCGGCGGCGTCGACGCGCTGCTGTCGCGACAGGCGGTTCCGGTGTGGGGTCCCGCCGACGAGCGAATGCCGCAGGTCGACCGCGTGGTTGCCGAGGGCGATCGCGCGCTTGTTCCCGAACTCGGCCTCGAGTTTCAAGTGATCGAAACCCCCGGGCACACCCGCACGCACATCGTTTATCACGACGATGCCCGCCTGCTGGCCGGTGACACCCTGTTCTCGGTCGGCTGCGGCCGCCTGTTCGAGGGCAGCCCGGCGCAGATGCAGCGTTCGCTGGACAAGCTGGCCGCGCTGGATCCGGACATCATGGTTTACTGCGCGCACGAATACACGGCAGACAACTGCCGCTTCGCCCTGGCGGTCGAGCCCGGCAACAGGCCACTGCAGCGCTGGGCCGAAGAGGTGGAGCGGCGGCGCGCGCAGGGTGCCATCACCTTGCCGACCCGGCTCGGCGACGAGTTGGCCTACAACCCGTTCCTGCGAACCCGCGAGTCCAGCGTGATCGCCGCCGCCCGGGCGCGCGAACCGGCATCCGGCACCGACCCCGCCGAAGTCTTCGGCGTCATCCGGCGGTGGAAAGACAGCTTCTAGTCCCTGGCTTCTGGCTTGGCAAAAGTCAAAAGCCTCTCGCCAAGACGCCAAGACGCCAAGGGCGCAAAGGAAGAAAAAGGGTTTTGTGTTGCGCATCTTTCGACCCTACTCGCCTTCGCGAGGGGCTTGGCAGAACTCAGAGCGCCGCACCAAGGTGGCTTGATAGCTGGCCAAAACTGCCGCTGGTACGACAGGCCTTTTGTTTTTCTCTCTTTTCCTTGGCGCCCTTGGCGTCTTGGCGAGAGGCTTTTCAGAATTCAATCGTTGCACCAATAACTGCCCGTGACGGCATTGCGCGCGTCGCTGCCGTATACTCTATCGCTTGATCGCGATAGAAGGATAAGGTCATCGACCTCGAACTGATCAACCGGCACTGCACGCTGCTGGCCGACGCCACGCGGCTGCGGCTGCTCGCCCTGCTGGACCAGGAAGAACTGACGGTGGCCGAGCTGGCCGAGGCCACGCGCCTCGCCCAGCCGCGCGTATCCACTCATCTGGCCCGGCTGCGCGAAGCCGGGCTGGTCGTGGACCGGCGCGACGGGGTGTCGGTCTATTACCGCCTGGCCTCGATCGACGAGCAGCCGGAACTGCATCAGCTGTGGAGCCTGTTTCGCACCCGCCTCGACGACGCCCTGGTCGTCGAGGACGCCGAACGCCTGCCCGAGGTCCTGCTCAAGCGCTCCAGCGGGCGCAACTGGCCGGACGCGGTGGCCGGCGACATGGAACGCCACTATTCCCCAGGCCGCAGCTGGGAAGCGACGGCACGGGCGATGGTGCAACTGCTCACGCCGGGTGCGGTGCTCGACATCGCCTCCGGCGACGGCGTCATGGGCGAGTTGCTGGCAGCCCGTGCCGCCAGCATCGACTGCCTGGACATCTCGGAAAAGGTGGTCGCCGCCGGCAGCGCCCGGGTCGCCAGCCTCGACAACGTGCGCTTCCACCAGGGCGACATGCATGCCCTGCCCTTCGCCGATGAGCATTTCAATACCGTGCTGCTGCTGCACGCGCTGAGCTACAGCGACCGCCCGGGCGTGGCGGTCCGCGAGGCCGCCCGCGTCCTGCGGCCCGGCGGCAGGGTCGTCTGCGCCACGCTCAACCAGCACCGCTATGCCGAAGCCGTGCGCGCCTACGGCCACGTCAACCAGGGCTTCAAGCCGGCCGAACTACGTCGCCTGTTCAAGACGGCAGGCCTGGATACCGCGTTCTGCGAGATCACCTCGATCGAGCGGCGCGCGCCGCACTTCAAGATCATCACCGTGCTGGCCGAAAAGGCCGCAAAAAGGAACCCGACATGAGCCTGCCATGGCATCAACCCGAGCGCGTGAAGCAACTCGAGCAAGCGCTGTCGGAGCGTATTCTCCTGCTCGACGGCGCAATGGGCACCATGATTCAGGCGGCGGGCCTGGACGAGGCCGACTACCGTGGCGAGCGTTTTGCCGACCACCCCGACGATCTGAAAGGCAACAACGACCTGCTGGTGCTGACCCGGCCGGATCTGATCGGCGACATCCATCGCCAGTTCCTGGAGGTCGGCTGCGACCTGATCGAGACCAATACCTTCAACGCCAACCGCATCAGCCAGGCCGACTACGCGCTGGAAGCGCTGTCCGAAGAGATCAACCGGGCGGCGGCGGAAATTGCGCGTTCGGCCTGCCATGAGTTCGAGCGCGCGAACCCCGAACGCCCGCGTTTCGTGGTCGGCATCCTCGGGCCCACCAACCGCACCGCCTCGATCTCGCCCGATGTGTCCAACCCCGGCTACCGGGCGGTAACCTTCGACGACCTGGTGGCAGCCTACCGCGAGGCCACCCGTGGCCTGCTCGACGGCGGTGTCGACGCCCTCATGGTCGAGACCATCTTCGACACGCTCAACGCCAAGGCGGCAGTGTATGCGGTACAGGAGGAATTCGAAGCCCGAGGCAAGCGCTGGCCCCTGATGATCTCCGGCACCATCACCGACGCGAGCGGCCGCACCCTGTCGGGCCAGACGCCGGAGGCCTTCTACTACTCCATTGCCCACGCCCAGCCGTTCTCGGTCGGCTTCAACTGCGCGCTGGGCGCCGACCAGCTGCAGGGCCACGTGCGCGCCCTGTCCCGGGTGGCCCAAGCCCGGGTCAGCGCCCACCCCAACGCGGGGCTGCCCAACGAGTTCGGCGAATACGACGAAAGCCCGGAAGCGATGGCCAGAGTCATTCGCGCCTACGCCGAGGAAGGCCTGATCGACATCATCGGCGGCTGCTGCGGCACCACGCCGGCCCACCTGGCCGCGATCGCCGAAGCCGTGGCCGATTTCCCGCCGCGCGCCCGGAAAAAGGCCCGCGGCGCATGAGCGATTCGCCCCGCTACACGCGCCTGAGCGGCCTGGAGCCGCTGGTCATCACGCCGGAGCTGGGCTTCGTCAACATCGGCGAGCGCACCAACGTGACCGGCTCGGCGCGCTTCAAGAAGCTGATCCTGGAGGAGCGTTACGAGGAAGCCATCGAGGTCGCCCTGCAGCAGGTCGAAAACGGCGCCCAGATCATCGACGTTAACATGGACGAGGGCCTGCTCGATGCCGAGCACGCCATGGTCACCTTCCTGAACCTGATCGCCGCGGAGCCCGACATCGCGCGCGTGCCGATCATGATCGACTCGTCCAAGTTCAGCGTCATCGAGGCGGGGCTGAAATGCCTGCAGGGCAAGGGCGTGGTCAACTCGATCAGCCTGAAGGAAGGCGAAGGCCCGTTCCTCGAACAGGCCCGGCGCATTCGCCGCTACGGCGCTGCCGTGGTGGTGATGGCCTTCGACGAGAACGGCCAGGCCGACGAGGCCGGACGCATGCTCGAGTGCCTGTCGCGCGCCTACCGTCTGCTGACCGAGGAAGCCGGCTTCCCGCCCGAAGACATCATCTTCGACCCCAACATCTTCCCGGTCGCCACCGGCATCGAGGAACACAACAACTACTCGGTGGAGTTCATCACCGCCGCTAAAGAGTTGAAAAAACGCTTTCCGCACAGCCACGTCTCGGGCGGGGTGTCGAACATGTCGTTCTCCTTCCGCGGCAACGACGTGGTGCGCGAGGCCATGCACTCGGTCTTTCTCTACCACGCCACCCANGCCGGCATGGANATGGGCATCGTCAACGCCGGCCAGCTGGCGGTGTACGACGATATCGACCCGGAACTGCGCGAACTGGTCGAGGATGTCGTACTCAACCGCCGCGAGGACGCCACCGAGCGCCTGCTGGAGGCGGCCGAACGCTACAAGGGCGACGGCAAGCGCGAGGAAAAGGACGAAGCCTGGAGAGAAAAACCGGTCGCCGAGCGCCTGAAATACGCACTGGTCAAGGGCATCGACAAGTACGTCACCGAAGATACCGAGGAGTCCCGCCAGGGCCACGACAGCGCCCTGGAGGTCATCGAAGGCCCGCTGATGGACGGCATGAACTACGTCGGCGACCTGTTCGGCGACGGCCGCATGTTCCTGCCGCAGGTGGTCAAGTCGGCCCGGGTGATGAAAAAGGCCGTTGCCCACCT
>SL_3KL_010_SEDDRAFT_10003666_pt1 | contig 13948 bp, 14 predicted proteins | sample SodLakKL_010_SED_2_FD_10381 | JGI IMG/M metagenome (IMG submission 10381)
AGGTGGGCCACCTGCACGCGGGCCGGAAACGGAATCGTGATCGGATCGCCCGCCTCGTTGTATGCGTAACTGACGATGGTGGCCGGGAAGCCGGTGGTGCCTGTGGTGGTCAGCCGGACGTAACCATAATTGATGGTGCCGTCATTGTCGAAGCGGAAACCCAGGTAACCGTCCACATTGTCAGCCTGGCGCCAGTTGACGGTTCCAGGAGCGAACCCCTCCGAGATGAAGGTGGAATCCGGGCCGATGGTGTCACCAGGTCCGAGCACGGCATAAGTGGCGCCGTCCAGGCTGACGCCCGCCCGATCATCAGTGCCATTCCACCACCAGAAGGCGAGGTTTCCTTCGTCGATAGCGGCGTAGGGATTGAAGTGATAACCCTCCGGCGGGTCGCAATCGCATATCTCTTCGGTGACCCAGTTGATCGAGGTGCCCTCTAATGTGTTGTCGACGGCACGGTTCACGTTGTCCACGACCACGATGTCCGCGCTCCTGGGCGAGGTGCTGGGCGCCGCCTGAACCGTTGGCGGCGAAGCCGGGGTCGATGATCCCTGCGAGGCTTGTTGCAGCTTGGCTGGATCAAATGTCTCCGCGGCCACGGCGTGTGGCACGGCGATTATCCAGAGGCCAGCAAACACGGCCGCCACGGCGGGCAACAAAGCGAATCTGAATATCATGAATGGAAGCCCCTTGTGCTTAATTATCGGACCAAAATGTGCGGTCTTTCTCGAAACGGCAGTATAGATGGGCCGTAGTGGGTTATCAATAGCACTTCATGGCAGGCGCGCCACGTAGCCGCCCTGGCCCGGCCCCAAGACCTTGATGCGTCACACGGCTCCCATCGTCCAAAGCATGCCTGGTTAGGCAAACTCACTCGCTGCGAAATAGCGGGGAGAGAATCCTGGTCGGGGTGACATGTCGAGGCAACTGCTCTGAGGCTTCCTGGGCAAAGTCGCCGGCCATGCCGAACGGCCGGTCGGGAACGGTCAATTCCATGCCGCTGTCGATGGCCAGCTCGAGCAACTGCCGGCCCATGTCGTTGCACAGGTCGACCCAGCGGGCCGGGAGTTCCGATACCGGCAGCTTCGGCTCACAGGCCAGCCGAAAGGCGGCCGGATCCTCGTCCATCTCGATCGAGATTTGAACCACGTCGCTCTGGAACGGGTTGGCGTGCGCTGCAAAAGGCAGAACCAACAACAGCAGAAGCAGGCTTTTTTTCATCCATCTTTCCTCAGGTTTGAAGCAATCAAGCGGCGCCACGTGTGGTCGGCTCGCATGAGCCGATCCTTACGCCAAGCAGAACGAAAGTGAAGTTTCTCGACCGGTCGGCAAGCGCTTTTCACTTCTTCCTCGGGCTTTTCTCGCGGCGGATCGCGACCAGGGTCAGCAGGCTGCCGGCCAGCATGCCGATCACCAGGGTCAGCGCCAGCAGGGCCGCCCGCGGCATTTCCAGGGTCATGAACAGGATCCGCGTCTCGACCGGCGCGGTGTTCTGAAGCACGACGATCACGGTCAGGACCACCAGTACCACGGCCAGGATCAGTTTGATTTGAACGCTACGATTGACGCCTTCACTCATCGGAACACCTTGGGGTTGCAGATTGGATATGCCCATCATACCGGGCTGTACCCGAATCAACAGCCCGAGGGCAGCTATCGCCAGTCGAGCGGCACGTTTCCAGTGTCGGTTCGAGCAGGTCGCAGAGGCTGCTGCGAAAGGACGGGGACGGCGGGCCTTTGTGGCCTCAGCCGCGAAGCTTGGCCCTGATCTCGTCGAGTATCTTTGGGTCGTCGATGGTCGACGGCGGCGGGCAGTCTTCGCCGCTGGCCAGCTGGCGCAGGCTGCGGCGCAGGATCTTGCCAGAGCGCGTCTTTGGCAGGCGCTCGACCACCACGGCGCGGCGGAAGCAGGCGACCGCGCCGATGCGCTCGCGCACCAGCGCGATGAGCTCCTCGGTGACTTCCTCCGGCGAGCGTCCGGCGCCGTCTTTCAGCACCACCAGGCCCATCGGCAGCTGGCCTTTCAGCTCGTCGTCGATGCCGAACACGGCGCACTCGGCCACTGCCGGGTGCGAGGCCACGATCTCCTCCATCTCGCCGGTCGACAGGCGATGGCCGGCGACGTTGATGACGTCGTCGACGCGGCCCATGATGAAGAGATAGCCGTCGGCGTCGAAGTATCCGCCATCGCCGCTCAGATAGTGCTCGGGATAGGCGCTGAAGTAGGACGACTGCAGGCGCTCGGCATCGCCCCAGACGCCGCTCAGGCAGCCCGGCGGCAGGGGGCGCCGAATGCACACCGCGCCCTGTTCATCGGGGTCGCACAGGCGGCCGGCCGGATCGAGAATCTCGACCTGGAAGCCCGGCGTTGGCCGGGTGGCCGAGCCGGGTTTCTCGGGCATCGGCTCCAGGCCCACCGGATTGCAGGCAATCGCCCAGCCGGTCTCGGTCTGCCACCAGTGGTCCAGAACGGGCAGGCCGGTGCGCTTCTTGAGCCAGGCGTGGGTCGGTGGGTCAAGGCGTTCGCCGGCCAGGAACAGGCGCTTCAGGCAATCGAGATCGTGGCCGGCCATCAGCGCCGCGTCCGGGTCTTCCTTGCGCATGGCGCGGAAAGCGGTGGGCGCGGTGAACAGCGCGTTGACCCGGTGCTCGGCCACGACGCGCCAGAACGCCCCGGCATCCGGGGTGCGCACCGGCTTGCCTTCGTACAGCACGGTGGTGCAGCCGTAGATCAGCGGGCCGTAGACGATGTAGGAATGGCCGACCACCCAGCCGACGTCGGAGGCGGCCCAGAACACCTGGCCCGGCGCCATGCCGTAGACGGTCTCCATGCTGTAGTGCAGGGCGACGGCATGGCCGCCATTGTCTCGGACCACGCCCTTGGGTTTCCCGGTGGTGCCGGAGGTGTAGAGGACGTAGAGCGGGTCGCTGCCCTTGACGGGAACCGCCGGATGCGGGGTCCCTGCGGCTTCCAGCTCGGCCCAGTCGTGGTCGCGGCCGGCGATCATCTCGGCCCGGGCTTGCGGTCTTTGCAGGATCACGCAGGCCGACGGCGCGTGCGCGGCCTCTTCCAGGGCGGCGTCGAGCAGCGGCTTGTAGGCAATGACCCGGTTGACCTCGATGCCGCAGGAAGCCGACAGCACCAGCTTGGGCCGGGCGTCGTCGATGCGAACCGCCAGCTCGCGCGCGGCAAAGCCGCCGAACACCACCGAGTGAATCGCGCCCAGGCGGGCGCAGGCCAGCATGCCGATCACCGCTTCGGGCACCATCGGCATGTAGATCACCACCCGGTCGCCGCGCTCGACGCCCAGCCCGGCCAGGGCCCCGGCCATGCGCTCGACTCGGGCCAGCAGTTCGGCATAGGTGAAACGCCGGCACTGGCCGCTGACCGGCGAATCGTAGATCAGCGCGACCTGTTCGCCGCGCCCGGCCTCGATCTGGGCATCCAGCGCCAGCCAGGCCGTGTTCAGCTCGCCGTCGGCAAACCACTGATCGGCGCCGTCGGCGGAGCGCGCCACGCCCTGGGTCGGCGGCTGAAACCAGCGGATTCGCCGGGCTTGCTCAAGCCAGAAGCTGTCGGGATCGGCCGAGGCGCGCTGATAGGCGTCTCGCCAGGGAGAGCTTGCAGATAGGCCGGTGTCTCGATCCTGCATGGGCCCGTTTGTGCTTGATAAAGTCAGTCAGGAGTGTGCATGGACGCAGCCTCAATTGCCAGTAGACCTTCGGCTAGCCGGCAGAGCGCTGGGGCGTGGTCGCGGTCATCCTGATGCAGTTGACCACGTTTCTTCGCGGCTTCATGGGGACTCACTTGCAGGCCAATCGCACCCTGCGCGAACTCAAGCGCCTGGAACTGCGAGTGGTTCAGCTCAAATCGGGCGACGCTTGAATCCGGGTTGTCGCCTCGAGGGACGGAGTCTTGTCCGTTCTGGCCTGTTTGCTGCTAGGCTCTGAACGACATCCTGCTCGATGTTGACGACACCAATGCCCGCATGAGCCGATCCATTCTGCTGGCGGAAGCCCGCATTCCCGATACCCGCAAATCGCTGCTGCTCTACGAGCACAAGGACAAGTTCTCGATCGTCATGGCCGCCCCCCCCCCCGCGTCCACGGCTCGGAGCAGGCCCTGGCCGACCTTGCTGTCGAGCGATTGGCCAACCGGGACGCCCCACGAATCCTGGTCGGCGGACTGGGCATGGGTTTTACCCAGGCCGCCGCGCTGGCCGCCACCGGCCCCAAGGCTGAAATCGTCGTCGCCGAACTGGTGCCCGAGGTGGTCGACTGGCACCGGCAATGGATCGGCGGCCCCGCCGGCCATCCGCTCGATGACCCGCGCAGCACCGTCTACATCGGCGATGTCGCCCGACTCATGCGCGAACAACCCCGAGGTTTCGACGCCATTCTGCTGGACGTCGACAACGGCCCCCAGGCTGTCATTCGACGCGAAAACGACTGGCTGTATGGACTCGAAGGCCTGGCCGTGGCCCGCGCTGCCTTGCGTCCCGGCGGCGTGCTGGCCGTGTGGTCGGCCGGGCCGGATGCCCAGTTCGATCGTCGCCTGAAGCGCGCCGGGTTCAAGACCGAACTCAGGATCGTGCGTCCCCATCGTGCCGGCAAGGGGGCTCGGCACTACATCTGGCTGGCCTCGAAGCCGAAAGCCTGAGCGGCTTCCGAAACCGTCGCCACGGGATGCCACCGGGCGCATTGGCCTCATCACTGCGGCAATCAGTTGTGTGTCCTGGTTTCATGGCGGGTCTTATGGCTCGTGTCCGTTTCCCGGGGTAAGCAGTCGTTCTTTCCCTGACGAGTGCGGAAAGCCCATGAATGACGGAGGAGCCGATGCAAAATTTGCTGCCAGCATGGAGCCTGATCCTGGTCGTGGCTGCCCAGGCCGGTCTGCCCCTGGAGCGTGCGCCGATCAATGGCGATTTCCTGACCTACCAGCAGCGTGGTGAAGGCGAAGCCATACTGACCATCCACGGTGCGCTGGTGGCCGATGCGTTCCTGCCGATCCTGGACCAGCCTGCGCTGGAAGGCTACCGCGTGATTCAATACCGTCGCAGTGGGTACTCGAACAGCGCGGCGCTGGATCTGGCTCCGGAGGAGTTTCTCGATCGGGCCGCGTCAGACGCCATTGCGTTGCTGGACTACCTGGACATCGACCGAGCGCATCTTGTCGGACACTCGAGTGGCGCGGTGATCGCCATGAAGGTCGCGCTTCGTGAGCCGGATCGAGTCCAGTCGCTGGTGTTGCTTGAGCCGCCGATCTCGACAGGTCCCGCAGCCGAGACCTTGTTTGCGCATATCGGCAGGGCAGGTTCCTATCACGAGGCCGGGGATTCCGCCGCGGCGGTTGACGCCTTTCTGTCTCGCTTGATTCGACCAGAGTGGCAGGCGCTGATGGGCGATCAAGTGCCCGGCGCAGTGGATCAGGCGACCGAAGATGCCGGCACCTTTTTCGAACTGGAGGTGCCGGGTTTGAGCGAGTTCATCTGGGATGAGAAGCGTGCGGCTCGGCTATCGATGCCGGCCCTATACGTGCTGGGCAGCGAATCATCGTCCATCGCCGGCGCGGACGGGTTCTTCGAGCAAGGCAAGACGTTGCTGGTAAGCCAGCTTCCGAATGCCGAATCGATCACCCTGGACGGGATGGATCACAGCATGCAGATCGGATTTCCGGAGCAACTGGCCCCAATCGTTGCCGAGTTCGCGGCGCGTCATCCGATCGAGCACTGAGTTCCGGTCCGTACTTGCGGTGGTGTGGCAGGGCCGCTCATGATTGGTGCCCGGGCGCATGCTTGGCCCTTCCACGTCGAGCTGAGCCCTGGTTGAACGACCGAAGGGTTGCGATCCTGAAATGATGGAGATCCACCATGGCGAATACCGTAAAGATTCATCGTGTCTTCAGCGCGCCTCCGGAGCGGCTTTACCGCGCATTCCTTGAACCGGCGGCCATTGCCAAATGGAATGCGCCACACGGATTCGTTGTGCATATCGATCATATGGATGCCAGGGAAGGTGGAAGCTACAAAATGTCCTTCATCAATTTTGGCACCGGCACTGCTCACTCTTTTGGCGGAACCTATCTGGAGCTGGTTCCAAACGAACGGATCGTGTCCACCGACAGGTTCGACGACCCGAACCTGCCCGGCGAGATGACGATGACTTACACCTTCCATGGAGTTTCCTGCGGCACCGAACTGCACATCACTCAGGAAGGCCTGCCCGAGGTCATTTCTCCGGAAGCCTGTCATGTGGGATGGCAGCAGTCGCTGGACCTGCTCGCCCTGCTGGTGGAGCCCGATATCCCTGACGCTGATTGATCATCGTGCCGTAGAGCAGAGGTTCACCCTACCGACACCAAGCGCTCACCCCTTCGTGCCGCCGTTAAGCGGATGACGCGGCGTGATGCCCAGAGCGCCGAGATCCGGGTGGCCGGCCTCGGCGATCTTGTCCGTGCGCATCAATCGCACCTGGTCACGGCACAAGGGCGCGCCGGGCAACAGGCCGGCCACGCTGGCCAGGAGCATGGCGAGCGGGTCAGGCAGTGGCAGCAAGCGACAACTTGCGCCGGCAAGCCGGCGCAATTCGGCGAGCAGATCGACCAGTTGCCAGACTTCCGGCCCGGCCGCCTGGATCATGCCGGCGGGCGGCGGACGCCCATCGAGTAGCCGGCACAATGCTTCGGCCACGTCGTCGACATGCACCGGCTGAACCCTCGTGCGGGGACCGATCACCGGCAGCAGCGGAAGGCGGCGCATCAATCCCGTCATCTCGGTCGAGAAATGGTCCGACGGCCCCAGAATCAGACTGGGGCGCAGGACCACCGCGCCCGGAAATGCCCGGGTGACGGCCTGTTCGCCTTCGGCCTTGGTCTGGTCGGACCAGGCCGGCGCATCGGTCGCCACGCCGAGCGCGGACAGATAGATAAAGCGCGATAGTCCAAGCTCACGCGCGAGACCGGCGCAGTTGCTCGGGGCCTCGGCATGGATTTCTTCGAAGGCGCGTCGGCGTCGAGCCTGCACGAGACCCGGCAGGAAGACCGCCGCGTCGCAGCCGGTCAGCGCCCGGCGCATCGCCTCAGGGTTGCGTACGTCGGCCTGTAGCAGGGTCACTCTGCCGGCAAGTTGGCCGGCCGATCCGGCATGGCGCGCCACCAGCCGCACATCGGCTTCGGTCCCGGCCAGGCGCTCAACCAGCGCACGCCCGACGAAGCCGGTACCGCCCAGAAGCGCGATGACCTGTCGCCTCATGGACGGCTGCCGGAACGTGGATCTCGGGCAGAACCGGCCCGCCTTCCGGGCGGAATCCACCACCAGCTGGCCACGACCAGCACGCCGAATGCCGTGTAGAGGGCAATGAAGACCCACCACGGCAGATCGTGGAACAGCACCTGCCCAATCCAGTGTTCGATGAACGATTGGTCGTGCCAGTCCTGGCCGGCGGCGCGGCGCAGGTCCTGTTCCCAGATGGTCAGCGGACACAACCGTTCCAGCCACGTCTGCACGATCACGAACCCAATCGTTCCGAGATGAATCACCCGAAACCAGAAATGGCGAACCCAGTTCCAACCTCGCCACCCGCCCAGCAGAATCAGCATCTGACCGCCGACAACAAAGGCGACGATCAGGCCGTGCGCCAGCAGGATGGCGTCAGCCCAAAAGCCGGGAGCGGGCACACGTTGATACCAGGCGACTGAGTCAAGCAACTCCATGAGGAATCCATCCTCTCAAATGATTCAGTCTGCGGCAAACCTTTGCGCATTCCTCGCCAAGCCAAATTGAACTCGGCGACGAATGGTTGCAGTTCCGGTCATTCGGAGGAAACGCATGTGCTGCGGCAGGAAACCGCTTCCTGCTTAAATTTCAGCGGGGCTTGCCCACCGGGATGATGTACAGGGGCTTGTGTTCGTCTGGCAGGTCCAGTACCTCGCTGACACGGTTGTCGTCGAAAGCGCCGATGGGGACCGATCCCAGACCTAGGGCAACGGCCTGGAGGTGGACGTTCTGTGCGGCATGACCGACTTCGATGTGCACGTAGCGCTCACCGCGCTCTGTGCCGTAGCGCGCGGCGGTGCGCCCGGGCACGGCGGCGATGACCAGGCTGATCGGGGCCTGCGAGATCATGTCCTGGCCCAGGGCCGCCCGTGCCAGCGCCGAGCGGCGATCATCCGATGAAATCTTTTGCAGGCGCTGTTCGGCGGACAAATAGAGGAATACGCCGCGTCGGTCGGCCAGGTACAGTTCGAGCGGATAAGTGGCACCGGCTGAGGGTGCGGCACGCAGGTTTCCGCTTGGCTCGGTGATGCCCTGGGCCGACCAGAGCAGGCGGCTGATGATGTCGTCCGACAGCGGCTCGTCGCGGAAGCGGCGTACGGAGCGCCGCTCGGCAATGGCTTCCTCGACGCTCATGCCGGTTGAATCGATGGGGGTCGGCAGCTCGATGGAGTCGTCCGGCGAAGCTGCGTCCGGCTCGGCGGCGCATGCAGCGAGCATCGGCACAGATGCCGCCAACGCAATCGTCAGGGTTGCCGCGGTGATGCGTAGGTACTCCATCGTTTCGGCTCCGTCGCTGGGTGCACGACTGATGGTACAACGTCGTGCAAAAGGGCGAGCTGGCTCGTCAGACTTCCTTGCGTGTGGCCCTGTTTTCTATGGTTTTCTAATGCGCGAGCGACCAACGGTCATGAAGAAGATCCGGGGCCAACCGGCCACGCTGGCCTGCCGGCGCGCGGCCCTACCAGCCCCGCCGTAGCCAGCTTCCCGCGCGGCCTTCTTCCATGGTTGCGGCCAGCTTTTCCATCAGCCGCTTGTGGCCGCGCCATTCGAGCTTCCACACGTCCGACTCGCCGACCCGCTGCGCCAGCCAGTCATCGCTGGTGCCCAGCGCGTCGACCAGTTCCAGCTCCAGCGCGCGGCTCCCGTACCAGTGCTCGCCGGTGGCGACGCGCTCCAGGTCGAGCTGCGGGCGGTATTTGCCGACCATGGCCTGGAACAGACCGTGCACTTCCTCCAGCTCTTCGCGCAGCTTCTCGCGGTCCTCGTCGGTGACCTCGCCGAACATGTTGACGGTGCGCTTGTAGCGGCCGGCCTTGACTTGCTCGACGGTGATGCCGCGCTCGTCGAGCAGGCGCCGGAAGTTCGGCACCTGCGCCAGCACGCCGATCGATCCGACGATGGCGAAGGGCGCGGCAAGGATGCGGTCGGCGACGCAGGCCATGAGATAGCCGCCGCTGGCCGCAACCTTGTCGACCGCCACGGTCAGCGGGATGCCGCGTTCGCGGATGCGCACCAGCTGCGAGGCTGCGAGCCCATGCTCGTGCACCAGGCCGCCGGCATTCTCCAGCCGCACCAGCACCTCGTCCTTCTGCTCCGCAACCGCCAGCAGCGCGCTGACCTCCTCGCGCAGCGAGGCCGTGCCGCTGGCCCGGATGTCGCCGCGAAAGTCGATGACGAAGACGCGCTTGCGCTGCTGCGACTGCGAGGCCTTGTCCTCTTTCTTGCGTTGCTTCACCAGCTTCTTCCGCTCGGCCTTGGGCAGGAGCGCGTAGCGCAGTCCGTCAGCGGCACGGCGCAGGCGCGCGTTCAGGTTGGTTACCTTGAGGCCTTCAGCTTCGCGCTGGCGCCGTGACAGGTTCACGAACATCCCGATGACGAACACGATCGCCGCCACGACGGTCAGGGTCTTGGCGAGAAACAGCAGGTATTCCAGAACGGCCTGGGTCACGTTGATCTCATTGAAGACGGAAAAGCCACGGCTATGTTAGCCCACCGGCCATGCGCCGGCCGCGCCGGCTCGGAAGCGCTGGCCCTGCAGACCCAGTGGCCGGAACAGGTCTGCGCGCAGAGGGGAGCTGAAGGGAAAATGCTGTATGACCCGGTTTTTGTCCCATTTACCGCCGTCAAAAGAGGTCCCGACCTGGCATCAGATTGAGTGGCGCGCCTAGCGTTTTGGGCCTAAACGGTGCCCGGCGGCAGACTCGTTGACATTGAACACGTGATCACCGATGCGCTCCAAACGGTTGATTGCGTCAATTAACACGACTCCAACCCTGGGGGAGAAGTTGCCGGTTTCCAGCCGGGAATAGTAGTTTTTTCGGAACTGCTTGCGTAGTTTGTTGATCCTCTTCTCCATTGCAACCGCTTCTTCCAGGCGTACCTGCGAAGGCTCTTTGGCCAGATTCTGCACCATATTATCGATGGCCACGTGCAGTCCGTCCATCATGACCTTGATTTCATCAAAGGCTTCTTCCGGCCAGTCTGACCTGGCCGCGTAGAGATTGTCCGAAAATTTGGTGATCAGATAATAGATATCCGCGATGCGTTCCAGATCATTGATGATGCTTTGCATATCGCGGATACGTTCCGTCAGTGAGTGGTCCAGACGGGTGCCTTCACTGATCCGGACCAGATAGTCCGAGATCTCGACTTCGAGTTGGTCTGTATCTTTTTCATGCTTTCTCAACTGCTTGCTCAGTTTCTCGCGATCCGCTTCCGGATCAAATAACAGGGCGCTGACCTTGGTATGCATTTTCTCGATGATGCCGGCAAAATTCTGGACTTCCTTCAGTGCCTGCTCTACCGAAAGCAAGGGCGAATTCATCAGGCCGGTACTGATGAATTGAAGGCGAAATTCTTCATCCTCACCGCCACGATCCGGCTGGATTTTTTCCACAAAGCGCACCAGATAGGGAACAAATGCAAACAAAAAAACCACATTCAGGACATTGAAGGTGGTGTGGAACAAGGACAGCGCCAGGGTGGCATTGGCTCTGGACTCCACATCGCCACTCATCACCGAAATCGTGCTGTCGGTGAAGAACTGCACCACCCCATCCAGCGCATTCAGGACCGGGTAGATGACGGTCAACATCCATGTCACCCCGATGACATTGAAAACAAGGTGAAACCTTGCCGCGCGCTTTGCGTGCACATTGCCGATGATGGCCGCGATATTGGCTGTCACGGTGGTGCCGATGTTTTCACCAAGAATCATCGCCGCTGCGATGGGGAAGGGAATCCAACCCTCGAACAGCATCACCAGCGTGATGGCGGTGGCCGCCGAAGAAGACTGCGTCAACAAGGTCAGTACCGTGCCCACCAGCACAAAAAGCAGCAGCGATAAAAAGCCGTATTCAGTAAAACTATCCAGGAAGGCAAAAATCGCCGGATTGGTATTGATGTCAGGTACGGAGCCCTTTATGAACTCCAGCCCGATGAACAGAATGCCAAAGCCGACCATGGCTTCAGCAATATTGCGCCAGCGTTCATTTTTGGAGAAAAGAAACGCAAAGAAAATACCGATCAGCGCCAGCGCGATGGGCGTGATTTGAAACCTGAAGCCGAAAATTGCGACCAGCCAGGCGGTGATGGTGGTCCCGATATTGGCCCCCATGATCACCCCGGTTGACTGTATGAACGTCAGCAAACCGGCGTTGACAAAACTCACGGCCATCACCGTGGTGGTCGTGGATGACTGAGTGATCGCGGTAGTCCCAAAGCCTGTGATGACGCCGGTCAGACGGTTTCGCGTCATGCCGCTCAAGATGCCCTTCAAGCGGTTTCCGGCAACCTTCTGCAGACCCTCGCTGAAAATCTTCATGCCGAAGATAAAAATCCCCAGCGAGCCGATCAGCTGAAGAAAATCAAACAGGGTGTAGTTCATGCTTCACCGCCAGGCTGGCCGCTGTGACAAATTCACGAAGTTTTCACACTGGAATTATACCCAACCCAGCGGCAGGTGCACTGCCAGACAAGGTCAAAATCGACCGGGCAGTCGGTCAGGTCATGGGCGCTTCTGGTCTTGCTGACCAGACACTGCGACCCGGACAATCAGTGCAGCAACCAGATTGATTTCACTTTCAGCGAAACCGCGCCAGTCCACTTTCAACGTGTGTACAAGTTTTTTGCCGGGCATTTGAACTTACTGGTTCCGAGCTGATTGGCTCAGCGGCTTTTATCCGGTTCCGATTGATGTTCTCGCAGCAACCAGGACGCGGCACTGATGGCAAACAGGCCGATCACGGCCCCCGGCCAGGCCCCGGCGACCAGGCTTGCCAGCAAGGCGACCATCAGCGCCGCGCCGCCTGCCACGATGGCGGCTGTTTTAGCGGTTTGCTTGACCTCGCGCTTGCGGCTCAATTCGAAGCTGATCACCGCAGCCAGAACCGGCGCAACCATCACTGAACACAGAACCAACCAGATGAGTCGACCCAGCCAAAAGCCGGGATCACCCGGGTCACCGGCGTCGATGGGCGCGCCCAGGCGTTCGCCGACCCAGGAGGCCGGCAGTTCGGCCAGCTTGTGCCACAGATAAAGCGGCATGCCCATCGCGCCCAGAAAGACCACCGTCCGGGCGGCATGTTTGAGGTCCAACAGCCAGCGCATGGGTCGTTCGCAAAACAGCACCAGGCCGACCTGGACCCACATCACGCCAATCAGGGCCAGGGTCGGGGGCAGCAGGTTGGAGCGGCCCTCCAGATCGACGCCGACCATGGCGATCGGGTAACCGCTGCCGGTGGTCGCGCTCAGCCACACAGCGCCGAAAGCGACCAGAGCCAGCCCAATCCATGCGCCGGAAAAGCGCCCGCGCTTCCAGGCAATGCCCAGTTGTTGCGGAATCAGCCAGATGATCAGGGCATTGAGCCAGCCGATTCCGCCGCCGCTCTGCGTGGCGATCTCTCCCAGTTGCAACCAATCTCCAGGACTTCGCGGCCCGGCTCGCAGAATGTCCACCACAGCGGCCAGCACAATCAGCCCGACCACGGCTTTGAGCCCATAGCGTCGGTCGGCCTCGACCGACAAGGGCAGGAGCGCCTGCACCGTGATCAGCATGATCAGGAACCACAGGTGTACGGTCAGCGATTGATTGAAGGGGCTGAGAAGACGCCCGCCGGTGTACAAGGAAACCAGGGCAAAGGCGGTCAGCGCGGCCAGATAGGTCACCGTCGGCCGCGCCAGGCCCAGCGCGCGTCCGGCCCACCAGTGCATCTGATCCTGACCCTGAGCCAGCCGGCGGGCCACGCCATCGGTGCTCACTGCCGCCGAGACAAACACGAACAGCGGCACAACCTGGACAATCCAGGTCATTACGCCGGCGGCAAACCAGAGGTCGAGAATGTGGTCGGTGGCCACCACCCGACCTTCCTCCAGCCTGGGCAAGGTGGCAATCCAGTGCCCGAAGACCACCACCAGCAGGGCACCGGCGCGCAGGGCGTCGGGGTAGCGGTCTCGATCAGACGAGGATGTTTGGCGGTTATTCACGGTGCCGGCTCCTTATATTCGGGAGTATATTCGGCGCGCTCAATGATGTTTGACCTCATGGGCCCCTGGCCTGGCTTTCACGCTAGCGCCTTTCACGTGCTGTGTCCTGGATTTCTTGTCTGGATTTTTTGTCTGGTTTTGGGGGAGTTGCAATCTGCTGTCCGGCGCCATGGGGTAGGGTGTAAATAGTGGAGACATTGACAGGAAGGAGGGTAAAAACCCATGTCTGTCAGCCCCGAGCAAGCCGGTCTGGCACTCATCCTCATCGGCATCCTGCTACTGGTTGGCAAACTCGTGCGCACCGTGACCCCGGTGCTGCAGCGGATTTTTCTGCCCACTTCGATCATCGCCGGCGCGCTCGCCCTGCTGTTGGGGCCCGAGGTGCTGGGCCGGGTTCCCGGGTTCGGCAACGGGCTGTTTCCGGAGCCGGTTCTGGACGTCTGGCGCACACTGCCGGGCTTGTTGATCAACGTGGTCTTCGCCAGCCTTTTCCTGGGCAAGACGATCCCCGGCATCCGCCAGATCTGGATGGTGGCCGGACCGCAGGTGGCGTTCGGCCAGTCGGTGGCCTGGGGCCAGTACACCTTTGGCATTCTGCTGGCCGTGCTGGTCCTGACCCCGGTGTTCGGCATCTCGCCGATGGCGGGTGCCTTGATCGAGATCGGTTTTGAAGGCGGTCACGGCACCTC
>SL_3KL_010_SEDDRAFT_10003667_pt1 | contig 13947 bp, 10 predicted proteins | sample SodLakKL_010_SED_2_FD_10381 | JGI IMG/M metagenome (IMG submission 10381)
TGAAATGTCAAATAGGTTTAAGGGTTTAAAAGTTTAAAGGTTTATGGGTTGAATGGTTTAAAGGTTTAAAAGCCAATAGCTAACAGCCAACAGCCAAAAGCTTCGTTCCATCGTTCCATAAATATATACAGGTGAAAGAACACGACATTGGCGACTAAGGAACTTTTTTGTATTTTCGTAACATAATCCCATGCCTCCACATGATGTTTGACCCAACAAAAAAAACACCTCCTGCTGTCATGAGATCTCAGGCCGAAAGGATTTTGCAAAGTCCTGTCTTCATGCAATTGCTTGAAGGCGCACCCAATGTGTTGATGATCATCAACGTACACCGGCAGGTGGTGTATTTGAACCGCAACCCGGTATCGCCCGATGAAGTGGCCAAAAATGAGTATTTGGGCAAGCGGCCGGGGGAGTGTCTGGCATGTGTCAATGCCACGAAAGGGGAACTGGGATGTGGTTCTTCAGAGTTTTGTAAGGTTTGTGGTTTCAATGCGGCCATTACAGCGAGTGAGGGAGGGAAGCACGGGAGTGATGAATGCCATATTGCCCTGCTCAACGGTGCCTCGCTCACAATGAGCGTTTCTTCAAAACCTTTCATGTTCGGCAAAGAGAACTTCATTTTCTGCACCCTGGAAAACATCAGTGAGAAAAAAAGGCGGCAGATGCTGGAAAGCATTTTCCTGCATGACATACTGAATACAGCGGCCATCCTGGAAGGGCTAAGTGAAACATACGACAAAATGCCCGACAGCCAGATCAAAATGATGCTGAATGATATTTCAGCCAACATCAACGAGGAGGTCCAGTCGTACCGACTGATAAGCAACGCGGAGACCCGGACGCTGAAACCCAATTATGCGTTGGTCGATTTGTCTGAGATCACAGTCGAGGTGGTCAGATCACTTAGGTCAATGCAAAAGTTCAGAAACAGGAAGATAAACATCCAGGGGGTTGACAAAAAAATCGTTACCGAACGTACACTCCTGCGCAGGGTGTTGATCAACCTGGTAAAGAATGCCCTGGAAGCGAGTAAGAATGACGATCCCGTTGAGGTGAGCTCCGATTACGATGAAACCAGGCAAAGGGCTCATTTCTCAGTCAAAAATCCGCAGGCAATCCCCCGTGCTTCCCAGTTGAAACTTTTCCAGAAATCATTCTCCACCAAAGGCAAAGGCAGAGGCTGGGGGACATACAGCATTAAGGTTTTAACAGAAAAATACCTGAAAGGCCAGGTTGCATTCACCACCTCAGAAGAAACGGGGACCATTTTCACCATCAGCATCCCTTCACTGGAAAAACAAGAATAACTGAAAGTTTTCTGGGGTACCCGGTGCCGGGTTTCGTTGGGGTATCGCGCCATAATGGCTGATCAACCGGAGTTCTTACGGAAATAAGCCAGTTTTACGCTTTTCCCGTCAAAGACCGCATAAGAGAAATGCCTCACCCAGTCGCCCGTATTGACATAAACAACATCCGGTACGATCTCAATGGTTAAAGGCAAATGACGGTGTCCCAGGATAAAGTAATCCACCGGCCTGCTTTCCAGCATCTTCATACAGTACTGCACCAGCCATTCCTTTTCTTCACCGAGGAATTGTTCATCGCTTTTCATGTTGGCCACACGGCTCCTCCTGGAAAAGAACAGGGCCATCCGAACCCCTGGGGCAGGATGAATAAAAGCAAAGATCCGCTGGCACAAACGGCACGAGAAAATGGCCTTGATCAGCTTATAACCCCTGTCACCCGGGCCAAGGCCGTCACCATGACCTATATGGAATTTTTTTCCGAACAACGTTGTATCCAAAGGCGAACGGTGTACCTTTAACCCAAGTTCTTTCTCAAAATAATCGAAAACCCACATGTCATGGTTGCCGGTAAAAAAATGGACGGGGATTCCCTGGTCTGATATTTCCGCCATCTTGCCAAGCAAGCGGACAAACCCTTTGGGCACGACCGTCCGGTATTCAAACCAAAAATCAAAAATATCGCCAAGAAGGTAAATGGCCCCGGCGTCCTTACGAACAGTATCCAGCCAATGCACCAACATTTTTTCACGCTCCAGGCTTGATGAACGATCCGGAACACCCAGGTGACTGTCCGAAACAAAATAGATCTTTTTCCCCTTCGCCATCGGCTGTGACTTATTTCGCCAGAATCATTTTCTTGCAACAAACCTAAGTTATTTTTAGTTGATACGCAACAATTATTGCAAAACCAAGCCTGGAGAGGGGCCTGCCGGCGCTTTCAAACTAAAAAAAACAGAAATCGAACCAGGGGGGTCTTTCTGTTTCGGCAGATTGTCGTATATTTATGCTCGCGATTGGCCAGGGAGTTGCAGATGGTGTTCCGAAAAACCAATAAAGAAACATAATATACCAAGAATGAAGAACCTTTTACACATCTTGAAACAGATTGAAAGTAAAGAGATAGAGCCGGGTCTGGTGAGGAAGGGTTTGGCGGAAGTTGACCTTAAAGGGCTTTCTTACCATGATTACCTGAAGGGGTATGACCAGGCAGACTATAACCGCATCAAGCTTTGCGAAAAGCCTTTTCAGGTATTCATCATGACCTGGCCGCCGCAGTTCCTGCTTCCCATCCATCAACACAAGAATTTTTGGGGTTATGTAATCCCGCTTGAAGGCATCGTGGCTGAAACAATTTACGGTTATGCACCCCGTAAGAAAAAAGTTTTTTTGCACCCTACAAAAACCTACAAGCAGGGTGAGATCATTTATCAGCCATACAATTTGATCCACAAACTGCAAAACACCTCTCCCATTGAATCAAGCATCAGCCTTCACATCTATTACCCTCCAACGTATAATTACAAAGGCACAATGATCTTCGATGCCCAGAACAGGCGCATGGCAGTCCTGAATGAGAAAGCAACAAAGCTTAGCTGGGATCTGCCTGCCGACAACTATGATTCGGTGATGGAGGAAGCTTATGACGTTGAAAAATTGTGGTAGCTGCATGCTGCTCACTGTCGGGGTGCTAAACACTGCAGTATAAGTGCCAGCCGGCATAGGATCTATCCATATCAAGCCCCGAAGATACCGGCCAGGACCTCTTCCAGTTCATCGGGATCAATCCCTTTTTTCATGATACGGCCGTCAGGGTCTATCAATATCGCATAGGGGATGCCTTCCACATTATAGAGACTGATCACGGGCGAATTCCAGAAACGCAGGTCACTCACCTGTATCCAGCTGATATCGTCTTCCCTGATGCCCTGAAGCCATTGCTCGCGTGTCCGGTCTAAAGAGATGCCATATATCTCAAAGCCCGACCGGTTGTATTTTTCATACAACGCTTTCAGTTTGGGGTTTGCTTCCCTGCAAGGAGCGCACCACGCGGCCCAGAAGTCGATCAGAACATGGTTGCCGCGCAGGGACGATAAAGCCTGCATATTGCCATCAGGATCCGGCAGTACGATCTCCGGAGCCTCATTGCCCGGTGCCAGGTTTTCCTGCGCCATAAGACGCTGGGCCTCATTCCGCCTGTGGCGGCTCACACGCCGGCTCAGATCCAATACATGCCGGTTGGTAGGATAGACCTCAGAAAGAGACCTGCTCAGCAGTTCGAAATATTCAAAATGCTCATTCTCACGCAAGAGCAACTGGTTTCCAAAATATTGGTATAAGGCAATGATGGAAGCCAACGAATGGGGATTGTCACGGATGAATTGCTTCACATAGGCCTGCTGGTCGTCAAAAATTTCCCTGTATGCAGAATCAAGGGTGCTCCGTAACTCAAAAAAATCCTGCTTGTACTGGCTTGTGCGGAATACTTCTGCCAAAGAATCCACCTTCTGATAATTTCTCTTAAGGCGACGGCTTAACGCAGATAAAAGCACGGAGCCCTCCGAGCCTTCAACATGATGCTGAATGGTCAAGTTATCAGCATCACCGCGAACAAAGATCTCTTCACCTGGCTCAACAACCAGGGTGATATAATTGTCCCTGTCAACACGAAGGATGAAATACCCTGCTTCATCCAGCTTCCCCCGATAGGAAAACACACCCTGTGAATCTGTTTCAAAACTGTCAACAGGGATCAAATCACTGGTGGTCAGCTCCTGGACCTCCAGCATGAGCCGGTTGGCGTTATTTAGCTGACCCCTCAGGACAAAATGGTCCACATCCCGATGTGCATCATTCATCTGGCAGTTTGCCAACAAAACCGGGAACAACACGAAATACCGTAACCTCTTCATCATGATAACAAGAAAGATGTTTTTCAGATTCAAAGGTAAAAACAAATCGCCCGGCGGAGAGACCATTTAAGATTTTTTAACCTCATAAAGCCTGCGCCAATCGCATGGATTATCTTGTGAAACTTCTTTCAAGCAGGGCAAACCCAAGGACGACAAAGACCAGTGTTAGTCCTGAACTGACGATGATCCGCGACACTGTCTGCATAAACTCTGTGAAACGGAAAATTTCCAGGAAGAACAGTGCGGAATGGTGTAACAGGATCAATATCAGACTGTATATGATCAAGGAGAAGTTACCAAAGCCGGACAATGAAGGGATCTTTGCTGCTTCGCCATGGATCGTTCCGACAACGATCCGTATCACTGCAGGGCGGCAAAAAGCCAAAAAAACCGTAGAAGCAGCATGTATGGCCATGGACTCTGAAAAGACATCAATAACGAAACCCAATACAAAAGACAGCAACAACAGAAGCCACCCGGGGATATTCAAAGGCAACATAAGCACAAACAACACATAAAGCTGGGGGTTCATATATCCACCCAGCAGTATATTGTTGAGTATCAAAACCTGTATTAACACAAGCACGATAAACAACAGCGCATAACGCCAGTGTAGTCTGAGCATATCATCTGCATGTTACAAGTCGGGCAGGACGGACAACTCCAGCTCATCCTGCTCTTCCTTCATCAGGTTTTTGACAACGTATACGTAAGGGATGGTGTTAAAATCCATTGCCAGGTCAATGGTTGCAGTGTAAAATGTTTCCCCGCGCCTGATCTTCCAGTCTTCTATTGTTCCGATAAAGATATTCTCAGGAAAGACTGTTGAATAACCACTGGTTACAATGGTATCACCCGGTTCAAGTTCCACATGTGGCGGGATATACGACATATGGGCTTTGCGGTAATTGTTGCCTTCCCAGCTGAGCGTACCGATATGGTCATTCTTCAGAATTTTCGCGCTGACTAACATGTCGCTGTGCAGGAGTGACATGGCGACACTAAAATGTTCTGAAACGTTGACCACGATACCTGCTATGCCAGCACTTGTTATCAGGCCCATATCGGGAGCCATGCCATGGGCAAGTCCTTTGTTTAACGTAAGGTAGTTGTTGCGGCGGGTTACCGAGTTATTGATAACATCTGCATGCATATAGGTAAACCTGCGTTGATATAGGGTATCACCAGCCATGAAAACGGTTTCATCGCTTACAATAAAGTTTTCTCTTTGCCTGCCAAGCAACCGGGTGTTATCTTCCAGCAGTTGACGGTTAACCTTGTTCAGCACAAGATAGCCTGTGAATTGATTCACGGTGTTGTAAACCCTGCCGGCAATGGCATTGGTCGAACGTAAGAAAAAGGTCTGCTGGTATTGCTGGTGTGAAGCCGTCAACAGTACCGCCCCTGTTACAAGTAAAAGGAACAAAAAGAAAAATTGGTGCCGCTGAATGAACCTTATCAGATTTTGCATATTCTCAAGTTAGAACCCATAACTCAACAATAAAACGATAATACACCTGCCATATTTTTTATTTGATGAGGAAGGGGAATTTGTCAAAATTTTTCAGTGCGATACCGGTGCCCCGTGCCACGGCCCTCAGGGGATCTTCTGCGATATGCACTATGAGGCGTGTTTTCTGGGAGATCCGCTTGTCCAATCCCCTGAGCAACCCTCCGCCACCGGCCATATAGATGCCGGTGCGATAGATGTCGGCAGCCAGTTCCGGCGGGGTCATCTCCAGGGCATTCATTACGGCGGCTTCAATCTTGATGATGGATTTATCAAGGCAGTGGGCCACTTCGGAATAGGAGATGTTGATCTCCTTCGGGACGCCTGTCATCATATCACGGCCGTGTACAGCCAGCTCCGGCGGGGGGTTGTCCAGCTCCGACATGGCTGAACCAACCTCGATCTTGATCTTTTCAGCAGTCCGCTCTCCAATAAGAATATTATGCTGTTTGCGCATGAACTCCATAATGTCTGTATTAAAGTCATCGCCGGCAATGCGGATCGACTTATTGCATACGATCCCTCCAAGGGCGATCACTGCGATTTCGGTGGTGCCGCCGCCAATGTCAATCACCATATTGCCTACCGGCTCAAGCACATCAATGCCGATCCCTATGGCAGCCGCCATGGGTTCATGTATCAGCCTGACATCTTTGGCGCCGGCCTGCTCGCAGCTGTCCCTGACCGCCCTCTCCTCAACCTCCGTGATACCTGAAGGGATGCATATTACCATCCGTAAAGAAGGAGGGAACAGTGGCTTTTTTGTTTCCGTCATTTTTATCATGGCGCGGATCATTGCTTCCGCCGCCTGGAAGTCGGCAATCACCCCGTCGCGCAAAGGCCTCAGGGTTTTTATGTTATCGTGCGTCTTGCCATGCATCATCATGGCCTGCTTGCCAACAGCAATCATCTCACCAGAACGCCTGTCAATGGCCACAATAGAAGGCTCCTCCACAACCACCTTGTCGTTATGGATGATGATGGAGTTGGCTGTCCCCAGATCGATCGCAATCTCCTTGGTCAAAAAAGAAAATAAACCCATTTATTTCGTATTTAATATAATTAGTGTCTGAAATGCCGTTCACCTGTAAAAACCATGGCCATGCCCACCTTGTCGCAATAATCAACAGAAGCCTGGTCTTTTACCGACCCCCCGGGCTGTATCACAGCGACAATTCCTTCCTTGTGTGCGATTTCGACGCAATCGGGAAAAGGGAAAAAAGCGTCTGAGGCCATTACGGCACCTTCCAGGTCGTGAGTGAACGCACGGGCTTTCATCACAGCCTGCTTCAGCGCATCCACCCTGGAGGTCTGCCCTGTCCCAACACCCAGCAACATACGGTCCTTTGCAAGCACGATGGCATTCGACTTCAGATGTTTTACCACCGTATTGGCAAACAAAAGGTCATCTTCCCGTGACTTGTCCGGCTTATGTTCCGTAGGCCTGCGCCATTGATCCGGCAGGATATTCTTATGGTCCTGCGTTTGCCATAACACGCCATTGAGCAAAGATCGATAGCGCATGTCGGGCATCATAAAAGATTTGCTGCGCAATATGATACGGTCCCTCTTCTGTGTTAAACAATGCAGGCTCTCTTCATCGTACGATGGGGCAATGAGCACCTCAAAAAACAGATCGGCAATGTTCTCTGCCAGCTCCCTGCCGATGGCACGGTTGGCGATCAGAATGCCGCCAAAGGCCGAAACAGGGTCGCCCGCCAAAGCATCCGCCCACGCATCCTCAATGCGAATGCGTGATGCCACACCACATGCATTGGTATGTTTGATGATGGCAAACGTAGGCTCGGTAAATTCGAGCATCAGCCCCATGGCAGCGTCCACATCAAGCAAATTATTGTAAGATAGCGACTTGCCACCCAACTGTTCAAAAACTGATTCCAGCTCACCATAAAAAAAGGCTTGCTGGTGAGGGTTTTCACCATAACGAAGGGTTCTCGACTCCCGGATACTTTCCTTGAACACCTTGTGTTCACCGTCATTCAGATAATGAAAAATGGCCGTGTCATAGTGGGTGGAGATATCCATCGCTGCAGCAGCCATCCGCCGGCGGTCATGCAGGCTGGTATGTGCATTTTGCTCTTTGAGTAATTCAACCGCCCGGGTAAAAAAAGAAGCATCCGGAACGACAAAGACATGCTGAAAATTTTTTGTTGCGGCCCGTATCAATGCAATGCCGCCAATGTCGATGTGCTCAATGATTTCCGAATGGGAAGCTCCGGAAGCAAGGGTCTGCTCAAAGGGGTACAGATCGACAACCACCATGTCTATCGGTTTGAGGCCATGCGCATGCATGTCGTCCCGATCTCCCTTCAGGTCATTGCGGCACAGGACCCCCCCCAATACAGCAGGATGCATTGTCTTTACCCGGCCGCCAAGTAATGAAGGGTAACCCGTGAGGTCCTCCACGGCAGTGGCAGGGATGCCCATCTCCCGGATAGCTGACAAGGTCCCGCCAGTAGCCAGAATTTCTATATCAAAAGAATGCAAAAGCCCCGCCAGCTCCCTTACGGCATCCTTGTCATATACCGATACAAGTGCCCTCGATAGCCTTTTCTGATGTACCGTTTTCATTCACAAAAACCAATTATCTTTGCCCCTTCAAAAATCCCCACGAAGTTACGCTAATTTTTCAAAAATGACTTTTGCAAACAAAGAAAAAACATTTTCGCGCAAATGGTTTGTTGCCTACGGGTTGATAACGATAGGTGCATTCATCATGGCGAGCGGTTATGTTCTTTTTATCAGCCCTTATAAGATCGTCCCGGGTGGTGTTTATGGCATCGGCATCATCCTGTATCATCTCCTGGGTTTGCCAATCGGGCTAACGGGCCTGCTGCTGAACATCCCTTTAACGATCGTTGGGGTTAAATTCCTGGGACCACGTTTTGGCGTCAAGACAGTGGTCGGCTTTTTCCTGGCATCAGGATTTATAGATGGCATCACCATCCTGTATGGCAGCGCCCCATTGGTGGAAAACGATGCTTTACTGTCAAGCATATTCGGCGGCGTACTGCTTGGACTCGGGCTCGGCCTGATATTCAAGGCCAGGGCAACATCAGGAGGCAGCAGCATCATTGCCATGCTGATCACAAAATATACCCGCATACCCATTGGCCAAAGCCTGATGATCATCGATGCGTTCATCGTCCTGATGGGCCTGCTGTCATTCGGCGACTGGACCATCCCGCTATATTCGCTTATCGTGATCTTTATCACGGGCAAAGTGATTGATGTGGTGCTTGAAGGATTCTCCTACGAAAAGACCCTGTTCATTGTCAGCAACAAATACGACGAAATTGCCACGAAAATCCTGGATGACCTTAACCGTGGCGGCACATTCATCGAAGCCAAAGGCATGTACAAGCAGGACGAAAAAAAGATCATCTTCGTCAATGTTACCCGTCGTGAAGTGGCGATACTGCAGGACTTTATCAACCAAATAGACCCTGAGGCGTTTGTCACCGTGATCGAAGCATCTGAAATACTGGGCAAAGGCTTCCGCTCATTGCAGCAAAAGGTTACAGACTAAGACACTAAGATAGTTGAAAAAGGACAGCAAACACCTGCACATGAGAATGAGGCCGGCCACATCCGGCCAACCCACTCCCACAACAGACGCTCCGTGTTGACAGGGCTGGCCTGTCATGACCCTGTCAAAGTCCCGGATACGGCCAAAGCAACCCTTTCAAAACATGCTGCAACACCCAAAACAGCATCATATAAATCGCTTCTCTTTGTTTATCAGCAAAGTAATAGACAGTGTGTACCACCCACAACACCAATGCATTTAGTGCATATTTTCGAACCGCTAAGATGTATTTTCTATCATTTCGATTGTAATTTTTGTACATTATAAAAAATTGTTATTTTTGTGGCGGGAAAAATACTGCCTTGGTATTTTTCTTGGAGGTATTTATGGGTTGGAGGGACGGTGGGTGGGCTGATAAAATCATCAGGGTGTATGGTAACCCATCGCACTTCACGGCCAAAAGCCGATAAGGGTTGCTTCCCGGACCGTTATAATAAAGTATAAACTGCACCCACCTCTGCCATCTTTGCTTCTGTCCTTCCCTGATGACCGATACAGAAAACGTGTTTCTGCCGATTATTTTTAAATTTGCAAAATACTTTGCAATATGACTTGGATATTTTCCCGCCTGGTTGTTTCGTTACCGTACGTCCTGACCTGGTATCCAAATAGTTTTTTAAAGATCAACCCATTATTCATTCAAATTCTTCAACAAATGAACAAAAAGAACCATGTCCGATATCTGCTCATTGCTTTCATCTTGCTGTTCTCATCATGGCAGGCCGGCGCACAGTTGTTCGAAGTGGATGCATCAAAGATCGAGACAAACAATGAAAAGCAGCATTCTGCTAAACTTCCCCGGGGACCTCTTGATGACCCGGCCAATTTTGACAAGTTTCTTGAGCAGTTTGACCGTGGCGGCGATAAAATTGTCGGCGGTGAGGATGTCGACATTGAAGACTATCCCTGGCAGGTATCCCTTCATTGGCAGGGAACCCAACATTTCTGTGGGGGAACGATCGTCGACCGGGAATGGGTGATCACCGCCAGCCATTGTTTGTATTTTTCTGATCAGGATTATTACCTGCAGCCGGGTGATTTCCGTGTCAGGGCAGGGTTCAGCTCCCTGGAGTCCCAGGAGGGCAGTCTATATACCATCGCCGAGATCATTATGCATCCCGGTTACGATGATGACAACCTTCAGAATGACATCGCCCTGCTGCGGTTAAGCACCCCGCTGAACCTGGAGCATCCCGGCAAGGCGTCTGTCGGCATCGTCAGGCAGGCCGATGCTGATGAGGGCATGACCGACCCGGGTGTCATGGGAAAAGCTTCCGGGTGGGGTGCCCTGGATACCGACGGCCCATCGCCCGACATCCTTCAGGCGATTGAAGCACCGATCAGGGATATCGCCGATACCAGTTATCCCCCCGGCTGGATCTCCGGCAACATGATCATGGCAGGTACTGACTCGACAGGGGTTTGTTTTGGTGACAGCGGTGGCCCGCTGGTTGTCCCTGACGGCAACGGCTGGTACAATCTGGCAGGCGTTTCCAGCTGGGTAGGTGGCGGCGGATGTGCTGTACCCGGCTATCCCGGCGTCTTTGCCAGGGTGAGCTACTTTGAGGACTGGATCGGGGAATACATGGTTGTTTCAGATCCGAACCAGTACACCACCATATGGCACGAAGGGTTTGAACCCGCCAACGAAGACGGGACCCTGCCCGACGGCTGGGAAGTGAAACGCAACACCGAAGAAGATGGCGGGCTGAACGGGAACAATCTGCAGGAAGTTACCGACAACATACCACAACGGTGGTTCAGGCTGTCGGATGAAACATACCCGTACACTGAAGGATCGGCAAGCAACTTTATCAGGTCGGGAGAAGCAGCGATGCATATCTCCTGGAACACGCCCGATTTCACCTGGGCCATCTCCCCGGAGATTGAAATACCTGACGACATTCCAAACATGGATCTTTCTTTCTGGCCATGGATAGGGAACAATATCAACAACAACTGGATCACCCGGTTTTACCTTACCATTCTGTCTGACCAGGAATGGGAAACATTGATTGAATGGACCGATGGCACAGACAATTATTTTGCCAACAGCCTGGACCATCCCCTGGATGATTATGCAGGCCAGACCGTTCGCTTCGGATTTGTGCATGAATACAATGATGGATTCCAGCTGAGTGTGGATGACATTGTCATCCGCTACGAGAACGAACAGGTTACCGCGACCTGGATGGTCGACGACGGGACACATCCCCTGGAAGGTGCTTCTGTCGACATTCAGGGAGTAGGTGTTTTTTCCACCGATGCCGAAGGCCTGGCAGAGGTCCCGGCATACCTCGGGCCCCACGATTATCAGTTCACGGTTTCAAAGGATGGCTACTACCCATATGAGGGGACCGTACATATCACCGAAGAGGGACAGGTGGTAGCGGTAAGCCTTGAAAAAATACCTTTTCCGGAGATCGAGATAGACACGGAAGAGATACACTTCACCGTAATGCAAACCTTTACAGACAGCATGCATGTCAACATTGCCAACCCCGGTGATGCACCGCTGGAATACGCACTCTTTGTCTACCCTGCTGCTGAAGGGAAAGGAAATAAAACACCCGCACATGAAACAGCCTCATACAATGGCTACGGGTTGCCTCCCGGGATGGAGATCAATGCAGCCTTCAGCCATAAACACGGAAAAACCAACGTCGATAAAACAGGTAAAGATGCAAAACATAAGTTTGATGAAACGGTCGAAGTGCGCCACGACACTGGTTATGAAGGCAACGGCATAGGTACTGCAAATCCCGCTTCCTTCATCACAGCCGTCAGGTTTACCGCAGAGGACCTTGCCTCCTATTATTCTGTTTATGAAATGGGTGCTGTAAAATACCATGTCAGGAGCGAAAACTTCTCTGAAGTGACTGTAAAAATTTGGGAAGGGGGTTCGGACATGGGCCCGGGCGAAGAGATCTATTCGGCAGATGTGACCGATGAGGTCCTGGTAGGATCATGGTCTACACATATATTGCCCGAACGGATCCATCTGGAACCCGGACAGGAGTATTGGATGGGTTATTCAATGAATGCAACCGGAGGCGGGTTCCCTCTGTCTGTCGATAACGGGCCCATGGTGCAAAACAAAGGGGCATGGCTGTACATTGATCAACAGTGGTCACAACTACCCGATATCAATCCGGACCTCGATTACAACTTCTGCATAAGGGGTATCCTGTTTATTACCGAGCAGCTCGACTGGTTGTCATTTGACCCCCAGAGCGGCACTGTAGAGCCGGAAGACAACGAAGACGTTAACCTCATCTTCAATGCAGAAGAGCTTGAAATCGGAGATCACCATGCGCAGGTACTGGTTCAAAACAATACCGGCGAAAACATTATCATACCCGTATCATTGACTGTGGTGACACCCAGGTTTGACGTGACCTTTGAAGTGACCGGCGAAGAGGGGGAAACAATTGATGGTGCCATAATCAGTCTGGGCGATATTATCAACGATCCCGGCGACTATTTCTTTGGGGACATGCTTGCTGGCATCTATGCCTATGAGGTGAGCAAAGAAGGTTATCTTGCCGCATCGGGCCATGTGATGTTAGCCAGAGAGGATGTTCACATGGAAGTGGTCCTGGTTACAGAAGATACGGAGGTGGTCAGCCTGGCGGTGATGATAGACGATGAATTTGGTGAAGCAGCAGAAGGGGCTTACTTCCTTATTCAGGGCTTCGGCGGCCACCTGTCCGATGGCAACGGCCAGCTCGCGCTGACTGTCATTCCCGGGACATACAACTACAGCGTAACAAAGACAGGCTTCGAACCACTGTCGGATGAGGTGGTCATCACTGAAGATGCGGAACAGCACCTGGAGGTCACCCTGACATACCTGCGTTTTGACATTGTATTGGATGTCAACATAGAAGAGGCAGGGACAGTCAGCGGTGGCGGCGAATACCATTACGGCCAGACAGCCACCATCATGGCCGGACCCAATACCGGATTTCACTTCCTGCACTGGCTGGAAGACGGCATGGTGGTGTCCCCGGATCAAGCATACGCTTTTGAAGTGACAAAAAACAGGGACCTTACCGGTGTGTTTGCTGTCAACATCTACATCATCAAGGCGACTGCCGGCGACAACGGCGCCATTAACCCCTCAGGAGAGGTAGAGGTCATCCATGGAGCAGATGTTTCCTTTGACATCACACCCATACCCGGGCACTTCATCGAAGATGTGATGGTGAATGAAGAAAGTGTCGGCCCGGTAGAGGAATACACGTTCTTCGCTGTTACCGAAGACGGGCAAACCATCCATGCCGAATTCGACATCCTGACCTATGAGGTGACCATCACCTACGAAGGGAACGGAACGGTCGATCCGGAGGGGGTGGTCACCGTAGATCATGGTGAGCCCCTGGTCATTCAACTGACACCCGATGAAGATCACCATGTCTCAGATATTCTTGTAAACGATGAAAGCGTCGGAGCACATGAAGAATACATATTGACAAATATCACTTCGCCCATAACGTTTCACGCCATCTTTTCATTTTCAGTAGACATCACCGGCATTGAGCCATATGGCCTTCTTGTTTATCCCAACCCGGCCACTGACCGTGTCACGGTAAGAAGCGGGGAGGT
>SL_3KL_010_SEDDRAFT_10003668_pt1 | contig 13947 bp, 10 predicted proteins | sample SodLakKL_010_SED_2_FD_10381 | JGI IMG/M metagenome (IMG submission 10381)
AGGAATTAAAAATGCCTATTTACGAGTATCACTGTGCAAGTTGCGGAAAAGATTTCGAATGTTTGGTTTTCGGATCCGAAAAACCCGACTGCCCCGAATGTCATAGTATTGATGTGTGCAAACAGCTATCGGTTTGTGGATTTATTTCAAAAGGCAAAGGCGGAGAAACAGTCAGCAGAACAGCGGGAGCTTCAGCCTGTGGAAGTTGTTCGGCCACCAGTTGTACAACTTGCAGTCACTGATGGCACCCGTCATGGAGTCTGAAACCGGAAAAATCATTAGCCAAAAGATCGTTATAGGAACCCGCGGAAGTCAGCTGGCACTGTGGCAGGCAAACCATATCAAGGCCGCTTTGGAATCTTTGTCCCCCAATATTTCAGTAAAAATTGCTGTTATAAAAACCAAAGGGGATATTATTTTGGACGTTCCCCTTGCCAAAGTGGGTGGAAAGGGTTTGTTCGTCAAAGAAATTGAAGAAGCCCTTCTGGATGGTCGGATAGATATTGCCGTGCACAGTATGAAAGACATGCCCTCTGAAATTCCTGCGGGCCTTTGTATCGGTGCGGTACCTGAGCGTGAAATCCCGGCGGATGTATTGATCAGCAGAAACGGAGATACGTTTTCCCGTCTTAAAACCGGGGCAAAAATAGGGACCAGTTCTCTTAGACGCGCCGCTCAGATTCTGCATGCCAGGCCGGACATCAACATTGTTCCTTTGAGGGGTAACCTGGATACACGGTTAAAGAAGCTGACCCGTGAAAATCTGGATGCTATTGTTTTGGCTGCTGCAGGAGTCAGAAGGCTTGGGCTTGAAGATCAGATAACCGAGTATCTGGATGATTCAATGATGCTTCCTGCCGTAGGGCAGGGAGCTTTGTGTATTGAAATGCGAGATCATGATTCTGTGATCGGTCCGTTAGTCACTGCCCTGGACCATGCCAATACCCACAGCATTGTACTGGCCGAACGTACCTTCCTCAAGCGTTTGGAAGGCGGTTGCCAAACCCCCATTGCTGCACATGGGAAAATTAATTCCGGAAATTTAAGGCTCACCGGCTTGGTAGCCACAACGGATGGCTCAACGTTAATTCGGGAAACCCTTTCGGGTCCCGAGGATCAACCTGAAAAAATCGGGCTGGAACTTGCCAATTTGCTTCTTCTTAAAGGAGCGCAACCGATCTTGGATAAACTCAGAGCAGGAATCATATAAATGAGTGGAAAAGTGTATCTGGTAGGAGCAGGCCCGGGTGATCCCGGCCTGATCACTGTCAAGGGCAAAGCGTGTATTGAAAATGCCGATGTTGTTATCTATGATTATCTGGCCTCGCCTGCATTATTGAGGCACAGCAACCCCAAAGCTGAAATGATCTATGTGGGCAAAAAGGGAGGTGAACATACCTTGTCCCAGGAGGGCATCAATGATTTGATTGTTCAAAAAGCCAAAACGGGTGCAACGGTTACGCGATTGAAAGGAGGAGACCCTTTTATTTTCGGAAGAGGCGGTGAAGAAGCCGAAGTTTTGATTGAGGCAGGGATCGATTTTGAAATCGTTCCGGGGGTTACATCGGCCATTGCAGCACCGGCCTACGCGGGCATACCTCTTACACACCGCAGGTTTACTTCCACTGTAGCATTTATAACGGGTCATGAAGATCCCGGTAAAGAAAATTCCAATATTGAATGGGCCTCTTTGGCTCGCGGCATCGGAACCCTTGTTTTTCTCATGGGAGTTAAAAATCTTGCGGATATCGTTGATCAGCTCATCAGAAAAGGAAAACCTCCGGAGACACCCGTAGCTTTGGTAAGATGGGGAACCACATCACGACAAAAAACAGTGTCCGGAACTCTTGCAAACATTTCGGAACGGGTTCGTGAGGCCAAATTAAAAGCCCCAGCCATAATTATTGTCGGGGAGGTGGTTCGATTGCGCGAGCAGATGAAATGGTTTGAAAACAGGCCGTTGCTGGGCAAAAAAATTGTGGTTACCCGGGCACGGGAGCAAGCCAGTAATCTTGTGGAAAACCTTATGGAAATGGGGGCCGATGTACTTGAATGCCCGACCATCAAAGTGGTACCTGCCGATGATCTTTCATCGCTCGATTCCGCCATATCCCGCCTGAAAGCTTATGACTGGATTGTTTTCACCAGTGTCAACGGTGTCAAGCATTTCTTTAAACGCCTCTTTGAAAGCGGTTTGGATACCAGAGCGTTGGGGCACCTGAACACAGCAGCCATCGGACCAGCTACATCGGCCATGCTTTTCAGCTTCGGCCTGAAAACGGACATTATTCCCAAAAGTTATCGTGCTGAATCGGTAATAGATGCTTTCTCAGAACAAAATATAGAGGATAAAAAAATTTTGCTGCCCAGAGCTCAGGAAGCACGTCCCATTCTGCCTGTGGAACTTGAAAAAATGGGAGCCACCATTGATGAAATTATTGTCTACCGGACTATCCAGGACCACCAAAATGTCGATCTCCTTTTAGAAGACCTTCAGCATGGTCTTATCGATATGGTAACATTTACGAGTTCCTCAACGGTGAAAAATTTCAGGGCCCTGATTCCCGATGATATGTTTTTATCTTTGATCAAGGGGGTTACAATTGCCTGCATCGGCCCGATCACTTCAGATACTGCAACAGAACTGGGTTTTAATGTTCATGTGGTCGCCGATGAATTCACAATCCCGGGACTTTGTGAAGCCATTGTCCAATATTATCAACAAGATAGCTGACATGGTTTTTCAGGAGTGCAAAAGCTGTGCTTTTGCAATTTTTGCGAAAGCACAGCTTTCGCACTCCGATTTATTCCTGACGCCGAATCTGTTAAAATCCTCCCCTATCCAAGATACACGGAGAGAATGTCTTTTCGGGCGTTGACATGCTGGATAGTCACCTGGATCATGTCTTCCGGTTTGAGATTGATGCCGCTGGATAAGGGCAACATACATTCGAGCATATATTCGTTGAGCAAAATCTGATAACCATAGCGCCGTTTTGACAGCACAATGGCTTCTTCTTTTTTACCTACATGACTTTCCAGGTATTTTAACAACCAGTACCGGTTTCTTCTGAATTGAAGCCGGGAGACACAACCCATGGGATGTTCCAGATGCCCGATAATCCGGGAGACCTCTTCCTGGGTATATGGATCTTCAAGCCCCATGGCCGCTCTGAGCTGACGCTGGGTAAGCAGGTCGAAATATTTTCGTATGGGCGAAGTAGCCGTAAGATAAGCATCCAGGCCCAATCCTGAATGACTTTCCGGCTTCGTACTCAACACAAAACGACTTAAAAGCTTGCGCTGCATCCAGTTTTGAAAAACGCTTCCCTCATTATTTTTGTAGAGGCGCTCCTTGGGTTCCGGCTGGGATCTGAAAATAGCCGGAAGCCCATGCTGGGCCAAAAACCTGGCTTTCAGCCAATTGGTCATGATCATTATCTCTGAAACCAGCATTCTTCCAGGACTTTCACGGTTGGTCCTGGTGACCACCGGCTCACCCTCTTCATTAAGCCAGACATTTACTTCGGGAAGTGTAATCTGCAAGGCCCCCTGATCAAGACGGTATTGCTGAAAATTTTTTGCAATTTGATAAAGGGTGGCAATTTCTTCATCGGTTTCCGCAATCAGGTTGGATTCAAAATATGTCAGCTGACGCCTTACCCGAATCATACTGGGAATTATTTCAAAACCAAGTATCTGCGCCTGCGGTGTCAGCATCACCATAAGGCTGATAACCGGACGAAGCATCCCCTCTTTCAGACTGCAAAGATCTTCAGCCAATGGCGCGGGAATCATGGGAATTTTTAAATCCGGCATGTAAATGGAACTTCCCCGGCAAAGCGCTTCCTGATCGATAACACTATCTTTTTGAATGTAATGGCCCACATCGGCAATATGAACGCCCAGTCTGAAGTTACGCCCTGCTCTTTCGATGCTTAAAGCATCATCATAATCCAACGTGGATTGCCCATCAATGGTAATCAACTTCAGATCCGTCAGATCGTGGCGGTAATTTATCGAAAATGAACGTGAACCCCGTATCAACTCCGCAACACTGTGCATCACCTCATGATCAAAGGCAACAGGCACTTTGAGGCGATGAAGATCCACGTTTTCGGTGGGTTCCCAGACGCCCTGCCGAACCAGAACTTCGAAGAGTTTGTTCATGTCATCGATTTCAGCTCTGGTCATTATCTCTTTGCCCAGTGCGGCATAAGGACTTTCTTTTTCGAAAAGAAAGTAGGATTTGAGGATCTCAATATACTCATCTTTTTGTTTATCGGATATTCTTATTTCACAGGCATCCTGCAGGTTATCCCTCAATACGGATTTAAGCCAGTCTCCGCCTGCGTTAATAAGACGGTTTCGCCGTTCTTCTTCCTTTGTCTGTGCGATGCTGCGCTCAACCTGCTCCTGAGTGTTGGGAAAAAAAGCATCCGCCTTGAACTTAAAATAGTAGCGATCCTCGAAAAAAGCACGTATCACAGCGGATTCATGATCACCATCAGTATACTCGGGAAAGCAGAATTCCGTCATGGTGGAAAATCGATCCATTCCTGCTCTGAATTGAGCACTTCCCACAATTCCAGGATATTAATTTGTTTAAGAAGTTCACTTCTTCGATCCGCGGTCTCTTTAAGCCTTTCCACAACCTTGACTCTTCCAGCGGACATGTCCATGTTCTTGTTGCTACTGTGCAAAAGGCGTCTTTCAGATATGTTGATCTCCCGGTTGTTTTCATTTAAAAGGCGCAACCTCTGTTTCTTGACTTCGAGCACCACTGCACATATAATTTTCTGTCGATCGATATATTCGACTATCTTTCCTGTTTCCATAGTTTTTTAATGATATCAATCGTTAAATTTAAAGTCAATTCATTCGAAGCTGGGGACAACAAAAATGCTTTTTCATCATTTTATTAATCCAAATTTGGAAGAGGTTTCATGAAATCTACCCACTTGCTAAGGCCATATCTTATTGAAAATCGTGTATTTATTTTTTTAGGGCTGCTCTCTTTGATTGCGGTGGATATTCTACAACTGATAATCCCCAGGATCATCAAGTGGGTAGTAGATGATCTGACAATGTTTGATATTGATGNAGCCCGTCTGATGACCTTTGCGCTTTATATCGCCGGTATTGCTCTTCTGATTGGAATCTTTCGTTATTTCTGGCGCCTTTTTCTTTTAGGTGTATCCCGCCGGGTTGAAGAGGGCCTGAGAAATCAGCTTTTTCATCACGTACAAAAACTTTCTCCATCCTATTTCGACCAGGTCAGAACCGGAGATCTGATGGCCCATGCCACCAACGATATCATGCATATCCGTATGGCTATCGGAATGGGTATTGTGGCAATTACCGACGCGGTTCTTCTCGGGGCGGCCGCCATTGCTTTCATGGCTTATATCAATGTCACACTGACTTTGTTTGTATTGATTCCAATGCCCCTGATCGTTTTCGGAACAAGATTTTTCAGCAAAAGAATGCACCGTCGTTATGGTGCAGTACAGGGTTCATTTTCCGATTTAACGGAGGCAGTCAGGGAACGATTTGCCGGCATCCGCATCATTAAGGCCTTTACAAGAGAGGAAGAATCTCAAAAACATCTGAATGAGAAATCCAGAGATTATATTGAAAAAAACCTCCGTCTGATCCGCATCATCGGTACATTCTTTCCTTTAATGATGCTTTTTTCAAATCTGAGTATGGCAACGGTGCTTTTTCTTGGTGGGCGACAAACCATTTTCGGAACCATTTCTCCCGGGGATTTTGTCGCTTTCATAGCCTATGTGGGTATCATTACCTGGCCCATGATGGCCTTGGGATGGGTAACCAATCTGATTCAGAGGGGAAAAGCATCGCTTGACAGGATCAATCAAATTTTAGAAACCGATCCTGAAATTTACGACAAGAAAACCGCCATATTTTTGCCGAAGATAGTTGGAAACATTGCATTTCAAAACGTTTCTTTTGATTATGAATTTTGTGAAAAAGAAGACAGGGCTCATAACCGGCAAACCTCCCATGTCCTTTCAGAAATCAGCTTTCAGGTGCAGCAGGGGCAAACGCTTGGCATTGTAGGTCCCCCGGGGGCCGGAAAATCGACCATACTCTCATTGATCCCAAGACTTTATGACGTATGTTCCGGGAAAATTCTGATCGATGACACCGATATTCGCGACATTCAACTGGCCCAACTTCGAGGGGCAATTTCTTTTGTGCCCCAGGAACCTTTTTTATTTGCCGATACCATTCGTGAGAATATTTTGCTTGAAAATGAAAGCGTGCATCAACAGCAGCTGCTCACTGCAGTAAATGCTGCTTGTCTTGATGAAACCATTCAGGATCTTTCCGACGGATTCGACACAATTGTTGGAGAAAAGGGGGTGGTTCTATCAGGAGGGCAAAAGCAGCGCATAGCCCTGGCCCGGGCTTTTTTGCAGGACAGCCCTATCTTGCTGCTGGATGACCCGATCAGCCAGGTGGACATGGAGACAGGGGCAAACATCGTGAAATATATCCGTGAAATGACGCATAAAAAGACGACAATAATTGTATCCCATCGTCTTTCCGCAGTGAGTTTTGCAGATAATATCATTGTGCTGGAAAACGGAAAAATCATTGCATCGGGTACTCATGACCAGTTGATGGAAACAAGTACGTACTACGCTCAAACCTACAAGCTGCAAGAAATCGAAGAGGCATTCCATGCGGTATGATTTCGGATACTTTGAGGAAGATAAGCTGGGAAAACCTTACGATATTCAGCTTCTCAAAAGGCTCTACCCCTTTTCCACCCCCTACCGGCACCTTCTTTTCACCTCCATATTGCTGGTGGTTTTTATCACCCTTATGGATCTGGCTATTCCCTATATAACAAAAATTGCCATCGACCGGCACATTGTCCCGGCTTTCAACCAAACCCGCATCGAATCAGACCTTTCACAACCGGCTGGAAAAGATGACATTGACTCTGAAAGACGGACTTACCAGGCAGACATCACCGATCCGGCTGTTGCAAAAATCGTTGAAAAATATGACCGGTTTTTTACCATTCACGAAAATAAGGCGTTCATTGCTTTTGAAAACCTGGAAAAACTTGAAAAAGAGGACCTTAGGATACTTCGACAAAACGATTTATCGGGGGTAACTTTCATTGCTTTAGTATTTCTAACCATAGTATTGATTAACTTCGGACTGAATTTTTTCCAGGTAGTCATCATGGAATATACCGGGCAGATGATCATGCACGATTTGAGAATGACGCTTTATACACATATTCAGAAACGATCGCTGTCATTTTTTACAAAAAATCCTGTGGGAAGACTCGTCACCCGGGTCACCAACGATGTTCAAAACATGAGTGATCTTTTTACATCAGTCATCACATTTGTTTTCAAGGATTTATTTTTACTTTTCGGAATTGCGCTTGTCCTCTTAACAATTGACTGGAAACTGGCACTCATATCATTTTCGGTACTCCCTTTCGTAATGATCGGTTCATTTTACTTTTCAAAAAGTGCCAGGGAGGCGTTTCGTGTTCTGAGAATCAAAGTAGCGGAGATCAACACCCGCTTTTCGGAAACCATCGGCGGTATCCGGGTCATACAACTCTTTCGACAGGAAAGAAACAACTTTAAAGGTTTTGCAAAAGTTAATCATGAAAATTACCAGGCGGGTATGCGTCAGATTCATGTCCTGGGTCTTTTTTTGCCTTTTGTGGAATTTACCGGGGTTCTGGCCGTGGCACTGGTGATTTATTACGGCGGTCAAGGGGTCATGGATGGTGCGGTCAGCCTGGGTTCACTAGTGGCATTCATCTCTTACATGAAAATGTTTTTCAGACCCATCAGAGACATTGCCGATAAATATAACCTGCTTCAAAATGCCATGGCCTCGGCAGAAAGAATTTTTCTGGTTCTGGATAACGATCAGCAGGATGCTTCGGTCCATAATGGAACTATCTCAAAACAGGAACCAGCATCCAGGGATATGACTTCCAATGCCCTTGCAAAGATTAAAACCATTGAATTTCAGGATGTCACTTTTGGGTATATTCCCGGAGAAACCGTACTTCATAAGCTGTCTTTGAGTATTGGAAGCGGTACCATGCTCGCTGTGGTCGGGCCAACTGGTTCGGGAAAGACTACCCTGATCAATCTGATCCCCCGTTTTTACGAGCCTGTTTCCGGAAATATCCTTATCAATCAAACAGATATCCGCAAATTGCCTCTCCGGCTTTTAAGAAGCAAAATGGCTCTTGTCACCCAGGACCCCTTCTTGTTTTCCCAAAGCGTCAGGGAGAACATCTTTGGAAACAACAACGGCTTGTCCGAGAACGAGCAGGATAAAATTCTCGAGGCTTCCAATTGTAAACAAATCATAGACCGACTCCCCAACGGAATTGAAACGGTCCTGTCTGAAGGAGGTTTATCCATTTCCAGCGGTGAACGGCAACTGATTTCCATCGCCAGAGCCTTTGCCCGTGATCCGGAACTGATCATATTTGATGAGGCCACATCTTATATCGATTCTAATACGGAAGCTCAAATTCAGGATGCCATGGCCAATCTCATGCAAAACCGCACATCCATTATTGTTGCCCATCGGCTGAGTACTGCACGCAATGCCGACCAAATCGTCGTTTTAAATCAGGGAAGAATTATAGAATCGGGCACTCATAATGAATTGATGAACAAGCAGGGATTTTATTACCGTCTCAATCAACTATAGAAACAAAGGATCTGTTGGAATGAAGGCGTATGAATTTATTAAAATTCGTTCTGAAAATTAAATATTACTCTTGATAAATTTATAAACCCGTGATAGGGATTTTTCTTTAGTAATAGGTAATCAAATTTCATCAACAAAAATACATTAAAAGGTCGCTTTTGGGTTTTGTTGACACCGGGATATTATGTCAAAGATATGTAATAGCAGAGATCCCGCCAAATAAATGCCGGGTCTCGATTTTTTTGCTAACTTTTAATAAAGTATAGGAGGAACGAATCAATGCCTTACGATGCGGTAAACATGCCGGACTGGCAGATTTCTGAGGAAGCGGAAAAAAACATGCCCTCTCCTGATGAATGGCAGGAAAAGCTTGGTCTCACAAAAGATGAGATCCTGCCTATGGGCAGACTGGCCAAATTGGATTTTTTGAAAATCATTGACCGTCTTAAGGACAAACCTGATGGAAAATACATCGAGGTTACCGCTATTACCCCGACTCCGCTGGGAGAAGGAAAAAGCACCACTTCCTGCGGTTTGATGGAAGGTCTCGGAAAACGCGGAGTCAACGTAGGCGGCGCTTTAAGACAACCCTCCGGTGGACCGACCATGAACGTAAAAGGGACGGCAGCTGGCGGCGGCAACTCTTTGCTGATTCCCATGACCGAATTCTCACTGGGTTTAACCGGTGATATCAATGACATCATGAATGCTCATAACCTGGCCATGGTTGCATTGACCTCCCGTATGCAGCATGAGCGTAACTACAATGATGAGCAGCTTGCACGGCTTACCGGTATGAGACGCCTGGATGTTGATCCCACCCGGGTAGAAATGGGCTGGATTATCGATTTCTGCGCACAGGCGCTCAGAAATATGGTCATCGGGCTTGGCGGCAGGCTTGACGGTTTCACCATGCAGTCCAAATTCGGTATTGCTGTTGGCTCCGAGTGTATGGCCATTTTGTCGGTTATCCGCAATTTGGAAGACCTGAAAGAAAGACTCAACAACATCACCGTGGCATTCGACAAGAGCGGCAAACCGGTTACCACCGGAGATCTGGAAGTTGGAAACGCCATGACCGCGTTTATGCGCAACACCATCAACCCCACCATGATGTGCACTGCTGAATATAACCCCTGCCTGGTTCATGCCGGACCGTTCGCCAATATCGCCGTTGGTCAGTCCTCGATCATCGCTGACCGTGTTGGCTTGAAACTGTTCGATTACCATGTAACCGAGAGTGGATTTGCTGCAGACATCGGCTTTGAAAAATTCTGGAACGTCAAATGCCGCTTCAGTGGACTCAAACCTCATGTTTCCGTTCTGACCACCACCATCCGCGCTCTCAAGATGCACGGTGGCGGACCCAAGGTTGTCCCGGGTATTAAAATGCCTGATGAATACACCAAGGAAAACATCGAATTGGTGGAAAAAGGCCTTGATAACATGGTTCACATGATCAACGTTATCCGGAAATCCGGTATGAACCCCGTGGTTTGTATCAACCGGTTCTACACAGACACCGATGCCGAGTGTGCTGTGGTTCGCAAGGCCGCCGAAGCTGCCGGTGCACGCTGTGCCGAATCCAAGCATTGGGAACTGGGCGGTGAAGGCGCGCTGGAATTTGCCGATGCAGTCATTGATGCCTGTAACGAAGAAAGTGAATTCAAGTTCCTCTATCCCATCGAGATGAAGCTGCGTGACCGTGTTGATATGATCGCCAAAGAAGTTTACGGCGCCGATGGTGTCGACTGGACCCCCGAAGCCGAAACAAAAGCCAAAATGCTTGAGGGCGATCCCAAGTATGCGGATTTTGCTACCATGATGGTCAAAACCCATCTGAGCTTGTCTCATGACCCGGTACGCAAGGGAGTACCCAAGGGCTGGAGGCTTCCGATTCGCGACGTTTTGATTTATTCAGGCGCCAAATTCCTGTGCCCCTGCGCCGGAACCATCAGTCTGATGCCCGGAACCGGTTCCAACCCGGCCTTCCGAAGAATCGATGTGGATGTCAAGACCGGAAAGGTTTCAGGCTTGTTCTAAAAGGTTTGGATTAAAAGATTAAAATCAGATAAGTCTGTTGCATTAAAATAAAAAAAGCCAGGGGGTATAAAATACTCCCTGGCTTTTTTTGCTTTAGCTTTCCGGAAAATGTTTTTGGCTGGGGTGATGAAAATCACCCGGTTTAGGGATCTATTTTATCATCTCGAATCTGTTCCGCATATTAAGTGCCAGAGAATTTGGTGTCAGGTTTCAGGTGTCAGGTGTCAGGTGTCAGGTATTTGCAATTTGTGCTCTCCATATCCTGACACCTGACACCTGAAACCTTATATCTATGGACTCTGCAACAGAACAAAACTCAGAGGATTTTTCCTTGTTATAACGGATTTGGGGGTGATTTGTTTATAGAATATCAACAGTGGAAACCTGTAGGGGCGGGTTCCTAACCCGCCCTCGTTCCAAATTCCCCAAGTGTTGCATTGTGCCATATATACATGGCAACGAGAAAAAAATGCAAAAGCACAGCTTTTGCACTCCTTTAACAAACCACCCCTCACCCCCAAATTTGTTATAACCAGTATATTTTCAATGGCCCAGCTTGCTACCGTACACAATAAACCATAATTTTTACGGCCAGCTTTGCCGCAGTGTACTCCGAAACCTGGCAACCTTCGATTTTACTCAATTCATTGATATCCGCGCCTACAACTTTACGTCTTGATCCTACTCGTTTTATAAGTTTAACCACCTGCCGGTAAGATAGTCCCCCAGGTTCTGGGGTGCCCGTGCCCGGTATGACTGATGGATCCAGACCGTCCAGATCCAAAGTTATGTATAACCTTTCAGGAAGCGATTCCACCACGAGATCCATCCACGAATCATCAGCCGGGCTGATATTGTGTGCATAAAAAGGTTTATAACTCCTTTCCCGAATCAATTGAGCTTCACCCGGAGAAAAAGAGCGAATTCCCACCTGCACAAAGGGTATTTGAACATCATCGGCCAGGCGCCGCATCACACAGGCGTGATTATAGCGGCTTCCGTTCCACTCCTGCCTGAGATCGGCATGGGCATCAATCTGAAGAACCCCTATATCCGGATATATCTCTTTTGCAGCCATGACCGGTCCGATTGAAATGGCATGGTCTCCCCCCAGGGATAAAAGAAACTTTCCGGTTTCAAACACACGCCTTGAGGCTTCTTTCATTTCCATTACCGCTTTTTCCGGAATTGGGGAAGGCCACAGGGGTGCAAGTGTATAAATTGGAATTTCACTCCAGTTTATAAGGGTTTCTTCATCGATACTTTCCAATTGCTCGGATGCTTTTAATATATGAAAAGGCCCCTGCTGACTTCCGGGACCATATGAAGGCGACTGTTCGTAGCACATTGGAAGAATTACAATTTCAGCCTCATCAAAACCCGGGGTTTGGACTTCATAACCCCCAAAACTCGTAAATTCCAAACTGTATTTATCCATAAATTTCGTTACCGGATCTATTTAATAAACAAGGCAGCTGCAAGAACCGTAGTCCACAGATTTCCCTCAGCACCCAGAGCCGCCTGGCTGGTATGCCAGGATTCAACTATTTTTCCGGACATTTGATAGATGTCTCTTCGCTCATCATAGTCTTTTTCCGGGTCAAATTCGATCCCAAGTGTATTTGCCAGCATGGATGCCGCAAGATCTTCCGCATATTCCCCGGCTTCTTTTTCGGTCTGTCCGAAACCATGGTGTTCTGATAGGTACCCGTATTTTCCGGTTTCAGCCGGAAGTGCCAACCCGATGCTGGCAACGATTCTTCTTCCCGGCTCATTGATTTCCTGTCTTGCCATAACGCAGTGAGTGATTTCTCCGGGTTCCAGTCTGGGCAGTCCGGTGTCTATATCCACTACCCTGCAGTGAGGTGGAAAAATGGATGAAACCATCACAAGGTTAAGGTGTGCAATTTTTGCATCACGAAGGGCATTTTCAAAAGATGCCAATTTTTCCTTGTGAACGCCGACTCCTTTTGTAAAAAACATATATCTGGGCACATACATTTATCGGCTCCTCCTGATATTACCTTATATTAAGGTGTTCTGGCACCCGAAGTGCAGAAAACATTCCAAATGTAAATGAGGGATTGTTTTATTTACAATAACCTTGTTTGTCAATTAAAATTATGGGTTACACTGAAAAGATACGGAGAAAAATAAAGAAAAGAGTTCTTCTGAGACGTTCTTTGAAAAGTAGAAGTTTGTTTACAAAAGAGTTGCCAATATAAGGATCTGCGGAAAGGTTTCGCAAATGAACAAGAGACTTTTGCAGTTGACCCAGGTATTTTTCACGGTAAACAGGGTTTTCAATTAAACCGGTCATTTTCGCCCATCCACCCAATTGTGCCCCAATGGTATTGGCTTCGTGCTGGCGGTACCAGACAAGGGGCTCGGAAACAGGAACCAAACGACCCTTAAGTGAGGCCATGATAGCTATCCACCAGTCGTGAAGAACATCGTCCGGCATTTTCCTGGCAATCTTCAACATGGGTTTGTTAATGGCCATGGCGCATCCGGTGACGCAATTGCGACGGATAACCTGATGGAATTTCAGACGGGTTGGACAAATTTTCGCCATAGACCAGAAAGAAGGACAGATTTCCTTCAACTCCTTATCCACGACTTTAAGGTCAGAAAAAATTGCCACAGGCAAAAAATTATCCGCATCCCTGGGCATGCTCGAAAGCATGGTTTCTATTTTATGGGGCATCCAGACATCATCCTGGTCGGCAAAAAACACCACGCTTTCCTGCACATGTTCCAGAAGGATTTTTATTGATCCGGTCACTCCCCGTCGCCTCTGGCCATTTTCCAATACAGAAACGCGAGCATCTTTCTGAGCGTAGGCCTGAATGATTTCAAGGCTATTGTCATCAGAGCAATCATCACGAATATACAGGTGAAATGCTGGATAAGTCTGGTTCAGGATAGATTCAATCTGAGAGCCCAGATTAGATTCCCCCTGGTATACCGGCATGATAACAGCAACCATATTGATCCTGATTTTTAACTGAGCAGGACAAAAAGTTCTTTTTCCCTCTTTCATACGGGAGAAGAGTTTTTGTTCAGGCACCAATCAGTCAGTCTTTTTTCCAGCTTTGGAAGGTGTCAAGTCGGCTTGTTTGTCAGTTTGTATAAGGCTTTCACTTTCCTGGGAACTTTCGCCGGGTA
>SL_3KL_010_SEDDRAFT_10003669_pt1 | contig 13944 bp, 12 predicted proteins | sample SodLakKL_010_SED_2_FD_10381 | JGI IMG/M metagenome (IMG submission 10381)
GGGGAGGATGACTACCTGGGGAGCCGGGGGCGAGAACATAGCTCCCCACTCCCGATTCTTTCCAATCCGGCCGGAATCGTCCGAGGGAAGTGAAGTGGCTGAAGAGCCTGCGACGGGTACCCATCACCCCCAGAGGGACGTGCAACGTCCGAACTCCTCGGGAAGCCCCCTGTGGGGCTCGATCAGATCAACATATCGCACCCTCAACCCTAGAAGGCTGTTGAAGAAGTAGAGGGACCACCGAGAAGGGGTCTTGCGGTCCTGGTCATGGTGGGATGGATGCCCGGAGTGCCGAACGACACCCCGCCCGGCGATAGGCCGGCTACATGGAGATGGTGTAGGGGAACCACGCCGATACCGGCTGGCCGTCCCGGGTGGCGGGGGAGAAGACCCACTGGGCGGCCTCCTCCACGAGGCGCCGGTTGAAGCCCCGGTCGGACGTGGGGGGCTCCAGGCGGGTGGAGTCGGGAACCACCCGGCCCCCTTCGTCGATGAAGACCCAGACCTGCACCTCGCGGCCCCGCATGGCGCGGTTGGTGGGGGGGATGATCATCCCCCGAGGCGAGGGGGGAACGACCCGGAACAGCCCTTCCTCGGTGGTCCCGGCATCACCTCTCCCCGGGGCCCCGAGGATTCCGGCATCAGTACGCTGGGTGGCGTCCAGCTCCTGGCCCGTGAGCTCCCGCTCCCCGGGCATGGGGACGTCGGGCATCTCCAGGGAGACATCGGGGGTGGCCTCCGGCTCCACTTCCTGGGGTTCGGTCAGTTCCACCTCCACCACCAGCGGTGGCGGCGGCCGTACCGGATCGGGAGCGCCCACCTCCCGGAGGGAGACGGCCATCATGGCCCCATCCGCCGCCCGGTCATCCCGATCCTGGGGACCGGCAGCAGCGAAGGGCGACTCGGGGAGGGGGGCCTGCCCCCCCGCCAGGAGAATGAGGAGATGCAGCAGGACGGAGATGACGAAGGCCTGCACCCAGATGCGGCGCTCCCTCTCCCGACGGTCCCGGACCGAAAGGTCCTGACCCGATCGGTTCCTGGGCTCCCCTCTGGGCTCCTCCATCGTGCCTCGCGTCGTCGATTCGGAAAGTGGGGACGATTCCGGCTGGTCGGCCGGTGATCCGGCCCGCCGGCGGCCGTGTGGCTTCGACCAACGGTGCCGTCCTCCACCTCTACTACGACAGAACCCGCCTTCCGGGTTCCCCACCCCCCCCGGGTCCCCCCGGAACCGGACCCTCTCCTGGCCATGGGATGGAACCACCCCCCGACACCTCCCACGGCCCACCGACGACCCCTTCCGGGTGCCACCCTCGTCGTCGGTGGGCCGGGAAGGCTGACCTTCACAATGGACGCCCCGATCAGAAGAATTGCCTGATCAGAAGAACTGGTAGGGCGTCGAGGTGAAGTTCCCCGGCAGGTACTGGATGAGGAAGGGCAGATACGCCACGAGGATCAGGATGATGGTGGCGATGATCCAGTAGCGGAACCGATCCAGCTTCACTTCCCATCCGGAAGATGCGGGAGGATGGTGGGTCTCGGTGAAGGGGATGTCCACCGGCCCTTCCGACTTCTTCCCGAAGAGCACGGTCCCGATGAGGACGGCGAAGAAGGCGCCTCCCCCCATGAACATGAGGGTGCCGCCCAGCCCGGTGAGCATTCCCGCCAGCTCCCATGTCGCCTTCTCGTAGGGGGCCTCCATGATGAGGGTCCGTCGGGGCATGCCGTCCAGCCCCCCGGAAATGAGCCCCCGGGCCATGACCAGGACCCCCGCCGTGTAGATCCACGAGGAGAGCAGGGCCATCCCCTTCCCCACCAGCTCCCGCTTCGTGAGGTACGGGATCAGCCAGTAGGCGATCCCCATGAACGAGAGGGTCACCGCCGACCCCACCGTCATGTGGAAGTGCCCCGGGATCCACGCCGTGTTGTGGATGGCGGCGTTGAGGTTGTAGGACGCATTGATGAGCCCGGTGATCCCACCCAGGGTGAAGGTGAGCATGGCCAGGAGCTGGGCCACCAGCGCCGGGTTCTTCCAGTCCAGCTTGAAGAACCAGTTGGTCAATCCCGTGCCCCCCCTCCGCCGCCCGCCGATCTCCAGGGCGTACATCACCGAAAAGGCGGTGACCATGCTGGGGAAGAACACGCCGAAGGTGAGGGTGGCGTGGATCGCCTTCATCCCGGTTGAGATTCCCGGGTCCGTGTACTGGTGGTGGAAGCCGGTGGGGATGGAAAGGAGGAGAAAGAGGACGAAGACGATCCGGGTGAGCTGATCGCTGAAGAGGGTCCCCCCGGCGTGTTTCGGCACCATCATGTACCAGGAGACGTAGGCCGGCAGGAGCCAGAAGTAGACGATGGGGTGTCCCGAGTACCAGAAGAGCGTCCGGCTCAGGAGGGGATCGGAGTGCTCGATGAGCCCCAGGGACCAGGGAAGGAGGAGCCCCACCACCGACACCGCGATCCCGATGGACGCCAGGGCCCACATGGCGTAGGTGGCCACCGAGACGAAGGCCATGAGGGGAATCCGTACCCCGGGGTTGTCCTTCCGCCACCCCCGGAGACCCAGCAGGAGGTTGATGCCGGTGAGCCAGGTGGAGACGACCAGGAGCGCCAGCCCCAGGTAATAGCTCCAGTGGGCCATGAGGGGCGGGTAGAAGGTGTAGAGCACCGACGCCTGCCCCGTCCCCATGGCGTAGGCCGCGAGGAGGAACCCCAGGACCATGGTTGCAAAGACGGCCCACAGGAGGCTGCCATTCAGGGGTCGGGCCAACGCCCGGGAGGTGGTGAGGCTCAGGAACCCGTTGGCGAAGGCAAAGGTGAAGACGATGGCGTTCACCACGCCGTGCACCGTCAGCCCCTGGTAGTAGTCCCGCATGCCGGGGAAGTACTGGAGGATGTCCACCCGGGAGTAGTTCAGTGCCTGGCCGAGACCGTTCACGATCCCGATGGCCAAGGCGCCGAAGGCCAGGTAGATCATCCAGCGAATGGCCCGAAGGTGACCTTCGGGAAGCTCGAAGCCGGAAGGGCTCGCTACGACGGGCGTCCTCATTCGACGATCAGAACTCCGTACATGAGATGGTGGCCGGCTCCGCAGAATTCGTGGCAGATGATGAGATGCTCCCCGGGCTCCCGGAAGGTGGAGGTGATCTTCGAGATCTGGCCGGGGATCAGCATGAAGTTGACCCGGGTGCCTTCCACATGGACCCCGTGGATGACGTCGGTGGTGGTGGAGATGAAGGTGACCTCCGCTCCAGCCGGGACCCGGACCTCCCGGGGGGTGAAGGACCAGGCGGACCCGATCATCACCACTTCGTACTGGTTGGGGCCCACCTCCCTCACCCCCGGCTCATCGAAGGGGGGGGTGGAACGGACCTCGGCAGGGTGGATCTCCCCCTCCCGATCGGGAAGGTGGATGCCCATGGCGAAGGCGGAGTAGAAGAGCGCCACCAGGAAGACGAGCAACATGCCGGCGGAGAGGGAAAGGAAGACCTTCTCGATCTTCTCGGTCGTCATGCCCCTACCTCCCCAGGAATTCGAAGTAGATCCCCATCCACATCCCGGCCATCACCATGAGGAAGACCATCATGAAGAAGAGGGTGCCGGTTGGGAGTGGGAGTTCCTCGTCGGAGGACTCCTGATTCGGGGTGTTCTCGTCCAAAATCGTCACCTCGTCGGATGTGCGAACGGCGAAGGCCAGGTGGTCTTGTCAGCCCTGGGCGCCCTCGGGGTCGTCGCCAGTGGGAAAGGCACTGAGGATGTATCGATAGAGCAGCCAGGTCACACCGAAGAAGACCCCGATCATGGCAAGGGCCAGGAGATACCGTCCCCCGTCCACCGGTTTGCCGGCCAGGAAGTCGCTCAGGGTGTGCCAGATGACGAGCGCCAGACCCGCTCCCACGACGAAGAAGCCGGCCAGGACGACGGTGAGCTGGACTGTGGAGGGCGTGCGATCACGCATGGTGCGTTCAGGCATGAAGCGATTCCTGCCTTGGCCGACCGGAAGCGGCAGTTGGGATTCAGGGTGTCCTTCCCTTCAGTGGGAAGGGCGGACGGCCCGGCGTCGTCGGATCGTCGTCGTCGAAGGCCCGCTTGGCAAGCCGTATGCCGGGATGGGAGAGTGCCCCAGGCCCGCCTCACACCCTGGCCCCCGGCCCCGAACCGGACGGCTCGCCCCAAACTATGCCCCAGCGCCGGGACATTCCACCCCCACCTGGAGCATCCCGGGATGCGGCCGGGGTCCTCCGGGCGGATTCGCCCGTTTCGGATCTCGCCCCCTCTGGCTTGCGTGGGCCCGCTTCCCGGGGTGAACTTCGGTCAGGTCGGGCCACGGGTGGGGATTCCCGGTTCCGAGCCACCTTCTGTTTTCCCGAACCTGCAGAGGACCTTGGGCGTCCGCCACCCTCTTGGCCTCAAGCCCCCCTCGAAGCGCAGGGAGAACGCCATGCCGCCGGTTTCACCGGAGACGCCGGATGCCATCCACTGATGCCTCCCAGCCGCCCATGCAGGTGACCTCTCCCGTGGGTACCGACAGGGCAGGTAGGCGGGCCCGGGCCTTCTACGAGCTTACGAAGCCCGGGATCGCCGGATTCGTGATGATGACGGCGGGAGTTTCCTTCTACGTGGGTGCCGCCGGACGAGTCTCTTTGCTCCCCCTCCTCTTCACGCTGGTGGGAACGGTGCTGGCCACGGCTGGAGCTTTGGCCCTCAACCAGTACCTGGAGCGGGAGGTGGACGCCCGGATGAGCCGGACCCGGACCCGGCCCCTTCCTTCGGGGCGCCTCACCGCCGGTGAGGCGTTGGTTTTCGGCCTCTTCCTCATCGGGTCGGGGTGTATCCTCCTCTGGCTCACGGTGGGCCCCCTCCCCGCAGTCCTGACGCTGGTCTCTGCCGGGGCCTACAACTTCGTCTACACGCCCCTAAAGTCCCGCTCCTACATGGCGACCTTCGCCGGAGCCATCCCTGGTGCCATGCCCGCCCTCATCGGGTGGAGCGCCGCCACCGGACAGGTCACCCTGGCGGCCATGGTCCTGTTTGCCATCGCCTTTCTCTGGCAGATCCCCCACGTGCTGGCCTTGGCCTGGCTCCTGCGGGAGGATTACCTGAGGGCCGGGTTCTACCTCACCCCCCCGGCGGACCCGGAGGGGAAGATCATCGGGCGCCAGATGGTCCTCTACTCCCTGGTCCTCATCCCCGTGAGCCTGGCCCCCACCTTCCTGGCCATCACGGGGAGCATCTACCTGGGGGGTGCCCTTGTGCTGGGGTTGGCGGTCCTCTGGTGGAGTTGGCAGGCAAGCAGGGGAATGACCCGCTCGTCGGTGCGGAAGGTCTTCCTGGGCTCCCTGGCGTACCAGCCCCTTCTCCTGGGCCTCATGCTCCTGGACACCGTCCGGCTCTGACCCCCGGCTCTGACCCGCGCGAACTTCTTGAACCCCGCAAGCTACTGACCCCCATGAACTCCGGAGTACCGGGATGCGCCTGCCTCGCCTTCATGCCCTCCCCCTTCTTCCGGCCCTCTTCCTGCCTCTCTCCCTGCTGGGAGGGACGTGGGCACTCGCGGCGCTCCCCGTTTCCGCCGAGGCTCAGGTGAGCGGGGAAGCCCGGATGGGCGCCCATGACCGGATGGGCCCTGAGGCCCGGATGGCCGCCGATGACCGCCCTCGGGCTCGGGAGATGGGGATCCGCATCGGGATCTTCGAGACCGGACCCCACAACGCCATCACCGATGTCCCCGGCGTGCGGGTGGGGCAGACCACGGTCTGGGAGGGGGACGACATCCGAACCGGGGTCACGGCCATCCTTCCCCACGGGGGAGACCTCTTCCGGGACCGGGTTCCGGCGGCCATCCACGTGGGAAATGGCTTCGGAAAGCTGGTGGGCGTGACCCAGGTCAGGGAGTTGGGCGAGCTCGAGACCCCCATCCTCCTCACCTGCACCCTCTGCGTCTGGCAGGCCGCCGATGCCATGGTGGACTGGCTCCTGGCCCGCCCCGGGATGGAGGGGGTGGGGTCCATCAATCCGGTGGTAGGGGAGACCAACGACGGCGGATTGAATGACATCCGGGCCCGCCCTGTGGGGAGGGCGCACGTCGTGGCGGCGCTGGAGGGGGCCTCCGACGGGCCGGTGGCCGAAGGCTCGGTGGGGGCTGGCACAGGGACCCGGGCCTTCGGTTGGAAGGGAGGGATCGGCACCGCTTCTCGGGTACTTCCCGCCTCTCAGGGCGGGTACCGGGTCGGCGTCCTGGTCCAGTCCAACTTCGGCGGGATCCTCACCATCGACGGCGCCCCCGTGGGTCGGGAACTCGGCCAGTACTCCTTCCGGGGCGACGTGGAACCACCGGCAGGAGCGACGGGGGCCGCTACGGGGACTGGGACGAGGGCCTCGGGGACTGAGAGGAGTGCCTCGGGGCCGAAGGACTCCCCCTGGCTCGACCAGGAGGACGGGGCGGGCTCCATCATGATCGTCATCGCCACCGACGCCCCCCTCTCGGATCGTAACCTGGCCCGGTTGGCCAGCCGTGCCATGATGGGGCTGGGGCGGACGGGATCCTTTGCCGGGAACGGGTCGGGAGACTACATCATCGCCTTTTCCACCGCCGACCAGGTCCGGCGCCGGACGGGAGAAGCGCTCCCGGAGATCGCCGACCTCCCCAACGCCCGGACCTCGGCTCTCTTCCAGGGGGTGGTGGAGGCCACGGAGGAGGCCGTGATCAACTCCCTGTTGCGGGCCACCACCGTCTCGGGAATGGGGAGGGAGGCCGAGGCTCTTCCCCTGGAGGCCACCCGGGAGATCCTCCGCCGCCACGGCGTCATTCCGTGACACCCGGTGTCGTGGGACGGGGCGCTCGGGTCCAGGGGGGGCGTCGGATCCCCACCGTAGCGCTGGGGCTGCTCCTCCTGACCGGTGGCTGCTCCCTGGCCACCCGCCCTGTTCCTCCCTCGGGCCCGCCCCCGCCGGCCCCGGTGGCCGGTGCGGTGGAGGAGGGGATCGCTTCCTGGTACGGCCCCCCGTTCCACGGTCGCCAGACCGCTTCTGGGGAGATCTATGACATGGAGGCCCCAACCGCGGCCCACCGCACCCTTCCCTTCGGGACCCGGGTCCGGGTGCACAACCTGGAGACGGGCCGGAGCACCGAACTCCGGATCAATGACCGGGGGCCCTTCGTCCGGGGCCGGATCATCGATGTCTCCCGCCGAGGGGCTCGGGAGCTGGGCCTGCTGGGGCCGGGGATCGCGTCCGTCCGGGTGGAGATCCTGGACACACCCACCCCCCGGTCCTGCTTCGAGGTCCAGGCCGGTGCGTTCCGGGAGAGGGAAAACGCCGAGATCCTCAGGAGCCGTCTTGCGGCGGATGGGTTCCAGGTGAGGACGTCCGACGGTCCAGATGGAGTGATCCGGGTTCGGGTGGGGCCCTTCTCCTCCCAGGACGACGCCCGTCGGGCCGAGGCACGCACCCAGGGCTTCATTCTGGGGTGCTGAGCCGGCGGGTGGGCGGTCCCGTGTGGACGCCTCCCGCTCCCCCTCAGGGAACCCCCGCTCCCCCCCATCGTATCCCCTTCTGGACCGTCCTTCCGGAACCCGCTCTTTCCGTGCAGATCTGACCCGTGCAGGTCGGGCGGAGCGGGGGGGGGCCGAATCCCCACCACCGACCCAGAGGATCCCAGCATGCGATTCCACCTTCGTTCATCCCCTCTCCGTCTCGGGACCGCTCTTCTCCTGGCTGTCCTCCTGACCCCTGCAGCTCCCGTCGCTCCCGCCGCCGCCCAGACCTTTCCCGGTGACGATCCGGTGCTGGAGCGGATCTGGGAGGAAGGGATGGAGAACTCCCAGATCTACTGGCTGGGGCAGACCCTCACCGATTCCATCGGACCTCGCCTGACCGGGTCTCCGCAGTTGGACCGGGCCCACGACTGGATCGTCGAGACCTATGGGGAATGGGGGATCGAGGCGGAGAACCAGACCTATGGAAGCTGGCTGGCCTGGGATCACGGCCTGACCCACCTGGCCCTCCTGGAGCCCCGCCGGACCTCCCTCGTGGCCCGTCCCCTGGCCTGGACCGGGGGTACCGAGGGTCCGGTGGAAGGCCCCGTGGTGACCCTTCCCGATGTGGATTCACCGGAGGCGTTCCAGGAGTGGCTCCGAGCCGAGGTTCCCGGCGCCCTCGTCCTTCTCTCCTTCCCCCAGCCCACCTGCCGTCCCGACGCCGACTGGGAGCGCCACGCCGCCCCGGAGTCCCGGGCGGTGATGGAAGCGGACCGGGAGGCCCGGCTCATGAACTGGATCGCCCGGATGCAGGCCAGCGGGGTTCCCCCCCAGCAGATCGCCCCCCTCCTGGAACAGGCCGGAGCCGTGGCCGTCCTGACGAACAACTGGGCGGAGTCCTGGGGGACGAGTCGGATCTTCTCCGGCTCCACCGGCTCCATCCCCTCCCTCGAGGTGGAGTGCGAGGACTATTCCCTCCTGGCCCGCCTGGCCGAGGAAGGCCAGTCCCCCCGGGCCCGGGTGAACGTGGAAGCCTCCTTCCTGGGGGAGACCCCCACCTTCAACACGGTGGGGATGATCCGGGGGTCGGAATTGCCTGACGAGTACGTGGTCCTCTCCGCCCATCTCGACACCTGGCACGGCGCCACCGGAGCCACCGACAACGGCACGGGAACCATCGTCATGATGGAGGCGATGCGGATCCTCCAGGCGGTTTTCCCCACTCCCCGACGGAGCATCGTGGTGGGGCACTGGGGCGGCGAGGAACAGGGGCTGAACGGCTCCGCCGCCTTCGCCGAGGACAATCCCGAGATCCTGGAGGGGATGCAGATCCTGTTGAATCAGGACAACGGGACCGGGCGAATCTCCAACATCGGGATGCAGGGTTTCATCGGGGCGGGACCCTTCTTCTCACGCTGGCTCGCCCAGGTCCCCGAGGAGCTGACCCGCTTCATTGAACTCGAAATGCCCAGCCTCCCGGACGCGGGGCGGAGCGATCACGCCTCCTTCGTCTGCCACGGCGCCCCGGCCTTCCGCCTCGGCTCCCACGAGTTCGACTACCGGGACTACACCTGGCACACGAACCGGGACACCTTCGACAAGATCGCCTTGGAGGAGGTGCGCTGGAACGCCATCCTCACGGCGATGCTGACGTACATGGCTTCCGAGGACCCGGAGCGGGTGCCCCGGGACCGGAGGGTCCTTCCCCAGGACCCCCAGACGGGACAGACCATGGAATGGCCGGCGTGCCGGACACCGATGCGCTCCTGGTAGGACGTCGGGCAGGAGTCCCGCTCGGCTCGGCGTATGCTCGACGTCGCCGCCCGACCGAGGGGAATCTATTCCTCGGCTGGAGCACCCAGGCGGGCCCGGAGAAGCTCCTTCGCCACCTCCGGGTCCGCCTTTCCATCGGTCGCCCGCATCACCTGGCCCATGAAGAAGCCGAGGAGCCCGGTCTTCCCCCCCCGGTAGGCCGTCACCTTCCCGGCATTGGCAGTCAGGACCGTGTCCACCACTTCGCCCAGGGCCGACTCGTCACGGAGCTGCACCAGGTCGAGACGCGCCACGATCTCGTCCGGATCCCCACCCTCCCGCCCCAGAACCTCCAGGACCTCCTTCCCTCCGGTACTGGATACGGTCCCTGTCTCCACCAGGGCCACGAGACTGGCCAACTCCCGGGCACCAAAGGGGAGGGCTTCCAACGGGCGGTCTCCCTGGACCGCAGGAAGATCGTGGATGAGCCAGTTCGCCACGGGGCCGGCGCCCCCGGGGAAGCGCGGGTCATCCGGCTCCGGTGCGAAGGCCGAATAGGCGTCCACCACATCCCGATAGAACCGATCCACCTCCGGATCCCGGGCCAGGATCTCCGCGTCCACCTCGGAGAGCCCGAAGGTGGCCTGGAGCGCATCGGCCCGGGCCTGGACCTGCGGGGGGACGGGAGGCCGCTCTCCCGGCCCTGAAGGCAGATCGCCCCCGGTACGCTCCCTGCCGCTCCCCCCTGCCGGATCCCCTGCGCTGACGCCGGGTTTCTCCCGGACGAGGGTCCGGGACCATGCATCCCGGAGGGTGACGATCCGGTTGAAGACCAGTCGATCCCCGGTAGAATCCTGCGGATCGCGCCAGAAGTAGCCCACCCGTTCGAACTGGTAGCGGGTGTCCTCCGGGTCGCCCAGGACCGAGGGCTCCACCCGGGCCCCCTCCACGAGTTCGAGGGAGTCGGGATTCAGGAAGCGGCGGAAGCTTCCCTCGGCGGCCACTTCGTCCTTGGCGGCCCCATCTCCCTTGGCTGCCGCATCTTCCTCTCGGGGGGGCGGCACCGCGACGTCAGGGTCGGGGACCGTGAAGAGCCGATCATAGAGGCGAACCTGGCACGGGATCGATTCCGTGGCAGACACCCAGTGGATCGTCCCCTTCACCCGACGGTCCGAAGGGACATCCTCCCCAAGGGTGGCAGGATCCACTGAGCAGCGAAGCTCCACCACCTCCCCCTTGTCATCCTTCACCACTTCGTCGCAGCGCATGACGTAGGCGTACCGGAGGCGCACCTCCCCGCCCGGGACCAGGCGACGGAAACCCTTGGGTGGGTCCTCGGCAAAGTCCTCCCGCTCGATGAGGAGTTCCCGGGTGAACGGGAGGGACCGGGAGCCCTCAAGGGGAACGTCATGGGGAAAGTACGGGGCCTCGAGCTCCTGGCGTTTCCCCTCCGGCCAGTTCGTCACCACCACCTTCAGGGGGCGGATCACACAGAGGACCCGAGGGGCCTTCCGGTTCAGGTCGTCTCGAATGGAGTATTCCAGCTTCCCCATGTCCACCCGGGAGTCGGAGCGGGCCACCCCGATCATCTCACAGAAGGCTCGAATCGCCTCGGGGGTGAAACCTCGCCGTCGGAGCCCGGCGATGGTCAGCATCCGGGGATCGTCCCATCCGGAGACATCCCCCTCCTGGACGAGGCGGAGGAGTTTCCGCTTGCTCATGACCGTGTAGTCCAGATTCAGCCGGGCGAACTCGTACTGCCTGGGGCGACTGGGGACGTTGGTGTTCTCCACCACCCAGTCGTAGAGCTCCCGGTTGTTCTCGAACTCCAGGGTGCAGAGGGAGTGGGTCACTCCCTCGAGGGCATCCTCCAGGGGATGTGCGAAGTCGTAGAGCGGATAGATGCACCACGCAGTCCCGGTCCGGTAATGCTCAGCGTGGCGGATCCGGTAGAGAACCGGATCCCGCATGAGCATGTTGGGAGAGGCCATGTTGATCCGGGCCCGGAGGACGTGAGCACCGTTCGGGAACTCCCCATCCCGCATCCGGCGGAAGAGGTCGAGATTCTCGTCCACCGACCGGGTTCGGAACGGACTCGGCCTTCCCGGCTGCGTCACCGTCCCCCGTCCCTCCCGAATCGCCTCGTCGGACTGAGAGTCCACGTAGGCCAGACCCTTCCCGATGAGCTCTTCTGCGAAGTCGTACATGGCCTCGAAGTAATCCGAGGCGAAGTACAGGTGCTCCTTCCAGTCGTATCCCAACCAACGCACGTCCTCCTGGATGGCCTCCACGTACCGGACATCCTCGGTGGTGGGATTGGTGTCATCGAAACGGAGATGGCAGCGGGACCGTCGCCCAGGTGAACCCGCTTCCCCGCCGAACTCTTCGGCGATCCCGAAGTTCAGGACGATGGACTTGGCATGCCCGATGTGGAGGAACCCGTTGGGCTCCGGAGGAAAGCGAGTGACGATTCCATCCGGATGCCGTCCCGCCGACAGGTCCCGATCGATGATCTGCCGAATGAAGTCCCGTCCGGAGATCCGGTGGTCGGTAGGGTCCGGTAGGGTCATGGGGAGTCGTGGGTTGAGGGGGTGTGCAGGGGCAACAAACCTACGCTGGGAGCGGGCTTACGGGAAGCGGGGAACGGGCTCGACCCCGGGTCCCCCTTTTCCCCAGCCCTTGCCGTTCGAACCGGAACCCCGGGGCTTCGAGTGGCGGGACATTCCGTTTCACCTGGGGCAGACACACCCCAACCCCGTCGGATCTGGTGCATAGGGCCCACACCCACCTCCCATGAATGGACGGCCCACGCCACCATGGCGTGGCGCGCATCTTGCTTTTTCAAGAACTGCAAACCTACTCTCGCACTCACCCCTCCGGCCGCCGTCCACATCCTCAGACGCGCCGTTCCGGGGTGTTCACCATGGGAGACCCTCCATGGATCGGAACCAAAAGCGTCGGGATGGCGGATCCCCTTGGGGATGGCGAACCCAGGAGGGGTGGGATGCCCATCTCCTTCTCACCGCCCTGGCCATCCTTCTCCTCAGCACCCTCGATGCGATCTTCACCCTCCTCCTCATCGAGGCGGGGGTGGTCACCGAGGGGAACCCCTTCATGGCGATCCTGATCGAAGCCGACGTCCATCTCTTCGCTCAGACGAAGACGGCCCTCACGGCCGGCGGGGTGGTGATCCTGGTGGCGCTGGTGAACCGGCCCCTCTTTCCAGGGATCTCCAGCCGGCTCTTCCCGGGCCGGAAACAGTTCCGGGTCCGAAACCTCCTGGAATGGATCCTTCTGGGGTACATCCTCCTCTTGGGCTATCACTTCGCCCTTGTGCTGACGGTCCTCCTCGCCTGAGGGCTGCATAGCCCCGGGGGATTCGAAGACCGGGCCGTAACCGAACGAAGGAGGCGATCCGTGGCCCACGTCATCACACCCCCGGGATGGAGGGTCCCGGAGCGGGACGTGGCACCGGCCTCCCTCTACCACGATCGAAGGGAGTTCGTGAAGCGCCTCGGTCTGGGAGCCCTGGCCCTGGGCCTTTCCGGGTGCGGCGACTCCGATGGGTCGCCCACGAACGTGCCGTCTCCGGTCCTCCCCGAACGAACCGGCTGCGACGCGGACCCTCCCTCCACTCCCCTCCAGACCATCTGTTCCTCTCCGAACACCGGTCTGTACCCCGCGGCCCCCAACCCCGTTGCGCCGGTCCCCTATGGGCCGCCCACGGACCGGCTGGAAGCGGCCACCTACAACAACTTCTACGAGTTCATCGGGAACCAGAACCGGGTCCACTCGGTCTGGGGATTCACCGGCCCGATGGATGTCTGGCCATGGACGGTGGAGGTGGCCGGAGAGGCCGAGGTCACCGGTCGGTTCGACATCGCCGACTTCGAACGGGAGTTCGGCCTGGAGGAACGGGTCTACCGGCTCCGCTGCGTCGAGGCGTGGTCCATCGTGGTCCCCTGGACCGGCTACCCCCTGGCGCGGCTCGTGGAACGGTTCCGACCGCTCTCCTCCGCCCGGTATGTGCGCTTCATCTCCTTTGATCGGCCCAGTCAGGCCGTGGGGCAGCGGACCCAGCCGTGGTACCCCTGGCCCTACTACGAAGCCCTCCGCATGGACGAAGCCCTGAACGAACTGGCCTTCGTGGCCACCGGAATCTACGGCGAGCCCCTTCCCAAACAGCATGGCGCTCCCTGGCGTCTCGCCCTTCCCTGGAAATACGGATTCAAGAGTGCCAAGTCCGTGGTGCGGATCGAGTTTCTCCGGGAACTCCCTCCGGGCTCCAGCACCTTCTGGGCGGACCTCTGGCCCGAGGCCTACGGCTTCTATTCCAACGTGAACCCCCTGGTGGACCACCCCCAGTGGTCCCAGGCGAGGGAGACGCCGCTGGGAACCACGGACTCCATCCCCACGCGTATCTTCAATGGATACGGGCCCTGGGTGGAGCATCTCTACGACCCGGAGCTCCTGACCCGGGTGAGCTGAATCAGAACCCGTACCGGGTGAAGTACCCCAGCACCAGATCCGTCCCGGCGGGAAGGTTGCGCCCCCTGAGCGGCCGCCGAGCCCCCACCTCCACCTGACCCGGGCCCCACCCTACCAGGAGGGAGGGCGCCAGTCGGAGCATCTCCCGCTCCGCCCCCCGGGCGCGGAGGGCATTCAGGAGGGGGGTTCCGCCGAACCAGCCATCCGCGGAGAGGCGGAATCCCAGGCGTCC
>SL_3KL_010_SEDDRAFT_10003670_pt1 | contig 13941 bp, 7 predicted proteins | sample SodLakKL_010_SED_2_FD_10381 | JGI IMG/M metagenome (IMG submission 10381)
GGAAGAGCAATCTGTTACTCCGGGTTCAGGGATGGGCAGCGACCGGGAGAGTCATACCCCAGCGTTGAGCAGGTAACAGAAGATCTTGAAATCATGCAGCCGCACTGGAAGTACTTACGGATGTATGATTGCGATCCGCACGCAGTTATGGTACTTGATGTAATCCGGGAAAAGAAGTTTGATTTTAAGCTGATGCTTGGAGCATTTATCGAAGCGGAGATGAACAACTTTAACTGTCCGTGGGATGGCGGAGTTTACTCCCAAAAGCAGCTTGAAACGAATGCGAAACTCAACCAGCAAAAAATAAATAAGCTGATTGAACTCGCAAATGAATACGAGGATATCATTTTTTCACTATCTGTGGGAAATGAGGCTTGTGTGGATTGGACTGATCATTACGTACACGAGAATAAAGTTCTTGACTATGCCAGGCAGGTACAAGCTGGTGCAAAACAACCGGTAACCTTTTGTGAGAACTATCTGCCATGGCAGGTAAAACTCAAAAAACTTGCTAACGAGCTCGACTTTATTTCGATTCACACATATCCGGTTTGGGAGTACAAGCAGATTGATGAAGCGCTGGCTTACACGAAGCATAATTACTACTCCGTACAAAAAATGTATCCAAAAAAGCCTGTGATAATTACCGAGGCAGGCTGGGCCACCAACTCGAACGGACGGGGGATAGATCCCGAAAATGTAAATGAGACGTACCAGAAGATATATTTCGAAAAACTGATGCTGTGGGCGGAGCAGGAGGGGATCCTCACTTTTTTCTTTGAGGCATTTGACGAACCCTGGAAAGGATCACCCGAGCCACTTGAACCCGAAAAGCACTGGGGAGTTTTTTATTTAGACAGAACCCCAAAACTGGTAATGCAGGATAAAGCCGAAGCGCGGGTTAAATATTTATGAAAGAAAAGTCCCTCCGTCGGCTGACGTAGGGATTTAGGCCTGCCTGCCAAAGCCTCGGCGCAGGCAGGGGTGTGTTTGTACACTACTTGTGTAAGTACCTATATTAGTAATGCCACATTAGCTCTTTACCACGAGGGCACGAAGACACCAGGATACACGAAGGATAAGAATGGATGACCTCATACACTATCTATGCGGCGTAACACCATTGGGTAAATGAACAGAAAACGTCCTCCTTGCGGTGTGCAGTTCGCCGGAGGGAGGGTCGGGGTGGGTCCGAAAGGGCTGGGAGCTTATTTGTGACTAGTATCTGAACCGTCGGCAAGACGGTGAGCGCACGGAGAGATCACCATGTGTAAGGCTGGAAAATCTTTAACGTGAGTTCGAAATAAGTATTCGTTGAAGAGTCACTTCTTTTCCCAAAAGACCACTATGCGCGACAAGGGGAATGAATCTGTGGGCGTTGATTTGGCTCAGATAGTCAATTTTTTGAGTAATAATTTACTACTAAAAAACACCACTCCCCCACGCCTGGGGCGTGGGTACTCCCCTCAAGGGGAGATTTTTTTCTTGCCCTTATGTGTCTGACGGTGAGCGAACGGAAAGATCTCACTGAAGTCACCCATCACTTCTCACGAGTTCCTCTTCCAACTCTTCGAGTGATTTGTTCTTGGTTTCCGGTACAACTTTGATCACAAATATCAAACCGGCTGCGGCGAACAGGCCATAAATAAGGAACGTGATACTGTTGCCGAGCGTGGCCAGCTCCCACGGGAACACAAGCTGCACAAGGAAGCTGACGGCAGAGTTGATGACTCCAACAAATGCAATGGCGATCCCACGCACCCTGAGCGGGAACAATTCAGAAAACATCACCCACATTACCGGCCCGATAGATATGGCAAATGCAGCTACAAACCCTAAAATTCCGAAAAGTATCAGGTTTGGGTTGATGTCAATCGCGGCTACAATTAACTCAGATTCATACTCAGCCGCTGCTTCAGGTCCAAGTGTTTCGGAAAGTGCCCGTTTAAATGCAATATCATTGGGGTAAGTTATTCCGTACATGTACTCAAGAAGCTCCTTATCTACTGGTACTTCAATAGCCTCTACCTGTTCGGCATCAAGCTCGTAGGAAGCTGATTGAAATGCTCCCGCAAGCAGAAACATCATGGCCGCAATACCGGTCAGCCCGAAAATGAGCAGAGGTCTTCTGCCCAGTTTGTCGATAAACATTATTGCCAGAATTGTAAACACGAGATTTGTCAAGCCAACAAAAATAGCCTGCATAAAAGAAGCATCGGTACCGATACCGGATTGTTCAAAAATCATTGGTGCGTAGAAAAATACAGCGTTGATTCCGGTGATCTGCTGCAAAACGGCAAGTGTAGCACCAATGGTTAAGACAAATCGCATTGATGGATGGAAAATCTCCTTCAGGCTTACTTTCTCTTTTTCCTTATCTGCCTCCAGGCTCTGAATTACATCTTGAAGTTGTTTTTGGGCTTCACTTTCACCAACCACCTGGGTCAGTGTTGCTTTTGCATCTTTGTGATCTCCGGCCATAATCTGCCAGCGCGGGCTGCGGGGTACAAAATAAAGAGCTACGAAATAGAGAAGGGCAGGCAGTGTTTCGATTCCCAGCATCCATCTCCATTCAAAGCCCTCGACCATTAAGTTTTGCGCAAGTGCAGAACCTGACTGGCCCCATCGAAGTATTAGATAGTTGCTGAAAAAAGCAACAGAAATACCGATAACAATATTCAGCTGGTTAAAGCTTACAAGCCGGCCCCTCATTTTTGGAGGAGAAATTTCAGCGATATACATCGGTGCAATGATCAGAGATGCTCCAACTCCAAATCCGCCGATCATTCGGGCAATCACGAATAATGCAAAGTTTGGTGCCAGTGCCGAGCTTACGGCCGAAACCGCAAACAGCACCGCGGCAACTTTTAGAATGGTACGCCGTCCGAATTTATCACTAAGCGGACCGCTGAAAAGCATCCCCAAAGTTGCAGTGAGTGTAAGCGACCCAACAGCCCAGCCCAGTTGAATGCTCGAAAGCCCGAACTCCGGACCGATAAAACCCACAACCCCGGAAATCACCGAGGCATCAAAACCCATCAAGAAGCCCCCCAGAGCAACAATCAGAGCAACCCGTATTACGTAAAATTGCCTTGCGTTCATTTTGTTAGTTTATTCGTTATTCGATTTCATTATATAATTTCAAAATCATTATGCATTTTTTGCACAATCACACTGTATGTTCCTTTTTCAATAATCTTCTTCCCTGATTTAACAGGATAGGCAACTTTTTGTGGTGTGATGACGAACTCAAGATCTGCCGTTTCACCGGGATTCAGCGTAACTCGCTCGAAATGTTTTAGCTCTTTAACAGGACGGGTGATTCGCCCAAAATGCGTAGATGTAAACCAATGCACAGTTTCGGTTCCCGTTTCCTTTCCGGTATTCGTAACGGATACTTCAGCTTTAATACTGCCATCTTCACTCATAGATTCAGAACTTAGCCTGACTTTTGAATACTTGAATGTAGTGTAACTGAGGCCAAAGCCAAATGGATATAACGCGGGGCTTTCGTTATTCTGAATGATTCGGTTAGCCTCTTCTGGGTCAAAAGAGAAATAGCTGCTTTTTTTGTGATTATATGGCAGAAAATGATTCGGATACTGCGGATAAGAAAATGGCAGTTTGCCCGAAGGGTTTACTCTTCCGCTGATAACGCTGGCAATTGCTTTTGCCCCTTCAAATCCGGGCAGCCCGGCATGAATAATAGCATCAACCTTATCAATAAGCTCTGTAATGATCCGCGGACGCCCCTGAACAAGTGTAAGAACAAGAGATGCTGTTGATTGTGAGATCAACTCTAACTCGTCACTTTGTTTTTGCGGAAGCCGAAGATCGTTTATGTTGCCTGTGAATTCACAATAGGGCTCTTCACCTGCGGCATAAACTAAAAGATCCAACGCATTAAGCTTATCCAGAAATGCAGATTCTTCTTTTTTTGAAATAGCATTCGGATCAGGTATGTCATCAGGATCAAAAAGTATCACCTCCGCATCAGGATACTCTTCTTTCAATGCACTAAAAATTGTGTGCATTTCATCAGGATATTGTGATTCTTTACCGCCCTGCCATGCCAGTGTCCAGCCGCCGCAAAGATTTCGTTTACTATTGGCTGAGATCCCAAGAACACCGATTCGCCGGGGCTTGATGGCCGGCAGAGTGTTATTTTCATTTTTTAGAAGAACGATCGATTCTCGAGCGGCATCCAGCGCTTTTTTTCTGTTTTCCGGCTGTCCTATACGATGAAGCCGGTCATTTCGCGGATAAGGGTTTTCAAATAAACCCAGTTCAAATTTTAATCTTAAAATTCTGCGAACAGATTGATTGATTCTCTCTTCCGTAATTCGGCCCTCATCAACAAGTTCGAGCATAGAGCTGTTGAAGTCAAGATGTTTGGGTGTCATACTAATATCTACACCGGCATCTATGGAATGAAAAACAGCTTCTTTAAAGTTTTCTGCTGTGAAGTGAAAGTCCACAAGTTTTCCGATATCATCCCAATCGGTAATAATTACTCCGTCGAATCCCATCTGATCCCGGAGTAATGTTGTAAGAATAAAATGTGAGGCAACAACAGGTACGCCGTTTATTTCACCGCTATTGGTCATTACGGTTTTTAAACCGGCATCAATTGCTTTTTGAAAAGAGGGGCGGTGAAATTCCTGTATCTGCTGTATCGAAAGCTGTGCCGGGGTTCTGTCCCATCCGGTTCGCGGGTCAGAATAACCCAAAAAGTGCTTTGCGGTTGCAGCTTGTTTATAAGGCGCTGTTTCTTCATTGTTCTGTACCCCTTCAACAAATGCACTTCCCATCACTGATGCAGTATGTGGATCTTCACCGTATGTTTCCCAAAAACGAGGCCATAACGGATTCACACCTAGATCGAGTACCGGTGCAAAAATCCAGTGGTGGCCCAGATCAGATGATTCATAAGCGGTGACCCACCCGGTGTTGTAGGCGTGTTCAGGATTATATGTTGCGGCAAGGTTAATGCTTTGAGGAAAAATTGTAGACCCTTTCAGATAACTGGCACCATGGATATGATCAATACCGAAGATTACCGGAATTCCAAGCTCGGTTTCTTCAACAGCAATCCGGGTCAGCTCAATCATGAACTTGTTCCAGGTTTCCGGCTCAACAGCTTCACCGTTTAAAAAGGATCCGATATGATGATTTTGAATCAGATTGCGGGCTTTTTTCGGATCAATAACCACATCTTTTTGATTTCCTGTTTTATTGATCAGAGTAATGTCGAGCTGAGTCATCTGTCCTATTTTCTCGTACAGCGACATGCGCTTCAAAAGATCATCAACCCGCTCAGAGACAGAGATGTCTGGATTTTGATAAGGATAGATTTCGAAGGTTCCCTTTTTCTGTTCAATTTGCATGATGAAGGGAGTTCAGAATCTATGTTAGATTTGGATAGTAATTCTTGAATACATTGGCAAGTTCAGTTGAGCTTTCCCTCACACTTAGCGTTACAGGAACAAGACTTGTGTAGCCAACGTGATGTTTATCGATTTTTTCTTCCAGCCGGTTAAAAATCAGCTCAAGTGTTTTTTTGCCAAGTAATTCGTAAGGAGTGTGAACAGAGGTAATAGTAGGAGTGTAGAGTTCACAGGTTGGCAGGTCATCAAACCCGGCAACAGAAATATCATCCGGAATATGAACGCCATCGCGGATCGCACTGTGCATAAAGCCCAGAGTCATTCCGTCATTACTGCAGAAAATAGCTTCAGGTTTATCGGATGCCGGCAATCGTTTATAATCTTCGTACGCTTCTTTTCCTTTTTGGAATGAATAATCTCCATTAAATTGCCAAACAAGATCAATCTTATCGCTGGCTTGTATATAGTCTACAAATCCGCTCTTTCTTAGCATTGCTTCCGACTGCTTAACAGGCCCCTGTATGATTCCCAGTTTTTTGTGTCCGCGCTCCTCAAAATGGGTGGCTACAATATAACCGCCGCGATAATTATCGAAGGTAACGGTATCCATAACAGGGTTAGCAATAGGTGCAATAGAAACAAGCGGAAAATCCCTCGAAACACTGGTTAGAAGTTCTTTATAGTCAGCGGCTTTAAATTCAGGTAAAAAGATGACTGCCGCATCATAGTGTGTTTTTCGCAGTTCAGAAACAATTTGGGGCATCGGTGATGAAACATGGCTGACACTTATCAGGCTCATCGCCGCTTTGGTGTCTTCAGTAGACTGATCAAAACCCTCAAACAGAGAGGCATAAAACTCTCCGGTATAATGTTTGGTTACAATAGCAATATTAATACTCTTTCTCAGTTCGATAGGGGTATGAATATTGCTGAGCGGGTAATTTAAACGATGTGCACTTTCAAAAATCTTTTTTTCGTTTTCTTTACTGATTTTTCCGGTACGCGACAGTGCTCTTGAAACTGTTGAAACAGAGAGGCCCGTATCTTCTGCAATATCTTTTAGGGTGATTTTCATTTTTTAAATTAGAAAGAGTGCTAAATAATTGTAATACAGCTTCGTGTAATCTTATTAGATCATTTACAGTTAAGTAAAGATCGCTAATGTTCAGTTATGGTATAATCGCAGTTAGTAGCTGATTGAGGCAAAAAGTAAGGATTTTGATGGTAAAAATTAAAAAGGGCTGTTGGGGTAACCCAAACAGCCCCATTAATGTCAATAGAATTAATTCAGGTATTACTTAACAAGAGTTAGTTTTCTTGTTTGTACTTCATTACCTGCTTGTAATCTGTAAAGGTAAACGCCGCTTGAAAGGTCAGAAGCATCAAAGTTAGCAGTATGCGTTCCGGCTGTCAATGTTTCATTTACCAATGTTGCAACCCGCTGACCAAGCATGTTATACACTTCAAGAGTAGCATGTGAGCTCTCAGGCAGTGAAAACTGAATCGTGGTATTTGGGTTGAATGGATTCGGATAATTTTGATTTAGTTTTACAGACTGCGGAATACCAGAAGTGATATTCTCTGTACTCACTGCATCACCATCGTCATAGGTGAAATCATCAAGATACCAGGTAAAGTTAGATCCGCCATCGCCAGTTCCACCATCAAGGTCCATAATTATTACTACACGATCGAATGGTGCTCCTACCACTGCATCAAAGTCTTCACCCATCAGTTCTGAAAAGTTCCAGGTTAATTCAACCCACTCACCGGAAACTGTGATATCTGCAAAAAGATCGCCGGTGTTTACATCCGGAGCTGTTCTCATTTCAAGTTTTACAAGTGCCTGAATATCAGCACGAGGTGACCATACATTTAACCTGAATTCAGAATCTTCAGTCAGTTCCATGATTTCATCTGTTTCATAAAAGAAACCTGCCCATGGTTGCCCGCCTGCTTTAATATACTGCAGAACAAAATCTGAAGGATTTCCTTCTGACTGATCAGGATTTGCAATTCTTGCCAATGCAGCGCCTTCGAAATCATGGAAAGTGAAACCTTCCCAGTCAACCGCATCAGTATCCATGTTAAAAATGAGCGGCATTTCCTGCAGATCTGCTACATCATCCGGAGGTATAATATCCTGGCTATGTACAACGCCTGCCATCGAAACGGTCAGCACGAGGCACAAACCCAGTACTTTTTGAAGATTAGTAACTAATTTTTTCATGACAACTCCACTATTATTTGATTATTAATTGTGTTTAATTGTAGAGGCGAAAGGCAGTAAATGCCAACCCGCCTGAAAATAATTTGCACAAAATTTCAACCTTTTGCAATAATTATTTTTTTTCGGAGTAGTTTTCAATTTAAGGCAATAAACGTAGTATTCGGGGATTAATTAACATTGCAGAAGTGCATGGGTGGAATGAGATTATAATCATGTCTGAAAATTTTCTGAAAAAATTTCTCACAAAATTTGCAAAACTCATCCACTTACAGCTATTTTATAAGAACTTTGTTTAATCGGAAGGGCTTTTTTGCTCAATGAGTATAGTATTACTCGCGTTTAATCAGAGAAATAATACTGCAAATTATTACTTTAGTGTAATGATGAGTCCAGCTTGTCGTCAAAGCTGCATAGAACCATAACAACTGATTAGCCATCAGTTAAAAAAAGGTAAGATATTCGAACTCCAATCAATTAAAACAATTCGCATGGCAAAGCAAAAATCGTTACTAATTCTTTTCCTGTTATTCGCCTGCATTTCAGTTAACTCATATGGGCAAACTGTATCAGGTGTTGTAACAGATGCTGTAACCAATGAGCCGCTCATTGGTGTAAATATATTATTGCAAGGTACTGAAACCGGTACAGCTACTAACTTAGATGGTGAATTCACCCTAAGAGTACCAGATTTACAGGGAACTCTCTTATTCCGATATATCGGTTACCAATCAAAAGAAGTGCCGGTGGATGGAAACACAGAAATTAATGTGAGCCTGGAACCTGATGTAATTTCGGGTGAAGGTTTTGTAGTTGTGGCCTATGGCTTGCAGCAAAGCAGTCTTGTTACCGGTGCTATTTCAAGGATCGAGGCAAGAGACATTGAGCAATCCAGCTCCTTACGGGTTGAGCAGGCCCTGCAGGGAAGAACTGCAGGTGTAACGGTAATACAAAATTCCGGTCAGCCAGGCTCCGGTGCAACCGTTCGTATTCGGGGTATTGGTACAACAGGAGATGCCGATCCATTATACGTTGTGGATGGTATGCCTGTGAGTAACATCGACTTTCTGAGTCCAAGTGATATTCAGTCTATTGAAGTTTTGAAAGATGCTTCAGCAACAGCTATATACGGAGCCCGCGGTGCAAATGGTGTTGTAATGGTAACCACTGTTGAAGGTAGTCCTGGTCCTATTCAGGTGTCTTACCACGGTTATACCGGATTTCAAAATCCGTGGAAAAGAATAGATCTGCTGGAAGCGCCTGACTACATGATGATCATGAATGAAAGTTTTGCTAATGATGGCAGAACCATTCCGTTTCCTGATATTGATCAGCGTATAGAAGAAATAGGAGCCGGTACCGATTGGCAGGATGAAGTATTTTTTAGAAATGCTCCCGTTACTGACCATACAATTAGTTTATCCGGTGGCAGTGAAAGATCGCGGTACCATACCTCTATCGGATACAGAAATCAGGATGGTATTGTTGCCGAAGGTAAATCAAACTTTGAGCGTCTTACATTCAGACTAAACTCAGATCACGAGCGTGGTCGGTTCTCATACGGAACAAGACTTAATTACACGCAGAAAACCACCAGGGGCATTAATCCGAACGAAGAGTTTGGCGGTATCCTGGCAAGGGTTGCTAACATAGATCCTGTAACTCCGGTTTTTGATGATGAAGGAAATTTTGCTGAGTCACCGTATGCATCACAGGAAGTTGTGAACCCGGTGGGAGCTATTAGTATAATAAATTCGGAGTGGAATGATAACAGAGTGGTTGGTGGAGTGTTTGCGAATTTTAACATCACAGACCGCATCAGTATAAGATCATCCGCCGATCTTGATATTACTTTTGGTAACAACAGATCGTTTACACCTGTATATGACCTGGGAGGAAATGTTGTAAATACCACTACGTCAGCTTTTCAGGAGAATTTAATTTGGAGAAACTGGCAGACCAGCCATGTAGTGCGGTTTGAAGACAGCTTCAGACAGCACAACTATTCCGTGCTTGGCGGATTCGAGCTTCGTGAAAGTAAAAATGAATTTCTTGGCGGCTCAGCTGCATCCTTAAGTATGCCTTCATTCCAGCACGCCTGGCTATCGACCAGCACCGATGAAGAAAGCATGACTAACTATGGCGGAATGGGTATTGAATCAATCGCTTCCTATTTTACCCGTCTGAACTACGATTTTCTAAACAGATATATGTTTGAAGGTGTTCTTCGTGTTGATGGTTCATCAAAGTTCGGGCCTGATAATCGCTGGGCGGTATTCCCCGCATTTTCGGTTGGATGGATTATTTCAGATGAGGAGTTTCTCAGAGACAGTGAAACAATCAGTTTGCTGAAAATACGCGGTGGATGGGGACAAAACGGAAGTGATAATATCGGACAGTTTAGTTTTACTCCTACTATCACAACTCACGCAGGGTATGGTTTTGGTACCGGTGGAGATCGAACCGTGGTTACAGGTGCTTATCCCGGTCAAATTGCAAATCCGAACCTGAAGTGGGAAACTTCAGAGCAGGTTAGTGCCGGTATTGAAACGTCATTCCTGGATCACGCGTACTATTTCAATTTCGACGTATACAGAAAGACCACACGCGGACTTCTTCTCTCCGCCCCAATTCCGGAATTTATTGGTAATGCACCACCGGTTGTTAATGGCGGAACTGTAAGAAATGATGGTTTTGAAATTGAGGCAGGTACACGTTTTCTGTCTGGCGACTGGAATATTGACGTAGCCCTGACAGGAACCTATAATAAAAATGAGGTTACGGCAATCAATAACGAAGAGGGAAGGCTTTTCGGTGCCGGTGTATCCACATCCATGAATAATGTAGCGATGGCGGAGGTAGGAAAGCCCATTGCATTTTTCTGGGGTTATGAAACAGCCGGAATCTTCCAGAGCCAGGATGAAATAGATGCGCACGTCTCCTCAGACGGTACGGTAATTCAGCCGAATGCCCAGCCAGGAGATCTCATTTTTGTGGATCAAAATGATGATGGAGAAATTACGGATGAAGACAGGGTTAAAATCGGAAATCCATATCCTGATTTCACACTGGGTCTGAACATTAACTCTGGCTGGAGAAACTGGGATCTGAACATGTTCTGGTATGGAGCTTTTGGTCAGGATATTTTCACGGGTGGAACGCGCCGCCACGACTTAAATATGCCTAACTGGAAAGCGGATGTATTGGACAGGTGGACAGAGGAAAATCCTTCAACCACCCACCCAAGAGTAACCATTGATGATCCGAACAATAATTTTAACAGACCGTCCGATTTCTTTATTGAAGACGGCTCATATGTAAGGCTCAGAAATATCACACTCGGATATACGCTGCCTCCGAACCTGACCGATCTGATCGGTGCATCAAGGCTAAGGTTATATGCTTCGGCACAAAACCTGCTGACCTTCACGGGCTATTCAGGCCATGATCCCGAAATTGGAGCTTTTGGTGCACTGAATGTGGGGATCGACAGAAACATATATCCGCAAGCCAGAACATTTCTATTTGGCATAAATCTTGATTTCTAAACAAACTATAGCCATGAAAAAATCTTTTTTAATACTTTTGATTTTTGTCTTGCCATTAGCACTGTTAAGCTGTGTTGATGACTTTTTAAGCCATGACCCTCCTGTAGAAAGAGTTCAGGACAACTTCTTCCAAACTCAGTCGGATGCCGAACAGGCACTGTACGCAGTTTATGAGGTTTTAACTTTCTCTCACGGGCGTTCCAATAATGCATTTCACCCGTTTGATCTTGTTTCAAATATACTATCAGACGACGCTTATGGCGGAGGTTCCGGTTCTGGTGACCAACCTGAATTGGTTGAGTTCAACGCTCACAATATCTCCGTAACCAACGGAAAAGTTCAGGGCTTGTGGGCTGATAGGTTTACAGGTATTTACCGGGCTAATTTATTACTGGAAAATATTGATAATATCAATTTTGAAAGTGAAGCAACCCGCCTTTACTTCGAAGGTGAAGCACGCTTCCTCAGAACTCTGTTCATGTTCGATCTTCTCAGAATGTTTGGCAATGTACCGCTCGTAACCCGTCCTCTGGTAGCTGAAGATATTCGCATCCCCCAGGACGATCCGGGCGATGTTTATAATTTTATAGTTGAAGAACTGCTGGATATTATTCCAAATATGCGCCGGGATATTCCGTCTGCAGAAATGGGCAGGGCTTCATCATGGGCTGCAAAAGCGATGCTTGGCAAGGTTTATCTGTATCACCAGGATTATGCACAACCTGTATTTGGCCTTGGTGATCTGCCTGTATCGCAAGCCGAAGTGGTGGGTTATCTCGAAGATATCATAAACCTCAGCGGCCATGCTTTACTCCCGAATTTTGCAGATCAGTGGGGCGTTGCAGGAAATAATAATAATGAAGCGATATTTTCTGTACAGCACATCACTACCACATTCGGTGACTGGGGCTTTCTGAATGGATCTATTGGTAACTGGACTGCTCAGATGAGTGGATTACGGGGTGTTGGTTTTAATGTTAATTACGCCTCAGGATGGTCATTTCAGCCGGCTACACAGGATATAGCAAATGCTTTTGACCCGGATACCGACAGCCGCTACTTCCCAAGCATACTAGATCCGGTTGCTGAAAATGTGAATCACTCAGCGAGCCAGATGTATCAGTGGCAGGGATACGCTTTTAAAAAGTTTTATCCTCGCCGGGGTGATACACCATCAGTAAATACAGAATTCAACTGGCCATACAACAGGCCACTATTCCGGTTCGCTGATGTATTGCTGACCGCTGCAGAGCTTGGATCAGCAAATGCACAGGATTATTTCGATCAGGTAAGAATGCGTGCTTATGGTGACGATTTCGAGCCATTGGACGTTAGCAAAGACGCAATCTTTGAAGAGCGCAGGCTCGAGTTTGCCGGTGAAGGCCACCGATACTGGGATCTGCTGAGAATGGGACTTGATGAGGCAGCAAGCATAATCAATGCGCAGGCACAACCACCTGATATACCGATTAACTTCAGAACCGAACGCCTGGGATTATTGCCTATTCCGCAGTCTGAAATTAATTTATCAGATCGTACGTTAGTACAAAATCCGGGCTATGAGGGCGGATAATAAAAATAGTGCTGCCACAGAGCAGCACTTTAATTTCACTTTACAACTTTGTTATGGTACACTTACTCAATAAAAGTGGTAATACATTTTATTCCGGGCTAATTAAAAAGTCCGGAATAGCATTTATCGCCATTCTTTTCACAGCATTTACAGCACACAGTGCATTTGCACAAAACTGGGAACTTGTTTGGTCTGACGAATTTGAAGGGACCGAACTGGATCTTACAAAATGGACCTATCAAATTGGCAGAGGAGCCAATTACGGAATCCCCAATTGGGGTAATAATGAACTGCAGTACTATACCGACCATGAAGATAATCTCTATCTGGAAGATGGTAAACTGCACATCAGGGCTAAGGAACAGCAAATGGGCACCGCTAATTATACCTCTGCGAGAATCCGGTCAATGAATAAAGGCGACTGGACATACGGCAGGTTCGAAGCACGTGCTAAGCTGCCGAAAGGCCAGGGCTTATGGCCTGCAATCTGGATGATGCCTACAGAGAGTGTATATGGAGGCTGGCCGCAAAGCGGTGAAATTGATATCATGGAACTTATTGGACATGAGCCTCACGTGGTTCATGGTACGATACATTATGGACCGCCATGGCCTGATAATCTCGAAATAAGTGGATCTACCTCTCTTTCAGAAGGTACCTTCAATGATGATTTTCATGTATTTTCAATCGAATGGGGTACTAATTACATCAGATGGTTTTTAAACGATCAGCTTTATGCGTTAGTGCTTCGACATCAACTACAACCACACAACTGGCCGTTTGACCAGGATTTTCACTGGATTCTGAATGTGGCAGTTGGCGGAAACTGGCCGGGTAACCCCGATGAAACTACAGAATTTCCGCAGGAAATGATTATTGATTACGTGCGGGTGTACCAGGACACTGAACTTGTATCTACAGAAGAGTTCGGTGAGAGCCCGGATGAGTTCAAGCTGAATCAAAATTATCCAAACCCATTCAATCCTTCTACATCTATCTCATTCGAGTTGCCTCATTCATCCCATGTTGAATTGAGAGTATACGATGTAATGGGAAGAGAAGTGGCTGTACCGGCTAACGGAACCTTCACGGCAGGTAATCACACAGTATCCTTTGATGCCAGTACCCTCGGCTCAGGTACTTACATATACAGAATGGTAGCCGGTGAGTTTCAGCAATCAAGAACGATGCTTCTTGTAAAATAAC
>SL_3KL_010_SEDDRAFT_10003671_pt1 | contig 13940 bp, 12 predicted proteins | sample SodLakKL_010_SED_2_FD_10381 | JGI IMG/M metagenome (IMG submission 10381)
AAGCGCGGCGTCAAGCCGGTGCACTGGTGCTTCGATTGCGGCTCGGCGCTGGCCGAAGCCGAGATCGAGTACCAGGACAAGACCTCGATTGCCGTGGACGTGCTGTTTCCGGCGGCCGATCCGGCCGCACTGGCGCGGGTGTTCGGGCAGGAGTCCCTGTCGGCCGAGGCCGGCATCGTCATCTGGACTACCACGCCGTGGACCATTCCCGCCAACCAGGCGGTCTGTCTGAATGCCGAACTGGAGTACGACCTGGTCCGCGGTCAGCGCGAGGGCGTGATGCGGGAACTGGTGGTCGCCAGTGATCTGCGAGAGACGGTTTGCGAGCGCATAGGCCTGGAAAATGTCGAGGTCGTTGCTACGGTGCGGGGCGAGACGCTCGAGCACCTGAAACTCTGGCACCCGTTCAACGACTACCAGGTACCGGTGATCCTCGGCGATCATGTCACGACAGACGCCGGTACCGGTGCGGTGCACACCGCACCCGGCCACGGTCAGGAAGACTTCGACATCGGCCTGGTCTACGACTTGCCGGTGGTCAACCCCATCGACGGTCGCGGCATTTTCGTCGAAGACACGCCGGTGGTTGGTGGCGAGCATGTCTGGAAGGCCAACGCTCGGCTCGTCGAGCACATGAAAGTCAACGGCACGTTGCTGGCGGCCGAGGACTTCGGCCACAGTTATCCGCACTGCTGGCGCCACAAGACGCCGACCGCGTTTCGCACCACGCCGCAGTGGTTCATCGCCATGGATCAGGCGAACCTGCGCGAGCAGGCGCTCAAGGCCATCGACCAGGTACGCTGGGTGCCGGACTGGGGCCAGGCGCGTATTCGCGGCATGATCGAGACCCGCCCGGACTGGTGCATCTCGCGCCAGCGCACCTGGGGCGTGCCGCTGGGCTTTTTCATCGATCGCGACAGCCAGCAGCCGCACCCGGAGACTCCGGAGATCCTCCAGAAGCTGGCTGACATCGTTGCCGAAGAGGGTGTCGATGCCTGGTATGCCGACGATATCGCCGAGCGCCTGGGCGTGGATGGCGAGCGCTACGAGCCGGTGCCCGACATCCTCGACGTCTGGTTCGATTCCGGCGTGACGCACCACTGCGTGCTCGACCAGCGCGAGGAACTGACCCGGCCGGCCGACCTCTACCTGGAAGGCTCGGACCAGCATCGCGGCTGGTTCCAGTCCTCGCTGCTGACCTCGGTGGCCATGCACGGTGAGGCGCCGTATCGGCAGGTGCTCACCCACGGTTTCACGGTCGATGCCGAGGGCAAGAAGATGTCGAAGTCCATGGGCAATGTCGTTGCCCCGCAGCAGGTCATGAAGACCCTGGGCGCCGATATTCTCAGGTTGTGGGTGGCCGCAGCCGATTACCGCCAGGAAATGAGTGTTTCCGACGAGATCCTCAAGCGCGTGGCCGACGCCTACCGACGCATTCGCAACACCTCGCGCTTCCTGCTCGGCAATCTGCACGGCTTCGATCCCGACCGGCATCTGCGTTCCACCGATGACTTGCTGCCGCTGGATCGCTACGCGGTGGACATGGCCTGCCAGCTCGGCGAGGAGATCGTCGAGTCGTACAAGAACTACCGGTTCCTTAATATCTATCAGCGCCTGCATCACTTCTGCTCGGTGGACATGGGCGCGTTCTACCTCGATATCATCAAGGATCGTCTTTACACCCTGCCCGAGGACCATCCGGCCCGACGTTCCGCGCAGACGGCGATGTACCACATCCTCGAGGCGCTGGTTCGCTGGCTGGCCCCGGTCTGCTGCTTCTCCGCCGAGGAGATCTGGAAAGAGATGCCAGGTGAGCGCGAGGAATCGGTCATGCTGGCGACGTGGTACGAGGGCCTCGAAGCGACCGATGTCAAGACCCGCGAAACCTGGCGACGCCTGCGTGCCGTTCGCGAAGTGGTCGGCCCGAAGCTGGAGGAATTGCGACGCGAGAAAGCCATCGGTTCGTCGCTGGCCGCCGAGATCACGCTGGAGGCTTCCGGTCGACTGGGCGAGGAGCTGGCGGCTATCGGGGACGAATTGCGCTTTCTGTTCATTTCCTCCGATGTTCACCTGGCGTCGGTGACCGAAGCCATGGAATCGGCCGAGATCGAAGGCGATACGCTGAAAGTGGCCGTGTGCGCCACCGAACACGCCAAGTGCGTCCGCTGCTGGCACCATCGTGAGGACGTCGGGGGCAATCCGGATCACCCGGAGATCTGCACGCGCTGCGTGGGCAATATCAAGGGCCCGGGCGAGACGCGCAGCTGGGGCTGATCACCATGTTGCCGATGCGACCGTCCAAATATTTCCTCTGGCTGGGGCTAATTGTTGTCTTGGTGATTCTGGATCAGTGGACCAAGTATCTGGCGACCCAGGCGCTTGAACTGTACCGGCCGCGTGAAGTGTTCTCCTGGCTCAATCTGACCCTGGCGCATAATACCGGCGCGGCCTTCAGCTTCCTGGCCGGTGCCGGCGGCTGGCAGCGCTGGTTTCTCTCCGGCGTGGCCGTGGTGATCTGCGTCATTCTGCTGGTCTGGTTGTGGCGACTTCCGCACCGCGCTCGCATGCTGCCGACCGCGCTCAGCCTGATCCTGGGTGGGGCAATCGGCAACCTGATCGACCGGGTTCGCTTCGGCTATGTCGTCGACTTCGTCGATGTCCACTACGCCGGTTGGCACTGGCCGGCCTTCAACCTGGCCGACGCCATCATCGTCGTCGGCGTCGGGCTGCTGTTGCTGGAAAGCTTCATTCCGCGGCACCGTCACTGAGCGCACACGCCGGCGACGCAGCGCCGGCCTACGCCAAAGCCATGCTCGCCGGACGACCTCAGCTCCTCGGTCCGGGTCGGCCACCCCCGCATGGCTGGCGCACGCGCCTCCAGCAACCAAGGGCATCTCGGCCCATGTAGACCGGCCTTGCATGACCGGCTTGAATCGCCTCCGCTAACCAGGAGTATCTCGTCCCGCGTAGGCCGGCCTTGCATGGCCGGCGTTACGGGCATCCGGTTTTCAAGGGGGGCGATGCAGCCAAAAAAAACGCCGGGCGGTGCCCGGCGTCTGGTTCGTTCCAGCCTGCCGGAATCAATCCTCCCCGAAGAAAAATCCGAGCAGGTGCAGCAGGCTGGTGAACAGGTTGTAGATCGACACGAACAGGGTCACGGTGGCCATGATGTAGTTACGCTCGCCGCCGCGCACGATCTGCTGGGTCTGGTAGATGATCAGCCCGCACATCAGCAGCGCGAACATGGCGCTGACCGCCAGTCCCAGTGCCGGCATGCTGAAAAAGATCGAAATCAGCCCGGCGAAGAATGCCACCAGAATGCCGACGAACAGGAAGGGCCCCATGAAGCTGAAGTCCTTCTTCGTCACCATGGCGAAGCCCGACAGGCCGACGAAGGCCACGCCCGTGGCGCCCATCGCCGTGACCACCAGCTGGTGTCCGTTGCTGAACATACCGAGATAGGCGTTGACGATCGGCCCCAGTGTCAATCCCATGAACCCGGTCAGGGCGAATACGCTCAACAGGCCCCAGGCCGAGTTGCGCAGGTACATGGTCAGGAACAGCAGGCCGAAATAGCCCAGCAAGGTGATCACCACGCCGGGGTAGGGCCAGTTGTTGGCCATCGACAGCAGCGCCATGCCGGCACTGAACAGCAGTGTCAGTGACAGCAGGTTCCAGGTGTTGCGCAGTACCTTGCGGGCGCTTTCGTCGATCTCCACGCCCTGCTGCGTGCGCGGAATGGAAGTAGTGCGGAAGTTCTCGCTCATGGTTGGCGTCGTTCCTTTGTTGAATCGAATGGTTTGATTGGAATTATCGACCATTATTCTAGCAGGAAGGTTTCAAGGCCCGGTATCATGCCCGGCATGGAACGATCACGCCCGTCACCCGCCACCGACATCGGCGACTGCCGCTGGACCGCCGACGCCATTCGCGCCATCGAGGCCGATTTCAACCGTTCGGCCGATACCCACCTGATCCGCATGGACATGCCCGAAGCGTGGACAGGCTGGCAACTGTACCTGAAGGATGAGTCCATCCATCCCACCGGCAGCCTAAAGCACCGCCTGGCCCGCTCGCTGTTCCTCTACGGCCTGTGCAACGGCTGGATCGGCCCCGAAACGCCCGTCATCGAGGCCAGTTCCGGCTCCACCGCAGTCTCCGAGGCCTATTTCGCCCGCCTGCTGGGCCTGCGCTTCATCGCCGTGATGCCGGAAGGTACCTCACCGGAGAAGATTGCGCAGATCGAGTTCTACGGCGGCGAGTGCCGGTTGGTCGAGGCCTGTTCCATCTACGACGAGTCCGCAAAGCTGGCGCGTGAGCTGGGAGGCCACTTCATGGACCAGTTCACCTACGCCGAACGGGCCACCGACTGGCGCGGCAACAACAACATCGCCGAAAGCCTGTTTTCCCAGATGGCGCGCGAGCCTCATCCACACCCGCGCTGGGTGGTGGTGTCGGCTGGCACCGGGGGGACGGCGGCCACTATCGGGCGCTACATGCGTATTCGCTGCTTCGCGGGCTGCCCGACCGGCCTGTGCGTGGTCGATCCGGAAAACTCGGTATTCCACGACTATTACAAGACTGGCGACGCAAACCTGGCCATCACGGCTGGCTCGCGCATCGAGGGCATCGGCCGCCCCCGCGTGGAGCCCAGCTTCATACCTTCGGTCATCGACCGGATGATGACCGTCCCGGATGCCGCCAGCATGGCCGCGATTCGCTTCCTGGAGAACTGGCTGGGTCGAAAATGCGGCGGTTCGACCGGCACCAACCTGATCGGCAGCGCACGCCTGCTCTCGGAAATGCGCGAGAAGGGAGAGCAGGGCAGCGTCGTCACGCTGCTGTGCGACGACGGACAGCGCTACCGCGACAGCTACTTCGACGACGCCTGGCTGGCCGAACAGGGACTTGACATCGCGCCGTGGATGGCGGCGTTGGAAACGTGGGCCAAAACCGGGTGCTGGAAAGAGCCGGCTGACGAGACATGAGTCGGGGTGCACGCGATCCGGAAATCATGGTCCGTGCCGAGGCCCAAAGTCCTTGTAGTTTCGTTTCCTGTCTTTCATCTCCTGTCTTACGACCACAGCCCCCTACCTTCGGACCTCCGGCGCCCAGCTACAGATCTCAGAAGTGCTCATCAACATGCATCAGTCTGCTGCGCAGTTGAAATCGCTCCTTGCGCTTTGTTAGCCTGAAGACGCGGCGAGGCAGCCACATTTGGATGGTCACCATATCGATGAACTCTGTTGTTAGTGATCTAATGGTGGCGTTATGAGGATTTACCTGGGAATCATGCTACTCATCGCGGTTGCCGCTCTGGCCTACTGGCAATGGACTGGCATTGGAGGCTTTGCTGAGGATGTCGATGTATCCGTGATTGAAGACGAGGAGAAGGCTGCTGATCAGGCGGATTTCGAGTCGGAAGATTCCGGAGACAACGTCAGCCGAAGTCAGTTGAGTTCGAGGCCCGAGGCTCTGGCGGCGCCGGATGAGGGCACCGCCTGGAGTCCATTCGAGTCCACAACCGACGCCAGGGAGTTGATTCTGAACTCTGCCAGCACCTTCGGATGGTCCGAGGCTGCTGCATTGCAAACGGCAAGGAATTGGTCGCGGGCCTGTGAGCCTGCCAGGCGTCTTGAGTCATATAAGGATTATTCGCTCGATGATTCGGTTCAAGTCGGCCGATTCCCCCTGAAGCTGCTGTCCTTTGTCGAGTTCTGCGAGACCCTGCCGGAAGCGAGTGATTTGTCGTCGGGTGAGGCGCGAGAAGAGGTTGTCCGGGCCGCCACAGGTTCCCGGATTGACTATCTTGGGAGAAGAGAGGCCCAAGAATTGATCGGCGACGATCCGAGTCTGGCCCGCGAAACCCTGGTGAGCCAACTGCATCAGGCGTTATTGAACTTCGATGAAGCAATGGTGACCAGTTCGATTCTTTTTTTGCTGAGACCGGAAATTGAGGCTATCCAGACCAGGCTAGAGGGTCGATACGACTTATGGCATATGGAATACGCTCGAGTGCTGGACTCGATTTCCATTACCCTGCTGTGCCAGTATCACGGAGGTTGTATCGGCAAGGATCACCCCATGGTGCTCAGAATATGTATGTTAGCCTGGGAATCCTCCGGCGTTGGCTGCCTTGAGCCGAGGGACGTTTTCGAAGCGGTTTATCAGACTCAGACTCCAGTGGAGCACATGATGTATCAGAATGTACTGGACCAGATCAACCACATGCTGATTTCTTATCGTAGAAGCTGATTTGCGCAGCGCCAGATCGGCGAACACCTTGCCGACGCGCCCCGCTTGCTGCTGACCCGGCCCAGAATGGGGCGTCAAGGCCGGGTTGCCGGCACCTTGGACTGGGTGGTGCGGCGTACGCCATGGGCTCTGGGACAACTTCCGGGCTCATCGGGCTTCCTTCTGCTCGGTCAAGGGTTTACAATGGTGGGCTTGCTCCGATAGCCTGGTCGCGGGCTGTCGGTTCTTCAACCATCATCAAGAGACTTTTGTCATGTCGAAAACCTACAAGATTCCGGCAGAAATGCGCACGGACGTGGGGAAAGGTGCGAGCCGCCGCCTGCGCCGTGCCGGTCGGTTGCCCGCCGTGGTCTACGGTGGCGACCGTGAGCCTGCCAGCATTACCGTCGATCACGACCTTCTCCTGCACTCCGCCGAAACGGAGGCTTTTCATGCTTCCGTGCTCGAACTGACCATCGGCAAAAAGAAGCAGAAGGTCGTGTTGCGCGATCTGCAGCGCCATCCGTTCAAGCCGCTACTCACGCATGCCGACTTCCAGCGCGTTTCCGCGAAGGAAACCCTGCGCCTGAGCGTGCCGATCCACTTCGTCAATGAAGAGGAATCTCCAGCTGGCAAGAAGGCTGGCGTGGTGGTATCCCACCAGGTCGTCGAAGTCGAAATCGAGGCGCTGCCCGGTGACTTGCCCGAGTACCTGGAAGTCGATCTGGCCAAGCTCGAGCCCGGTGAGAGCGTCATGCTCAGCCAGATTCCGCTGCCGAAAGGGGTCAAGATCCCGGCGCTGGAGTATGGCGATGAGAGCGATGACTATGCCATCGTGACCGCAATCTTCATTCGTGCTGGTCAGGGCACTGGCGAGAAGGCCGCCGAGGCCGATGCCGCCCTGGGTGAAGCTGCCGAAGTCGAAACCGTTGGTGAGGCCGAAGAAGCTGAGGAAGCTGAAGCAGCCGAGGCCGGGGAAGGCGACGACGAGGCCGAGGCCGAGGCCGAAGAGAAGAAGGAAGACTGAGTACGCCGGTGAGCGATCGCTGGCTGATCGTCGGCCTGGGCAACCCGGGCCAGAAGTACGAAAGAACCCGGCACAATGCCGGGTTCTGGTTTCTGGATATCCTGGACCGCCGGCAGGCGCTGGGCCTCAAGCCCAATCGCAAGCTGCACGGAGAGGCGGCCAAGTGTCGCTTTGCCGGCGCGGATTGCGTGTTTCTGCGCCCGGATACTTTCATGAACCACTCCGGACAGGCCGTGCGCGCGACCGCCGACTACTTCAATGTGCCGGCCGAACGCGTGGTCATTGCCTATGACGATCTTGATCTGCCCCCGGGCACCGTCAAGCTCAAGCAGGGCGGCGGGCACGGCGGCCACAACGGTCTCAGGAGTACTTTCAGTCATCTCGGTAGCCAGAATTTCTGGCGCGTGCGCATCGGTATCGGTCACCCGGGAATCCGCGAAGCCGTCACTCCCTGGGTACTGGGTCGCGCGACTGCCGAGGACGAGAAGGCCATTCTGGAGGCCACCGATCGCGCCGCCGACGCGCTGCCGGACCTGTTGGCGGGGCGCCCGGAAAAGGCGATGCAGAAACTGCATACGCGTCCTGAGAGTGAGGAAAACGGGAAACGTAAACCGTGAAACGGGCGCAGGGTCGTGGTGCTGTCTGAAAACCAGGGTGGGCAATGGCGGGGCCCCAGCCATTGGCCACCGCTCGTGACAGGACTCGCCGGAGTCATCCCCCGTTTTACGTTTTACATTTCCCGTTTTACGGCTGACCAGAGTGCAGTGCAGCAATGCTCAGCTAAGCGTCTCAACAGCACAAAATAACGGAGCAAACCCAGCCATGGGCTTCAAATGCGGCATCGTCGGTCTCCCCAATGTGGGCAAGTCGACACTATTCAATTGTCTGACCAAGGCCGGCATCCAGGCCGAGAACTATCCGTTCTGCACCATCGAGCCCAATGTCGGCATGGTGCCGGTGCCTGATCCGCGGCTCGATGAACTGGCAGCCATCGTCAAGCCCGAGAAGGTGATCCCGACGATGATGCAGTTCGTCGACATCGCCGGGCTGGTTGCCGGCGCCTCGAAGGGGGAGGGGTTGGGCAACCAGTTTCTTGCCCATATTCGCGAGACCGATGCCATCGCGCATATCGTGCGTTGCTTCGTCGATGACGATGTCACGCATGTCTCCGGGCGGGTCGATCCCTTGTCGGACATCGAGACCATTGACACCGAGCTGGTGATGGCCGATCTGGACGTGGCTGAAAAGGCCCTTGACAAGGTCGCTCGCCAGACCAAGTCGGGCGACAAGGAGGCCAGGCGCCAGGCCGCGCTGCTCGAGCGGGTTGTTGCACACCTGGCCGAAGGTAGCCCATTGCGCACCCTGGAAGTAGACGAGGAAGATCGGAAGGTGCTCAAGACCTGGCAATTCATCACCGCCAAGCCGGTGTTGTATGTCGCCAATGTCGACGACCGCGCTGCCGAGGACAACGAGTACGTCACCGCGGTGCGCGGCCGGGCCGCCGACGAGGGTGCCGAGGTTGTGGTCTTGTGCGCTGCCATGGAAGCGGAGCTGGCGGAACTGGATGAAGAGGACCAGGCTGAATTCCTAGCCGAACTGGGGCAGGACGAGCCGGGACTGCATCGGTTGATCCGCGCCGGGTACGAACTGCTGGGATTGCTGACCTTCTTTACCGCCGGCCCCAAGGAGGTTCGTGCGTGGACAGTCAAGGCGGGATCGACCGCCCCGCAAGCAGCCGGCCGTATCCACACTGATTTCGAGAAGGGCTTCATCCGCGCCGAAGTGACCGCGTACGAGGACTATGTGGTCTGCAACGGCGAGTCCGGCGCCAAGGCGGCAGGCAAGCTGAGGCTGGAAGGCAAGGAATACATCGTCCGCGAGGGCGATGTCATGCACTTCCGTTTCAACGTCTGAGCTTCCGTTCCACTGGCACGAGTCAGCCGGATTTCAGAGGTAGCGGCCGCAGGCGCTGAGTTCACGGTCGTTGAGCAGCATCTCGATGCGGTAGGGAAACTGCCATCCGACCATGGTGTCATGGCAGGGCTCCCGGATGAGGATGATGCCGGCATGGTTGCCGGGAGACTCCGCGATGTAGCCGTCACCGTCGGGATCCTCGATGACGGTGTCGAACAGCAGTTCGCGCGACCCCCCCTCGAGTTCCAGCCGCAAGACCGGGTCGTCACGATCATACAGTTCGAGTACCCATCCCGGCTCATTGCCGGTTGCGCGAAAGTAGGCGCCGGCATCCCGTGCCAATGCCCAGGGTGAAGGGAGGCTGGACGGCCGACACTCCATCGGATCCTGTTGCGGGAGGTCCAGCATGGCCTCATCGGGCCCGCTTGACCAGAAGGCGACGCCACGGCCTTCATAGCGGCTTCCGGTATCGGTCTCCCGTTGCCGCAGCACCTGGTCTTCCCAGGGCAGGGTGAGAACCGCGTCACCGTCGTCTACGACGATCTCGATGCGGATGTCGCCGCACTGCCAGTCGTTGATATCACTCAGGTCAGCATGCTCGTCAAGCTCGCTTTCTGCCGGCTCCTCTGCTGGTTCACTATCGGGTTCCTCCGTGTCGACTGTATCGGGTACCGGTTCGACCTCTTCCTCAACTACGGTTTCGCTTTCCGGCTCCAGGGCGACGAGACGGACTTGCGGCATCTCGCTTCGTGAGAGGTCGACAGGCGATTCGGCACTGAACCGGGCGCTGCCGTCGGGCATGTAGAGCGTCAGCCACAGCTCGTGCGATTCGGAGGGGTCGACGCCGGCCGGATCGTAATCGAGCTCAAAGGCATACGGCGGGCTGCCGACATCGTCGATGAGCTTTCGCGTGAGCACGCGGTCGGTCGGACCGGAGGTGTTCAGCAGGACGACTTCCAGGGAGGCATCATCCGGCATGGCGATGCGTTCAAAATAGAAGGCGCTGCCCGCCAGTGTGCCTGGAGCACCGTGGTCGGGCAGCGCCTCTTCTTCGGCCGGCTGGCAGGCGACTAACGTCGCCAGCGCCGCGATGGCAAGTATGCGAGCGTTCATGGCGCCCTTATACCACAGCGTGTCTCCGGTGAATATCCGCCATCGGCCGAGGGCTCTGGCTAGAAACGCGCACCTAGGCGGAACTGGACGGTATCGTCGCTGGTTGCGTCGTGGCGCAGCCATTCGAACTCGCCGCTGATCTGCGGGGTGAAGAAGTAACGCCCACCGAACCCGTAATCGTTGTCTGAACCGATGCCCGATGTGCGCAGGCCAAATCCGAATTCTGGCATTGGATAGTAGTCTGCACGCAATGCATAGGCCACTTCGGTGCTGCCGTTGGTGGCTGCACCTAGCTCGCCATCCACGTGGAATGCCGTGCCGCCGCCAAGCAGTTGTACATGCTTGACGCCGACAGTGAAGATGTCGGTGTCGCTGCCGAACGGCGCTTCGATACGGTCCCAGTTGCCGGTCACCCTGGTATTCGGGCCGGCCATCCAGCCACCGCGCAGGCTGTAGCTGTCGATATCGAAACCGTTGGAGAAACGTGACGCGCCGGCGCTGAAGTAGAAACCTTCGAGGTAGAGTTCGAGCATGCCGCCGATGGCGTCGAAGTCGCCACTGGTGTCGCGCAGGTAGTCAAGTCGCAGGTTGCTGGAGCGGCCGAGGAAAGCCGCCTGTTCAAGCGGCCCATTGCCGGGGCGAACCGGGTCGAAGTGCCAGGTGAAGTCGGCACCCCATGCTGAACCGTGTTCCAGGTCAAACCAGGAGCCGCCGGCCTCGAAGTCGAAATCGGCTGCAAGGGAAACTGCGGAAGCGCCGAGCACAGTGGCCCCGACGCATAGACGTGCGATGTTTTTCATCGTTGCATCCTTATGGCTGTTGTTGGGTCAACAAGTTGATCCTCAGGCCGGGTTCTTTTGCCGGTGCCTGACCACTGACGTTTAGTGGCACGCGTGGGACTACGTCTGGACGATGAAGTTCACGTGCTGCAGGGGGCCGTTCAGCATGGATTCAGACGGGCAGCTTTTGCAGGAAATCCTTGAGGCAGGCAGCGATCGAGGGCAGACCCTCGTTGAGATCGTGACTGGCATCAATCAGGTGCAGTTCGGCACGCGATTGCTCGGCAAATTTGAGGCTGTTGTGCCAGGGGATCACTTCGTCGCGCCAGCCATGAACGATGCTGACATGCCGGGTTTTCGGGCGATAGCTGTCCGGTACGACACCGCCATCGACGTAATGCTCGAGAAAAAGCGCTGGCGCCATCAGGAACAGGCCGCAGACTGGCAGATGCTCGGCGGCGGCAATGGAGACGTAGCCGCCCATGGAAGAACCGATGAGAATGGCTGGCTGGTCAAGATCCTGCAGGCGCCCGATCAGGCGCTGTGCTCGCCCGACCGGATCGTCGCGCAAGTCACGGTAGTCGATCGCCTCGACATCAAAGCCGTGAGCCCTGGCCAGAGGCGCCAGTTGGACAATCTTCCTGCTTTCCGGACTGGACAGGTGGCCGTGACTGAATATCACGCGAGGTGCGTTCATGGGGCACTATTGTATGGCGGCTGCACTCGTCTCTGCAGGGAATAATTTACATTTGCGGCAGCGGCATTTACCGTTGGGGTTATCTCAACGACTAGCCAGGTCACCATGTCACCCAATCCAACCCGTAATCTCGCCCTGTTCTGCGATTTCGAAAACATTGCTCTCGGGGTGCGCGATGCACGCTACGAGGCCTTCGATATCCAGAAGGTGCTCGAACGACTGTTGCTCAAGGGCAATATCGTGGTCAAGAAGGCCTACTGCGACTGGGGGCGCTACCGCGAGTTCAAGCCACCCATGCATGAAGCCGCTTTCGAGCTGATCGACATACCGCATGTGCGCCAGTCAGGCAAGAACTCGGCCGACATCCGCATGGTGGTCGATGCCCTGGACCTGTGCTACACCAAGGCGCATGTCGATACCTTCGTGGTCATCAGCGGCGATTCCGACTTTTCGCCGCTGGTCTCCAAGCTCAGGGAGAACGACAAGATGGTGATCGGCGTGGGCGTCAAGAGCTCGACGTCGGATCTGTTGATGTCGAACTGCGACGAGTTCATCTTCTACGATGACCTGATTCGCAAGCCGCCTGCCAAGGCCGCAAAGAAAAAGACGGCCAGAAAGAAAAAGAAGACGACCGGCACCAAGGCAGTGGACGACCGCCAGCAGGAGGCCTTTGATCTGCTGCTGGAGACCACCGAGGCGCTGTTTTCTGACCGTGACGAGGAAGAAAAGGTCTGGGGGTCGATGGTCAAGCAGGCACTCAAACGAAGAAAGCCGGGCTTCAGCGAGAGCTATCACGGATTCCGCAACTTCTCCGAACTGCTCAAGGAGGCCGAGAAGCAGGGGCTGCTGGAGTTGCAGCACGATGAAAAGTCGGGCGGTTACATCATCCGGGGCTTCCGGGCGGAGGATTGAAGACGCGCGATGTCGCGCGGCAAAACGTGAATCGTGAAACGTAAATCGGGGGAGATCGCCCCGGCTGAGTCAGCCTGTGTTGGCCAACGGCTGAGGGATTGCCGTTGGCCAAGGGATCTTGTCGAGATCAAAGCGCCAAACCCCCGTTTTACGTTTGCTCCTTTTACGTTTCCCGGTGCTTCAAGCCGCCTTGTTCTCGTCGTAAACGTGCACGTCGCGCTGTGGGAACGGGATAGAGCAGCCGGCAGCTTCCAGCTCGGTCTTGAGCTGTTCGAGCAGTTCACCGCGCACAGGCCAGAAGTCGGATGCGTTCACCCAGGGGCGCACGGCGAAGTCGACGCTGGAGTCACCCAGCTCCATCAGCATGATGGTCGGGGCGGGATCGTCGAGCACTTTCTCGTGCTTTTCCAGCACTTTCGAGATGGTATCGCGGGCGATCTTCAGGTCGTCGTCATAGTGAACGCCGATGATCAGGTCGATGCGGCGGGTGTCGTAGGCCGAATAATTGGTTATGGGGTTGGAGGTGATGGAACTGTTGGGGACCACGACGTAGCGGTTGTCGGGTGTTTTCAGCTCGGTGTTGAAGATGCCGACTCGCATGACCGTACCCGAAACCCCTCCGGCCTCGACGAAATTGTCGCGGGTGAAGGGACGAAAGCCGACCAGCATGATGCCGGAGGCGAAGTTGCTCAGCGAACTCTGCAGCGCCAGCCCGACGGCCAGCGCGGCGCCACCGAGAATGGCAATCAGTGGGGTGATGGGAACGCCCACGTAGCCGATCGCCGCCAGCACGACGGCCACAGTCAGCACCGCGCTGACGATGCTGGTCAAGAAGCCGATCAGCATGGCGTCCATATCGCGCTTGCTAAGCTGTCGACGCATGAAGCCGGCGATCGCGCGCACGATCCAGCGGCCGATGATGAAAATCAGGATGGCGCCGAATATCTGCATCAGCGCTTCCATGTAGTTCAGTTCCTCGAACCACTCGATGATGTTGTCCATTGCGGTTTCCCTCGGGTGAAGTTTCTGATCACGACGGCACTATATCAAAGGGGCGTGCACGACCCTTGATGGAGCGAAAACGGAAAAGGTAAAACGAAAAACGGGGGTGGTGCCGAGTGACTCTGTTGTTACTGAGGTGGCCAATGGCGAGGCGCTGCCATTGGCCACCACCGGGAAACACGACACCAGATTCGACCCCCGATTTACGTTTCTCCATTCTCGTTTTGCGGCTCGCAATGCCCGCGGGTCGTCGGCAGGTGGA
>SL_3KL_010_SEDDRAFT_10003672_pt1 | contig 13938 bp, 13 predicted proteins | sample SodLakKL_010_SED_2_FD_10381 | JGI IMG/M metagenome (IMG submission 10381)
TGTTCAAGTGTTTTGATATCGTCACTTACTTTCAGCAGCTTGTTCAGCTGATATTGATTTGAGACCACCGCTATCTTTGTTCCGGAATCGTTCAGGATATACTCTTCCTGTTTGGCGGTGAGTGTGGGATAAATCGGTACGTCAACGGCACCGAGAAACAAAGTGCCCAAATCCGCGACCACCCATTCGGGCCGGTTTTCGGATATGATTGCGAGTTTATCACCCTTCGATAGACCCAATACGGCAAGGCCGGCTGCAAACTGCTCTACCCATTCACGCATTCTCTGGAAGGAAAGATCGTGATATTTACCGTCCTTTTTATACTGATACATCGGCCGTTTCTCTTTGGCAAATGAATCGGTAACATTAACAAACATCTCGGTGATAGTCGAAAAGGGCTTTACGATACCCATATAGTTGCTCCTTCTGATGTTGTATGTTGTTTATATTGAATCGATTAATTGCTTGTTACCCGGTCATTTTTAATATACCGGTCGAACCAATCGACCATGTGATAGAGTACATCTAATACTGTTTCTCTCGCACGATAGCCATGATCTTCATAGGGATATTGGACATACCGTGAAACCCCTCCGAGTCCGCGCAGTGCGTGGTACAATCGTTCCGATTGTACCGGATAGGTTCCCGAATTGCTGTCATCCATACCATGCAAGATCAAAATCGGCTGATTGATTTTATCGGCATGAGTGAACGGAGACACACCCATATATGTCTCCTGTGCTTCCCAGAATGTTCTGCGTTCACTTTGAAAACCGAACGGTGTAAGCGTTCGGTTGTAGGCGCCGCTTCGTGCGATGCCGGCACGGAACAGATCGGTGTGAATCAACGCATTCGCAGTCGAAAACGCACCGTAACTATGCCCGCCGATTCCCATTCTTTCGGTGTCGACGACATTCATTTCATCCAGTATGCCAATGGCCGCTTGTATACCCATGGTCAATTGCTCCGCATAGGTATCGTTTCCTTCTTCACCTATGATTGGCAAACTTGGTCCGTCAAGAATTGCATATCCCTGCGTCAGAAAGAATAAATGTGATGAACCGCGAAAGAAAGTAAATCGGTTCGGATTTCCCCGTACCTGGCTTGCAGCATCAGGTGATGTATAATCCATCGGATACACCCATACAACAAGCGGTGGACTATCTCCCTCCTGATAATCGGATGGCAGATAGAGCGTGGCGGATAATTGAATTCCGTCCTCGCGTTCGTAAATTAGCATCTCGCGGTGAATCCCGGTCAGTTGCGGGTGCGGATCGTTGAATTCCGTTAACGGAGTGAGCGATCCGTCCGTGAGATGACGTATATAATAATTTGGAGGCTCCGTGCGTGTTTCCCGCCGCGTGATGATGCGTTCCGCATCGGGATCGAGCAGGTCGACAACGAATTCATAATGATCGTCACCGGTTTGCCAGAGCCGCCTTGTCTCTTTTGTCAATAAATTGAGTTTATCCAGAAACGGACGATCGCCGACCGGAGATGCACCCTGACCCGTGAGATAAATACTGTTTCCGTCGGATGAATGAAGCATCCTTGGATTGCCGCGGCTGTCAAATGTCATAACAGGAGAACCGGGGTCCTTGTATCTGTCTTGCGGGTCGCGATCGTAGAGTAACACCGGGGCGGCATCCGGCTCGGACGGTTGCAGCAACCAACTGCGGAGATGGCTTTTCGGTCTGTCATACTCATTCAGGATCGCAATACCTTCTCCCCAGACAATACCAGCATAACGATAGCCGGTTCTTGTCCATTCCCGTGCATTGCCTTCAAACGGATAATCGAGTACCATAACCCTGTCCCTGTGATCCGCTTCGATACGCGGGTTGCCTTCGTCAAGTGCTTCGATGTACATAAGGCGGGCATCATCGGTATTCACCCAGCTGTGATTTCGCGGGCCCTGTACAACACCGAACAAGGGAATTTCTTCCGCCAGAGGTATCGATGCGAGGTGTGCAACCAACTCACCTGTTCGCGACCATACCTCAACATCCGTCGGGAAACGAAATGCCGGTACAAGATAAGAGTATGGTTTCACGACCCGGGAGACAAGAATGAATTTCCCGTCCGGCGACGGGGATACATTTTGAAAAATCGCAGGTTCTCCGAGTTCAGTAATAATATTTTCCGTTATGTCAATCGATAGTAATTGAGAGGTTGCATAGTAATCGAACAATTGTTCGTCGTCGGGGCCGGTGAGAAGATTTTGATAGGTTCTCACGGGGGAAGGTGTTCCGTCGGATTCCTGTACAATCGGTCCGGTTGGAACGGGTGATAAAGCAGGAGTGGGGCCTCTGCCTTCGGGAACGCTTTGTGCCAGAATGATATTTTCACCCGGCATCCACTGAAGCGGTCTGCCGTATACGTTATTTATCAAAACATCGGGTATGCGTTGCGATTGCCCCGTGGCAATCTCGGACACCCATAATTCCATTCCTTCATCTGTAATGTGGGTGAAATATATCATCGTACCGTCGGCAGACCAGTCAACCGCTCCGATATTTGCATTTTCCGGAACCTGTATATCATGTTCAACGCCGGTTTCTATATTCTTGATCTGCAGGGCATAGAGCCTTGCCATCGGTGAATACCTGATATTTCGTTGCGGATCGACCCTGAAGCCGGCAAGATTTATGTATGCTATAGCCAGATCTTCGATTGTGGGCATCGACTCCCGATACATAAATAGCATATGGACACCGTCGGGGCTGATGCGGGTAACCGGTAACGGCGGTGCATCGAGAATATCGACTATTTCCTGCGGCGGTAGTTGATAGGTTTGTTGGGCTTGTATCGGAATCAGTAAAAATATCAATGTGAGCAGACCGCTCACACAGAAACGACAGACGGTCTGGTAAGGCATAGGGGGACCTCCTTTGTGTTTGTGTGGTAGTCCATAAGAATCGGAAACTACGGGATAAAAGTCAAGCCCTACCGGTCAAAGGCATCAGTCCACAAGGGCATCAATCCGGATTGCGTTCTTCTTCCTTTTGCTCGAGAACTTCTTCCCGGGGGAGCAATTCCTCGCCGATCACTCGTTTTCCTGCACGCTCATCGATGATGGTATGCTTCCATATTTCTACTTTTGAGTGATAAGCCGCTTTTGCAAGCATATGTGCTCCGACCGGTGCGGTGAGAAAAATAAAGAGAATAGCGAGCAATTCTTTAAATCCGGCATCCGGAAGCACTCCGTAGAAATGAATAATGGCTCCGAGGATAATACTGCTCACACCAAGTGTCGTGGCTTTTGTCGGAGCATGTATTCTGTTATAGAAATCCGGGAGACGTAATAATCCCACCGTACCGGTTATGATAAAAAAGATGCCGACGAGCAGGAAGAAACTTACGACAATGTCATTGATACTCATTCTATTATATCTCCCTTCATTAAATACTTCGCAATTGCTATGGTTCCGACAAATGCGATAACAGCAATGACCAGCACAGCATCAAAAAACATTTCAGTATTCAGATGCATGGAGAGGACCGTAATAAATGCAAGGACATTCACTGCAACGGTATCGAGCGCTATGACACGGTCGGGTGTTGTCGGTCCTTTATAGACCCGAATCATGCACAGTGCTATGGAAAGAGAAATGATTATCAGAATTATAAATGTCAGTGTTTCCATCATGATGATAGTTCTCCTGCGTATGCACCGAGCATTTTCTGTATTCTGCGCTCGAAGGTATGTTTTATCTGTTCCTTCAACTTGTCCGGAGTTTCCATAACCATTGCATGCACATATATGTATTTCCTGTCGGGTGAAATATCAACACTGAGCGTACCCGGTGTCAATGAAATCATATTCGCGAGTAAAACAATCGCTCCGTCATTCCGGATATCGAGGGGATACTCGATGAATCCGGGGCGTATGTTCATTGCCGGACTAATGATAATATACGCGATCTGTATATTCGCGATGATCATCTCTTTCAAAAAAACAAAGAATAATTTTATACCTTCCCAGATATTCATCCGGAAAGGATTATATTTAGTCAGGACACGAAAGAGAGACGTGCTTGCCCATGCAAGTAAATAGCCGACAATAAAGGTAACCGGATGAAGACTATTGTGCATCATGCACCAAATGAGTGCCAGCAGAATGTGAAAAGCTATACGGGAAATTTTCATAGTCCTGTCCTTATTGTGATCCTTTTGTTAATACCGCTTCTATATACTGCGAAGGATCCAAAAGTTGTTCGGCAGCTTCGTGTACCATATCATACACGGGCTGTACCATAATGGCAAGCACAATCGACATACCGACCAGAATAATAATTCCCCATACAAACGATCCGACGTTGACGGTATTGAATTTCGGCTCGCGTTTGCCCCAGTAGGCAAGCTGCCAGATCTTTACCATAGAGAAGAGCGTGAGGAATCCGCCGACCAGTATTGCCGCGATATAGATGTATTCCTGCGACTCGGCGCCTGCAAACAGCAGAATAAGTTTAGCAAAGAAGCCGCTGAAAGGCGGTAATCCGGCGAGCGAGAATGCCGCGACAAGGAAAAGCGCACTGTAGAACGGATGCCCTTCGATTATGCCGCCCATCTTTTTAATATCACGGTTCCCCGTCAGCCGCTCCGCGATACCCGAACACAGGAACAGCGATGACTTGATCATACTATGGTGCATGACAAAATAAATCGACCCGGCTAATCCCATCGGTGTGAAGAATCCGACTCCGAGCACCATAAATCCGACCTGACTCACGCTGTGGAAAGCGAGAAGCCGTCTGAAATTCGTCTGCGCGATAGCTCCGAGTACACCGATCAGCATCGAGGAAACGGCAACGACCTTGATGACGGTAAGCGTAAACTCATCGCCCGGAAACATCAGGGTAAAGGTTCGGGTAATCGAATACACACCGACTTTCGTCATAATCGCCGCAAACATTGCCGCGGTAGCGACCGGCGGCTGCGGATATGCGTCCGGCATCCAGAAGAATAGCGGTACCAGAGCGGTCTTAACGCCGAATACCACAAAGAACATCATCGAAATTGCCGTGAGCATCGATTGTGTTTCGGGGTCGGCAGTTTGTACCGCGACGGCAATATCCGCCATATTGAGCGTCCCGGTGATTCCGTACAGTAATCCGACTCCAAACAGGAAAAACGTCGAACCGAACAGATTGATCATTACATAATGTAATGAACCCCGAAGCTGTCTTGCCTCACTGCCGTGCGACAACAACACATAAGAAGCCATCAGCATGACTTCGTACATTACGAAAAGATTGAAAATATCGCCGGTTAGAAACGCACCATTTATACCCATCAACAGAAGTTGAAAGAGCGGAAAGTGGAAGAACTTCTCCCTGTCCTTATCTATATCAGCGAGCGAGTATGCCGACATCGCAAGCGATGCAAGCGCGGAGAGGAAGAGCATAAAACATGCAAGCAGATCGGCAACGATGACAATGCCGAACGGTGCGTACCAGTTGCCCATTTCATAGACCTGTATACCCTCGATCCGGACCAGCTGATATAAGTAGACAACAACGACGAGAACGAGAGCGGACGATATTACACCGAGCGCCCGTTGTACGTACGTATTCTTCGCGAAGAACAACTGAATGATCGCCGCGACAAGCGGAATTAAAATCGGATATACCACCAGATTACTTGTCATCTGCTCCCTCAAAAAGATCTACATTGTCGGAATCGTGTGCCTGATACGCTCTGTATACGAGCACAAGCAAAAATGAGGTAACACCAAACCCGATGACAATAGCAGTTAGTATGAGCGCCTGAACGAGTGGATCGGTATACACGATTCCGTCCTCACCCAGGAGAATCGGAGGGGCACCTGTTTTGACTCCCCCCATTGTTATTATCAATACATTCGCCGCCTGACCGTACAACACCATCCCCAGCGCTACCTTGAAGGCAGTTTTCTTCAGTATTAAATATGTCCCGGTTGCAACGAGTACGCCTATGATTATCGCGAGTAAACCTATCATTTTGACCCCTCTCCTAGTGTCGAGATGATAAGCAATGTAGCACCGACAACGACCAGAAACACACCGATGTCGAAACTCAGTGCGGTAGCAAGCTCAATCTCTCCTATCAACGGGATATGAAAATAATCAAATGTTTGTGTAAGGAAAGGATATCCCAGCATCACCCCTCCAAGACCGGTTCCCGCGGCAAAGAACAAACCAAGAGCAATCATTGCCGGGTAAGAGACCGGCATCAGCTTCTTCACGGTTTTCAGATCGTACGTGATATATATAAGTACAATTGCAACCGCTGCCATCAGACCGGCAATGAAACCGCCGCCCGGTTCATTGTGTCCCTTGAACAGCATAAAAATCGAAAACAACAATATTATGTGAACCACAACCCGCGCAATGCGGTTTAGAATCAGACTGATCATACACTATCCTCCTTTTGCTTTCGCCGGATCCCCAGCCGAACAAGGGCATAGACCCCCAGACCCGCAATAGCCAGCACGATGATCTCTCCGAGCGTATCGAATGCCCTGAAATCTACCAGGATGACATTGACAACATTCGTACCTCCCGCAAGTTTGTAGCTGTTCTCCAGGAAGTATTCCGCGATCGTTGTCGTATACCGGTGTGAATATGCGGCAAGAACAAAGACCGTCACAAATCCGCCGGTTATAACCGATACAAGCAGGTCACGGATATTGACTGAAAACCGCTCTTTTTCAGTTTTTAATTGCGGAAGGAAATATATTACCAGAACGAATAAAATAACGGTCACAACGTCAACCAGTAACTGCGTCAGCGCGAGATCGGGTGCACGGAGTATAATAAAAATGGCACAAAGAAGATAGCCGACCACACCGAGGGAGATCACGCGGGCTAACCTGCTTCGAAATACGGCTACTCCGATCGTTGCAAGAATAAATGCGACCGCAACGATGTATTCATATGTCTCGGCCATCCAGAGATCGTGAGGTATAAATCTGAAATGATCATCACGTATGAGAACCCATCCGCATAAAACCACGATCATGCCGAGTATATACATAAAATAGAAGCGAAGTTTCCGGCTCTGGAATACTCCTATCAACTTTTCAGCGCCGACCATAATATTCGGATACCACCAATCGTACATCGCGTTGACCGTCAATCCGAACGGCGGTTTCGAGTGCATCACCTGTAACAATGCTTTTCGGGAATACAACAATAAACCGATTGCGACCGTTACGACACTCATCCATAGTGCCGGAGTGAAACCATGCCAGAGCGTGAGATAGAAATCCGTCGTCGTTTGAGTAATGGCTGAAGTAGCAGCATTTACAAGATTCTCTGCAACAAACGGCATAATACCGACAATAACGGTAATTGCTGCGAGAAGTCCCGGTGAAAACAACATACCGAGCGGCGGATCGTGCGGATGTTTCGGCAATACTTTCGATTCTTCACCGAAGAAAACACTGAAGAAAATTTTCATGGAATACGCAAACGTCAATGCACTCCCGATAACGGCAAAGACCGGAAATACCGACATCCAGGGCGCTATCCCTATCTGATCATATGCCGCTTCGAATATTAATTCTTTGCTGACGAACCCGTTGAAGAGCGGTATACCCGCGGACGCAAACGCACCAATAAACGCGAGTACGGCAGTCTTCGGCATCGTAAAACGCAAGCCCCGTAATTTTGTAATGTCTCGTGTCCCCGTTTCATGATCAATGATGCCGACGACAAGAAAGAGCATACCTTTGAAGGCAGCGTGATTCATAATATGGAATGCAGTCGCCTTTGCACCGAGTACATCGGCAAATCCGAGAGCCATTATCATCAATCCAAGCTGACTCACTGTTGAGTACGCGAGGATTGCTTTCAAATCGACTTTACGCAGGGCATAGTATGCGGCAAGCACCATGGTGATCAAACCGACCGTTGCAACAAGCAGTGTCCACTCTTCTCTCCCGCTGAACACCGGGTGGATTCGCGCAATGAGAAACACGCCTGCCTTGACCATAGTCGACGAATGGAGAAACGCACTGACGGGTGTCGGTGCCTCCATTGCATCGGGTAACCAAATATGAAACGGAGATTGTGCAGACTTGCTGAATGCACCGAGTAGTATCAACAGCAGTATCGGGAAAAACAAAGCATGTTCCTGGATCATTCCGGCTTTTGCGATCAGTTCGGGTATCTCGGATGTACCCGCAATCACCGTTAACAGTACGGTTCCGCCTATCATTGCCAGACCGCCGACCGATGTCACAAGGATGGATTTCACGGCTCCGTAGCGGGCACGCTCGGTATGATGCCAGAACCCGATCAGCAGGAAAGAGCTGATCGTCGTTAGTTCCCAGAAAATAATCAGAATGATAAGATTCGATGATAGCACCAGGCCTAGCATCGACCCCATGAAGAATAGAAGATAGGCAAAGAAGCGTCCGAACGGATCCGGTTTATGCAGATACCAGTACGCATAGATATTAATCAGAACGCCGATACCTGAAATAAGAAATGCGAACAGCCAGCTTAGTCCATCGACGTAGAAACCGAAAGAGAGTCCGAGTGTCGGTGCCCATTCATAAAATACATATAATGGCTCATCTCCGAATGCATAATTCGCCAGTGAAAGCACACCGCCAAATGTCAGAAGAGAAGAAATAATACCCCATATACCTATCCTGTCACCTGCGATTCTTTGGACCAAAGGTGTTAAGAGCGCGAATAAAAAGGGTATAAAAACGACCCACAATACTGCGACCATCTAGTATTTCCCCGCCTCAGCCACAATATCGGACGGCAAAACATCGATAAAAAGGAATGTAATAATCATAATAGACTGTAGGATATGTTCTATGCAAAAAAGTATTTCCGGAAAAATTTTATACTAATCTTTTCACAAAATAAAAAAATCTTTGTAAATTTAATAAACCCCGGGATTATAATCAAGATTTCTCAACTATATTATCGTATATAAAATGCCGACTGAACGCAGAACAGAGAAAATAGAAAAGGTTTTATCACGAAAACAGCCGGATTTAACGGTCGTTCTTGAAGACATACATGATCCGCATAACGTGAGCGCGATACTCCGCTCCTGCGATGCGATTGGTATAAAAGAGGTACACCTGCTGTATACGCTCAACTCTTTTCCCGATATCGGGACAAAAAGTTCGGCGAGCGCGAAAAAATGGATCGAACGGAAGAAACACCAATCGGTCGATGCCTGCTACGATTTTTTACATGAGCGTGGATTTTTAATTTTTGCAACACGTATCACGCAAGATTCGCTGTCGTTATATGATCTCGATCTGACAAAAAAGGTCGCACTGGTCTTCGGCAATGAGCATCGCGGGGTCTCCGATCAGGCAGCGGAAAAAGCAGACGGTGCCTTCCAGATACCCATGCTCGGTATGATTCAGAGTCTTAACGTATCGGTGGCATGCGCCGTTTCCTTATTTGAAGCATTCCGTCAGAGACAGCAGGCCGGTCATTACAACACCCCGAAGTTAACCCGGGATGAATTTCATCATATGAAACAGATATGGCTGGAGAAATAGATTTGCTGCGGATAGAAGAATCTTTCATCACCATTCAATCCAATCGTCTTGCTATGAGGTGGATATACGGCAGGAAACACAGGACATCCCCCGTGCTTGTCTTTCTTCATGAGGGACTCGGATCCATCAGAATGTGGCGTGACATTCCTGAACAGCTCTGCACCGAAACAGGTTTAACCGGAGTTGTTTATGACAGACGCGGTCATGGAAATTCCGATCCTCTGCCCCAGCACCGGACACCGGGATATTTACACGAAGAAGCATTGAAATATCTTCCGTTGTTCCTGGAAAAGAATGCCATCGACAAACCGCTCTTCATCGGTCACAGCGACGGCGGAAGCATTGCCCTCCTCTATACAGCACATTTTCCTGAAAAGACAGTCGGTGTCATCTCCGAGGCAGCACATGTATTTCTTGAAGATATAAGCATTACGGGGATAGAAAACGCGGTCGAAATGTATGAGTCAGGCTCTCTGAAAAAAAGTCTCACAAAATATCACAGCGATAAGACCGATGCGGTTTTTTACGGATGGGCACACACCTGGCTTTCACCCGAATTCAGAGACTGGAACATAGTGAATGAATTAAAAAGTATTACTGCACCGTCGTTGATTATACAGGGAACAGAAGACGAATACGGCACCGAGAAACAGGTCGATGCTATTGTTAACAACGTAAGCGGTGAATCCGAAAAATTCATGATTCCCGGTTGCGGACACGTCCCTCATTTTCAGGCAAGAGATCTCGTAACGGCAAAGATGATAGAATTCATACATACATTGAACGTTGAATGATTTCAATAATAATGTAGTCTTTTATATTTTTTGTGGCTATATTTAAAAATTATTTGATCTGAATACATACAGGATATATAATGTCATCATTAAAAGAACTCAGGGAAAAAATCCAGGCCGCATACCGTACATGGGAAAAGAACACGTACGAAAAGTCGATCAATAAAAATCCCGAACGACAGCAGACGTTCACCACGGCGTCGTTCGAACCGGTTAAACCGTTGTACACGCCGCTCGATGTCGATGCCGATAAATATAATGACCGGATAGGATACCCGGGTGAATATCCGTATACACGGGGTGTACAATCCACGATGTATCGCGGCCGGTTATGGACCATGAGACAATATGCCGGTTTCGGCACTGCGTCTGAATCGAATAAGAGATATAGGTATCTCCTGTCACAGGGGCAAACGGGACTCTCGGTCGCGTTCGACCTGCCGACGCAAATCGGTTACGACAGCGATCATCCGATGGCAAACGGGGAGGTCGGGAAAGTCGGTGTTGCGATAGATACACTCGCGGATATGGAGATATTGCTGAACGATATTCCGCTTGACAAGGTAACTACATCGATGACAATCAATGCACCCGCATCGGTACTGCTCGCACTGTACATTGCCGTCGCCGAAAAACAGGGTATACCGAAAGATAAAATCGGCGGAACTATCCAGAACGATATATTGAAAGAATACATAGCGCGCGGTACGTATATCTTCCCTCCTAAACCATCGATGAGAATAATCACAAATATATTTGAATACTGTGCGAAAGAAGTACCGCGCTGGAACACTATTTCAATTTCGGGATATCACATTCGTGAAGCGGGTTCAACCGCGGCACAGGAAGTCGGTTTTACACTCGCAGACGGCATAGCATACGTTGAGGCTGCGCTCGATGCCGGGCTGGATATTGACAAATTTGCCGGACGCTTGTCATTTTTCTTTAACGCGCACAACGATCTGCTCGAAGAAGTTGCCAAATACCGTGCCGCCCGAAGATTATGGGCGCGTATTATGAAAGAACGGTTCGGGGCGAAAGATCCGAAATCATGGATCATGCGGTTTCACACGCAAACCGCCGGTTCGACACTTACCGCGCAGCAAATCGATAACAACATAGTACGGGTTACGATACAATCACTTGCCGCGGTTCTGGGAGGCACGCAGAGTCTGCATACAAATGCGCGCGATGAAGCACTTGCCCTCCCTACCGAGCAGTCTGCACGAGTAGCCTTGCGCACTCAACAGATTGTCGCCTGCGAAAGCGGTCTGATCAACACCATCGACCCTCTTGCCGGATCATACTACGTTGAAGCAATGACCGATACGATCGAACAGGCATCGGAGGAATACATAAAACAAATCGACTCGTTCGGCGGTATGACACAAGCTATTGAAAGCGGATATGTACAGCGTGAAATTCAAAAATCCGCGTATCAGTTTAACCGGGAACTTGAATCGGGAGAAAGGTTTGTCGTCGGAATTAATAAGTATCAGGTGGATGAACCCCCGGTTGAAGATATACATCAGGTTGACCTGAAACAGCAGGAAGAACAAATTCATTTCTTACATAAAATCCGTAATGAACGCGATAACACCACGGTTCATCAAAAACTCGCTGCTCTGAAAAAGGCGGCCGAAGGGAGCGATAATCTGATGCCGTTCATCCTTGACTCGGTGCGGGGATATGCGAGCATCGGTGAAATATGCGGTACGCTTCGCGAGGTTTTCGGTGAATATGAAGAGCAGGTTACTTTGTGAAATAGGAAATAGGAAATAGGAAATAGGAAATCAGAAATTGGAAAGTGGAAATATTGAATGCTATGAAAATCCAAAAAATTGAACATATCGGAATAGCGGTTAAAGATCTTAAAAAGTCGATCAGGTTTTATGAAGAAGTCCTGGGAGTACAATGTTACAAAATGGAGGAGGTTGAAGATCAGCAAGTTACGACCGCATTCTTTAAAATCGGCGATACAAAAATCGAATTACTTGAATCCACTTCACCCGAAGGTCCGATCGCGAAATTTATTGAAAAGCGCGGAGAAGGAATGCATCACATTGCATACGCAGTCGACGATCTCCCCGGTGCATTGCGTGAAGCCGAATCAAAAGGCCTCCGGTTGATTGACCGCGAACCCCGGGAAGGAGCCGAAAACTTCCGCATTGCGTTTCTCCATCCGAAGTCGACAAACGGAGTACTGACGGAATTGTGTGAAAAACCCGGATAATCCGGAGACGGTTTAAATAATTATTCGATGAGCGCAACGGCTCTTACCGGTGCTCCGTCAGCCTGCCGAGTTTTCAAAGGCAGACATAGAAACCGGAACTTGTTTTGCCCGAGGTTCTCCAGGTTGGTCAGATTTTCTATGAGCAATTTGCCGGCTCCGAGAAGAATATTGTGAACAGGGAAGTCGTTACCGGTCTCACTATCGAAAGAAATTGCATCGATACCGATACCGCGCAATCTGGTCTGTTCCGTGAGCCAAACCGCTGCATCCGTATCGAGGACGGGGTAACTCGAAAAATATGTATCGCCTCCCCAATTGTTACTCCAGCCCGTATTGATGAGTAAAAAATCCGATTCTTTGATTACATCCCCGTGCTTGATCAATAGTTCTTTTGTTATTTCTCGTCCGTTTCCCTTTCGTGTATCAAGTATATAACCGGTTCCGATAAAAAATTCAGCATTATATGCATCCAATGTCCGGCCGTTTTTCAATATATGCGAAGGAGCATCTATGTGCGTCCCGGTATGAGAGAACATCGTAATTTTATGTTCCAGGAAACCGTCTGTCTCGATAGTATTCGCCCGGCGGATGACCGGAGGTTCGGTGCCCGGATAGACAGGCATACCCGGTTCAATAGTATGAGTAAGGTCGATAATTTTCATAGGATACGATATAATAAAAAAGGGAGAGGTATTAAATATCCGGTTGATACTAGTACCCGTCCCTTTATGAATGTAGTGATGTAATTACTGAGCTGCTTTCCATATTTTGGCAGTAGCTTTTGTGAAATCGGAAAACTTTCGGGGAGCGTGTCCCAGCAACTTTGTCTGGATATCTATATCCTCCTGCGTCGCCAGAAAGCCATCCCGCTGAAAACACTCATACATAAGTTTGAAATCGAACACCATCCAATCGGGTAAAAATTGCAGAAATTGTTGTTCCCACGAATCGAGATCGTTGCCGGCATACGTAATGGTTGTTCCAAGAGTTTCGCTCCATATCGCAGCAACCTGAGCTCCCGTCAGGGCATCCGGACCGACAAGATTATAAGTTTTTCCCTCGTGCCCGTCCTGTGTAAGGGTTATGGCCGCCGTTTCTGCAATATCTGCAACATCCACACGTGAAACGCCAACATCGCCGAGAGGCTGAGGATATACTCCGTATTGCAGTAGAGCGTCCTTGAACCAGTAATCATTCTGATAAAAATTATTCGGACGAAGAACCGTATAAGGAATCCCTGAGTCTTTAATCGCCAATTCGATCGGAAGTTTTGAACCGAAGTGCGGAAGATGAATCCAGTCATCCAGTTTGTGAACCGACATATAGACTATCCGCTTCACACCCGCCATACGAGCGCCGTTCACCGCGAATAAGCCCTCGCTTGCCTCGGT
>SL_3KL_010_SEDDRAFT_10003673_pt1 | contig 13934 bp, 11 predicted proteins | sample SodLakKL_010_SED_2_FD_10381 | JGI IMG/M metagenome (IMG submission 10381)
CGGAAACAAGCATAATAGTGTTATCAAAAGTAGTTATTAAATGGTTTAAAGGAAAAGAATTGGCTTTGGCGCTTGGACTTAATTTAGCTGTTGGCAGGCTCGGAACAGCTTTAGCTTTAATGTTCTCGCCCAGATTAGTCTATCCTGAGTGGACAAATGCTATATGGTTTGGTGTTTTATTACTTTGGATAGGGCTTCTTGCATTTTTAGTTTATATGGTTATTGATTATAAAATTGATCGCCAGGAAAAAATTGATATTAAAGACCCTGAAGATGAATTTAAATGGAGCGATATAACTGATATAATTACAAACAGGTCTTTTATATTTATTACTCTACTTTGTGTAACATTTTACTCAGCTGTTTTCCCGTTTATAAAATTTGCCCCTGACCTTTTAATGAATAAGTTTTCTATGCCAAGGCAATTAGCAGGGGACGTTTCGTCTTATCTAATGTACGGGACAATACTTTTAACGCCTTTATTTGGCTGGATATGCGACTATAGAGGGAAAAGCGCAACATTAATGTATTTAGGTTCAGCCTTGCTTATAATTGCACATCTTATGTTTGCAGTAACTTACATAGAACCACGAATACCTATAATTTTATTAGGAATTGCTTTTTCATTAGTGCCTGCCGCAATGTGGCCCGCTGTCGTTAAAATTGTAAGAGAAAGCAAAATTGGAACAGCATACGGGGTTATGTATTTTGCCCAAAATATCGGACTATGGGCATTCCCACTAATAATAGGAATCCTTATTGATTCTTCAAACCCGCATTATAGAACAAGTATTGACGCCAATCAATTTAAAACAGTCCAAGAACAAAATATGGCTTTTACAGGGGAATATCTCGACAGAAAAGATAATCCATACGCTAGTAAAGAAGCTAATATTATTGCAGTAATATATGAAGATGAAATTGGAGGCAGAATTATTTGGCGTGAAAACCATAAAGTAACAACTTGCGAATCAGGAGAATTTGAAATTAATATCGGGGAAGGCGAAAATTTTGAAAGAATTGACTTTACTAAAATAACAGATGAAGTTGATTTTCAAGCTAAAGTTAAATTGTTTAAAAATGATGACAAAGTAAATATTTATGATGGCGAGTTTCATTATAAAAAAGAAACTCTTGAATTTATATCCGAAACGGATGTTAAAATTGATGAGGTGTTGAGCCAAAATAATTATGGAATAATTACTATTTATGATCCAATTAATGAAAAGTTGGTTTGGAAGGAAGAAATAATGTTTTATATTGACAACAAATCAAATTTTACTATTCCTTTAGGATTAGGAACGATAAGACATGCCGAAAGCATTTATTTTGGAATGCATACAAAAGAGTATGAAGCTGAAATTATTAAGCCACTAAACTATACTAATCCAATGTTGGTATTTGCATTATTGGGGGTATTTGGTTTAGTATTTGCATTTTTACTTAAGCGTGAAGACAAAACATCAGGGTATGGACTGGAACTTCCAAATAAAACTAAATAATTATATTGTACAATGATAGTTATTACAGGAGCAGCAGGATTTATAGGCAGTTGTTTGGTCAACAAACTTAACAACCAAGGATATAAAAATATTATAGTTGTTGATAAGTTTGATAATTATATGAAGAGCAAGAACCTAGCTAATAAAGCCTTTGAAGAAAAAATTGATCGTGATGAATTTATTGAGTGGTTTGAAAAGAATTATAAAAACGTCAGTTTTGTTTTTCATATAGGAGCAAGAACCGATACAGCCGAGTTTGACAAATCTGTTTTTGATAAATTAAATTTAAATTATTCTAAATCACTCTGGGATATTTGTGCAAAGCACGAATTGCCATTTGTCTATGCCTCATCTGCTGCAACTTATGGAAGTGGGGAGCTTGGATATGAAGATAATCATGATATAGTTGAAAGGCTTAAACCTCTTAATCCTTATGGTGAGTCAAAAAATGAATTTGATAAATGGGCACTAAAACAAAATAAAAAACCTCCTTTTTGGGCAGGATTAAAATTCTTTAATGTTTATGGGCCCAATGAATATCATAAAGGTAGAATGGCATCAGTAATTTACCATGCCTTTAATCAAATAAAAGAAACAGGCAAAATAAAGCTTTTCAAATCTCATCACCATGATTATGATGACGGAAAGCAACTTCGTGATTTTATATATGTGAAAGACCTGGTAAATATCTGTTTTTACTTAATGAAAAACAAAAAAAATAATGGCATCTTTAATGTAGGAACAGGAAAAGCCAGATCTTTTTATGACCTGGCTAAAGCTGTTTTTGCTGCTATGGGAAAAGAACCTGTCATAGAATTTATTGATATGCCGGAGGATATAAGAGATAAATACCAGTATTTTACTGAAGCAGATACTAAAAAACTTAGAACTTTAGGTTATGATAAACCTTTTTACTCACTGGAACAAGGAATATCTGATTATGTAAAAGGATATTTGGAAAGAGGAATATATTATTAACAAAATTTTATTTATCCCGTTGGATAAATTATCCGACGGGGTTCAGATGAAACCCTCTTTAACTAAAGGGTTCCAAAAATACATGAATTAAAACCCTTAGGGGCTGAGTCAAAATATTGTAAAACAGATTTTTAACCTAATTTTATTCAAATGAAAATAAAAAATGTTCTTGAACTAATTGGAAATACCCCTCACTTAAGGCTTTCAGGATTATTTCCTGAACATGAAGTTTGGATAAAAATAGAATATACAAACCCGGGAGGCAGCATAAAAGACCGTATTGCTCTTTCAATGATAGAAGAAGCCGAGAAACAAGAGAAATTAAAACCCTATGGAACTATTATCGAGCCAACTTCAGGTAATACCGGAATAGGAATAGCAATGGTAGGAGCAATAAAAGGATACAGAGTAGTCCTGGTTATGCCGGAATCAATGTCAATCGAAAGAAGGAAAATTTTGAAAGCTTATGGAGCAGAACTGATTCTGACTCCAAAAGAAAAAGGAATGAAAGGAGCTATTGAAAAAGCTCTGCAAATAAATAAAGAAACACAAAATTCTGTCATCCTGCAACAATTTGAAAATCCGGCTAACCCACTAATTCATGAAAAAGTAACATCAAAAGAGATTTTAAAAGACTTCCCTGAAGGTATTGATTATTTAATAACAGGAATTGGAACCGGCGGACATATCAGCGGTGTGGGGAAAGTATTAAAAGAAAAATTCCCTGAAATAAAAGTTTTTGGAGTAGAACCTGAAGATTCTGCCGTTATTAGCGGAAAGCCTCCGGCACCTCATCCAATTCAAGGAATAGGCGCCGGCTTTATCCCCAAAACATTAAATACTAATATCTTAGATAAAATTGTTACTATTAGTAAAAAAGAAGCCTTTGAAATGACTAAAAAAGTTGCTAAAACAGATGGTTTGCTTGTTGGAATTTCAACAGGAGCCTCATTAGCTGCAGTAAATAAGTGTGCCGACTTTATTCCTAAAAATAAGCGAATATTAACTTTTAATTATGATACAGGGGAAAGGTATTTAAGTGTTGATGGTCTGTGGGAATAGTAGCCAACTATAAATAATCAATAAAATCAATAAACTTTATGATATCACGAGTAGGTTTTGGATATGATGCTCACCGACTTGAAAAAGGGAGAAAGTTAATCATCGGTGGCATTGAAATTGAGTCAGAGCATGGAGCTATTGCCCATTCGGATGGTGATGTTTTATTGCATGCGATAATTGACGCACTTCTCGGCGCAGCTGCCTTAGGAGATATAGGAACACACTTTCCCGACTCGGACAATAGCTTTAAAAATATTGATAGCAAGGTACTGCTAAAAAAATCGTATGAACTGGTGATGAAAGAAGGGTATAAAATAGCTAATATCGATACAACTATTTGTTTGCAAGCCCCAAAACTTATATCTTACGTGCCTGAAATGCAAAAAACTATTGCAAAAGTTTTAAATATATCGGGAAATATGGTGTCGGTGAAATGTACTACAACTGAAAGAATGGGGTTTGTCGGCACCGGCGAAGGAATTGCCGCTTATGCTGTGGTTGGCTTGAACGCTTAATCCTCCTTTAACTTGCTAAAGTATTTTTAAATTGTTTTAAGATACATTTTTTTTGGATGTGTATTTAGTTTAGCTGATAAAACAAGTAAGGTCGTTCGCAAATTACAAAAGGGTTGTTGCAGAATGATAAAATCCGGATTTTCGGAAAATTATATTTAAAAGGTTTTTGGATTTAAAAAATCCAATGCAAATAAGTGGGAGTTTATTTTTTAAACTGCTTTTGCATAAAAAGAATTACTGATTTTTTCAAAAAAAATGATTTTGAAGTTTAGTAATTAATATGCAGTGGGCGGTTTGCAATAGCAGGTATAATAATGCCCAAATAACTTAAAAAGCAAATGATAATTGTTTAAAAACATCAATTTTTTTCTTTCTTTTACATATGTTTAACCAAAAAAAAACATTTATTTTAAAGAAATTTGCTGAAATCAAATTTTAATTTTATCTTTGCACCCCTTAACTATAAATGACATAGTGAAACATTTTGCTTTAACGTAGAATTGATAATAAATATATTAAATAAGTGATGGATACATTAAGTTATAAAACGATTTCTGCAAATGATAAAACCGTAAATAAAGAATGGGTTATAATTGATGCGGAAAATCAAATTTTAGGAAGATTAGCTTCAAAAGCAGCTAATTTATTAAGAGGAAAACATAAGCCTAATTTTACACCTCATGTTGATTGCGGAGATAATGTAATTATAATTAACTCTGATAAAATCAGACTTTCCGGCAACAAGATGGATGAGAAAGAGTATGTGCGTCATACAGGACATCCCGGTGGTCAAAGGGTTAATAGTATAAAGGAAGTTTTGAACAAAAAACCAAATTTTGTAATAGAAAACGCGGTAAGAGGAATGCTTCCAAAAAATAAACTTGGAAATAAGTTGTTTAAGAATTTACATGTATATACTGAAGCTGAACATCCTCACAAAGCACAAAAACCGAAGAAAATTAATCTTGATAAAATATAGATTTTTTAAAACCTCATGGATTAAAGTTTAAATAAAATATAGAATCATGAGGAATGTAAGATATTTAGAAATCACAAATCGTAAAACAGACTATTAACTATAATTTACACAAATGAAAGCTATAAACACAACAGGAAGAAGAAAAACATCTGTAGCTCGTATTTATGTTACACCAGGCAAGGGAGAGATAACTGTAAATAACCGTGATTATAAAGAATACTTTCCAATAGAAACACTTCGTTATGTTGTAACGCAGCCTTTAAGTCTTACAGATAACTTGGATAAGTTCGATATTAAAGCAAATTTAGCAGGAGGAGGATTTAAAGGTCAAGCTGAGGCTATAAGATTAGCAATTTCTAAAGCGCTTGTTTCATCAGATGAAAATAACCGTCCTGTATTAAAAGAGAAAAAACTTTTAACCAGAGATTCGAGAATGGTAGAAAGAAAGAAGCCGGGAAGAAGAAAAGCCAGGAAGAAAGATCAATTTAGTAAGCGATAAATATTATTATATTAAGGAATTATTTTAAATATTTAATATGGCAAGAACAAATTATAATGAATTATTAGAATCAGGTGTGCATTTTGGACATTTAAAGAGAAAATGGGATCCAAATATGGCTCCATATATCTTTATGGAGAAAAACGGAATTCATATTATTGATTTAAACAAAACCATTGCAAAGCTTGATGAAGCTGCTTCGGCACTAAAACAAATTGCAAAATCAGGAAAGAAAATTCTTTTTGTTGCTACAAAAAAACAGGCAAAAGAAGTAGTAGAAGATCTGGTTAAGCCTCTTAACATGCCTTATGTTACAGAAAGATGGCCCGGCGGAATGCTTACCAATTTTGCTACAATCAGAAGAGCTGTTAAAAAAATGTCGGCAATTGACAGAATGGCTACTGATGGAACTTTTGATAATATGTCAAAAAAGGAAAGATTGCAAGTTACTCGAGAAAGAGCTAAGCTTGAAAAACTTTTCGGTAGTATAGCAGATCTTAACAGAATACCTGCAGCTCTTTTTGTAATTGATATTTCTAAAGAGCATATTGCTGTCGCTGAAGCTAAAAAACTTAATATACCAACTTTTGCGATAGTTGATACTAATTCCGACCCTACAAAAGTTGAGTTCCCTATACCTGCAAATGATGATGCTTCAAAAGCAATTCATGTTATTGTGAAAAAAATAACTGAAGCAATCCAAGAAGGTCTAGAAGAAAGAAAATTTGAACGTAGTAAAGAGGCTGATGAGAAAGCTCAAAAACAAACAAAAAGCACAAATAAAAAAGAAAGTGAGAATATAGATAAAAGTAGAGCTTCTAAAGTTGATGTAGTAGATAAAGAAAAGAAAGAAGAGAAAGAATCGAAAGTTTCAGACCAAACTGCTAAAAAAGAAACAACGGAAAAAAAATAAATTAAATATTTTTTAATAAACTGAAATATAGATAAAAATATGACAAAGATAACCGCAGCAGATGTTAATAAGCTACGCCAAACTACAGGAGTAGGTATGATGGATTGTAAAAAAGCACTTATTGAAGCAGAAGGAAATTTTGACAATGCTATTGAAATACTTAGAAAAAAAGGTCAAAAAGTTGCTGATAAAAGAGCTGACAGAGCAGCTAATGAAGGTGTTGTCCTAGCTAAAATTAATAATGAAGCTACTTTTGCCGCTGTCGTAATGCTTAATAGTGAAACCGACTTTGTAGCAAAAAATGAAGAGGTAATTAATTTAACTCAGGAAATTTTAAATCATGCTATAGATAATAAAATAGAATCTCTTGAAGATCTTAAAAATTCTAAGATAAATGATAGAAATATCAGTGATATTGTTACAGATATGATAGGGAAAACAGGAGAAAAACTTAGTCTTAGCAGATATGAAACTATAGAAGGAACTTCTACTTTTGCTTATACACATTCTAATAATAAGCTTGCTTCTATTGCAGCTTTCAATAAAAAAGATGTTCCTGAACAAATTGGTAAAGATGTGGTTATGCAAATAACTGCTATGTCGCCCGTTGCTGTTGATAAAGACGGAGTGCCTAAAGAGATTATTGATAAAGAACTTGAAGTAGGAAAAGATCAAGCACGTCAAGAAGGCAAACCCGAAGAGTTACTAGAAAAAATTGCAGTGGGGAAACTTAATAAGTTTTATAAAGAAAAAACATTATTAAATCAAGAATCTATTAAAGAAAGCAAGAAAACTGTTAAGCAAATTCTTGAAGAGGTTGATAAGGATCTTACAGTAAAAGGTTTCAAACGTCTTGCTTTAGGAGAATAATATATAAAATTATTTTTAAAAAATATGAAAGCCCCTTAATTTTTAGGGGCTTTTTTTATAACTCTTCAAAACGAACGGTTATGTTTTTATCTTCAATAAAGTCATATAATGTAAGTTTTCGTATTTCATAAAAACCTCTCCAAAAATTATGTAATGACCTTAAATAATTCTGTGTAGCCCTGTCTTTTTCTTGGTATGCCATGTTCAGTTCAATAATGCTAATATTCCCTATCATAAAACGTTTACGTGTTTTTTCATAGTTTCTTGAAGCTATGTTATCTGCTTTTGCAGCTAATTCTAATCGGTCTTTAAGTCTGTTAAATTCCAAAACTTTCAAATATATTTCATGTTCAAAGTCTTCTAAAGCCTGCTCCGTATTGGTTTTTGTCAATTCCATATTGGATTCTGCCATTTTAATTTGACCTTTTGATACACCCCAATCTAATATCGGCACCTGGATACCCACACTTAGTTGTTGTCGGTCATGAGGTGAGGAAAAAGCATCAGAAAATTCAACAGCGCTTTGCGTTAAACCATAAATAGCGTATAAGTCAATGTTGGGTCGGGAATTAGCTTTAGCTCTATAAACTTCTTCTTTTGCTTCAATCTTTTGCCTTTCATAAGTATACATCTCAGGTCTGTTATTTTTTGCATAAGATAGAGCATTCAAAGGTTCAATTATTAAATCAGGAATATCTTCCGGTGGTGTTAGTAAAATTTCGTCGTCTCCTTCTATGCCGAGGTATGACCGAAATCTAAAGAGAGCTGATTCATATTCGATTTCCGAATTTTCTAAATCGGAGAGAGAATTAAGATAGTTCAATTCCATCTGCAAAAGTTCAGTTTCGGCTATACGGCCCAGTGAATGCCTTCCTTTAGCAATCTGGTATAAAGTATCGTTATTGTTTAAGTTGACCTTATTGATTTCAACATTAATTTGAGCCATTAAAAGAGAGAAAAAAAGATTTGTTGCACTCATAGATATGTTTTCAAGCTCTTTTATATAATTTTGCCGGGCTTCTTTGTACCTTTTTGGCTCTATTTGTCTTTCCCATTTATAGGGGTTATGCCCAAAAAGAGGTTGCCTGAAACCTATGTTAACAGGAGTTGATAAATATGATGTTTCTGTATCTGCATCATCATGCAAAAGATCTATCCTTTCAAGTCCCGAGCTTACAAAAACTTGCCCGCCTGTTAATCCAACTCTTTGATTTATTGAAATATTTGAAGATGAAGTAGCTAAACTTCTTCTAACAAAAATATCACTGCCATCAGGTAAAGTAACTGCTGATATTGTACGATTCAGATTTGGCAATGTGGCATCTAATGAAACATAAGGCAAATATCCTGCCCGAAATGACCGGTATTGCCAATAACTGCCTCTGTATCTATGACGCGCTGCCAGAGCATTTGGCGATTCTTCACGAGCTATTTTAACAACCTCATCAAGGGTAAAGTATTTTGGGCTGTCGGAAGATATTAGTAAACCATCAAAAACAAATAAGAATACTAAAGTTAAAAAGGTTATACGCATGACTTATAAACGGTTTTGAATTTATTAAATAAATCGCTATATTAAATAATTAGCAAATATAGCTTATAAACTATAAAAACATATTATTTATCATGTTGATAAATACGAAAATTACAAAATTTTATTTTATGTAAAAAGTGCATAACACTGGTTTTTATTACGCCAAAGCCATAAATTATACTATTTTTAAAGCCGATTGAAGAAGCTTCAGGAAAATATTTAACAGGGCATGAAACTTCTCCTATTTTATATCCTGCCATAAAGATTTGACTAATTATTTGATTATCAAAAATAAAACTATCTGAGTTGGCTTTATAATTTATATTTTTTAATACTTTTCCAGAAAAAGCACGATATCCTGTATGATATTCTGATAATTTTTGGTTCAACATAATATTTTGAATAAAAGTCAATATACGGTTTGCAATATATTTATAAAGAGGCATTCCTCCTTTTAACGCTCCTTTTCCGAGTATTCTTGAACCTAATACAACAGGAAAAACATCATTTGCTATAAGAAATGCCATTGACGGTATTATTTTAGGAGTATATTGATAATCAGGATGAAGCATAATGATAATATCAGCTTTTAATTCATTTAAAGCTTTATTATAACAGGTTTTTTGATTTCCACCGTAGCCAATATTTTTTTTATGCTCTACTATATGTTTTATTCCGAGGTTTTTTGCAATTTTAATCGTATTATCGCTGCTGGCATCATCAACAATGACAACATCATCAACAATATCTAATGGTAGTTCACGATAGGTGTTTTCTAAGGTAAGTGCTGCATTATATGCCGGCATAACAACAACTACTTTTTTACCTTTTATCATATAATTATTAAATAAAGTACAAAATCTTTTTTTTAGTAAATATAATACTATTTAAACATGTTACATGAAAAAAATATTATTATTATGTGTTTTAATATAATAAAATTATTTTTAACTTAGCAATTTAAAAAATAAAGCATATCAAAATTAAATAAACTTTATAAAAATGGAAAAAGATAATAGAATTTTCGAGTTAATAAATAAGGAGCGGGAGCGTCAATTACATGGCATTGAGCTTATTGCTTCTGAAAATTTTGTCAGTGAACAAGTTATGGAAGCTATGGGTAGCGTTCTTACTAATAAGTATGCAGAAGGATATCCGGGCAAAAGGTATTATGGTGGATGCGAAGTAGTTGACCAAGTTGAACAGTTGGCTATAGACAGGGCAAAGGAGCTTTTTGGTGCTGAATATGCAAATGTTCAGCCACATTCAGGTGCTCAGGCAAATGCAGCGGTTTTTTTAGCATGTCTTAATCCCGGTGATACTTTTATGGGTATGGATTTGAGCCATGGAGGTCATCTTTCTCATGGAGCACCGGTAAACCTTTCTGGAATATTATATAATCCTGTTTCCTATAAAGTTGATAAGGAAACCGGTTATATAGATTATGACGAGATGGAAGAAATAGCTATAAAAGAAAAGCCGAAGATGATTGTTGCAGGTGCATCGGCATATTCTCGAGACTGGGATTATGCAAGAATGAGAGAGATAGCTGACAAGATTGGTGCCATACTTATGGCTGATATTGCACATCCGGCCGGATTGATAGCCAAAAAGCTGTTAAAAGACCCTTTGCCTTATTGTCATGTTGTTACAACAACTACACATAAAACTCTGCGTGGACCAAGAGGAGGATTGATTCTTATTGGGAAAGATATTGAAAATCCCTGGGGACAAAAAACTTTAAAAGGAAAAGTTAAAATGATGTCGCAAGTAATAGATTCAGCTGTATTCCCGGGCACACAAGGAGGTCCTTTACAGCATGTTATAGCTGCGAAAGCTGTTGCTTTTGGCGAAGCCCTTGATGATAAATACTTAAAGTATTGTAAACAGGTAATGGCTAATGCCCAAGCGTTAGGTAAAGCTTTTAAAAATAAAGGATATAACATAATCTCAGGCGGAACAGACAATCATCTTATACTTATTGACCTTAGAAGTAAAGCGCCTGAGCTAACAGGAAGAAAAGCAGAGGATACTCTCGTTAAAGCGGATATTACAATAAATAAGAATATGGTTCCATTTGATTCAAGATCTCCGTTTCAAGCTTCAGGCATTAGATTAGGGACATCGGCTGTGACAACGAGAGGTCTTAAAGAAAATGACATGGGCGTAATAGCAGACCTTGTTGATGAAGTTCTTATGAATATTGATGATGAAAACACTATCAATTCCGTAAGAGAAAAAGTCAATAACCTAATGAAAGATTATCCTTTGTTTGCTTAAAGCTAATTGTAAAATATTTAAGCTAAAAGATTGTTTAGCAGATATTAGCCGTTAGCTCTCTTTTGCTGAGTAGTATGTTTTGTTAAAATAATAATCACTTGTGCTTTCTTAATATTAATCAGGAGTTGGAATTCTTATACCATTTTTTCAAATTGTAATGGCATTAGTTCTGCAGCACTATTTATTATAATAACTTTACCTTCCTGACCTGATAATATCAATTTTATTGGAGAGTTTTGTTTGTTCTCATATTCAATAAATGATTGGCGGCAACTTCCACAGGGAGAAACAGGTTTGTCTATAATTTTATCATGAGAGAATGCACTTATTGCGATGCTTTTTATAGTTTTTCCCGGGTAAAGAGCATTAGCGGAAAAAACGGCTACTCTCTCAGCGCATAGTCCTGAAGGGTAAACGGCATTTTCCTGATTGTTGCCATTAACTATAGTCCCGTCATTAAGCAAAACGGAAGCTCCCACATTAAATTTAGAATAAGGAGCATAAGCTGATTTAGCAATTTCGCGGGCTTCCTTAAGAAGTTTTTGCTCTTCCTTTTTAATTTTTCCAGAATCAGCAAACTCTTTATATGTTATTGTTATACATACTTCATTCATTTGAGTCTGTTTTTGCGAGAAATATTTTCAATAATACTTATTTATTAATTAAACTTGCGCTTTTAAGATATTAAAATAGCCCGACACTTTAAATTATAGTAAAATGCCGGGCTATAAAAGTGAGTTAATTAATTATTCTTCTACTTTTTGTTGTTCTTGTTCGTATTCTTTAAGAAGTTTTTCCTGAACATCCATAGGCACTTGCTGATATTCGGCAAATTTCATTCCGTAAGTTGCTCTACCGCTTGATATTGATGACAGTGTTGTAGAATAACGGTTCATCTCAGCTAAAGGTACTTTAGCTCTTATTTTCTGATAATTTCCTTCACTGTCCATTCCCATAATTATTGCTCTTCTTCCTTGCAAGTCAGTCATAACATCACCCATATTTTCTTCAGGAACAAGTACTTCAACATCATAAATAGGTTCAAGAATTTTAGGTCCTGCATTTTTAAAGGCTTGACTAAAAGCATTACGTCCTGCTAATTTAAAAGATACTTCGTTAGAATCAACAGGGTGCATCTTTCCGTCGTATATACTAACAATGATATCTCGTGCATAAGACCCTGTTAGTGGTCCTTCTTCCATTTTTTCCATAATACCTTTAAGTATAGCAGGCATAAATCTTGTGTCAATAGCACCACCTACAATGCAATTATTAAATACAAGTTTACCTCCCCATGGTAAGTCGTGTGAATCTTGATTTCTTATAGTATATTCTTTTTGATCGGGCTTACCTTCTACGTATGGTTCTATCATCATATATACCTCTCCGAACTGTCCTGAACCACCTGATTGTTTTTTATGACGATAATCTGCTTTAGCTGATTTAGTAATAGTTTCTCTATACTGAATTTTGGGAGCATAATATTCTATAGGAATTTTGTTCAAGTTTTCAATCATCCATTTTGTGATATTAAGATGCATCTCGCCTTGACCTGATAAAATAAGTTGCTTTAATTCTTTTGACTGTTCATATTTTAGCGTTGGGTCAATATTGTTCATTTCTTTAAGCACAGTCATAAGTTTTTCTTCATCAGCAGTATTTTTAGCTTTGACAGCTACGCGGAATTTTGGTTCCGGAAACTTTATAGGTTCAACTTTTACACCTTGATTTTTTGTTGATGTAAGAGTATTGTCAGTAAAAGTGCTTTTAAGTTTTATAGTAGCTGCGATATCTCCCGGCATTACTTTATCAATTTTTTCTCTGTTTTTTCCGGCAATAGAAAACAGCTGAGATAACCTTTCTTTTGAGTTAGTATTAGAGTTTATAAGGTCTATCGCTTCAGTAATTTGCCCTTGGCATACTTTAAAGAAAGATATTTCCCCTAAATGTGCTTCTATAGCAGTTTTAAAAACAAAAGCAACAGTAGGTTGAGTAGGGTCATATTTAAGTTCTTCGCCTTTATCGGTTTTCGTTGAACCAACTTCATCAGGAGAAGGTAAACTTTCCGTGATAAATTCCATAAGGCGACTTGGCCCTTGATTGTTTTTGGCAGAAACACAAAAAACGGGGAACATTGATCTGTTAATAACGCCTAATTTTATTCCTTTGCTTAATTCTTCATCTGTAAGAGTTCCATTTTCAAAGAAGTTTTCCATAAGTTGCTCATCGCTTTCAGCTGCTGCTTCAACAATTTCATTTCTAAGCTCTTCAGCCTTTGACTTCTCGGCATCAGGGATATCAGAAATTTCTGCTTTGCCTGAATCGGCTTGAAACTTATACATTTTCATTTTCAAAACGTCAATAACAGTATCAAAGCCCAGTCCTTCATTAACAGGATATTGTGCAGTTACAATTTTGTTGCCGAATTGTTGTTTTAATTGTCTGACAGACTCTTCAAAATTAGCCTTTTCGTGCTCCATCTGATTAATAGCAAAAACTGCAGGTTTCTCATCTCGGTTAATATATCGCCATGTAACTTCAGTTCCAACTTCAACTCCATTTTGAGCATTTATTAGCATAAGTGCGGTATCACAAACTTTAAGAGCAGATACAACTTCACCGATAAAGTCTTCAAATCCCGGAGTATCAATAAAATTCAGTTTGCAATTGTTATACTCTGTGTTTAATACCGTGGAAAAAACTGAAGCTTCTCTTTCAAACTCAATTTCACGGTAATCGGATGCTGTGTTTTTATCTTCAACAGTACCACGACGCTTTAAAAGACCGCTTTCAAAAAGCATT
>SL_3KL_010_SEDDRAFT_10003674_pt1 | contig 13933 bp, 12 predicted proteins | sample SodLakKL_010_SED_2_FD_10381 | JGI IMG/M metagenome (IMG submission 10381)
TTGGTCAGGAAGGTCGCCTCCTCCATGGCCGAGTCGCCCCCACCGACGACGATGACGTGCTTGTCACGGAAGAAGAAGCCGTCGCAGGTCGCGCAGGCGGACACGCCCGAGCCCCACAGCTCGTCCTCTCCCGGCACCTCGAGGCGTCGGGGCTTGGCGCCAGTGGCGATGATCAGTGTCCGGGTCGCCAGCCGGAGCCCCGAGGCGGTCTCCAGCCGCTTGACCTCCCCGGTGAGGTCGACGCTGGTGACGTCCTCGGTGACGAACCGGGTCCCGAAGCGGGCGGCCTGCTCGCGCATGTTGGTGATCAGGTCGGGGCCGAGGATCCCGTCGGAGAAGCCCGGGAAGTTCTCCACGTCCGTGGTCAGGGTGAGCTGGCCACCCGTGGGCCCACCCTCGAGCACCCCCTCGATCAGGATCGGCTCGAGGGCCGCCCTGGCGGCGTACACCGCAGCGGTCAGGCCGGCCGGACCGGAGCCGATGATGATCGTCTCGTGGACCCGGTCCTCGAGCTCGGGGGTGCCGGTCGGCTCGTTGGCCGGCGAGGGCGCCCCCACTGGGCTGAGGTTGATCTGCGGTGTGTCGGACATGGGCGACCTCTGGAGGTGTCGGAGCAGGGGGGAACGCAGGGGAGCTCTGCGGCCCTCGGTGGAGGCTAACGGCGGCCACCGCCCCGGTATTCCCTGCCGTACCCTGCCCCCATGCCTGCCCCCACCGCCTGCACCCAGCACCCGTCGGTCCAGACGCGGTTGCGCTGCTCCGCCTGCGAGACGCCGATCTGCCCGGACTGCGCCCGTGAGGCGGCCGTGGGCTACAAGTGCCCGGCGTGCGCCCGTCACCTGGACAGCACCACGTCGCCGCGCGGTGCGCAGGGTGCAGGTGCCCTGGAGCGGTTCAGCGCCAACGTCAACCGACGCACCGGGGCCGGTGGCGGTGGAGCCCGGAGCGCACCGAGCGGTGATCGCCTGGCCGCGACGGTCGGGGCGAGGGCCGTGGCGGTGGGGCTGGCGGCCGCCGTGGCGGGCGGCCTCGTGCTCGCGGTGGTGCTCCAGGGTGGCTTCCTGTTCCTGATCTCCTCCGGTGCGATCGGCTGGGGTGTGGCCAGGGCCGTCTACTGGGGTTCCGAGGAGCGCGACTCACCCTTCATCCGTGCGGTCGCCATGACGCTGGCCGGGTTCACGGTCGCGATCGCGATGGCGTTCGCCGGTCTCTCGACGGCGCCACCCGGCCTGGTGTTCCTCGCCTACCCGGCGGCGATCTACGGCGGTTGGATCGTGGTCCGCGGCCGCTGATCCGGCCCGGTCAGGCCTGGTCGAACCGCAGGACCTGGCAGGTGGCGCGTTCCAGCGTCCACACCTCGATCCGCGTGAAGGCACCGCTCTGCGGGTCGCGCGTGACGAGCCCGACGCTGACCGCGGGCGTGCCGTCGAGCTCCAGCAGCTCGACCCGGGTGGGGATCGCCTGCTCGCCACCCTTGAGCAGCGTCACCAGGCACCGGCGGAGGTCGGCGGCCTCCTCGGAGCCCAAGGCTCGGCCGTCACGCGTCACGATCGTGGAGCCGACCGACCGCTCCACCTCGTCGGCCTCCGCCTCGTCGGCCGCTTCGGTGTCGGCGACCGAGCCCGTCGTCGTAGGTGGCACGCCGCCGAGCAGGAGCTGCTGGAACTGCTCGGCCAGGGCCTCGCCCTCGCCCGGTGCCAGGGCCTCACCCGCCAACGCCTCGAGCTCCGGATCGGCCGGCAGCGCCTCGAGCTCCGCGGTGGAGGTCGATCGGCCATCGTCGATCACGACGGGTCCGAGCCCCTCACCCTGGGCGTCGGGGGGCTCGGCTGGTGCCAGCTCCGCGGCGTCGTCGGCGCTCATCATCGCATCGGCGCTCTCGGCCGTGGAGGCGTCGTCGGAGCCGAGATCGAGCTGGCCCAGTCCCACGAGACCACCGGCCAGCAGCACCAGGCCGGCCGCCACCCCGGTCACCGCTGGGAGGACACGCCGACGCCGACGCCGCGCGAGCTCGTCCGCGCCTCCGCTGGTGACCGTCGAGGCGGCGAGCGCATCGTCGTCCGCGGCCGTGGTGGGCGGTGGAGGGGTGGCCATGTCCTCCGAGCTCGTCGACAGCACCTCGTCGAGGACGCCCGCGAGCCGGGTGTCGAGGCGGCGGCGTGCCCCGGGCGGGAGCTCGGTGGCTCCCATCGTGCGCAGCGCCTGGTCCGCTTCCCGCAGCGCTGCCAGACGCTCCCGCAGCGCGTGATCGCCGGCGAGCTCGGCCTCGAGGGCCCGACGCTCGCCAGCCTCCAGCTCCCCATCGAGGTAGCTGGTCAGGCGCTCGGTCTCGTCCAACGGTGCTCCTGGCACCCGGCTCCGCCCGGGTCAGTGGTGTGGTCAGGGGTGGGACGTGTGGTCCGGTGGTGTGGTTGCATCGGATCTCGGGGAGCGGCTGCGCTCGCCCAGCGCCGTGGCCAGCCGCCCCCGGGCCCGTGACACCCTGCTCTTGACGGTGCCGACCGGCAGGCCGATGACCTCCCCGGCTTCGGCGTAGGTGAGGCCCTCGACCGCGACCAGGACCAGCGCCCGGCGCGACAGGGGGTCGAGGGTCTCGAGCGCCGCGGCCACCACCAGCTGTTCGGCGGTGCCGGCGCTGCTGTCCGGCTCCGAGGGCGCCTCGTCGAGCCGTCCTGGGTCGGCCACCGGGGTGGCGGGCCGGCGGGCGTCGTGACGGATGTGGTCCGTGCAGACGTTGCGGGCCACCCGGTACAGCCACGTCGACAGCTTGGCCTCACCCCGGAACCCGGCGGCGCCACGGGCCAGCTTGACGAAGGTCTCCTGGGCAGCGTCCTCGGCGTCGCTGCGCGAGCGCAGCACCTCGAAGCAGATGGCGAACACGCGTCGGTGGTAGCGGTCCACCAGGGTGTGGAAGGCGGCCTCGCGGTCCCCGGCGGGGGCGCCGACATCGACGTAGCGGGCGAGGACCTGCTCGTCGCTCAGCGCCTCGAGGGACAGGGCGGTCATCGTGGTCAGGAGGGTCCGAGGAAGCGGACCTCGGCGACCTCGGCGGTGAACTCGTCGGTGGCACCGGCGGACAAGCCGGTGATCCACAGCAGCCAGTACTGCTGAGAGGTGGTGTTGAAGGAGAAGGGCTGCCGGCTGAGGGTGTCGTTCTGGGAGGCCCGGGGTTCCCCCCAGACACCTGGGCTCTCCACCTCGGCGGGCAGCTGGTCGCTGGCGTAGAGCTCGACGGCGAGTCCGCCACGGACGAGTTCCAGGGTGACCCCCCTCACGTCACGCTCCTGCCCGAGGTCGAACACCAGCCCGATGCCCTCCTTCTCGCCGCCGAAATCGGCGTCGTCGTAGGCCTCGGTCGTCCAGGTCGTCTGGGGGTCCCCATCGATCGTGTTGCCGGCCTGGTCCAGGTTGTCTCCACTACCGGGTCTCGAGGGGTCGAACACCAGCACCTCCTCCACCGGGTGGACCACTGCCGTGGTCGTCGGGTCCGGGGGGTCGTCGACCTGGAGGGCGTCGTAGGCGAACACGGCGACGAGCGTGAGCACGATGCCGCCGAGGACGGCGGCCGCCAGCCGGCGGGCGTACTCGCGACGGGTCGTCGGCATCGGGCCGGAGTAGGGCAGCTCGTCGCGCATCGCCGGCAGGACCTGCGGGGCGTCGAGGTCCTCGTGGAGGGTCAGGGCGGCGGTCACCTCGCTGGGCTTGGCGGTCACCAGGAGCGCCAGGGCCGCGGCCATGGCGTCCCCGTCCGGGTACCGGTCGACCCGGTCCCGCTGGGTCGCGCGCACGATCACGTCGTCGAGGGCGCGGGGGACGTCCGCACGGAGCTGGCGCGGCGGCAGGAGCTCGTGGGTCAGGCGCATCGCCGCGGTCGCTGTCGCGGTGTCGCCGCTGAAGGCCGGACGACCGGTGAGGCTCTCGTGGAGCACGACCCCGAGGGCGTAGATGTCGGCCCGAGCGTCGACCTCACCATCCTCGAGTTGCTCCGGGGCGACGTAGGCGGCGGTGCCGACCACGGTCCCGGGGGTGGTGAGCGTCGCCTCGGCGGCGGACAGGGCTTTGGCGATCCCGAAGTCGGTGACCTTCACCGTCCCGTCGACGGCGATGAGGATGTTCGCGGGTTTGACGTCGCGGTGGACCAGCCCGTGCGCGTGGGCCTCACCCAGCGCCGAGGCCACCTGCTCGCCGACGGCGGCGACCGCCACCGGATCGAGCTCCCCATGGGACCGCAGCACCTCACGGAGGCTCGGACCGTCGACGTGCTCCATGACGAGGTAGACGAGATCGTCCTGACGCCCGGTGTCGTAGATCCGAACCGCGTTGGGGTGGGCGAGCTGTGCCGCAGCGCGCGACTCCCGCTCGAATCGCTCCACGACCGTGGGGTCGTTGGCGTGGTGGGGGTGCAGGAGCTTGATGGCCACGGTGCGCGACAGGTTCTCGTCGAAGGCACGCCACACGATGGCAGCGCCGCCCGAGGCGATCGGCTCCTGCAGGGCGTAGCGTCCCGCGAGGTGTGAGCGGTCGGGCCAGGGCCGAACCGGCTCCGGCTCCGCGGCGGGGCCGTCGGCGTCGAAGGACGCCTCGCCGGTCAGCGTGGGCTCGTCCCCCCCCACCCGCCGGTCAGTGGTGTCGTCCACGCTCTAGGACCTGATCTGCACGTGCCGCGAGGCGGTGCGCTGGGTCAGGTCCTCGGTCAGGGCAACCCGGTGAAGGAGCAGCGTCCCGGCGTCACGACCTACCTCGACCGCCATCGTCGTCCCGTCCTCTTCCATGCTGATGAGCTCCACCGAACGTCCGTCCGCGACCGCCTCCGCTGCCGTCTCGGCATCGGCGAGGGATCCGCTCGAACGGTAGGCAACCACAGCGGCCCGTGCGACCTCGCCTGCGGCACTGTCCGCGTCGACGCTGGCGACGACCACCGCGCCGATCTCGAACACCACGACAGCGAGGACCGCGAGCCAGAGCATGAGCCGCAGCAGCCAGCCGGTGACGATGCCACCTGCCTGCCCGTGAGAGGTGCTCATCGGGAACCTCCTCCGCCGACGTCCCCATCCGGGGGCGCACCGTCAGTATCGCGTACCACCTCTAACCTCGGCCGTTCGGGCCGCCGACGTAAGGAACCGACGAGAAGGAGCACCAGGACCAGGATCCCGACCGCGGCCAGGGCCGGACGCGAGATCGCCGTCGACCGCACCGAGAGGGCGTCGCGGGCCAGCTCGCGGTTCTCGGCCGGATCGGTGACCACCACGGTCACGGGGAAGGTCCCGGTGGAGACCGCCTGGGTCGCGAAGGACACCGTCTGGGCGGTGCCCTCGCTCAGCTCGATCAGCTCGGAGCGACGGCCTTCGGGCCACAGCAGCCGACCTTGGGACTCGACGGTGACGACGACCTGCAGCGGGCCACCTCGGGTGCGCTCCAGGGTCACGGGAACCTGTCCCGTATCGGAGGTCAGGGTCACGGGCTGTGCCGCGACCTCGACGACCCCGAAGGTGGCGTCCACGACGCGCCGGACGTCTCGGACCAGCGCTGCCGCCTGGGCCGTACCGTCGCCCCGGAACCACGTCGAGGTGGCCCGCAGGAGGTCGTCGCGCAGCTGCTCGATGGGCCGCCCCTCGAGCCGGGTCGTCTCCGGCGGCGACGCGTCCACCGCGGCGTGGAGGTCGGTCCACACCGCGGACAGCTCCGAGCCCAGCTCGGCACCGAGAGCACCGGAGGCCGGCGGGGCCAGCCCCAGCACGCTGGAACTGCGTTGGGCTTGGGCGGTCACGGTTGCCGGGGACACGAAGCGCAACCACGGGGCCCCTCCGAGGGCGTCCAGGAGCTCGTCGGCCACCGCCCCGGGCGGGTCCCACACCTGGTCCGGCAGCAGCACCAGCCCGCGGGGACCCGACTCCGGCGAGGTGAGGTAGGCCATGGCCGTCTCCGCCAACACGCGTTGGCTGGCGACGATCGCGCCAGCGTCGCTCCCGAGCTGGTCGAGGGCGGCAGCCAGGTAGGGGTCACCGACCAGGCCGGTCAGCATCCTTCCCGAGGGCGCCCGCAGCGGCCGCACCGGCGGTCCGAGCTCGGGGTCGGTCCCGAGGGCGGGCAGGTCGGTCACGAGGCTGGGTAGCAGCAGGGTCTCTCCTGGGACCACGTCCAGCACCGCGCTGTCGATCGGCGCGCCGATGACGTGGGTCGCCCCGTCGACCTCGACCCCGAGCTGCAACTGCAGCCGACGACGGCCGTCGGCAGCGGCGATCGCGGCGAGCTCGCCGTGCACGGCATCGCCCGCGAGCAGGGCGGCGAGGTCCGCGTCCGCGTAGCTCGAGCTGATCGGCGTCAGCGGCGACACGCCAGCGATGTCACGGATCCGTCGCAGCAGCGCGGTCGCGTCGATCGCGCCGGCATCGGTGGGACCGACCAGGCGTGGCTCGAGGTTGCCTGCCTCGGTCCGCACCTGGCTGACGTAGCCGTCCGATCGGTCGCTGAGGTCCTCCAGCAGGTGGGCTGCGGGTGCCAGTACCACGGGGACGTTGGCGGGGGCCCGCTCCACGGCACCCACCAACCGATCGAGCCGAGAGCCCGGTCGGGTCTCACGTTCGACGCCGCCGGGGTAGCTCCCGCCCGGTCCCCGCCAGGGCGGGGTGTCGATCGGCCAGATCAGGGACGCCAGTAGCGGGGTGGTGGGCACGTCGTTGAGCCACACGACCGCGGTCACGACCTCGTCCAGGACCTCAGTGCCCAGCAGCACGGCGATCCGTACCGGATGCACCCCGCCGGTGCCGCCGGCCCAGATGACCTCCTGCCGCGCGAAGCGATCGATCAGACCGATCAGCTCGCCGGGTTGGACGGGACCCTCGTCGGACAGCGGCTGGGTGTGGACGTGCAGCGCGGGCCCGGTCAGGTCGCCCTCCAGTGCAGCCGCCAACAGCCCACGGGTGAGCGTCGGGGGATGGACCTCGACCACCAGCTGCGCTCCGGTCAGCGGTGCGCTGCCGACGTTGTCGACCAGGACCCGCAACTCGAGGTCCTCCGGGTAGCTCAGATCCCGGGCGGGATCGTCGAGATCCGGGATCGTGCCTGGTCCGAGCACGCGGGTCAGGGCGGTGACCGTGACCTCGGCGCGGGGCTGAGGGACCTCGGACTGGGCCAGCCCGGGCGCGGCGAGCATCGTCGCCAGCAGCCAGAGGATCGCCGCGGCGACGACGGCCGCGCGGATGCTCTGGGCGCGACCGTGGCCGCGCGAGCAGCTCACCCTTCGATCGCGGCGGCGGCCTGCCGCGGCGGTTGCGGGCGGGTGGGCGCGGCGGTCCGCGCCTTCTCCACCAGCTTGCGCTCGTTGCGGTGCGCGAGCCGGACCAGCGCCACCTCCAGGGGGACCCACTCCACGTGCTCAGCCTCGTCGTCCCGCGATCCCGGCTCCTGGCCATCCCACCACATGAAGTAGTAGTGGACGAACTTGTGGTAGCGGACCTGATCGGGACGCCACACGAACCAGTACTCGATCGTGCCCAGCAGCTCCTCGATCAGCGCGCCGTAGCCGGTCTCCTCGCGGACCTCACGGAGCGCAGCCGCCTCCTCGGACTCGTCCGCCTCGATCCCGCCCTTGGGCAGCGTCCACTGGGGTTTGCCCGCCGCGTTGCGACGGGCGATCAGCAGCACCCATCGGCGACCGTCGGGCCGGTCGTCACAGACCACACCACCGGCGGAGGTGGCGCGTCGTGTGGGGTACCTGGCCATGTTTCGAGGGTAGCGACCGCCCTCGTCACTGTGAGGTCTACCCTCGCGCGCCGGAGCGCGCCGGAGCGCGCAGGAGCGCGCAGGAGCGCGTCGGTGCGACCCGGTCGGTCGGGCCGTCAGGCTGCGGCGAAGCGGCGCGCGCGACCGGATCGGAGGCGTCGGCATGCGTGCGGTGGTTCAACGGGTCACCTCGGCATCGGTGCGGACGCTGCTGCCGGACGCTGAGCCGGTCGAGACGGGAAGGATCGGCCCGGGTCTGGTCGCGCTGGTCGGGGTGACCCACGACGACGGCCCTGCCGAGGCCGAGAAGCTGGCCAGCAAGCTGCTGCACCTGCGCATCTTCTCCGACGAGGCCGGCGCGATGAACCTCAGTTGTGCCGACACCGGCGGTGCCCTCCTCGTGGTGAGCCAGTTCACTCTCTACGGCGACACCCGCAAGGGGCGCCGGCCCTCCTTCGTGGCTGCTGCCGGGCCTGAAGCCGCCGAGCCCCTCATCGAGCACCTGGCCGAGACCCTGCGCTCCCTGGGCGCGACCGTGGCAACCGGACGGTTCCGCACGCACATGCAGGTGAGCCTGATCAACGACGGCCCGATCACCCTCGAGCTCGAGGTCTGACCCCCCATCCTCAAGTCGCGAGCTGGCGTGGTCGATGACGCAGACGAGGCGACGGTGCCCCCGATGCCGTCCGACACAGGAGCCCGAGCTTCGTGGCGAACGTGAACGAGTACCTACAGGTCCTGGTGGAGTCCGGCGGGTCCGACCTGCACCTCAAGGCGGGTGGTCCGGCCTACGTCCGCATCGACGGCGATCTGAAGCCGGTCACGACCCTGCCCCCGCTCTCCGAGGGTGACACCGCACAACTCGCCCAGTCCATGATGGACGCCCGGTTGAGGGAGTCCTTCGAGAGGGAGAGCGAGGTGGACTTCGCCTTCTCGATCGCTGGGGTGGGGCGGTTCCGGGTCAACGCCTTCCTGCAGCGGGGCTCCGTGGGGATCGTGTGCCGGCGCGTGCTGCCGGGGACCCAGTCCTTCGAGTCGCTCGGGCTGCCGGCCTCGGTACGCAAGCTGGCCGAGGAGCACCGTGGCCTGGTGCTGGTCACCGGTCCGACGGGTTCCGGGAAGACCACCACCACCGCGGCCATGATCAGCCACGTCAACGCGACCCGGCGGTGCCACATCGTCACCCTCGAGGATCCGATCGAGGTCCTCCACCGGGACGACCACGCGATCATCGACCAGCGTGAGGTCGGTGTGGACACCAAGGACTTCGCCAGCGGGCTCAAAGCGGTGTCGCGGCAGGACCCGGATGTGATCTTCATCGGTGAGATGCGTGACCTCGAGACCGTCGAGGCGGCGTTGCAGGCCGCGGAGACCGGCCACCTCGTCATCTCGACGCTGCATACCACCGATGCGCGCGAGACCATCAACCGCGTGGTCGACATGTACCCCAAGGAGAGCCAGGCACAGGCGCGCAGCAGCCTGGCCAACTCACTGAAGGGCATCGTCTGTCAGCGTCTGGCACCCCGGGCGACGGGGCACGGTCGGGTCGCGGTCGTCGAGGTCCTGGTGATGACCACGAGGACCTACGAGTTCATCGTGGATCCCGCTCAGCTACCCATGGTCTCCGAGGCGATCGCCGAGGGCAGCTACTACGGCATGCAGACCTTCGATCAGCACCTGCTGGCGCTGTACCAGTCGGGTGAGGTGACCCTGCGGGACGCTCTGGCGACCGCGACCAACCCCCACGACTTCCGGGTCTCCCTGCGGGGCGCGGGCCTGGTGGCCTCCTGACGCCTGGCGATCTTCCGCGGGCGCCACGGGGGCTGCGGGGGGCTGCGGGCGCCACGGGGGGGCTGGCGGGGTGCCTACCCGGTCATCGGTGGCCGGAGAACCGCCCCACACTGTCCAGGTGGTGATCGTGGGGCGGTCAGCCGGTCGTCGCTGGCTGGCTGATCACCCCGACGCCGTCGCGCTCACCGTCAGCTCCGGGCTGCCCGTCCTCCCGCTCCGGCACGACCGGGATCGGTGAGGCCGCGTGCTCGGTGAGCCGGGTGTGGAGTCGCGCGGCATCGTCGCGTCCGGCGTCGAGCACCGTCACCAGCGCCCCGGGACCCGCGACGTGGGCGACCAGTGTGGTCAACCCCAGACGCCGCTGGAAGAAGGACCGGCGGCTCGTCAGGGCCTGCACCTTGACCACCGGCGAGATGTCGGTGCTGATCGACAGCGCACCGCTGCGCGCCGCGACGACCAGCGGGGTGGCGCCGTGCGCCAGCTGGCGGTACTCGATCACCGCCAACACGGCGTTGATGGGGAGCAGCAGGAACGTGTAGGGCTGGGCGGTGGCCACCAGGTCGGTGTCGAGGAAGGCGATCACCTCGGGCAGCAGGTGCGCCGCAGCGATCAGGAGGACGGCGGGCCGCAGCCAGCGGAAGAAGGCACGTCGCAGGGCGGCCGGGGGGTGGGCGTGCAGGTCGGGCACCCCGTCGACGTTGGGCAGCAGGCAGCCGAGCAGCCGGTCGACCTCGTCGTTGGGCAGCAGGGGCACGGTCACCCGACCCTCGCCCCCGGTCGAGCCGCCGGCCGAGCGGATCCGGACCGTGGCGTAGCCGAGGACCCGCCGGGCCCAGTTCCGCTTGATCTCCACCTTCTGGATGCGTCGCAGAGGCACGACGGAGTCCCGGGTGGAGAGCAGACCGCGGGAGACGTGGAGGTCCTCGTCCACCTGTCGGATGTGGAAGTTGCCGTCCCGCAGGACCCCGACGACCACCGCCGCAGCCACGGACAGCACCAGCCCGAGTGCCACGCCGACGGCGATCAACCGCCAGTCGGGGCCCACCAAGGTGGGTGTCTCACCTGCGAGCCCGAGCTCGACCATCTGCTCGATGGCCTCGTCGACGAAGGGACCGATCTGGTTGCCGATGAACTGCAGTGCACCACCGATCACGGCCGGGAGCACCAGCAGTCGGGCGCCGGTGACCGACGCGAGGATCACGTGCCGCATCGGGACCCGCAGCACCTCCTGCTCCGCAGCTGCTGTCGGGTCGTCGTCCGATGGAGCTGCGCCGGGGGCCCGTCCGGTCAGTCGCGCCTGGCTGACCCGCACCGCTGACCGCAGGGCGACGGCGTCGGCCTCGGGTAGCACGCGGAGGTCGACCTCGGGTTCGCTGGCGCTACCGGCGGTCTCCACCCGGATGGCCGCCAGCCCGAACACCCGTTGGATCGCCCCGCGCTGGATCTCGACCTGCTGGATGCGGCTGACGTCGAGGCTGCGGTGGTTGCGGCTCAGCACGCCGTGATCGACGCGCAGCACCTCGCCGTCGAAGGAGAAGGTCCGCATCCGCCAGTCGAAGAAGCGCACCACCCCGCCGACGAGGGCGACGCTGAACAGCACGAACAGGGTGAACCACCGCGGCGCTGCCAGCGTGGCCACGAAGGGGAAGATCAGCGCCTGGACCGCCTGCGCCAGGGGGACGCCGAGCACGACGGACGCCGGGTGGAGCCGGCGGGGCTCGCGGAAGTCGCGCGGGGAGCCGGCCGTCCCGGCGCTCGGGGTGCCGGTCTCGGTCGGCACTCCCGGCTCCGGCGGGTAGGGCGATGGCGGAGGTGGCAACGATGGCCGAGGTGGCAACGATGGCCGAGGTGGCGACGATGGCGGCGGTGGGAGCGGCGGTGGAGGGTGCGCGCCGGGCTCAGACGGCATCGCGTAGGTCCCCGGGGTGCTCCGCCACCGCGGTGGCGGCTCTGGCCAGCAGTTCTGCGCGGACGCGGGGAGCGTCCTCGGCGGCGATGCCGGGCAGGGTGGCAGAGCCCGACGCGGAGGCGCTGGTGACCTGGAGACTGGCGAGCTCGAGGAGGCGGTCCACCGGTCCGGCCGTGATGTCGATCTGCTGGATGCGGAAGTAGGGGACGGTCTCCTGGGTCCGGACCAGCACGCCGTATCGCAGCTCGATCGCGAGCTCGGTCAGCTGCCAACGCCAGCGGCGGTAGCGCATCGGTGGGTAGAACACGACGGAGAACACCACCAGTGCGGCAAGGACGGCGAGCACCAACCATCCCCAGCCGTCGCCCAGCACGAAGCCGAGCATCAGGGCGACCACCGCGGGCAGGATCCAGCCCAGTGCGGCCGAGAGTCGCCAGGAGGTCACCACCGCTGGTGCCAGCTCGCGCTCCCGGTCGTCCAGACCCGGGCGGGGGATCTCGTCGCCGGCGTGGATCGTCACCGGACCACCCCCGCCCCACCCCGCGGGGCTCGCACCCGTCCCCGGGGACGCTGCGGTCCACGGCATCGGCCGCTGCGGAGCCCGGGGCGGCGGTGGGGGGCCGGCCGCCGCCAGCCCACGGCCAGGCGGCGGTGGGGTCGGCGGTCGTGGCGGCGAGCCCGGGTTGGTGTCGCTCACGGTGACCTCGAGGGTCCTGGTGGTGGCGTGGGGTGGGGCCGACCATGGCACCATACGGGGCTGCACGGTGCACGTTTCCGGGCCGTCCGTGCGGCCCCGCAGCGGTCGGGTCCTGCCCGCGGGCCCTACAGTTGTGGGCCTGTGCGCCACCGCCCTGCTCCGGCGCGACCACACCTGACCACACCCGACCACACCGCAGGAGCGAGCGCCTCCGTGACCGATGCACGACTGACCGAGGACCAGGCCGTCCAGCTCGGACGGCTGGTCGACGTCTACCCCGAAGCCCGCGAGCTCGGGGCGGCCTTCGACGTGGCCGGTCACGAGCTCCACCTCGTCGGCGGGACGGTGCGCGACACGCTGCTGGCCGCAGGTGACGAGGACGTGCTCGAGCAGGTCGATCTGGACTTCGCCACCTCCGCACGACCCGAGGACACCGAGCGGATCGTGCAGCCCTGGGCCACCGCCCTGTGGCTGACCGGCGCCGCCTTCGGGACCGTGTCCTGCCAGCGCGAGCAGCCGGGGCGTCCGACCCGCCGCGTGGAGATCACCACGTTCCGGGCCGACCAGTACCAGCCGGGCTCCCGTCACCCCGAGGTGACCTACGGGGACACGATCGAGGGTGACCTCGCACGCCGGGACCTCACCGTCAACGCGATGGCGGTCCAGGTCCCGGAGTTCCGCTTCATCGATCCCCATGGTGGGCTCGCCGATCTGCGCCGCGGGCTGCTCAGGACCCCGATCGACCCCCACACCTCCTTCACCGACGACCCGCTGCGCATGGTCCGCCTGGCCCGGTTCGCCGCGGTCCTGGACGTCGAGGTGGAGCCGGCCGCCGCTGAGGCGGCCACGGAGCTCGCGCACCTGCTCACCGAGATCTCGGCCGAGCGCGTCCGTGACGAGCTGGTCCGGTTGATCGGTGGTAGGAACCCGCGTCGCGGGCTCGAGCTGCTGCTGGCGACCGGGCTCGCCGAGCACGTCCTGCCCGAGCTCGTCGAGCTCAGTGCCTGTAGCGATCCCGACCACCGGCACAAGGACGTCTGGGCCCACACCCTGGCCGTCATCGAGAATGTGATCGAGCTGGAGACCGACGGTCCCGATGTGGTGCTGCGACTCGCGGCCCTGCTCCACGACATCGGCAAGCCCGACACGCGCGAGATCCACCGTGACGGCACGGTGACCTTCCACCACCACGACGTGGTCGGGGCACGGCAGACACGCCACCGGCTGCGGGCCCTGCGTTTCGACAAGGACACGATCCGAGACGTCAGCGAGCTGGTGCGCATGCACCTGCGCTTCCACACCTACAAGCAAGGGTGGACCGACGCCGCCGTCCGTCGGTACGTGCGCGATGCCGGCCCCCTCTACGAGCGGTTGAACACCCTGACCCGCGCGGACGTCACCACCGGCAACCCCCGACGGGCTCGGGCCATCCAGCGGCGCGTCGACGAGCTGGAGGCGCGGGTCGCCGAGCTTCGCGAGCAGGAGGAGCTGGAGGCGCTGCGTCCGGCGGTGGACGGCAACACGATCATGCGTCACCTGGGGGTGCGACCGGGCCCGCTCGTGGGCGAGGCGTGGCAGCACCTGCTGGAGCTGCGGATGGAGCGCGGCCCGATGAGCGAGCAGGAGGCGCTCACGGCCCTGGACGCCTGGTGGTCGGCGCACCCCGAGGGCGGCGACGACGACGGCGACACGGAGGGGTGACGCTGCCCCCGGCCTCCTGGCGCGATCACCGCGACCTGCCGACGACGGTCCCGCCCGTGCCCGCCCCCGGTGAGCCCGCCTTCTACCTCGCCATCGGAGAGTTCCAGGGGGCC
>SL_3KL_010_SEDDRAFT_10003675_pt1 | contig 13933 bp, 14 predicted proteins | sample SodLakKL_010_SED_2_FD_10381 | JGI IMG/M metagenome (IMG submission 10381)
TCGGAAGCCGACGGAGCGTCGAGGGACGACGGAGCATGGGGGCGATCCTTTCAATCCTGTGAAAGCGGGATTCCGGCCCACTCGGACCGGGCGCTGGCTGCCTCCTACACCGAGGGCCGGAGAGGGATTCCCCCGGGCCGATGTGGTGGACAAGGACAGTGTGGACATGAAGGACCCATGAAGGACCGGTGTCGCTCGCACGTAGGAGGGGGGCACCGTAGAAGAAGTCCCTCATGCGGCCTCCTCTGGCCCGCCATTCTGAATCGAACCCTCCTCGGCGACAGCCGAGGGATCTGGACGACGAACCATGCGGAATACCTTCTCCAACAGCTGGGAGCTGGCACGAGCCAGCGCCCAGGTGCTGAACCGGGACCGGGCCCTCGTACTGTTTCCCCTGCTGTCCGGCGTCGCGTCGGTGGGGCTCGCCCTGAGCTTCCTCCTCCCCTCTCTCTTGGTGGGGGGGCCGGAGGCCATCTTCCGGACGTCCACCTCTCTGGGATTGGTCCTGGGCTTCCTGTTCTATCTGGCCCAGTACTTCGTGGTCTTCTACTTCAACGCGGCCCTCGTGGGGGCGGCGCTCATCCATCTGGATGGGGGACGCCCCACCCTGCAGGACGGGCTTCGCATCGCGTCGGACCACGCCGTTCCCATCCTCGGCTATGCCGCCGTCTCCGCCACCGTGGGGCTCTTCCTGAACTCCGCCGGTCGACGGGGGGGAATGCTCTCCCGCATCGGACCGTCCATCCTTGGGCTGTCCTGGACCCTGGCCACTTTCCTGGCCGTGCCGGTCCTGGTGACCCGAGACGTGGGGCCCATCGGCGCCGTGAAGGAAAGTGCTCGCCTTCTTCGGCGGAGCTGGGGGGAGCAGATCAGCGGCACGGTGGGGATGGGATTGGTCTTCGGCCTGGCGGGCGTGCTCCTGGGGCTGGTTTCCGTCGCTCTCTTTTCCATCGGAGCGCTGGCCGGGCCTTTCTCCATGGTTCCCACGGTGGTGATTCTGGTCTTCCTCTGGGTCCTCTTCGCCCTGGTGACCTCCGCCCTGCAGGGGATCTACCGGGCGGCGGTCTATCGCTACGCCGTAACGGGACAGGGGAGCGCCGAATTCGCCCACCTCCCCCTGGATGAGGTGGTGCAGACGCCCCGCAATCTCTGATCGGATCCGCTCTCCTGGACCGGAATACGTCGAGTCTTGCGGTGGGCCTTCGGAAGGTTGAACCTTTGCCTGGGGATGGGGGTTCCAGAGTCAGGGGAGGTGTGGTCCCGCCCACTCCACCTCCCGGAAATTTTGTTCAACTGGGGCGGAGTTCAGAGGGTACTTCCGGTGCAGACAGCACACGTTGAGATCGGTGGGATGAGCTGCCAGCATTGCGTGGCCCGGGTGGAAGGGGCTTTGCAGCGCGTGGACGGGGTGGTGGTGGAGGCAGTCGAGATTGGACGGGTGCGAGTTCGCTACGATCCGGAAGCCGTGGGCCGGGAACGGCTCACGGGAGCCATCGAAGAGGCGGGGTTCGGTCCCACCTCATTCATCGAGGGTTAGGCCCCCGGGACTCCGGTTCGAATACCGCCGGAGGGCCAGGTCATGAGCATCGTCGGAAAGGGTGGCTTTCTCCTCCTGGGGCTGGCCGCACTTCTCCTCGCCCCGCCGCTATCAGGACAGGAGACCGATCGGTCGGCCATCGTGGTGGTGGGTACGGTGGAGGATCGTGTCCAGGGCCGACCCCTCCCCCAGGCGTTCCTCCAGTTCTCCCGGACCTCTCCCATCGATTCCCTGTCGGTGGAGGTGATGGCGGAAGCCGTCACCGGCTCCAATGGCCGATTCACCACCCGAGCCCTTCCGCCAGGGGAGTACCGCCTCCTGATTCGCGCGCTGGGGTACCAGACCCTGGATGCACAGATCCGGGTGGATGGTGCTTCTCCCATGGACCTGACGGCGGAATTGGCCCCCGAAGCCGTATCCCTGGACGCCATCGTGGTGGTGAGCCGGCGCAGTCGGGTCCTGGAGAGCGAGGGGTTCTACCAGCGTCGGGCCCAGGGCTTCGGGCGAACCTTCACCCGGGACGAGATCCAGCGGCGTGGGGCCTCCCGAACCACCGACGTCCTGCGGATGGTCCCTGGCCTCACCCTGGGCAGTCCGGATCACCTCTCCAGCCCCTACGTATTCATGCGGGGGGGATGCCGGCCGGACATCATCCTGGACGGGATGAACCTGGGCCCCAATGTCCCACCTGACGACATCATGCCGGCGTCCAGCCTGGAGGGGTTGGAGGTGCACCGGGGGGCCACCGTACCCATCCGATACCGTGGAAACCCCTGTGGGGCCGTGGTGATGTGGAGCATCGATCCCTCGGCGCAGGAGCCGGGGCACCCCTTCAGCTGGAAGCGGATGGCGGTGGCCGGAGGCTTCGTGGTCTTCAGTATCCTCTTCACCCGCTGAAGAGCCTGACGCTGAAGCCGTACAACGAAGATCCAGGGAGGCCTCCGTTCTCCCGACGGTGGCGCCCTGTAGTACCTTCAAGGGCCTTCTTGCCCTCCCACCGTCTCCGGCCCCCTATCCCATGAACATCATCCCTCTCGGCGCCGCGGGCACCGTCACCGGCTCGCGCACCCTCGTCACGTCCGGCAACGCCGCCATCCTGGTGGACTGTGGGCTCTTCCAGGGGCTCAAGAACCTCCGGCTCCGGAACTGGCGGCCCTTCCCCTTCCCACCGAAACGGCTGGGCGCCGTCGTCCTCACCCATGCCCACCTGGACCACTCCGGGACGCTCCCCATCCTGGTCCGGGAGGGATTCCGGGGTCCCATCTACGTGACGCCTCCCACCCTGGACCTGGTTCCCATCCTCCTGCTGGATGCGGGACGAATCCAGGAAGAGGATGCCCGCTATGCAAGGAAGAAGGGCTTCTCCCGCCACGCCGAGCCACGCGCCCTCTTCACCGAGGCCGACGCCCAGGCGGTCCTACCGCTCCTGGAGCCGGTCCCCTTCCACCGGGAGCAGGATGCCGGGGGGTTCCGGGTGACCTTCCACCGGGCGGGACATATCCTGGGCGCGGCACAGGTGCGGGTGGAGGACCAGAGTGGGGACTCGGTCCTCTTCTCCGGGGACCTGGGGCAGGACTCGGATCCTCTCCTTCCCCCTCCGGAGCCTCGTCCCGAGGCGGGGCGGGTGGTGATGGAGAGCACCTACGGAGACCGGGATCACGACAGGGAGGACCCCCTGGAGATCCTGGCCCGGGCCGCTCGGGAGACCCTGGGTCGGGGAGGTGTCCTGATGGTGCCGTCCTTTGCCGTGGGCCGAGCCCAGACGCTGGCCCTGGCCTTTCACCGTCTCCAGAAGGAGGGGCGCATTCCCACGGTCCCCATGTTCCTGAACTCCCCCATGGCCATCGAGGTAGGGGGGGTGCACCTGGGGCACCTGGATGAACTGCGCCCCGCCGACGGGGAGCTGGACCAGGCGCTGGAGGCGTTGCAGCCGGTGGGCTCCATCGAGGAATCCAAGGCCCTGAACCGGCGACGGGGACCCATGATCATCGTGGCGGGGGCGGGAATGCTCAGCGGTGGTCGGATCCTCCACCACCTGCTGGCCTTCGGGGACGACCCCGCCAACACCCTCCTCCTGGTGGGATTCCAGGCCGAGGGGACCCGGGGGCGAGACCTTCTACAGGGCCGTCGAGACCTTCGCATCCATGGTCGGAACGTGGAATTGAAGTGTCAGATCGAGGTCCGGGACCTCTTCTCCGGGCACGCCGACCGGAACGGGCTCCTGGCCTGGCTCCGCAACGGTCCCGAACCGAAGGAAGGGGTGTCCCTGGTTCACGGAGAGCCGGCGGCGGCGGATGCCCTCCGCCGACTCATCAAGGCGGAGCTGGGCTGGTCGGTGCAGGTAGCGGAAGAGGGAAGGCCGCTGGAACTGGAGGAGACGGCCCCTGGCCCGCCCGCCTGGGTGGACATCGAGGAGACTGGGTAGGAGGGGCGTCCCCACCACCGGAACCATTCGCCGACTCGTGGAGGTCACCTCGGCGCTGCGCCGGCCCCGGTCTCCACTTCCCCCGGAACCGCCTGGGCCCGGATCCAACGTTCGGATCGCGGCGGCTCCACCGGCGAGGGGAGCCGCTCCAGCCAGGCGGCCAGCGCATCCACGTCCACCCACCCTTTCCGTTCCATGGGTCCCCGGGTCAGGAGGACGAAACCGTCCCCTCCCGTGGCCAGGAATTCGGTGGTGCCGACGGTGAGACGTTCCTCGTCGGAGATCATCCTCCCGTCGGGTGTGAGAACCGCTTCCACACGACGTTCTCCAGGGACCTTCCGGACCCGGAGCCCGGAGATGTGGATCCAGGGCTCTCCCCCATCCGTGAGCCCGAACTCCAGCGCCTCCCGGAGTTGGGCACCGGTGAGCTCCACCGTCACCAGTTCGTTCTGGAAGGGCTGGAACTCGTAGAGGATTCCGAAAGGAAGCTCCCCTCCGGGGAGACTCCGGCGCAGCGATCCATTGTTGATGAAGCCCACGTCGGCGTCGGTGGCCCAGCGGACGGCGTCGGCCAGGAGGTTTCCGGCGGGGTTCTCCTCCGGCCGCCGCTCGGCGTTGGAGAACTCCGTTGCCAGCACCGCCACCGGCCGTTCCAGGAGGGGACGGATCTCGGCGCTCCACTCCTCCACCACCCGGGTCAGGGTCGTGTCCGGGTCCACGCCCTCCCGTCCGGGCCGTCGGATGGAGCGGTGGGTGACCCGGGCCGCCTCGCCGGTGCGGCGTTCCAGGCGGGTGACGCTGAACCCCTGGGAGTAGGCCGGGACCTGGACCAGGGGGACGCCTTCGGCCTCGGTGAGATTGCGGAGGTGGGTGTGACCGCCCAGGAAGAGATCCACCGGTTCGGAGAGGGCCCTGGCGATCTCCACCATCCGACCATCACACCCCTGGGAGAGCTCCTCGGGCTCGGTTCCCGGGACCTCACAGGCCGCGCCCACGTGGCCCACGACGACGACGAAATCCACCTCCAGCGCCCGGAGCTCACGGACGGCCAGGTCGATGGCCGGCGCTTCCTCCAGGAAGAGGAGGCCCGCGGTGTTGCCGGCCATCACCACCTCCGGTGTCGTGGCCAGGGCCACTCCTGCCACGCCGATCCGGACCCCGTCCCGCTCCAACTCCACCCAGGGGCGGATCCACCCCGGCCAGCTCCCGGTGGCCTCGTCCACCACGTTGGCGGCCAGCCAGGGGAACCGACTCTCCGACACCCGGGCGCGAAGGGTGTCCAGTCCCCAGTCGAATTCGTGGTTCCCCAGCGCCGCGGCATCGTATCCCTTCCGGTTGTGGACATCGATGGAGGCCCGGCCCCAGCTCAGATTGGAGACCGCGGTCCCCTGCATTACATCCCCTCCGGAGAGGAGGAGGGTGGGACCGGGAAAGCGGACCCGGAGGGAATCGAAGTGGGCGGCCTCCAGGGCCGACCCACCCACCGTGTCCCCATCTACCACCTGGGGGAGGATGCGACCGTGGAAGTCGTTGGTGTGGAGGACCTGAAGACGTAGGGGTTCGGGATCTTCGTGCGGTGGAGGGGCTCCGGCCGGCGTCGCCGGGGCAAGGGCGCACCCCGCCACCAGCGCTGCAAGGAGGAGGACCACACTCCGGCGGACCGTGCGAGCGCCGGAAGGGATCCGGGGGGGGTGGGCGGCGCGGAACGGATGGGGGGACATGTGGCCGGGGATCCTGAGGGTCCAGGGTGGAGGAAGTTCCCATGGGACCCCGCTGCCGTGGACCGGGATCCCGCCTCGGGGTGGAAGCCTGGAGGAGACGACGCCAGATTGGGGGATGACCGATCCCACGCTCGTTCCGCCCCGGGGGCCCGTTCCCGTCCACCTCCTCCTCTGGGATGGGGTGGAACTCCTGGACTTCGCCGGCCCCGGCCAGGTGTTCGCCGCCGCCGGAGAAGGGCGGGCTTTCCGGGTACGGACCGTGGCCGCCCACCCGGGACCCCTCCGGTCCCAGGGGTTCCTCACCATCCATCCGGAGCTCCTCCTGCAGGAAGCTCCACCCGCAGGCATCCTGGTGGTCCCGGGCGGGTCGGCCGATCGCCCCATGGCAGACCCCGTTCTCATGAATGCCCTCCGCGCGGCAGCCCCGAGGGCGGAGGTGGTATTCTCGGTCTGCACCGGTGCGCGGGTCCTGGCGGCCGCCGGGCTCCTGGAGGGACACACGGCCACCACCTGGCACGGAGCGCTGGACCAGCTCCGGGCCGAGGCTCCCGGGACCCGGGTGGTTTCGGATGTGCGGTGGGTGGACAACGGCAGGATCGTGACCGCCGCCGGTGTCTCTGCGGGGATCGACGCCGCCCTCCACCTGGTGCAGCGATGGCTCGGGCCGGAGGAGGCCCGGCGGGTGGCCCGCTACATGGAATACGGGGGCGTGGACGGGATTTCGGGGGGTGGATCCGCCGGGACCGCTGGACTCGTGGTGGAGCGCCCTTCATGAGTGCCATCTCCCGTCGCTGGCGCCTCCTCCTCAGGCTCCTCCAGCGACTTCCCCAGGGAGCCCTCAGCCGAGCCACCGGAGCGCTGGCGGACGTGCCCCTTCCACGGGTCCTGAGAGGCCCCGTGATCGGGGGGTTTGCCCGCGTGGTCGGGGTGGACCAGGGGGAGGTGGCGGGGAGCCCCCGGGATTTCCCGTCGGTGGGTGCTTTCTTCGTCCGGCGGCTCCGAGACGGGGTCCGAAGCTGGCCCGACGATCCCCGGGTCCTGGCCAGCCCCGTGGACGGGGTGGTGGGGGCCCTGGGGGAGATCCGGGAGGGGACGGTCCTTCAGGCCAAGGGGATGCCCTACCAGGTCGCGGACCTCCTCGCCCACCCCGCCTCCCCGGACCTGGACGCACGGCGGCTCGAGGGCGGACGCTATCTCACCCTGTATCTGAGTCCCCGGCACTACCACCGGATCCACGCCCCCGCCTCAGGAGGTCTGGTACGGGCCCAGGCCATCCCGGGCCGGCTTCTTCCCGTGAACGAGCCGGCCATCCAGGGGATTCCCCGGCTCTTTCCCCGGAACGAGCGCCTGGTGCTCTGGATGGAAGTGGAGGGGGCACTCCTGGCGCTGGTGGCGGTGGGCGCCTTCAACGTGGGCCGGATCTCGGTGTCCTTCGACGAGGAGTGGAATGGCCCGGGTGGCAAGGGCGTCACGAATCGGCCGGGACGCCAGGGTGAGGGGTCTCGAAACTATGCCCCACCACTCTCCCTCGCTCGGGGAGACGAGGTGGCGGCCTTCCACCTCGGGTCCACCGTGGTCCTTCTGGTGGGGCCCGACGCCGAGGGTCAGGTACCGGGCCTCGCCCCCCATCTCCGACCCGGAGACGAGATCCGTCTGGGCGATCCCCTTACCGTCAGAAGCACTGGGCCCGGTCCGGCACCCGGCCTCGGCAGACGATGAGCTCGGCCATTCCGGGCGCATTTCCACCGCAGGCGCTCTCCTGGGCCGCCTGAAGGGCTTCGGCCTCCGAGGGTCCCCGTCCCAGACGACATACCTCCCGGCCATTGAAGGTGAGACAGACCTCACACTCCACCTCGGCCGCGGAAAGGGTGGACCACACCACCACTCCCATGAAGGCGGCCAGGACGAGGACGATGACGACGATGGTACGGGCTTTCATACTTCACTCCGGCGATGGGGAGCTGAGGATTGGCGCGAACGCCCCGGTCCCCAGGGAGCCTCGAAAGCGGCTCCCCATGCGGGTGGACCAAGGCTTTGGCGACAACCGCCACAACTCCCCGACGTTGTCAAGAACTCCGATCTTCCCTTAATTTAGGGTGTTAAACCTCTTCGCAGAACCGGCGCTCAGATCCGGTGCGAAGTGAAACCGACGACAGGAGTAGTCAGTGGCCAACGACGCCATCGAAGTGGAAGGAACCGTCACCGAGGTCCTCCCCAACGCCAATTTCCGGGTGGAGCTCGAGAACGGGCACAACATCCTCTGCTATCTCTCAGGGAAGATGCGGAAGTTCTACATCCGGGTACTGGAAGGGGACCGGGTGAAGGTGGAGATGTCCCCCTACGACCTCACCCGAGGCCGCGTCACCTACCGCTACAAGTAGGGCTCTTCCACCCTCGTGTCGCTCAACGTTCTGCCCCCCTCGGGGTACTTACTACTGAAGGGACCATTCCGTCCCCTCGAGATTTTCCGAACGATCCAGAAGCAGGAGGCCCAATCGTGAGCTCGGAGGCCCGCGCCCCCGCGTCCCCGGACGCCAATGCCCTTCACTCGGATTCACACGAGGAAGCGCACAACGACATCGTATATCCGGCCGCCATTCCCTTTGTTCTGGTGCATGTGGCCGCCCTTGGCGTCTTCTGGACCGGATTCACCGCCACATCCATCATCATGTGTATCACGCTGTACGTGGTCCGGATGTGGGCGCTGACCGCCGGTTTCCACCGGTACTTCTCGCACCGCTCCTACAAGACGAGCCGGTGGTTCCAGTTCGTGCTGGCCTTCCTCGGCCAGACCTCGGCCCAGAAGGGAGTCCTCTGGTGGACGGCCATCCACCGGCATCACCATCGGCACTCCGACACCCCCCTGGACGCCCATTCGCCGAAGCACACCGGATTCTGGTTCTCCCACATGGGGTGGATCTTCTCCCCGCAGAAGAACACCGCCGACTACTCCACGGTAGAGGATTTCTCCAAGTACCCGGAGCTCCGCTTCCTGGACCGTCATCCCTACTTCCCGGCGGTCCTCCTGGGGGTGGCCTGCTATCTCCTCGCCGGATGGTCGGGCCTTTTCGTGGGCTTCATCCTGAGCACGGTGATCCTCTACCACGGGGTCTTCGCCATCAACTCCCTGGCCCACGTGGTCGGGAAGAAGCGGTACCTGACCGCCGATGACTCCCGGAACAACTGGTGGCTGGCCATCATCACCCTTGGGGAGGGGTGGCACAACAATCACCACCACTACCAGAGCTCCACCCGCCAGGGCTTCTTCTGGTGGGAGATCGACATCTCCTACTACGTCCTGAAGGTGATGTCCTGGTTCGGACTGGTCTGGGACCTCCGTGAGCCTCCGCCCCAGGTGGTCCACGGCGAGGCTCGGCTGGGACGGAAGGTCATCGAACGGGTGGCGGAGGACCTGGTGGCGTCCTATCCCCTGGATACCATCACCGCCCGCGTCCGGGAGGCATGGTCCCACAAGCCCTCCCTGGACGAGCTCCGGGATCAGGCCCGGAAGAAGCAGGATGAGGTGGCGGCCTACATGCAGGAACTGGACCTGCCCCATGTGCCCACCATGGACGAACTCCGAGAGGAGATCCGGTCGCGCATTTCCGAACGCTACCAGAATTCTCCTTCCCTGGACGAGATCGCCGAGCGGGCCCGGGAACTCATCCTGGTCCGGCTCTCCGAGGGGCTCCTGGGCGAGGCCGAGCCGAGCGCCATCTGATTCTTCCCTCCTCTCCCGGCGGGGCGCTTCCGCAGGAGTGACGGAGTGAACGTTTCGAAGTAAATGCAAATGCAAAGGGCCCGCCGGGATGTCTTCCCGACGGGCCCTTCCGCTTTCTGGCTGCCCTCCCTATTCCAGGATGTAGGCCACCGCGTCAGCGGCCTGCTCCAGGGTCTCCACGGTGAGGTCCGCCATGGCGTCCAACTCCTTCAGCGCGTGGAGGTGCTCCGGGTCGCGGATGAGGATCAGAGGAATCCCTGCGGCCACGGCGGCCCCTGCGTCGGCGGCGGTGTTCCACTGCCGGTACTTGTCCGTGAAACAGGCCACGAACAGGTCGGCGTGACGCATGTGGACCCGGGTCCGAAGGGTGTTCACCCGGGCTCCCATCAAGTCCCGATATCGGGGGCCGGGCTGCTCGCCCAGGATCTCCTCCCCGATGTCATCGGATCGCTGGTGCTCCTCCTGGGGTCCCAGGAAGGTGGCTTCCACCCCTCGGCCCTCGAGGGCCGACCGGAACCGGTCCCGCCAGTCGCTGTGGATTTCTCCTGCCAGATAGATGCTCAGTTCGTACATGGGGGGCTCGCTGGATGAGGCGGTTCCGCCCGGGGTCGCCAGCGCCCTTTCCAGAGGCGGATCACGGGCGGAGCAAGGATGGATTACGGGCCGATCAGGGCCGGATTCAGAAGTGGGCGTTCACCAGGGGGAGGACCCGGAACGGGGTGGGGTTGTTCCCGGCCCGGTTGAGGAGTCCGATCTGTAAGCCGCGAAGCTCGTCCGCCCAGTTCACCAGGCCCACCGTGAGGCCAACCGACATCTCGAGGCGGTGGAAGGCTCCCACCGACACCCCCTGGAATCGGCCCACATCCGAGTACCCTGCCACGTTCAGCCCACGCACCTCCGGGGCCTTCACCCGGTACCCCGCCACGGTCACCCCGTGCACGCTTCCCTGGGCCATCACCCCCGCCAGCGCGGCCTGGACGCCCCGGAGGTTCCCCTCGGTCACCACGGCCAGGCCACCCACCTGGATTCCGTCCAGATCTCCATTGGCTACGACCGCGAGACCGCCCAGTTGCAGGCCCCGGGCGTCACCTCCCGAGACCACCGCCAGCCCCCCGGCCTGGATCCCGTCCATTCTGCCCTCGGAGACCACCGCCAGACCTCCTCCCTGGATTCCGCGCAGACCTCCTTCCGCCACCACCGCCAGCCCGCCGGCCTGGACCCCCGCCATGGGGCCTTCCGCCACCACCGCCAGCCCGCCGGCCTGGACCCCCTGCATGGACTCCTCGGCCACCACCGCCAGCCCCCCGGCCTGGATTCCGCCCATCCTTCCCTCGGCCACCGTGGCCAGGCCTCCCAGGGAAACCCCGAACAACCCGCCCTCGGATACCACGGCCAGCCCACCCATGGAGAGGCCGGACGCAGAGACGGAGGAAACCACGGCCAGCCCCCCCACGTGGATCCCCGCCAGGTCGGACTCTCCGATGACGGCGGCAAGGCCCAGTCCGATCCCCCGGATGGATCCCGCCTGGGGTGCGACCCCCAGTGCCAGGCCCCGGACCGTGCCTCCCACCGACCTTTTTTCACCTCCTCCAGGTAGCGGTCGGCCCAGTTGACGCGGAGCCCGTTCACCCGGGGGACGTGCCCGATTCCCACGCCGGTGTTCCCTACCATGAGACGCAGGGCCGCGCCACTCCCGCCTCCATTGGAACGGTCGCCCCGTTCCTCCCGCTCACCTCCTGGCGGCGACCCCGTCTCCTGGGCCGCCAAGGGGGCAAAGCCAAGGAGGAGGCATCCAAGGAGGCACCCCAGGGAGAGCCCCACGCGACCCTCGGGGAAGGGATGGACGGGGGCTGGGTGGCCCGCAGCACGGCGGCGCCGCTGGAGGCGCAGGGATGGGCGGGAACGCATGGAGTGCTCCTGGGATTTCGTGGATATCTGGGGAAGCGGGGGGACGGGGCCGTCCGCCTTCATTACTACGAATCCGGGATGCTCCCGGTTTCGTAGGGGCCGGTCCAGCTTCCGCGAGAAGGCGCCGATGTCTTGCTTCTCAGGGTGGGGTCGTCCATTCTTCCTCGTCTTCTTTCCCAGAACCCCTCCGCAAACGGAAAAGCTCATGGAGGCATTTCGCTCGCTGGTCGACACCCTTGAAGGGTGGGTCTGGAGTTCCGGGATCCCCGTGGGTGACGAAACCATCCCCTTCGTGGTGATTCTCCTCCTGGGGGCTGGGATCTATTTCACCCTTCGGCTGGGGTTCGTCCAGATCCGGCACTTGGGCCACGGATTCGCCGTCACCAGTGGACGGTACGATGATCCTGCGGAGCCCGGGGACGTCACCCACTTCCAGGCGCTCTCAACGGCCCTCTCCGCCACGGTGGGGATCGGAAACATCGCCGGGGTGGCCATCGCCATCCACTGGGGTGGACCAGGAGCTCTCTTCTGGATGTGGGTCACGGCCTTCCTGGGAATGGCCACCAAGTTCGCGGAGGTGACGCTGGCCCAGTACTACCGGGACGTGAAGGAACCCGAGCCTGGGGCGCGCATGTGGGAAGGGACGGTTTCCGGCGGGCCCATGTACTACATCGAGCGGGGACTGGGGAAGCACTGGAAGCCGGCGGCGGTATTCTTCGCCGTGGCCCTGGGCTTCACCGCCTTTCTCACCGGGAACGGCGTCCAGGCCAATACAGTGGCTGACACCCTCCGCACCGAGTTCGGCCTCACCCCCTGGATCAGCGGGATCCTCACCGCCTCTGTTGTGGCGGCGGTGATCATCGGGGGGATTGCCCGGATCGGAAAAGTGACGGGAATCCTGGCGCCGGCCATGGCGGCCATCTACGTGGCAGGTGCCCTCTTCATCATCGTGGTGAACTGGGACCAGATCCTCCCCTCCTTCGCCCTCATCTTCACCGAGGCCTTCAACCCCTCCGCAGGAGTGGCGGGGGTCGGCGTCGGCGCCTTCCTGGTGACCATGATGTGGGGGGTCCGCCGGGGGCTCTTCTCCAACGAGGCGGGGCAGGGATCTGCCCCCATCGCCCATGCGGCAGCAAAGACCGATGAGCCCGTCTCCGAGGGTGTGGTGGCCCTCCTGGAGCCCTTCATCGACACCATTGTCATCTGCACCATGACAGCGCTTGTGATCATCATCACCGGCGCCTGGGGCGACCGGGTCCCCACCACCATCACGTTCACCGGTGGGCACATGAGCTTCGTGGAGGAGCGGGAGGACGGACGCTTCAACTTCTTCGTGAGTCCCCCCGAATCCGTCGAGGTATTGGACGGATACCCGGTGGCCACCGATCCCGGGGACCCCCGGATGGCATGGCACGAGGCACCGGTGGAGCGATTCTGGGTGGATCCGGGACAGACCGAGCCCTTTACCGGGGTGATCCGTCCCGGGGAGCGGGTGGCGGAGGCCGAGGACGGCACCACCTACCCCCTTCTCTACGCGAATGCGCCCCAGAACGGCGCTCCCCTCACCATGCTGGCCTTCCAGCGAGGCCTTCCCGGGGACTGGGGGCATTACATCGTCATCCTCACCGTGCTCCTCTTCGGGATCTCCACAGCCATCGCATGGAGTTACTATGGGGATCGTTGCGCCTACTACCTCTTCGGCGAGAAGGCGGTGCTTCCCTATAAGCTGATCTTCGTGGGGATGCATTTCGTGGGGGCGGTGGTTCCCCTGGCGGTGGCATGGACCCTTGGGGACATCTTCCTGGGTCTGGTCATCATCCCGAACCTGATCGCAGTAGTGGTCCTCACGCCCAAGGTGAAGGAGATCACCAACTCCTACTTCAAACGGAAGCCCTGGGTGGAGAACGCCGAGGTCCACCGCCGGGTGGTGGAGGAGGGGCGGCGGCGGAAGGAGTAGGCCCCTGACCAAGGAGGGGGACCACCGTGGGGAGCGCCAGGAGCCTTCCGGGTTGCCCGACTACCCGGCAGCCTGACGGGCGGTGGCCTGCCGGACCGCAGCCACGAAGGCCCGGACCCGGGCGGGGTCGATCCCCCGTCCCGCCTCCCCGTTCCGATGGAGGGCGGTCCCCACGATGAACCCCTGGGCGCCGGCGCCGACGAGGGCTTCCGCCGACGTCGTATCGGCGCCGCTTCCCACCCAGACCGGGGTGTCCGGGACGGCCCGCCGGACGCGCCGGATCCGCTCCGGATCGGTGGCCTGTCCCGTGCCGCTCCCTGATACCACCAGGATGTCCGCCAACCCGCGATGAACGGCGTCCCGGGCCGCCTCCTCCAGAGAGGCGCCTGCCGGGGGCGTGGCGTGCTTCACATGGACATCCGCCAGCAGGAGGAGGCCCGGGGCCAGCCGTGTCCGCTCCCGGAGGGTCTCATGGGCCCGTCCCTCGAGGAGGCCCTGGTCGGTGAACATACTCCCCGTGTGGACGTTCACCCGGAGGAAGGCGGCGCCGGTGGCGGCGGCGATCCCCACGCCGGACCGGGCGTCGTTCCGCAGGACGTTGAGGCCCACGGGGAGTGGTGTCCGATCCGGATGGGGGTCACCGACTCCTGCTCCGTCCTCTACC
>SL_3KL_010_SEDDRAFT_10003676_pt1 | contig 13927 bp, 10 predicted proteins | sample SodLakKL_010_SED_2_FD_10381 | JGI IMG/M metagenome (IMG submission 10381)
TTCAGCGGCACCTTCAGTTCCATCGCCTGCTCCATGACGGATTTGACCAGGTCGGGGATGTCGTTTGTCTCCCCCTCTGGCACCTCGAAGACCAGTTCGTCATGCACCTGCATCAGCATGCGTGTCCCGGAAGACCTGTCCGCAAGCTCCTTGTCAATCCGGATCATCGCTATCTTGATCAGATCGGCTGCCGTTCCTTGTATAGGCATGTTGACCGCCGTCCGTTCTGCAAACCCCCGGATATTGGCATTGGCGGAATGGATGTCAGGAATATAGCGACGGCGCCCTGACAGCGTCTCCACATAGCCGTTGTCCCGTGCAAACTCAACGGTCTCATGGATGAACTTCCGGATGGCCGGAAAACGCTCAAAATAGGCGTCGATAATACTTCTGCCCTCGGCATTGGAGACTCCAAGACGCTGTGCCAGTCCAAATGCACTTACACCGTAAGGAATGCCAAAGTTCACCTCCTTCGCTTTTCTTCTCTGCTCCCGGTCCACTTCCAGGATGGAATCCAGGCCGAATATCTCGGCAGCCGTACGCGCGTGAATATCCTCGTGGTTTCGGAAAGCCGCGATCATTGCATCATCGTCTGACATGGAAGCGATGATGCGCAGCTCTATCTGGGAGTAGTCGGCAGCCAGCAAACGATATCCCGCTTCTGCCACAAATGCCTTGCGAATGCCCCGGCCACGTTCCGTCCGGACGGGAATATTCTGCAAATTGGGATTGGTCGATGAAAGCCGTCCCGTGGCTGTTACATGTTGGTTGAATGTGCTGTGAATCCGCCCGCTTTCCTGATTTACCAGCTTCGGCAGGGCATCAACGTAAGTCGATTTAAGCTTACTGAGGCCCCGGTACTCAAGTATGCGCTCAGCTATCTCATGCTGTGGGGCCAGCTGTGACAGTACCTGTTCCGAGGTGGAATACTTGCCCGTCGCCGTTTTTTTCCGGGTGGGGATCTTCATCTTTTCAAACAGGATCACTCCCAGTTGTTGCGTTGAATTGATGTTGAACTCCTCACCGGTAATTTCAAAGATCTGCGAGCGTATGCCATCAATATCCCTGTCCAATTCTTCGGAGAAAGATGATAACAGATCCAGGTCTACTTTGATCCCGGCCGACTCCATGTCGCCCAGCACGCGGGCCAACGGAAACTCCATGTCCTTGCCAAGGGATTCGATTCCCTGATCACGCAGCTTGCTTTCCAGGACATGATACAGGCGCAGCGTAACATCGGCATCCTCGCATGCATAGGGAGCAACCACATCCAAAGGAACTTCCTGCATGGTCTTCTGGTCTTTTCCCTTCTCACCGATGAGCGACTCAATGGAAACCGGGTCGTATCCGAGATATCCGCGGGCGAGGGAATCCATATCCATCTTTTGTCCCGTATCCAGCAGATAGGCAGCAAGCATGGTATCAAAAACCGGCCCTTTCACACGAATGCCAAATCTATGGAGCACCCGGTAATCATATTTGAAGTGATGCGCCACCTTGAGGGTTTTTTCATCAGCGAAAAGCGAATCCAGCATCTTTTTCAGTTCTTCCGGCTTGAATTCGGAAACTACCACATACCATGCCTCATCTTCCTGGCATGAAAACGAGATCCCAAGCAACTCCGCAATCTGTGGGTTTGTGGATGTGGTTTCGGTGTCGAAACTCCACACCCCCTTCCTTTCAAGTGCCGACACGCAGGACGCCAGCCCTTCGGTGTCCGTAACGGTATGATAGGCAACTTTATCGGGCTGGAGTGTAGCATAAACGGGTGCTTCATCAGCACCGGAGGGAGATAATTCTGATTTTTTTTTATCAAACTTCAGCCAGTCCGTGTTGGCGCCGGTCCCACCTCCTGATTCAGGACCGGCAGATCTGGTCGTGGAATCTTCGATGCGATCCAGGGAGCCCGCATGGTCCACGGCATCCGTACTTTCGTGACCGGGAGATTGGGGTTCATCAAACAGCGACGCCTGCCCCGACAATTCAGGTTTTCCCTTTGCTTCTCCGGGCATCACCGCTTCTGCTGTCGCAATCTTGCGGGTCAGGGTACGGAACTGCATTCGCTTGAAAAAGGTGATCAACTTGTCGGCCCTGACTCCGTGCCAACGAAGCTCTTCCCAGCCAATGGTGTCGGGCACATCGGTATGGATAACGATCATTTCCCGTGACTTAAGCGCCTGCTCCTGATGCTGCGTCAATCCCTCCCTGGCCCTTTTGTTCTTCATGGAGGGTGCTGCTTCAATGGCCTTCTCAAGTGTTCCAAACTCCTGAATGATTTTGGCCGCTCCTTTTTTCCCGATTCCCGGAACACCGGGAATATTGTCAGAAGTGTCCCCAATGAGTGCAAGGACATCCGTAACCGCCTCCGGCCCGACACCAAAAAATGCTTCCACCCCGCTGCGGTCTATGAGTTCGAATCCGTCCCCCCGGTTCAGCGGCTTGTACATGAAAATATTATCACCCACAAGTTGCATGAAATCCTTGTCCGGCGTCACCATGAAAACGGTAATGTTCTCCATTTTTGCACGGACTGCCAGTGTGCCTATCAGGTCATCCGCTTCATATCCGTCCTTCTCGAGATTAGTGAATCCGAACAAATCCACCATATCCTTGATCAGGGGTATCGATACTCGGAGATCCTCCGGCTGTGGGGGGCGGTTGGCCTTGTAGTTCACGTCCATTTCATGGCGGAACGTTGGCGCGTGCGTGTCCCATGCAACGGCCAGATGTGAGGGGCCTTCTTTTTCCATCAGGTTCAACAGGGCACTGGCAAATCCGTAGATGGCACCTGTGGGGATACCCTCGGCATTCCGGAGGTTGCTGTTGATCATGGCGAAATAGGAACGGTATGCAAGGGCAGTACCATCGATAAGAAACAGTTTATCGGGCATAAAAGCTGATTTTCTACATGATTGATTGCAGTTATCTGGAAAAAACCTGACGGACAGGGGGAGTCAAGCCACAAAATAAGCGAAATTTGATACAACTTTTCTCTTTATCATACGAATACATTGTGGAGTGGCAGGATCTCATGCCTAGTCCCGGTAAATTCATCGGCTACCTCCGATTCCATATCATTATTTTATGAGTTTAAAGAACGAAACCCGCCAGGCATTCAATAATACGAGGAGCTTCTATCGGGAGTATACCAGAGGGATGACTGCAGAACGTATCGGGAAGGAATTCCAGGATGATTCCAAACGGCTCATGGCCTTGTATTACGATGCGGTGGGTGTAAAACCAGAAGAGGGCGAAAAGAAAAAACCGCCCGTCCGGATATTCAAACTTTTATCTTCCCTGCTTCTGCGGCTCACCCCTACCAGGAGATTGGCCCTTGGATTTTCCTTCGTCGGGTTCGCGGTCTATCTGGTTGGAAGCGGCCCCCTCGCTACACTGATGCTCCCGCTGGGAATTGTAATCCTGGCGCTGCTTCTCCTTCTTGAGCTGCTTGAGAAATCCGATGTCATGAAAGAGATAGACCTTGCCAGGGATATCCAGATCAGCCTTCTTCCGGGACCCAACATCCGACACGGTAACCTGGAGTTTGCCTCGTTTGCAAGTACGGCAAGCGAGGTCGGAGGCGATTATGTTGACGTGATTGATACGGATGAGGGAACGTACTATGTAATCGCTGACGTATCGGGAAAGGGGCTCTCGGCGGCTCTGTACATGGTCCGGTTGCAGGCATTGGTGCATCTGATCATCGAAAAACTCAAACCGGATCCCAAAGAGCTTTTCCTTCACCTGAACGATTACATCAAATCGGGGAAAAAGGACAAGACATTCGTAACCGCCTGTGCCGCCTTTTTCCCATCCGATGGCTCCCCGGTAAAAATGTGCCGGGCCGGTCATAACCCGCCGCTGCTCTATCATTCCACCAGGGATGCCGTCAGTGAGTTGCGCTCATCCGGACTGGGACTTGGTATGACCTCAACAGCAGTCTTTGGAGAGCACCTGAAACAGCTTTCGATCAACATGCAGCCAGGCGACAATCTGCTTTTTTATACTGACGGATTGACAGAAGCCCGAAACCCCAGTATGGAGCAGTATGATGAGCACCGCCTCAGGGAACTGTTTGAGCTGTATGGATCCCTGCATGCCACTTCCATTTTGAGTAAAATCCAGGTTGCAGTTGAGGAGTTTATCGAGGGGGAAAAACTACTCGACGACATCACATTCACCTGTGTTCACTTGCACCGTGATAAAAAAAGGTCACTGCCCGGGAAACATCGGGCTATCGCAGAAAACACAAATGTAAGATAAAACAAAAGCCCCGACGTATATCGACGAGGCTTTTATAAAAAATTCAGTGACCCGGATATCTCAATCCGTATCAATTGCAGTTCAGTTCATGCTCGATTTCGTGTTCAGCTGGTGAACGGAAATCACCGACCATGGCATTGCGGAAAGCGCTGCATGCTGCCTGGGTGTTTTCGAGGCCTTTATGGGCCAGTCCAAGCTCAAAGTAGATTCTTGCCCTGTCCAGTCTTCCACCAGTTTCGAGCTCAAGTGCGCGTTCAGCGCTGGTCCTGGCATCACTGTATCGCCTCTGGTTATTGTAAACCTCGGCAAACCTGTAGTGCATACTGGCACTCTCGCCATATCCTGCAGCCCGGTTGAGCAGATCCAGAGCCCTGTTGAAATACTCCTCATCAATCTGTTCGGACGCGAGGAAGACAAGATAATCCCTTGCTGCACGCTGGCTTCTTTCTAAGTTATCCTGTTCGCCGGCTTCACGTGCCAAATCGATTGAGATATCGAAATTTTCAAGTGCGTTGTCAAGATCACCGGTACGTCGATATACCAGGGCCTTCTGATAGTAAGCACTGATATAGGACGGGTTCAGCTCAATGGCTTTGCGGTACTGCTCCAGCGCCGCTTCGTTCTGCTCATCCCTGAACAACTGGTTTCCAAGATTCAGATGAAGTGCGGGAAGGTTTCCACGGGAGCGACGCATAATCTGTTCATCACCATACGATTCGGCAAGTCTTGCTGCTTCCTGAAATGCATCGACGGCTCCTTCCAGATCCCGTTCCCTTACAAACTGTGCCGCATGCATGAAAGCAAGCCTTGGTATTTGTCCGACAGCACGTTCGCGGATGTCATTTGCTTCTGAACCAACTTCATCAGCTATTACAATGGTTTCCTTGAACTTTTCAATTGCTGCCTGGAAATCCCCCTGCTCGTTGAAAAGGACAAAGCCTTCATTGAACTTGGTTATGGCATCTTCCAGTGATTGAGCCTGAGCCCCATCTATAAAGCAAAGGGATATCAACAAGGCCGACAAAACCACAGAGGTTCTTTTTACAACGTTCATATGATTCAATTGTATTATTAGTTAGGTGATCGATTGTAAAAACGTTTGAGAACGTAAACTTCGTACCTGCAAGGTGATTAATTTAACATTTTATGTTTTCAATACCATTAAAAAAAACGGCCCTGCTCGCATACAGAGGATGCAAATCTAAAAATTCGGTCTGAGTTTGTTGGTTTCGTAAAAATCATAAATGATTGATGTTGCTTCCTCGGGATCATCGGTCACGTGAAAAAGTTCCATATCCTTCGGATCTATGGTCTTCTCGTCCACAAGCTTTTCCTTCATCCAGTCAACCAATCCCCCCCAGTACTCCTTTCCCATCATGATGATCGGGAACTGATGGATTTTCTTGGTCTGGATCAGGGTCATCGCTTCAAAAAACTCATCAAGGGTTCCAAAACCTCCGGGAAGTACGACAAATCCCTGTGCATATTTTACGAACATGACCTTACGGGCAAAAAAGTAGTTGAAGTGTATGCGGAAGTCACTGCCTATGTATTGGTTGGCTGTGGGTTCATTGGGAAGCGAAATGCAAAGGCCCACGGAAGTGCCCCCTGCCTGATGGGCGCCGCGATTACCTGCCTCCATAATTCCGGGTCCCCCACCCGTGATGATACCAAGCCCTGTTTCTGCCATTTTCCTGGCAGTCTCAACGGCCATCTTATAGTACGGATGATCTTCCTTGATCCTGGCAGAACCGAAAAATGAGACACACGGCCCAACATGCGACATCCTTTCATATCCGTCCACAAACTCACCCATGACTTTGAAGACACCCCACACATCCTTTTCAAACCGGGCATCATACCGGCTTTGTATCTGTTTTCTTTTCTTTTCCATAGTTTTGTTCAATTATTACTTGATTCCACAGTTACCATTTCATTTTAAAGGGAAACCTGCAACGTCAGTACGAGGCTGTCCATGGAGCGTTGTCCCTGCACCCATCCAGACATTAGAAACGGTTGCCGCTTCCAATCCGTACTTTCGGATTGCGTTGTCGCCGGTCCGATATGAATCCTTGCACTCAGATCGTCACTGACATCAAAGTCACGCATCTGGGCAAATACATATGCATCAACAATGTTAAGTCCGTATGCAAGGACAACACCGATGATCGTCAGGTCCCTTCTGTTTCGATACAGGTTTCTTGTATGGCGCAGTGCCTCCGGATTCTGATTCGGATCAATATACAGTGGCGTCGGTCCAAATTTCTGGTCACCATCCGGATACTGACTGTTGTAAAAAGCAGCCCGGTAGTCACGGTAGTTCTGGTCCATCAGAATACTGTAGTACGTCAGGCCGGCAAGCATGCCATAGATGATCGGTACTTTCCACACCTGCCGGTTGACCACCTGTCCCCACCCTGGCAACATCATCGATTTTAGCATTACGGAAGACGGTTTTGGTACCGTATCCCGCCTGGCCAGGTCCGATCCGTTGAAATTAGAGGTTACGGTCATACCCTGCGTTGAGCGGAAATACGCAAACGAGCGATTCGGGGCATAGCCGTGGTTTGCCGGACTGAGGGATCTGCCGAAATCCATTCCGTGAACAGATCTAACTCCTGCATGCTGATAATCAGGATGGGCATAAGTTTCTGTAAACATTACTGTTGCTGCGCGAATCTTGGTGGCACCATCATACGCACAAAGATCTGCCACTCCAAGAATTATGATCAGTGCCGTTAATGGCAGGACCTTGACCTTGCATGGAATACTGCCCCGGAATTCAACTCTCCACGACCTATTCAAGCAGTGATATAATTCTTTCCAGATCGTCATCCGAATAGTACTCCAAGCGGATTTCTCCACCTTTGTTTTTCTTTTTTATCTGAACACGGGTACTGAATCTGTTGCGTAAACGGCTGGAAATCTCCATCAGTTGCAGATCTTTCTGATCTTTTTCCTTGAGGACCCTGTTTCCGGCACTTTTCTTCTGATCCAGCTTCCGCACGGCATCTTCGATCTGACGGACGGACCAATCCTCCTGAATGGCTTTGTTAAGCAACCTGTCCTGAGCCTTCGGATCCTCGACCGATATCAGACTCCTTGCGTGGCCTGTCGTAATGACATTGGTTTTAAGGGCATGCTGAATGGTCGGTCTCAGGGTAAGCAGGCGCAGCATGTTCGTGACGGTCGACCTGTTTTTACCAAGCTTCCTGGCAACATGGTCCTGCGTATAGTTGCACTCTTCAATGAGCCTTTTGTACCCGAGTGCAATCTCGATCGGGTTCAACTGCTCCCTTTGCACGTTCTCGATCAGTGCAAAAGCGATCAGTTCGTCATCGTCCACTTCCCGCACATAGGCCGGTATAGTGGTGATGCCGGCCATTTTCGTGGCACGGAGTCTCCTCTCTCCGCTGATCAGTTCATATCTTTCACTGCCGATGGCGCGGACTGTTACCGGCTGGATGAGACCATGCATGCGAATGGACTCGGACAGCTCCTGCAATTTAATCTCATCAAAATCTTCACGCGGCTGGTATGGATTCGGACGGATATCCGGAATCGGGAGCTGCATGATCACATTCACCCGTTGCAGAATCCGCTCTCTGTCGACGCCACCGGTAGATCCCGACCGGGAATCATCTCCCTTGTCATCGTATTCCGGGAAAAAAGCTCCCAGCCCTCTGCCTAATACTTTCTTAGCCATAATGATAAAAAGGTTGCCGGTTTATTCCGATGCCTGTTTGCTTTTTTCAGTGAATACGGAGCTTTTTCGGAAAAGCTTCTTGTTCCTGATCACTATTTCCCTGGCTAATGAAAGGTAGTTTTTCGATCCCATGGAGACAGAATCATACAACAAAACCGGCTTCCCAAAACTGGGTGCTTCTGCCAGGCGCACATTTCTTGAAATTACCGTCTCAAAGACCCGGTTATCGAAATAGCGCTTGACTTCGTCAGCCACCTGGTTCGACAATCGCGTCCGGCTGTCATACATGGTGAGCACTACCCCCTCGATGTCCAGACCGGTATTGAGATGCTGACGGACAATTTTGATGGTATTTAACAGCTGCCCAAGTCCTTCCAGCGCAAAATATTCACATTGTACGGGTATGAGAACCGAGTCGGAAGCAGTTAATGAGTTAATGGTAAGCAGACCAAGGGAAGGCGGACAGTCAATGATGATGAAATCATATTCATCACGTATCTCCCCTATGGCATTTCTGAGGATTTTTTCCCTTTGCGGACGATCCACCATCTCGATTTCAGCGCCAACCAGGTTGATGTGGGATGGTATGATATCCAGGAACGGGAGCTCCGTTTTTTTTACCGATTCCCTGGCACTGAACCCTTCCACAAGCACCTGATAGATGGAGTGGTCGATCACTTTGTATTCAAACCCGGTCCCGCTTGTTGAATTGCTTTGAGGATCAATGTCAATCAGCAGAGTGGTATGTTCGATCGCGGCAAGACTGGCAGCAAGGTTTATTGCCGTCGTAGTTTTACCAACACCGCCTTTCTGATTTGCTACAGATATAACTTTTCCCATATAACATATTGTATTATAACCGGATAGAACGCTATCCCATCAGCATTCCCGCTATGGCTGACAGACCTCTAAAGGTAAGAATATATTTGGTAAGGTATCACTCCCAATCGGATGCAAGTTCAAAAAGCCGGCATCCCGGAAAGTAAAAGTTGGATGAAAAAAAATAGGAGTAAAAAGCGCTGTATCAGAAATACTTATAGGCGAAATCAATATCTGTTTCCGGTTAACTGAAAATCACGAAATGCGGGTGAAAGTATCATCGGGCTTGTCTCTGACTGAACTGGCAGCACTCCCCTGCCCTGCAGTGAATCTGCGTGACTTGCATCATCGGCGGTGTCCCGCTTGCCGATGTACACCAGATTATTATGCCCATTCCAAACCCGGAGCATATCCTGGTTGGATTCCTGTGACTTGGTGATGGCGGGTGTGTGAGTCCCGACAGCGGCGGCACTCCGGGAGTCATCAGACTGGTTTCCGTTGATGGTATCTGATGGAAGCAGATAGGCAGTAGATATCAGCAGGCTGAACAGCACGATGGCCGCTGTTGCCAGCAACCCCGGATTTCGCCAGCTATTGCCAAAAAACTGCTGCTGACTGGAATAGTCTATTGCCTGGTCGATGATCGTCTCGGAAATATTTGACGGCGGTGTCAGTTCAGGCAGGTTTCGGATTTTCTTCCAGGTGCTTTTCAGACTTTCCACTTCAATGAGCAGGTTTTGATCATGGATCATCGCCTGCTCGACAAGTGTTATCTCGGATGGGTCCAGTTCGTCAAAAACGTATTTGATGCACAGCTCATCTACGTTCGACATATTTGGTTTCTTTTCCATGTTCCTTATCAAACATTTTTCTCAGGTTGATCAGAGCGTACCTCATCCTTCCAAGTGCGGTGTTGATCGACACATTGGTAAGTTCGGCAATCTCCTTGAATGACATCTCGTAATAATGACGCAGCATAACCACTTCCCGTTGCTCCTTGGGAAGATCGGAAATGTGCTTCATAAGGCTGTCCTTGGCTTCATCCTTTTCGATGACCTCCTGGGCATCGTCAAGCGTTTCATCGGTAAGCCTGTCATAGAAGTCATAATCTGGGTCATCCTGGGCGTTCACATCCACGAATCGCTTCTTCTTGCGAAGATAATCGATGGTGGCATTGTGAGCAATCCTCATAACCCATGCAATCCACTTGCCCTGCTCATTGTAGGTTTCATCCATCTTGGTAATTACCTTGGTGAATGTTTCCTGGAAGATGTCATTGGCAGTCTCGGCATTGCCCACCATACTGTAGATATAGGAGTATATCTTGGATTGATGGCGGTCAAGCAGTTGCCGGAACGCTTTCTGGTCATTGTTCCTGCGGTAACGCAGAACCAATTCATGGTCATCGACCTGATGCAGGGAGTTGTTGGATTTATGCGACATCATATTGACCTTTAAACGCTGAGAAATTTAATGATATTGCCTTGATGGCAAGTGTTCCTGAAAAGAACGGTAACTGTTATCTATAGGCCTCCGCGGTTTTTTTCTCTGTGTGTCGCATTACCAAAAACAATAACGGTTTTAAAAACATTTCGCAAATTTTCGGCAAACGACCTGTGCATTCAATTCTCTATACAAATCAATAAACGGTTACACCTAGTTCCCGCTAAAACTTTTTTACGGGCTTCTGAAATGTTATACGCACGGGTTGGCCTACGGTTCGTTTCTCCTGAAAATCAACCGTCCACACCTTTCCCAAAGTGCGATTGCACGGATCTGGCCGCTTTTTCCCCGATTATATTTTTCAGACCGGTAATATCCTGCTGAAGGATCTCCGTAATGGAACCGAATTCCCGGAGCAGCTTGTCTGCGGTCTTTTTACCTATTCCCGGTATCTCTTCCAGTTCGGACCGAAATGTCTTTTTGCTGCGAACATCCCGGTGGAAACGGATGGCAAACCTGTGCGCTTCATCACGGATCCTTTGAAGCAGCTTCAGGCTTGAGGATGTTTTTGGGATCATGATTGGATCACGCGAACCGGGAAAGAACACTTCTTCCAAACGTTTTGCCAAACCGATAACCGGTACCTCAGACCCCATACCAGCTTCTTGAAGTGCGAAAACAGCACTGGACAGCTGGCCTTTGCCGCCATCGACCACAAGCAGGTCGGGAATCTGCTTCCCCTCCTTTTTTACCCTTCGGTAATGACGCCCGATTACCTCTCTCATGGATGCAAAATCATCCGGACCTTCCACTTCCCTGACATGAAACCGTTTATAACTGCTTTTTCTGGGTTGTCCGTCGACAAAACAGACCATCGATGCAACGGTATAGGCTCCCTGGAAGTTGGAGATGTCAAAACATTCGACCCGCCTCGGCAACTGCGGCAGGTTCAGGTCGCGTTTCAATGCCTGGACCGAGTGCGGAATCCGGCTTTTATCCGCTTTCATTTTCTCCAAAAGCCACTCCTTGAGAAGCAAGCGTGCATTGGAACCGGCCATCTGAACGATCTGGGCCTTTTCCCCTCTTTGCGGAACGGTTATTCCAACCTTTTTCCCCTTTTTATCCCAGAGGTATTCAAAAAGCGGCTCGTCGTCCTGGAGGTTGTGACTGCAGCAGATCTCATCCGGGATGACTCCGGACAATTCACCCGTGTAGTAATCCTCTGCAAATGACTGGATCAGGATCCCCTCGGTCCTGCCTTCAATGTTCTTCAGGTACCGGTGGTACTTTCCCACCAGCTTGCCTTCACGTATCTGCAGGAGCACCCCGCAAGCAACGTTTTCATCCCAATCCGTATCCAGCGCAAAGACATCACGATCCAGGCCATCCGGAGTCACCATTTTCATCTTTTCACTGTACTTCCGCAGCGCCAGCATCCCATCCCTCAGAATGGCCGCCTGCTCAAACTGAAGGGCCCCGGACAGTTCCTCCATTTCCAATTTAAGGTCGCGGATGAGTTCCCTGGTACGTCCGTTCAGCAGCCGGACCACCTGATCCATCCTTGAACGGTATTCCTCCAGCTCCAGGTCGACCGAGCAGTTCTCGAAATAATCCTCAAAACACCGACCCCACTTTGGCAATCCCCTGCTGTGATCGATCATGCGCGAGGAGCAGGCACAGGTGCACAGCTGGAACGCCTTCCGGATGGTTTCAAGCATGAGTTTCATCTTGCCGACATGGTCGTACGGGCCGTAGTATCGGCTTCCGTCCCGGACAATGGCACGCGTTGGAAACACACGCGGACGCTCTTCCGCCGTGACGCAAATGTAGGGATAGGACTTGTCATCGCGGTAGAGGATGTTATACCTTGGCCGGTATTTCTTGATGAGGTTATTCTCGAGGATGAGGGCTTCCGCTTCCGAGTCGGTGATGATCACATCGATATCAGCGATTTTCCTGACCAAGGCTAGTATTTTACCGGTGTGATCCGCAGCGTTCTGAAAGTAGGACCTCACGCGCTGATTGAGCCGCTTTGCCTTGCCTACATAGAGAACCTCCCCTGCCTTGTCCCTGAACTGGTAAACACCAGGGACAGCCGTCAGCGAATCCAGTTTCTGTTTCAGGATTTCGGTCATTTTTTGGATGGATGGATGATCGACTTCAGATTATCGTGCGCACAAACTATATTACCTCCTGGTCACACTATAATTGCCTTATGGTCACAATTGATGCAACAGGCATGATTTCAGGCGAATAATACGGAGTTTTGTCACCATCGAAAGTTACGGAAATATCGATATTCATTATGTGGATAACCACCTGCTTGTCGTCAATAAGCCGGCAAACATGCTTTCGCAACGGGACCGGACAGGCGACCGCGACCTTCAGTCGCTGATGAAGCAGTGGCTGAAGGAAAAATATCAGAAGCCCGGCGATGTTTTCCTTGGGCTGGTGCAGCGGCTTGACCGTCCGACACGCGGGCTGATGGTGCTCGCCCGCACGTCAAAAGCGGCTGCCCGCTTGTCCGATCAAATCCGCAGGCGCACATTCCTGAAAGAATACCTGGCCGTTGTTGTTGGAAAATCGATTAAAACGGGTAATCTGACACACTATCTGGACAAAGATGCTTCCCGGAAAATGGCACTCGTTTCATCTGAACATGTGCCGGATGAAGATAACAAAAAAGGTTACAAGCCGGGCAGGCCCGGTGGCGGCAAGCAGGCCGAACTGGAATTGACTCATGTGGAGACCCGGGATGCACTGTCACTGGTGAAAATCAGGATGAAGACCGGACGCTTCCACCAGATCCGGGTTCAGCTGGCCACCGAGGGGACACCCGTTGCCGGCGACAGAAAATATGGCGCGGTCGACAATCAGGGTGGCAGGCAGACCCGTCAACTTGCGCTTATGTGCCACAGAATCGCATTTGAGCACCCGACCCTCCGGGAACCGATGAGCTTCACGACAGGTTTGCCGGATGAGTATCCCTGGGACCAGTTCCGGCATCCGTGAGGCGGCAGGAACACTACCTCACACTCTCGACCCGGCGTAAAAATTCGTCCGGCCCTACAAAGCCCATGATCCGGGCCGCTTCCACCTCATTGCCGTTTTTATCAATGAAAACGATGGTAGGCACACCCGCCACGTTGTACTGTCGGCGAATTTCCTCGGATTCCGGTGAATCAAAGTGTGTGAGATCGATTTTCAGCCTCACCATGTTATCGGTTGCATCGATGACGCGTGCATCAGTGAACGTGATCCGTTCCAACTCAAGGCAGGGTATGCACCAGTCGGCATAGAAATCCAGCACAACTGCCTTCTCATCGGCACGGGCCTGTTCTAGCCTGGCCTCCTCATAGGATTCCCACTGCATACCTTCCTTTTGAAGGTTCAGGACAAAGAGTACACCAATTATGATAGCAACCACTCCGAATGCCATCTTGATCTTTGAAAAAACAGGGGTTCCGCGACCTGATGGTTCCAGGAAGCCAAGGTACACGCCCCCAAGGATAAAACTTATGGGGATTACCCAGTATGCATCACTGACAGGGATGAAGGGCATGGAAAGATAGAAAAGGGCCAGGGCGACCAGCACCACGCCAAACACTTTTTTCACCCAGACCATCCATACCCCGGATCTCGGCAACTTCGGCAGCAATCCCGAAAACGTCCCAAGGATCAGATAAGGCAGTCCCA
>SL_3KL_010_SEDDRAFT_10003678_pt1 | contig 13924 bp, 8 predicted proteins | sample SodLakKL_010_SED_2_FD_10381 | JGI IMG/M metagenome (IMG submission 10381)
CGAACCCGTGGATTTCAGAAAAGGCATCGATGGTTTGGTAGCCCTTTGCAGAAAAGAGTTTAAAACTGATCCCATGTCAGGATGCTTGTTTGTGTTTGAAACAAGCGCAGTAACGCTATCAAAATAATCGTGTATGATTTATGTTGAGTGGCGATTAATGTGGAGTTGCCCATCTAAATGGTTGCCATTGAATGCCTTCTCATGTGGATAACTCCACATTATCATTGGACTTTAAAGGGATTCGAGCCATTCAATTATTGTGTCATTTTGGCGCCATGGATGATTAAAAGCTTTTTGGCTTTCTACCGGTTGAATACTTTCTATAGCTTTGCACTCCATTTGACCTGGTTCTTCAGCCATTCTCCTTTCCGGCCCAACTCACCGCTATCCACAAATCGTCCAGTTCAGCGCTATCAAAGGATAGTTTGAACTCTCCAGCCGGTTTTTGCGAATCAGACATGGGGAATTCTCCTTTAAGAAGATCTCCCAGTCTGAGATCGTTCTTCTCTAACTGTACAGACTCACCATTGATTGCATCATTTATCACCGTCAGATTCGATTGACTGCTGCGCACCAGCAGATCAATCCGGCTGACGCAGTTAAGCCAGTCTTGTGCCCAGAAGGGGTAATGTTCCGGCCGGAGGGTGAGTTTCAGCTCATAGCGATCACCTGGCGGTGGTACCAGCGTCTTGAATTTAGTCCATTCGGCAGGGAACTCGTGGCGCACCGAAAAAAGACGCACTGAACCGGCCGCCTGTCCGTCCACTATGAACTGCTTGATCTGTGCCATTGCCTCCTTGCGCAGCAGCTCCCCACCATTGCGGGTCGTGTAGCGGATGTGCAGGATGACGTCGCTGATGGTGTCGCAGTCGAACTGTGCCGGCTCCTTCTTGCTGGGATTGGCGGGCAACTCCAACTGCCACTCGCTGATGACACCTGAGTTCTCGAATGGCAGATAGCGTTCATCACGCAGGTTCGCCTCAAAAAGACCGGAGTCGTTTTGAGCGGAGCTGGTGACGATGGACTGCAGACTGCCGAAATAGTCGCCTGGGGCAATAATGCGATGGCTTGGCCCCCTAGCCGGATTCCCTGGACTATCTCGTGGCACAAACGAGCTTCGCCAAGCTTGACCAATTCATCTTATTCGTGGCTGCTGACGATCTTACCTCCCGATGCCCCAAGATCTTCTGCAATATCCACCTCAATCTCCCGTGGCATCAGTGCCGGCTCATCCATGGCAAACTTCATTTTATCCAAGCTTTCCTGATCCAGTTCGCTGAGTTCTGGGATCGCCTTTTCGATCTCGTCGGCTTTCCTGCCCAACTGCAACTCATAATAGCTGTAGCGCTGCACAGCCAGAGCCAGCGACTGCAGCAAACCTTCTTTTGATTTGATTGCCTCCTGGAGCTGGCTGTAGCGGACCTGTTCAACCATTTCCATCACTGCTCGCTCGTGTTTGGCGCGCAGGATGGCCATGGCCTCGCCATCTTCCTTCTCCATCGCCGAGAGCAGGTTGTTGCCAAGAGATTTGACTTCCTGAGCAATTTCGGTGGCCTTTTGTACCAGCAGTTGGAAGCGCACCAGAGGCAAAGGCTGATTGAGGCCGTTGATGATGGCGCCCACGTCCAGGCCTGCCGCCGCGGCCCGCGCCAGCATGGCGGGGTCAATGGGCGGTTCAAACAGGGCAAGCTGACGGAAAACACCCCGAATGTTCAGACTGTTGCGGATCTTGAACAGCCGGTCGGCCACGGTGTCCCAGTAGCCCAGCAGTTTGTCGTTGGGGGGAACGCAGAAGTAGAGTGCCTTGCCCAGGCTGCGCAAGGTTGCCATCCTGTCGCCATCGCCTTCATCCAGCGAGGGAAACGGCGTCAGATTGAAGGGCATATCCGCCTCCATATCCCGCATGACCGTGCCGAACTGGCTCAGGTCTTGCCGCAGATTGGCATAGGTACGCGAGCGCACCGAGCCTTTCCTGGGCACGGGCAAGGGCCGTGGGCCAAGAATGTTGGCGGCCAGCACATACAACTGGAGCGCCTCATCGATGGCCTCACCTGTATCCTGCCGGAAAAGGGAGTCGCCCCAGGCAATCAGGTTGTCCAGGTAGGCCATCACCGTTTTGTACATATAGGCCTGCTGGCGGTACCGGGCGATGACGTGGGGGCGAAACGGCGCATCCTTCCAGGCCTCGATACTGCGGAGGGTCTCGTTGCGCAGGGCCTCATCATCTCCGGTGACGAGGTTGGTCAGCAGTGCCTCCATCTGTTGAACATCGGTGTACTGGAAAGGGCGTATCTTCCAGAACCGCTCTGGAGTAGGGCCGTCGCTGTCATCAGTGGGATCGAAGAGAAAATGGAACCAGCGCTGGGCTTCGGCAAAGCGTTGGTTCTTACTCAGATGGATGGCGATGGTGATGGGCGCGTGGTAGAACAGCTCCCAGTTATAGGCGGCGTAGGCGCCGCTTAAGGAAAAATCAAGCTCTTTGACCGGGTGCGGTGACTCTCGGGTATCAGGCACCATGGCATCATCAGGCCGGTACAAGTCGGCAAAGAATTGCTCATACAGGACAGGAACCGGCACCCCATCCAGCAGTTCGCAGGTCAAAGGGCTGTAACGGCATGCCGTCGCGGCGAAAAACTCCGTCGAGCAGGCCGGGGGTGAAGGCGAGCTGGTAGCTTTCGCCGGGCAGCGCCAGCGGCTCCAGGGCGCCGAGGGGCAGCAGGGCCAGTGCGTCACCCTGGACCACACCGCAATGGTCGGGTCGGTAGAGGATGCGTAACCGTTCAATGGGGCGGCGGCAATAGTCCCCGGACGTCTGCTCCTCGTAGGCGACCTGAGTCGTGAAGCGGTGGCGCGGGCGGCTCGGCTGGGCTGGATCGGGTTCGACGAAGTCCTCGGCCCGGTAGCGCCCGGCGTCGCCCGTGGCCGGATAGCCGGTCAACTCGAAGGTCAGGGCCTCGCAGGGCAGCCGGGTGATCCAGGGCTTGCCGTCCTGCTTGTCCTGCAGGTAGAACTTGCTGGACGGCGCATAGTGAACGCGGGTTTCGGCGCCGAGGTTGTTGACTGTGCGAGTCAGCAGGTGCGGCTTGCCTTCGGCCATATGGATGGACTGGGTGCTGTCGGCGAAGACCAGGCGCGGGCCTTTCTCTTCATCGAGCGCCTGGGCGACACGCCGGGCCGGACCAAAGCCCTCCTCGGCCAGTGAGGCATGCCAGACAAAAGCATCGTCTTCGGTGATCAGCACATCGGCATGGCCGTCACCATCCAGGTCGATGAATCTCAGGTTGGGGTCGCGGGTGTCCCGGTTGAGCCGGGCCGTAAAGGGCCGGAACGGATGCCATCCCTCATCGCCATCGTGCTCGTACAGGCCCGGCATGGGACCGTCCATGACGACCAGGTCCGGCAGGCCATCGCCGGCCAGATCCATGAACTGGGCACCCTCGGCCAGGGCCAGGCTGGGCTTGACGGCAACCCGTTCAACAGGCGCAAATGCAGGCTCAACAATTCGTTTCCCGTTGAAAAGCTTCTCGTTGATGGGGCTGAGGTTGCGCTTGTAGAACCAGCCGTCGCCCTGCTCGGTGAGAATGCCGGGAATGCCCTCGCCGTGCAGGTCGGTCCATTGATACAGCGCGCCGTCCAGGCCGATGGGCAGGTTTTCCAGGCTGTCAGCGTCCACGTCCAGACCCATGGGCAAGTCGTCCGGGCTGTCGGTGTCCCATGTTTTCATCTCGTCCTGCACGACGGGGCGGGTGTATTCGAACTCCAGCGGGGGCAGGGATTTTTTCAGATAGCTGCCATCCTCTTGAAGCTTGTATCCGGATTGGGTGACCTTCCGCAGAAAAGTGTAAACCGGGTTGCGCACATGCTCAGGGTCTTGTTCGTGGGAATAGGTAAAGTCGGTGGAGCTTACCAGGCAGTCGCTACCGGCGCTTTTCTCGTCCGGAAAATGGTGGAACATCAGGACTCGGCGGCAGAGACGCATCGTGCGTACCTCGAAGCCGGGGCGATAAATTGAAAAGGGGTCATTTCGTTTTTTCCAATTACCGGTTCCAGCAGGAGCGGGTTTTTCAAGATCGTGTTCACCATAGTCGAAAACAATTTCGAAATGCCAGGCACCCCTGGCATTCTCATCATCCGCACCGGTTGGGGGATGCCACGGCTTATCCGGCCTTAATTCGGGATAGCATGGTTTGTTATTACCATAACGGATGCGCTTAAGGTACCTGTTTGCTGTTCGGCTTTCCTGTGTGCGGTTAAGTTCGTTTGCTTTCGAGTGATCAACACCAATGGAGTTTTCTTCCTTGTAACGATACACCATGACATTACCCTTATCATCATGGCTTTCACAGATGAGCCAGCTGAATATGCGTGCCGGGTCTGACGGGTCGGTTATACGACTGTTAATGTCTTTTCCGTACCAAGTTGTGATATTGTCCGTGGAAATTGAGCGCCAGAAAACATCTTTCGGGTCATCCTGGTTCGTCCATCGCTCAATGCGGGCAAACAAGCCTTCGATGCGTGGGCGGTAGCCTTTTACATCATATATGACTGTACCAACAGTTCGGTCAGCAGGGGATTCCGGCACCCCTCTTTCCTCCTGCCGACCCAGGATCGGTACAAGGTCTTCTGCGCCGGAGAGGATAAAAACATCGGATTCCGCGGCATCGTTGTATTGGGGAAGCCCCTTGTCGGTCTTGCGCGAGATCGAAGGAATAGAAAGATTCCAACCGAAGCCGAAGGGGCTGTTTCCTGTTCCGGAGTTGTAGGTAAGATTGAGTTGGGGGCCGAAGCCCGAACGTCCTGGACTCGTGGCTATGGGAACCGACATGGAACCGGTACCGGTTACCTGATTAGCAGCAAACTTTTCACCTATGCCGCGGATAGCGCCTCCGCCCTTGGGCAAGGAAATCGACTGAACAGCAGAAGGGTCTGACTTTCTGGTTTCCTTGGTGGCCTGCGAATTATGGATCATGACCGACCTTCCTAACGTCGGTGGTTAACGTTAAAAAACCAGCGATAAGAGACGGATTTTGTTGAAATTTAAACTAAGAGGAACAAAAAATATTAGAAGGAAAAAGCATTTTTGTTTATTACCAGTTTAGCAAAGGGGGTCAGGGGGATTTGAACTTATGCAAACCCTTAAAATATCCTTTAGTCAACTACATTGAATTGCATATTCCAGCAGACTTTTATGAGAGTAATCAGCCAGAAAGCGGTTCATTGTCCGACTTCAAATTTATCTGTCAATTTGCCAGCACTTGGATATCATCCTTTCCGGACTTGATGATCGGATCCTTGTGAAGCGACAGGTTCGCTTAAAGTTTTTTCTGTAGCTCATCTTTAGTGATTTCACAATCGCGTAATATCTGAGCAAGAAGACCTCGCCCAATTGTCTCCCCCCGGTGTACTGGAACAACCGTGCATCGTCCGTCTTTGTTTTGAAGGAAATGATGGCTGCCTTTTTTACGCATTACCTCGAAACCGAATTTTCGAAGTGCTCGGATAAGTTTGCTGCCACTTATTGATGGGAATGTGGTCATGCGTTTATTGTTACTTTTTGAATGCCTATAAATTCATTGGATACAGGGTTCTCCACCTCAAGGCAAAGCTCGATGGCTTCCTTAACTCTTTTAATTAAGGTATCAAGAGATTTGGCCTGAGTGTGGCAACCTCGAAGAGCAGGAACGGAAGCAACAAAGAAACCATCTTCGTCTTTTTCAATTATTACGCTAAATTCTTTCATTTTATTCCTCCTGGGATTTTATCCTTTTTACTAGATGATTAAGTTTTTTTCGTCATTCCTGCGAAAGCAGGAATCCATGTGGTTTTAGCAACTGACTGGATAGCGCTAAAGCTTCACTTCGTGCCCGGGTCTCCGCTGCGCCAGGAATGACGGTAATGTGGAACATTTCGCCCTAAAAAACTTGATCATCGAGTTCTACCATATATTTTAAGCTAAATTAAAAGCTCACCGGCGGCGATTGAGCGCGCCTGAATTGCGGTCCGGTGCAGCGCCTTGATAATAGTTCAGAATTCCCGATCTCATAAAAATAGTGATAGCCTGAAAACCTTTTATTAACAACCATGCCCTGCCGGTCACAACCAAAAATTTAAGAATTCAGTAGGTTGATCTGTTCTTTCATATAAATGGGTTCCTTGGTTTATTCAAAATTTATTTCCTGGCACCATACCAGAAATTTGGCCATTTTGGGAGCAATTATGGTTTCAATCGATTTTCCTATGAATTAAGAGTTCTGTAGTTAAGACCTCCCGAAAAAGATAGCTTTTTCAATAGCAACTCAACGGGACAGTTTTTTGTGCTCCGACGAGCTATATTAGGGCCCATTCTCGCACCAAAAACTGTCCCGTTGGTTTCCCCCTCAAATCGTATAAGGTAATGATAAAGATACCCTTATCTTATCGACACATCTGTTTTTCAGGTGAACCGGCTTGCAGCCGGTTATGCGAAAGTACAACTTTCGCACTCCGGTCTCGGGGTAATTTTTATCTCCCATGTGCAAACCGGTTGCCGATTTTTTTAAAACCCCGCATTTTCGGCATGTATCAACCAATCATCGATGGAGCCAAGATCAAAAACTTCAGGGCTTACAGATGGTTGATAGAGATATAAAATGCCGTCGTAAACACCCAGATAAATGTCGGTGAGCGAATAATAACGGATATACCATCCATCGATATCAATTGAGAGCATACCCTGGGCCGGCAGCAATTCCGGCAGTTCCCGTTGGGCCCAGTTGAAAACCCGTTCGGCCTCGGGTGATGTGGCACTGTAGGTTACAAAAACTATTTTCTCCGGATTCAAATTGGTGGAAATGGTTTCATTTATGGAGTTATCCTCAGGGTTGATCACCACGATCTGAGCATCGGTAGCATCTGCCACCCACAATCTTGCGTTTTGATCAACAGCGACGCCGGCAATATTTATGCCCGTCAAATCGGGATGAACCATCCCGGAAACGTCCCCGGTTGATGGATTAAACTGATATAATGTAGTGTCTCCCCATCCGGTATAGCCAATAAAATAACCTTTTTCAGCTGATAAAATGGTCATTCCGCTGATATTGCCATAAGGATGGTGGTTTTCGTCGCCGTCATCAACCAGAAGGCTGGTGGCATAAGTTTCCGGATCGATGGTGGCAATACCGCCGCTGTATTCTGCCGGAACGCCCTCGAATTCGAACCTGCCCTGGCCCTGAACATAAATAAGGCCGGTAGTGGCCTCATAGGCGATATCAGAGGGATTTTTCACAGGAAGAGGAATACCGTTGAGGTCAGCGTGCCGGCCGGTATTAATTTCTGTATCGGTGGTGATATCAAAAACGGCTACAAAAGCTTCGTTGGGTTCCCAGGGAAATGCATTCTGATTCATTCGCTGCATGACAATAAACAGTTTATTGTCCACAATGACACCATTGGTCATTTCGGGTCCGAAATCGTCCTGGTCGTTATAAGCGCTCAGGTCCAGCACACCGGTTTTAAACTCATCCTGATTTTCCGCACTAGGGTTTATAATCCATGCCCGATGGTTGTTATGACGCAGCAGGTAGGCTTTCTTTTCAGTGGCAAAGACGATATTATAAGGATTTACATTTGCAGCGGTATCCTGGTCGTCTCTGGCCGAGTATTGCCAGATGGGTGTTGTGGGATTTTCAATATCGTACTTGGTGATGTTATCTCCCATGAACCGCTCGATGACATAAAAATGGCGGCCGAAACTATTCAGGCCCAGGTCCGAAATGGTGGGATTGAGGTCATTTTGGAAGTTTCTTGGACCGGGGAGAGGATCAACGGCAATAATCGAATGGGCGCCGGAAGTAAAATCCGGGGCCACATTAATGCTGATTGCTTTTTGATCCGCTGCACACATAGATGGGTTCACAGCGCCTGCAAGTATCAAAATACCGGTAATCAGAGCTGCCACTGCTGTGTTGATTCTGAAATTTTTGAATCTCATTTGATAACTCCTTTCGTAAAAGCGTGGTTTAACTTGCCAATTATAGAATATCAACAGTGGAAACCTGTAGGGGCGGGTTCCAAACCCGCCCTCGTTCCAAATTTCCTGAGTGTTGCATTGTTCCATATATATTAAGTTCCCTCAAGCGTCATTCAATTCATGTAACCAGAGAATAATTTATACCATAGTTGCTACGTAAAGCATGGCAACGAGAAAAAAATGCAAAAGCACAGCTTTTGCACTCCTTCAACAAGTCACCCCCAAATCCGTTATAACCAGAACAATTTCCTGCCATATCCCTAAAAAATATAAGTCACCGATGCCGAAACGGATCGGCCCGGCATGGGGTAGCGGTAAAAATCTTCGAAATAATTATCCTGAATGTTTTTAACATCAGCGTTGAAACGCCAGCGATCCCTGAACAGGTATGAGGTTCCCAAATTAAGTTCTTCTTTGTCCGGCGCTTTCAGCAAATTGGTGGTATCATAATACAGGTTTTTGTCCACCAGGTACTCCAGATAGACCTTGACGTTCCATCGACCGGCTTCCAGGCGGCACATGTAGGATTGTCCGTATCGCCCCGGCAGCTTTTTACCGTCAAAAGCTGCCATGGAACTTTTGTTTTTGGTGTCCTGCAATGTCATGTTTCCTGAAAAAGAGAAGTACTCAAAGAACTGCAGGGTCATTCCTGCCTCGATACCCTGAATCCGGGAGCCGGATATATTTACCGACCTGCCGATACCCCTGGCATCGTAGGCTCGGGTGATGAGATCGTCCACGTCGCTGTAGAAATAAACCAGGTTTAATGTCAGACGTTCCACCGGTGATTGCGTAAAAAACCACTCGGCTTCAGCGCCTATATCCCAGTTGATCCCCTTTTCGGGTTTAAGGTCCATATTTCCCACAAAAAAGCCCCGATCTCCGAACAGTTCAAAAAAAGAGGGTTCTCTGATATAGCGATTTAAATTGGTTTTTAAGACCAGCCAGTCCAAAGCCTGATACTTAACACCCAACTGCGGGCTCCAGTGCTGCTGGGTATCCCTGAGTTCTTCCAGCCTTGCCCCGGCAGCCGTGGTTTCACTTTTCAAACGGTTTTTAATGTATGCAAAACGCATGGCCGGTGTAATGGCCAGACGGTGGTTCATCAACAGGAGCGTGTTTTCCATGCCAAGGTTCAGCAGGGTCCGGTTGCTGTCACGGTTAACCATCTGGCCTCTCAGATCACGAGGCTTGTAGTGTTCATATCGAATATCACCGGTTACCGTCAGGATGTTGTTATTGGTTATCCACTCCCCATAGCTGTTAAAGCCATATTTATATGTTGTGTTTCGGGTATGTTGCCGTCCCAGTCCTATGTGGCCTTTTTTATCCTTGTAAGTTTCCTCGAGCCAGGTGGTATCAAAACCGAAAGCTGTATTCAGGTGCAGGGAAGACACATTATCGGCAGTCAATCGCAATGTGGAAATGTTGCGACGGGTAGCCAGAGAGGCATCATTATTCGGATTGTTATTCCAGGCCGCTATCCCCTGATCTTTTTTAAACCATTGATTAACCAGGGAAATCCGGGTTGTGTTACTCAAATCGAAACCCGCTTTACCCAACACATTGATTTGCTCGATCTGAGCGTTTTCACGCCTTTCCCATTGGTCGTCATCGGTTGTCCACAGGGTCCCCTGGGTGTTCAGGAACTTAAAATCATTCTCACTTTTTAAAAATTCACCGGAAAACAAAACATCCCATCGATTCCGTTTGTAATTGACCAGGGCTGAAGAACGCCGTGTGTCGAAAGATCCATAGCCGGCAGAAACATTACCCATTAAACCCTCATGGGCGCGCAGGGTTTTAATGTTGATAGCTCCTCCGATGGAAGCTTTACCGAATTGGATTGGGACACTGCCTTTAAAAATTTCAATGGCGGCCACATCTTCAAGGGAAATTGTGCTTAAATCAACACCACCTCCTGATGCGTCATTGAGAAGGACCCCATCAAGATAAATCATCACCTGCTCACTGGTAGAACCCCTGAGGGAAACGCTGGAAAAACTTCCGAAACCACCAAACTGTCTCACCTGAATACCGGCTTCCTTTTCAAGCACCCGGGCCAGGCTTGTCATTCGCCCTTCAAAAGCGTCCCGTTCGATGACCGTAAAAAAAGAAGGTGTCCGCGTCAAATCCACATCGCCGGTTTCAAATGTATCAGGTGCTTTCTGGGCCGTTACCACGATGGTGTCCAAGGTGGTTATGCCTTTTTCGGGGGTATCGTCGGCAATTGTAACATTCGCAATTGCCAAAATAACCAAAAAAGCAAGGATATACTGCAGTTTGGGAAAAAACATGAAAATACAACCCTTCAGACTATTTAAAACCGAAACGGGGTCTTTCAAAATAAAAAGGGAAATTTCCTGATATCGAAAAAAAACGATCAGGAGATTTCCCTTTTTTATCTTCAAGATCCTTGTGTCCTGACAAACCCGAACAAGACAGCATTTCAACATTCATCAGGCAGGTCTTCTGACTTGCGACTCATCCTACCGGCTGCACCTTCCCATCTCTTATTCAGCCAACGGTTGAATTTTCGACAGTGGCGTTAAAGCAGCTTTCGTCCTCGCTTACAGCGGCGGGCCCGTTCCTGCTTCTAACAGGATTCCCTATTAGGTGACTGGCACTAAAAAATTATCCAAAGATTGCGCCGGATTTTGGTCCGTATTCAAGGCGCATTGAGGGGTGCATACTCGCTGTCTGTGCCCCTCAATGCAACGCAGAATACGGACCAAAAGACAAGCAAGATTGGATAATTTTTTTGTGCCAGTCACCTTAAGCACAAGGCACCTGACAAAATAAAAAATTAATTGCATAAAATAACCTAAAGGTCAATATTTAACTGTTACTTGTTTGACACAAAAGCTTTTATGTTTATTTTAGATTTTAAAATTAGTTTATGCAAAAATAATGCCATTTTTTTTTAAATTAATAACGGAGGTACTGGTGAGATTTGATAAATTTACCATAAAATCACAGGAGCTTATTCAAGGTGCACAGTCAACGGCATCAAATATGAATAATCAGCAGATTGAACCCGAGCATCTTCTTTTGACCATGCTTAAGGAAAAGGAGGGTATTGCCCGTTCCATTCTCAGAAAGCTCGGGGTATCACCTGAGGGGGTTTATGGTGAGGTGGCTGTGGCGATTGATAAAATCCCCAAGGTCAGCGGTGTATCTGAGACTTACATTTCAATGAGGACCAAAAAAATTTTGGATTCGGCATTTGCTGAGGCTTCAAAGATGAAAGATCAGTATGTAAGTGTTGAGCATATTCTTTTGTCCATAGCGGATGAAGCAGAAGGGGAGTCCTTTCGAATTTTAAAGAAAAACGGAATTACCCGGGATAATATTTTAAAGGTGCTGATGGATATTCGGGGTTCTCAGAGAATTACCGATCCCAATCCGGAAGAAAAATACCAGGCGTTGGACAAATTCAGCAGGGATCTGACAGACCTGGCGCGGCTGGGAAAGCTTGATCCGGTTATTGGCCGGGATGAAGAAATTCGCCGTATTGTGCAGGTATTGTCTCGTCGGACCAAAAATAACCCGGTGCTTATCGGTGAGCCCGGGGTGGGAAAGACGGCCATTGTGGAAGGGTTGGCCCAAAGAATTATTGCAGGGGATGTTTCCGAGAGTTTGAAAAACCGTCGGCTTGTGGCGCTAGACATGGGCGCACTGATTGCAGGGGCCAAATACCGTGGAGAGTTTGAGGATCGGTTGAAGGCGGTTTTAAAGGAAGTCGAGGGTGCCGAAGGAGAGGTTATACTATTTATCGATGAGTTGCACACGCTTGTGGGAGCCGGTGCTGCCGAGGGAGCCGTGGATGCATCCAACATGCTGAAACCCGCGCTGGCAAGAGGTACACTTCGGTGTGTAGGTGCTACCACACTCAACGAATATCGGAAACATATCGAAAAGGACGCTGCACTTGAAAGGCGTTTTCAGCCGGTGATGGTACGCGAGCCGTCGGTTGCCGATACCATTTCAATTCTGAGGGGACTAAAAGAAAAGTATGAGGTACACCATGGTGTCCGAATTAAAGATTCAGCAATCGTTGCCGCGGCTATGTTATCCAACAGGTATATTACAGATCGATTTTTACCGGATAAGGCTATCGATTTGATGGACGAATGTGCCTCAAAGCTTAGAATCGAAATTGACAGCATGCCGGTGGAAATAGATGAAATTCAAAGAAAAATTACTCAGCTTGAAATTGAAAAGGAGGCTTTGAAAAAAGAATCCGATGAGCTTTCCAAGGAACGGCTGAAAAAAATAGAGGCACTTCTGGAAACGCAGAAAGAAGAGCTTCATAAAATGAAAGCCCACTGGCAGAATGAAAAGGATCAGATTCAGGCCATTCGGCAGATTAAGGAGGAAAGGGAGAAGCTTAGCATTGAAGAGCAGCAGGCTGAGAGGTCTGGTGATCTGACCCGTGTGGCCGAAATTCGCTATGGAAAAGCTCTGGAATTGCAAAAAAAGATGGAGGAGGCCCGGGAAAAACTTCTGGAACTTCAAGCCGAGAGAAAAATGCTTAAGGAAGAAGTCGATGAAGAAGACATCGCCGAAGTGGTTTCCCGGTGGACCGGCATACCCGTGAGTAAGATGCTTGAAGGCGAGCGGGAAAAGCTGATCAAGATGGAGGACCGTTTGAGTAACCGGGTAATTGGACAATCAGAAGCGGTTTCAGCGGTCTCCAATGCGGTGCGCCGTGCCAGAAGTGGTCTTCAGGATCCCAACCGCCCGATTGGTTCCTTTATTTTCATGGGGCCTACGGGTGTGGGAAAAACCGAGCTGGCAAAAGCTCTGGCAGAGTTTCTTTTTGATGACGAGCAGGCAATTGTCCGAATTGATATGTCCGAATACATGGAAAAACATTCAGTGGCCAGGCTTATCGGGGCGCCTCCCGGTTATGTGGGGTATGAGGAAGGCGGGTATCTTACAGAAACTGTCCGCCGCCGTCCGTATTCGGTGGTGCTTTTTGACGAAATTGAAAAGGCCCATCCTGACGTTTTTAACATACTGCTTCAAATCCTCGATGACGGTCGTATGACCGACGGGCATGGCAGAACGGTGGATTTTAAAAACACCATTATTGTCATGACCTCCAATATTGGAAGCCAATGGATACAGGAGCTGGGTTCGGAGCGTCGTGCTGAGATGGAAAAACGGGTGACAGAAGCCCTCAGGGGGTCATTCAAGCCGGAATTTTTAAACCGGATTGATGAAATCATTATTTTCCAGAGCCTGTTGCCCGAACAAATTATCAAGATCGTGGATATCCAGATTGAAAGGCTTAAGAAAAGACTATCCGAAAAACAAATCGGCCTGGAGCTTACACAGGGAGCAAGGGAGTTTTTAGCCAACAAAGGTTATGATCCTGTGTATGGTGCGCGTCCGTTGAAACGGGCAATCCAGCGCCATCTTGAAAATCCGTTATCAATGGAAATGCTCAAAGGAGAGATTACCGGCGGCACTACCATTGTTGCCGACAGCCGGGATGACAGCTTGTTTTTCAGGATGGAAAAAACCGCTTAAAAGAGACGTATGTGGGCATACATGTAGGTGCGAATTCATTCGCACAGAGGTGTAAGTACAACCAGATGCGCAAAAAATGAGCCCAAGGGGGTATGCGTTTCGACGCAGTGCGAATGAATTCGCACCTACAAGTTTTTGCATCAGGTGTGGGCATACATGTAGGTGCGANTTCATTCGCACAGAGGCGTAAGTACAGCCGGATGTGCNAAAAATGAGCCTTATGGTTANGCGGNTCACCGCAGTGCGAATGAATTCGCACCTACAAGTTTTTGCATCAGATGCGGGCATACATGTAGGTGCGAATTCATTCGCACAGAGGCGTAAGTACAGCCGGATGTGCAAAAAAAGGAATAATTGAATCATGAAAAAAAATTT
>SL_3KL_010_SEDDRAFT_10003679_pt1 | contig 13923 bp, 13 predicted proteins | sample SodLakKL_010_SED_2_FD_10381 | JGI IMG/M metagenome (IMG submission 10381)
CCCGCCTCCGTCCCATCCTCACCGGCTGGTTCGGGGAGTTCGGGGAGCGCGGCGCCCCCCGGGTTCCCGGCGGGGTGGCCTACGGGGAGGGGGCCGATCGCTTCGCAGGATCCACCTTCGACCCCACCGCCCACTACCGGGCCGCAGCGGTACTGGACCACTTCCAGGCCCGGGGGCTCACCATACCCCTCCTCCGGGAACTGAACCAGCACCAGGTGGGACGACTCCTTCGGCGGATCCAGGAAGCCGACCTGGATCCCCGACAGCTCCAGGTCGCCCATGAGGTCCCCCTGGAGGCCCGGGGCGGATTCCTGGCCCTCCAGGCTCCCCAGGCGGCGGAGCTGGTTGCGGCCCTCCGACGGCGGGGCGTCTTCACCGACGCCCGGGGGGACCGGCTCCGACTGGGCCCCGCCCCCTATCTCTCCGACATCCAACTCGACGACGCGGTGGGCCACCTGGCGGAGATCGTGCGGGCGCTTCCCCGAGTGCACGACGGGCCTGGAAGATCGGTGACGGGTTAGGCGCGCTGGGTCTTCAGCAGATCCCGGATCTCCGCCAGCAGCTTCTCCTCCGCCGACGCCTCTGGGGGATCGGGCGGCACGTCCACCTTCGCCTCCTCCTTCCGCTTCAGCTTGTTGAAGCTCCGTACGATCATGAAGACCGCGAAGGCCACGATGAGGAAGCTGATGAGGGCGTTGATGAAGAGCCCGATCCCGATGACCACCGCCTCTCCCTCCGGTCCCGTGCCAACTGGAATGGCGATGTCGGCGAAGTCCACCCCTCCCAGCGCCAGCCCGATGGGGGGCATGATGACATCGTTCACCAGGGACTGGACCACGGTGCCGAAGGCGGCACCGATGATGATCCCCACCGCCATGTCCAGGACGTTGCCCTTGACGGCGAATTCCTTGAACTCTTGCAGCATGTTTGACTCCTGAGAGGGGAGTAGAAGAGGAGGAAGAGGAAACCGCGTCGGCCAATCTGGGGTCCCTGCTCCCGGTCCGCCACTCTGCTCTTCGGAACCGCCACATCCGGGGGGGTAGAAGGCCGGGTTCATCGCCGGACTCCCCCGCCGGGCTCCCCATGGGAACCCACGGAGACCCGGCCCTCCGCGCGTCCCTGCCCCGCCGCGATGTCCACCGCTCCCGCCATACCCGTCCAGGAAGAGGAGGCGCTGGGGAAGGCCTACGACGCCCGCCTCATGCGGCGCCTCCTCCGGTACATGAAGCCCTACCGCTGGAGGGTGGCTCTGGCGGTGGGACTCCTGGTATCGGCGGCCCTCCTCCAGATCGTGGGCCCCTGGCTGGTGCAGATGGCCCTGGACGACGCCATCCCCGCCGGGGACGGACGNCTCCTCTCCATCCTGGCCATCGCCTACCTGGTGGCCACGCTGATCACCTTCGCCCTGGAGTATGTCCAGGCGCTGGTCACCACCTGGCTGGGACAGCGGGTCATGTACGATCTCCGGACAGAGATCTTCGACCACCTGCAGGGGCTGGACCTCCCCTTCTACGACCGGAACCCGGTGGGCCGGCTCATGACCCGGATCACCTCCGACGTGGAGACGCTGAACGAGCTCTTCTCCTCGGGGGTGGTGGCCATTTTCGGGGACCTCTTCACCCTCATCTTCATCGTCTCCGCCATGTTGCTCCTGGACTGGCAACTGGCCCTGGTGACGCTGGCGGTGATGCCCTTCGTGATCTGGACCGCCGTCCTCTTCCGCTCCCGGATCCGGAGCGCCTACCGGGACATCCGGGTCCGGCTGGCCCGGATCAACGCCTTCCTCCACGAACGGATCACCGGGATCCGNGTGGTGCAGCTCTTCAACCGGGAGGAGGCCGACGCCGCCCGCATGGACGAGGTGAACCGGCACTANCTGGAAGCCCACCTCCGTTCCATCACNTACTACGCCCTCTTCTTCCCCGTCATCGAGCTCTTCACCGCCATCGCCCTTGCCCTCATCATCTGGTACGGGGGCGGGGCCATGCTGGAGGGCGCCACCTCGGTGGGGGTGGTCACCGCCTTCCTCCTCTATGCCCGGCGATTCTTCCGTCCCATCCAGGACCTCTCGGAGAAGTACAACGTCCTCCAGGGGGCCATGGCCTCGTCAGAGCGGATCTTCCGTCTGCTGGACCGGGAGCCCCTCATCCGGGACCCGGAGGTGCCCCGCCACCTCCCCGAAGAGCTCAAGGGCGAGATCGAGTTCCAGGACGTCTGGTTCGCCTACGGGAAGACGGAAGCGGGGGAGCCGGACTGGGTGCTCAAGGGGGTGTCGTTCCGGGCCGCCCCGGGGGAGAAGGTGGCCATCGTGGGGCACACGGGGGCGGGAAAGACCACCATCATCAACCTCATCATGCGCTTCTACGACCCCCAGCGGGGGGAGATCCGCGTGGACGGCATCCCCATCCGGGAGGTGCCCCAGAAGGAGCTTCGCCAGCGCTTCGGGCTCGTCCTCCAGGACGTCTTCCTCTTCTCCGACGACATCCGGTACAACATCCGGATGGGAGAGGACATTCCCGAGGCGAAGGTTCAGGAAGCCGCCAGGGAGGTGGGGGCTGATGCCTTCATCGACCGCCTTCCCGGCGGGTATGGGCAGCCCCTGGGCGAGCGGGGCGCCTCCCTCTCGGTGGGGGAGCGACAGCTTATCTCCTTCGCCCGGGCCCTGGCCTTCGACCCCCGGGTCCTGATCCTGGACGAGGCGACGAGCTCGGTGGATTCAGAGGTGGAGGCCCGGATCGACGCCGCTACCTCCCGGCTCATGGAAGGCCGCACCTCGCTGGTCATCGCCCACCGCCTTTCCACCATCCAGGGGGCGGACCGGATCCTGGTGATGCACCACGGCGAACTCCGGGAAGAGGGGACCCACCAGCAGCTCCTCGCCCAGGACGGGCTCTACGCCCGGCTCCACGAACTGCAGTTCGTACCCATCTCGGGGTGAGGGCGCCTCACCGGTCCATAGGCTCACGGGGGCCGACCGGAGCGGGGCGGTCCGCCGCAGGAATGATCCCACTGCCATGGCGGATGTCCGGCTCCCGCCCGCCGGGCCAGCCCCCCACCGGTTCCAGGGCGCCCTCGGTGTACCGGCCGGCGGAATTCCAGAGGATCCACTCCCGGAGCCCCGCGTCGTAGGTGGCCAGGATCTGGGCCCGGACCTCGGGCACCCCGTAGCGGGGATCGCCCAGGGAGAAGTCCTGGAGCCAGGGTATGATTCTTCCGGCTCCCTCGATGGGACGGGTGCGGCGGATGGCGTCGCTCAGCGCCCGCCGGACGATCTCGTAGGGGTGGGCATTGGGACGGGCGAATCCGTAGCTCCCCTCCCAGTAATGAGAGGGGTATACCATGGGAAGGGCCGCGTCCACCACATCGATGAACTCCTCCCAGAGCTGACCGATCCCCACATCGTGGGTAGCGGTGGTGGTCACGCCGAAGACATCGGCGGTGAGGGGGACCTCCAAATCCGCCAACGCCTCTCCGGTCCAGCGCAGGAAGTCCCGAACTGCGGCACTTCGGGGCCTCCCCTCGGCCCCGGGGAAGACCGCCTCCGCCATCTCCCGGGCCGGTCGATCCGGGAATCGGATGTAGTCCCACTGGATCTCGGGGAAGCCGGTCTCCACCACCTCCCGGGCCACCTGGGCATTGTAGTCCCATACGTCCCGGTTCCAGGGATTCACCCAGAGATCTCCCCTCCCGTCGACCCAGGGCCTTCCGGAGATGTCCTGCACCGCCGTCCTGGGCAGCTCCCTCGCCAGGATGGGGTCCTTGAAGACCACGATCCGGGCGATGGGATAGATCCCCTCCATCTCCATCCGGTCCAGAAGGGCATCCAGATCCCGGATGCGCCGCTCCCCGTCTGCCCCCACCGTCCGGGCCATGGGAATCCTGGTGGAATGACTCAGGTACCCGGTGTCGTCCTTCACATCGATGACGAAGGTGTTGACCTCCGTGCCACGGGCGAGCTGGATCAGTCCCTCGAGCCGGCTGGCGGAACCGGCAGCCCAGGCGTTGAGGTAGATCCCCCGGATGGACTCCGGTCGGGGAAACCGGGGAGTGGGGAGCGGAGGCGGGGAGTCTGCGAGTGGTGGCCCCTGGAGTGGATCCTCCGGGCCCGCCGCCCCTTCCGTCCAGATCGCGGGTTCGGCTCCCGGCCCCTCGCCCACGGCATCGCCCTCCAGTGTTTCGGAGGTCGCCCCGCACCCGGTGGCGACGACCCCCAGAAGGAGGCCCGCCAGGAGGATGGGAGGGGAGCGCTTCATCAATACGCGGTGAGGGTGGGATCCACGTCCTCCCGCCAACTCAGCACGCCTCCCTTCAGATTCCAGACCTTCTCATACCCCCGCTCCTGAAGCTGCTGAACCGCCCAGCCGCTCCGGGCTCCGCTCCGGCAGTAGATGACCAGGTTCTCCTCCGGATCAAGCTCCTCCAGGCGATCCAGGAACTGCCCCACCGGGATGCGGAGCTGTCCCACCGAAGGGAGGTCGGCGATCTCGATCTCGTGGGGCTCCCGGACATCCACCAGGAGCAAGGGCTGCTCCTGCTTCAGGCGCTCCTCAAGCTCGGTGGGCGTCATCTCCGGAAGGGTGGAATTGTCGGGCGAGGCGGTCACGGGACACCTGGCGGGCGGGGGGCAACGGATCAGGGAACGGGGAAAGATAATCCGCCGCGACGGTCCCGTCAGGAGAGCCGGCCGGGAGGGCCCGTGCAGGAGGTCCCGTGCGGAGGGCCCCTCAGGGAAGGAAGGGGAGGAGGGCATCCACCGTTCGGACGGCCGCGCCTCGATGGCGGAGGAGGTAGGCCCGAGCCTGACCCCCCACCGCTTCGCCGTCGCCCCCCGGCCCCAGCCAGGAGAGGAGGACCCGGGCGAGCTCTCCCTCTCCTCCCACCGAGAACCCACCTCCCTGGGACCTCAACTCCTGGGCGGCCAGGGAATTGGCGAACCGGGGGCCGAAGACCACCGGGAGGCCCGCCGCCGCCGGCTCCAGGACCGAGTGGAGCCCCGCGGCGTGGAACCCCCCGCCCACATAGGCCGCCTGCCCCACCGAGTAGAGGTGGGCCAGGACCCCCACCCGGTCCACCACTACGGCGTCCACCTCATGCGCATCTCCCGTCCGTTCCACCTCTCCAAGCCGGCGAAGCCTCCATCCCGCCCCCTGGAGAGCCCCCTCCAGGGGAGCCAGATGCGCCTCGTCGGGCTCATGGGGAGCGATGATCAGTCGAAGGTCCCGCACCTTCTCCCGCACCCGCTCCAGAGCTGGAAGGAGCACCGCCTCGTCCGCCCCCCAGGTGGAGCCGGCCACCAGGGTGGGGCGGGACGATCCATGGAGGGGCGCGAGATACGGGGCTCCGGGATCGGCAGCCCGGGCCCGCTCCCAGGCTGAGTCCATCCCCGGGTCCCCGGTGACGAGGACGCGCCCCGACGCCACCCCCAGATCCGTGAACCGGGCCCCGTCCTCGGGGGAGATGGCCAGGACCCGGGTCAGGCCCCCGAAGGCGGGGGAAAGGAAAGCCCGACCCAGGGGGCCCCGGCGGCCGGCGGCCTGGGGAAGGGTCGCCGCCACCAGGGCCACGGGAATGCCCCGTCCTGCGGCGATCAGGGTCAACACCGGCCAGACCTCCGTCTTGGTGAAGAGGAGGAGGTCGGGCTGGAGTGCGTCGAGCGCGGCCATGCAGGCCGGTCGGGTGTCCCAGGGTAGATACCCCGACACGTCCGCCGGCATCCGCCGGGCCAACGCCTCGGCCGAGGGTGAGAAGTGGGTGAAGGCGAACTGGAGGTCGGGACGTCGGTCCCGGAGGGCCTCCAGCACCGCCCTGGCCTGCAGCCCCTCCCCCACCGAGGGCGCGTGGATCCATGCCAGGGGACGTTCCAGGTCCCGCCCCCCATCGGCCCAGGCTGAGAAGAGGTCCCGGTCCCGGCGCCGCCCCTGGATCCCACGGATCAGCTTGGAACCCTCCTCCCCTTCCGGACTCCGCTTCTCCCCCACGCCACCCATGAGCAGCGGTGACAGCATACGGAGCACCCGTTCGTAGATCCGGATGGGAAGGGGCCACCGGGCGCCCCTCGATCCAGGGGGCTTCGGCATCGACGACGGAGGTGTAGGGCGGGAGTGGGGAGGGGCGGCCATGGTGGGAATAGAACCGGTGGTCGGGGGGCCTTCAACCCGGCGCCTCCCGGGAGAACGGAACCGTGAGCCGGTTTCCGTGTCCATCGGTGGGTGGACGGTGCGGTGGAACCCGGGCGTCGATCCCGCCAAGCCATCTCACCCGGACGGAAATAGGGAGAGATGACGTTTCAGGTAACGGTACGATTCGGACGGGACCGCCAGCGTTACCATCAGACCACCGTGGAGGCCAGGGACCTCCGGGACGCCCTGGCCCAGGTGGCCGCATCCCTCCCCGACGAGGTGGCGGCCGAGGCCGATCTGGCGGAGATCCGGCCCTGGGTGGACCCGGAGGCCCGGTGAAGGTCGCCGGGGACCGTTGAGGACCCGGACCCCGGATCCCGGACTCCCGACTCAACCCCTGACTCAACCCCTGACCCTACCCCTGAAGAGGTATTTCCCATGGACGAGCCCTGGATCATCTTTCTCGAAGAGTTCCGCGAGCGGGCGGAGACCCTGCCCGAGCAGCAACCGGTGGACCGGGAGGAGCTTGCCGAGGCGCTGCAGGAGACCCAGGAAGCCACGCTGGACAGGTTTCAGCATCAACTGGACCTCCGCCTCGGCGACGCCCGGCGACTGGCCCGTGGGTTCTCGAAGGTCGCGGAGGCCTGGATCCTGGAGGACAACGCCTCGGACTGGGATCAACTCGAGGAACGGCTGGGCATCTTCCAGACGGAATGGGACGCGGAGATCGGGACCTCCCCGGCCTGACGCGACGTTCGGCCCGTCCCCCACCTGAACCCAGACCACATCGATGACGAAGGTCTCCGGCACGCCGCGGCTCCTGTTCGTTCTCGTGCTGGCGGCCATCCTCTCCGGATGCAATCCCCTCTACCTGGCCCGGGCCGGGGTCGCCCAGGCCCGCATCCTGGCGTCCCGGCAACCCATGACCCAGGTCATGACCGATCCGGAGACCGATCCCCGCACCGTGGGAAAGCTCCGACTGGTCCATGATGCCCGACGTTTCGCCGTGGACTCCCTGGGCTTCCGGAACGCCGGGGAGAGCTACACCACGGTGGCCCACCTCCCCACCGACACCCTGGCCCTGGTCCTCTCCGCCGCCTACCGGGACCGGTTGGCCTTCCGGACCTGGTGGTTCCCCATCACGGGGCACGTCCCGTACCGGGCCTATTTCTCGGTGGAGGGCGCGGAGCGGGCCCGGGCCGCCCTGGAGGCGGAGGGGTTCGACACCTACCTGCGTCCCACGGCGGCCTTCTCCACCCTGGGATGGTTCGCCGACCCCCTCTATTCCACTCTTCTTCGCCAGGACGAGGTGGGGGTGGTGGAGACCGTCCTCCACGAGCTCGCCCACAACCACCTCTTCCTGCCGGGGCAGGGACGCTTCAATGAGTCCTGGGCCAACTTCGCCGGCCACGTCTCCGCCATCGAGTTCTTCTGCCGCCGGGACGGGGGAGGCCCCGACACCGTCTGGTGCCATCGGGCCCGGGACCGCTGGGCCGACGCCCGACACGTCTCCCGGTATCTCATGGCGCTGGAGGCGGAGATCCGAGGGATCTACGCCCGCCCCGATCTCTCTCCGGCCCAGAAGATCGAGGCCCGGGATCAGGTCTACTCCCGGGCCCTGGAGGACTTCCGGAGCCAGGTCCAACCCGGCCTCCGGGCCACCCAGTACGGCTACCTGGCCTCCGGCGAGTTGAACAATGCCACGCTCCTGGCCCGAACCCTCTATTTTCATCGTCTGGAGGATTTCCAGCACCTGCTGGAGACCCGGGGAGGCGACCTGGCGGAGCTCCTGGCCTGGATCCGGGAGACGGCCCCCGAGAGGGGAGACCCCTTCGAGGTGTTGGACTTCGTGGTGCTGGACCCGGTCGCCTCCATCGCTCCGGCGGATTGACTTCGGCGCCCAAGTAGCACCGTTCCAGGAGAACCATGTCCGAGCCACGAAAGATCATCGGGGTCGCCCTCCTCCGAAACGAGGAGTATTTCGCCTTCTGGGCCCTCAGCAACGCCGTCGGGTTCTGTGACGAGCTCATCGTCCTGGACAACCGGTCCACCGACGGCACCCCCGGGAAGGTGGAGGCGTTCAAGGCGCTCCACCCGAATGTCACGGTGCACCGGACCGAGGACCCCAACACCAGCCATCGCTTCGTGGAGGGGTACGCCGGCCAGGATGTCTGGGTGTTCGGGGTGGACGGGGACGAGATCTACGACCCGGAGGGGCTGGCCCGCCTGAGGTCCCGGATCCTCGGGGGCGAGTTCGACGACTACTGGTCGGTGTCGGGCTATATGCTCCACGCCGTGGAGGTGGACCTCTCCGCCGGCCGGGCCCATGGCCACACGAACCCCCATACCACCTGCGGGAACAAACTCTTCAACTTCCGGGCGCTGGTGTCCTGGGAAGAGCCGGAACGGGAGCGGCTCCATGGTCGGAACGAGAAGTTCCGCCCCGGCTACTCCAGGAAGAAGAGCCTGGACCTGGCGACCCGCGAAGACTGGGAGAGTTGCGACCTCCGGGCGCTCCACCTCTGCTTCTTTCCCCGGACCTCGGTGGACGCGGTGGACCCCATCAAGCGGCAGAATCCCATGGAGCTCCGGGCCAATGTGTTCCGGAGGTTCCACAACGCCGTGAAGGACTTCCTGGCCGCTCCTCTTTCCCGGGATGCAGGATACAAGACCCGGAAGTATCGACGCGGACCAGTGGTGACCCGGGAGATCCAGGCCTTCCGTCGTCCCTCCCGTTGGGCGGACCATGACCCCGGAGCCGCCCAGGCGGAGGCGGTGTTGGAGGGTCCGGCGCGCTGAGGCGCCCGGTCGCCCTCCCTCCTCAGAACCGGACGGTCACCAGGGGGCCGCCCAGGAGGAGCCCCGTCGCGTTTACCTCCCAGTTGGGGCCCGTCTCCGGGACCCCGGGGTCCCGGAATCCGAAGTCCCCCCGGGCCCGGAGCAGTCCATCGGGACGGACCGCCCGCCAGACCAGCCCGGCCCCCAGGAGGGAGCCGATGGTGGATGTGGTGAGATAGAGAACCGGATGGTCGTCGATGTCATCCGCAATGAGGTAGGTGATCCCCAGGGCGGTGGCTCCCCCGGCCAGATGTCCGGCGTTCACCAGGAGCCCCTCCCCTCGACTCAACTCTACGTCTTTGAGCCACCGATCCCCCAGGACGACGCCCCCGATCCAGACCCCAAGGGCCCCGGCGGCGATGGCCCGCCCCTCGTCCCCGCCGGCGGCCCGGACGGCGGTCCCCCCCACCTGCGCCCCCAGGACGGCGGCGGAGCGGAGGACGGCCACGTCCCCGGTGGAGTAGGTGCGATGCCGGGAGAGCCAGGCGCCGGTTCCGAGCCCCAACCCCTGGCCTGCCAGGGTCATGGCGTGTCCCACCTGCCGGTTCCGGGCCCGGGACTCCTGGTAGACGAGGTCTCCATCCCGACGAGTCACCGTCTCCTCGGCGTAGGGTCCGGCGATCCAGGCCAGGGCCGCCCCCGACACCATCCCAATGTCCCCCATGGCTCCCCAGAGGGCCGCGGTGCCTTCGGTGGGCCCCCATCGGTCCACGGCATGGAAGCCCACAACCCCACCCCCCGTCCCTGCCACCACGCCGCCGGTGAAACGGGCCCGGGAACGGCGGTCATCCTGATCCCACGTCGTCTCCCCGGGGCTCCCGTCCCCCACCAGGAGGTCCCCGAGGAAGAGACCGGTGGCGATTCCCCGGGTTCCCCCGTAGAGGGAGAGACCCCGATGTGCGTCGGTGACCGGCCGGTCCCGGGTAAGTCGATACGGCAGGTAGAAGGACGCCCCGGCGGTGAGGAGGTAGGTGGCGACCGCCACCTGGTTGGAATCCATGTCCAGGGCCTGGGGGATGGCCCAGCCATGGTACGCGAGGGCGAGTGCCGTATGGCCCAGGACAAGGGAGCCCCGACCTTCTCGGGTGAAGACCGCCCGTCCTCCCAGGGAAACCTGGCGCTGGGCCAGTTCGGAGCGGAACGCCCCCAGTTCCCCATCCCCGAGGAGGCGGCGCTCCCGGTGGATCCGACCCTCCCGAAGGGACTCGATCTCCAAGATGGCCGTTCCATCCTCCCGCAGGAGGAGGCGAGCCACCCGGAACGCGTCCACCTCGGGGAAGAGGCCGAGCCGACTGCGGAGATCCGGGGAGATCTCCAGGATCCCGGCCTCGGGCCAGACCACCTCCTGTCGTTCCCGTTCCACCCCCTGGGCGGAGAGCCGGGAGTCGCCGGATATCCCGGGAAGCGCGCCCACCAGGGTGAGGAGGAGAAGGGTCAGGGTGCCTGGATGTGGGTGCCGCTCGGTCCAGCGTTTCAATCCCACCTCGAGGCGGAACGGGAGAAGGGTGTGCCAGGACAGTTGTACCGTCGGGGGGCGCCAGGAGGTCCTGGGATGGCATCCGTACCCCGTCACTCCACCTGGAAGGCCACCGACGCCAGGTCCCGGTGTCGCTCGGAGTCCATGAAACCCACGGCGATGCGGAACCGGTAGTCCCCGGCGCTCAGGTCCTCGGGGAGGGTGGCATCGTAGCCCGCTCCGGCCCCCGGGTTCAGAAGGCGGAGTTCCATGGTGCAGACCCTGGGGATGGGCAGGACCTTCCACTCCCCGCCGTCGTTCCGCTCCAGGGCATGGGTGCAGAGGTTGTACCCCAGGACCTCGTCGGAGGCGTTCTCCAGGACGAGCCGCACCCCGCCCCCGGGAATGAACGCATCCGCCTCGGCCCGCAGGGAGGCTCCCGAACCCGGATCCGCCAGGACATAGACCCCCGGGTTGAGGTCGAAGGGCTCTCCGGACCCGGGCCCGGACACGGAATCCTGACAGGCGGCGGTGACCAGGGCCAAGAGGGGGACGGCGGCGAGGGCGAGTCCTGGGCTTCTCCATCGACCCATGGTGTTCATCTCCTTCCTATCGTGTGGGACATCCATCGGGGTGGCATCACATGAGGTGTATACCGGAAGAACGAATGGGGCCCCGGGGACGTGACGGACCGGGAACATTTTCCTGTTCACCGGTTCCCGATGGGAGTATCGTGGCGAGAGTGGAGCCGGGAGCGGGCCCGCACGGGGGTCCCTGCCCTGCGCCGGTGTCGGTCCCCCGGACCGGTCCGATCCCTGTTTCCGGTTCCACCTCTTCCCAAATGGAGGCCCCGTGCCCGATCCGACGCGCCGTGACTTCGTGCGGAGTTCCGCCGACATGCTCAAGGGTGGGTGGCTCCTCCTCCATCTCCCCGCCCTCGGCACCCTGGCCGCCTGTTCCCGTGAGGCCGCGGAGCGGGGCGATGCGTTCCAGGTCTTCACCCCGGACGAGGGGCGAACCATGGCCGCCCTGGCCCGGCGGATCCTCCCTTCGGACCCCGAACTCCCAGGCGCAGAGGAGGCGGGTGCGGTCTACTTCGCCGACGGCGCCCTGGCCCGGCTCTTCCCGGAATGGACGGAGCCGACCCGGTCCTTCCTCCGGGATCTGGAGGCAGGGAGCCCGGGAGGCTTCTCCCGTTCCTTCACCGAAGCGCAGGACGAGGCCATCCGCGCCCTGGAGGATCACCCGTCCTTCGAGCTGGCCCGAATGCTGGTGGTCATGGGGACCTTCTCGGACCCCCACCACGGGGGGAACCGGGAGGGGGCGGGGTGGAGGATCCTGGACGCGGAGTTCCTCCCGGCCTACGCCCCGCCCTTCGGGGACTACGACCGATGAGGCGCTTCCAGGAAAGGGACGAGGTCGACTTCGTGGTGGTGGGATCGGGGGCCGCGGGAGGGGTGATCGCGAAGGAGCTCGCCACCGCCGGCTTCTCCGTGGTGGTCCTGGAGCAGGGCCCCTGGCGCAGGAACGAGGACTTCGGGCACGACGAGCTGGGCACCTGGATCCTGGGGGAGCTGGGCCCGCCCCCGGAGCGCTTCCCCCAGACCTTCCGGCGGGACGAAGGGGAAGAGGCCCAGGTCCAGAACACGCCGCCCCCCCTCATCTACGCCCAGGGGGTGGGGGGGAGCAGCGTCCACTTCACCGCCAACTTCTGGCGCCTCCGCCCCGTGGACTTCCAGGAGCGGAGTCTCCTGGGCCCCATCTCCGGTACCGGCTTCGCCGACTGGCCCATCACCTACGAGGAGCTGGAGCCCTACTACACGAAGGTAGACTGGGAGATCGGGGTTTCAGGGGTTCCGGGGCCCTTCGATCCCCCTCGCTCCCGCCCCTACCCCGTCCCCCCCCTCCCGGTGAAGTCCTCGGGGGTCCTCCTGGAGCGGGGGGCAGAACGCCTGGGGTGGCACGCCCAGCCCGCCCCAATGGCCATCCTCTCGGAGCCCTACGACGGGCGGGCCGGGTGCATCCACTGCGGGTTCTGCATGGCCTACGGCTGCGAGGCCGGCGCCAAGTCCTCCACCCTGGTCACCTCGATCCCCCGGGCCGTGGCGTCGGGAAACTGCGAGGTGCGTCCGGAATCCACGGTCCTCCGGGTGGAGACGAATCGGGAGGGGCGCTGCACCGGGGTGGTCTACGTGGACACCGCGGGCACGGAGCACCGACAGGGGGCGCGTGCGGTGGTCCTCTCCGCCAATGGCGCCGAGACGCCCCGACTCCTCCTCCTCTCCGAGTCCTCCCTCTTCCCCCAGGGGCTGGCCAACTCCAGCGGCAAGGTGGGGAAGTATCTCATGTGCAACGGGCAGAGCGCGGCCGTGGGGATCTTCCCGGACCGCCTGAACGAACACAAGAGCGTGCAGGTGACCCGGATCATCCACGACTTCTACGAGACCGATCCCCGGAGGGGATTCTACGGCGGGGGGGGAATGGACGGCCGATTCACCTTCGGCCCCCTCCTCTTCGCCCTCTGGGGGACCTTCCCCGGTGACCCTTCCTGGGGCCCGGAGTACAAGCGGTTCCTCCACCAGACCTATACCCGCACCATGGAGGTGGCGGGGCACACTACCTCCCTGGCGATGGAATCCAACTCCATCTCCCTGGACCCCGAGGTCCGGGACCACTGGGGGCGCCCCGCCCTCCGCATGACCTACCGGGACTACCCCGACGACCTGGCCGCGATGCGCTTCTTCACGGACCGGGGGGTGGAGCTCCTGGAGGCCGCCGGAGCCCACCGCGTCGCCGGGCTTCCCGTGGAGGGCACCTCCCTCACCGCCCATCTCCTGGGCACCTGCCGCATGGGGGACGACCCGGAGAATTCGGTCGTGGACCGCTACCACCGGGCACACGACGTCCCGAACCTGTTCATCTGCGACGGGAGCAGCATGGTCACCTCGGGTCGGGGACAGCCCACCATGACCATCCAGGCGCTGGCCTTCCGGGCGGCGGACCACATGGTGGAGGCGGCCCGGAGAGGCGAGATCTGACCCATGGAGACGGCGTCCCACCAGGTCCCGTCCTTCCTCCCAGGCGTCACTTCCCATCTTTCCCCCTTCCCGGAGCACCCATGGGCATCGGATCCTGCCAGCACACCATCCACCGGCATCAGCACCACCACAGCTGGGACCGGGACATCCCCCCTGCCCTCGTCGTGGCTGACGGTGCCTCGGTAGAGTTCGAGACCACCGACGCCTCGGGGGGCCAGCTCGACCCCTCCTCGATCGCCGCAGACCTGGCCGGGGTGGATTTCGGACGGGTGAATCCCGTGTCCGGACCCGTCTTCGTGGAAGGCGCCGGGCCGGGAGACGTTCTGGAGGTGGAGATCCTGGAACTGGCCATGACCGGTTGGGGGTGGACGGCCCACTTTCCCGGATTCGGCCTCCTGGCGGACCAGTTCCCCGAGCCCTGGCTCAAGCACTGGGAGCTCACCCCTGGTGCCTCGACGGCACCCTTCGCCGA
>SL_3KL_010_SEDDRAFT_10003680_pt1 | contig 13923 bp, 12 predicted proteins | sample SodLakKL_010_SED_2_FD_10381 | JGI IMG/M metagenome (IMG submission 10381)
AGATACGACTTCAGCGCCTCCGTATACTGCTGCATCGCCTGCATCCCTGATGTTGTAATACTGGCGGAGGTCTGCGGTTTTTTGCCCACGAATGTTTTCTGAACCTCGATATATCCTGCTTCTTCCAGGTTGGTGAGTTGAACGCTGACATTGCCACGGCTTGCACCGGTTTTATCAACAATGTAAGAGAAGGTTACCGATTCGTTTTGAGCCAGCAATGCCATAATCGACAAGCGAAGCTGGTTGTGCAAAAGCGGATCGAGTTCTTTCATTTTATTTCTGTCTCATCATCAAATGGCCAGGAATTAAGTAGCTGGAAAGAATTGCCGCAGCCATGAGTAACAAAATTTCCGGGCCTGTAAAAATCAGCAATAAAACAGCTATGATCCAGGCTGCAACACCACCCCAAACAAGTGGCTTAAATTTCAGAAGGCCGCCACTGATGAATGACCCCCAGCCTATTATTGCCGCAAAAACCGGATAGGCATAGAACCAATCATAGATCAAGCCAATGCTAACCGCGATGGCAAACGGTGCTAATGACCCAAGCCATAAGTACCGGTTCATTCTGTCCACGTAGGATGTGGATCTGGCCTTTTTGCCTTGCTGCCAGCCTGTGTAAAACGATGTAATTATCCCGATTGCAATCACAACCGGCCAAATATAGACTCCCTGATGATATTGTATCACTAATGAGATATAATGTATCAGGCACCCGGCAAGGATGACCCACCCCCAGATAAGGAAAAAAACAGCATCTTGTTTTATGTTGCGTCTTCCCGTATTAACCATCTGCTGAATAACAGCAATGGCTTCTTTTTCATTAAACGCTTGTTCTTTCATAATGAAATAAATTATCGGTGTCTTATCGTAATGGTTGTATCCTTCTGAAATGTAAAAAGCTGCCGGCGAAATGCTGGTTCACCCATAAATCCTCTTACATTGTTGGAGTAACCATACCTTTCTCTGGGGATTCCAAACAGGGTAGTGTCAAGGCGTCCATTCCCATTCTCGTCGTGAAATGATCGAATAGCATATTTTCCCGGTTGTAGCCGAAATTCAATGGTGGTAATATCTTCTTCCGGGGTTACACTTTTTCGGGCTACCATTTCACCTTCTTGATTAAACAACTGAGTGTAGATAGTTCCATTTGTTGATTTGAGGCCGGTGAGTTGAACCTTCAACACTGATGTGTCGTCATGGAACGGTGTTGAAATTATCAGAAGAGTTAGTAAAAAGATTTTCATTTGGCAGGTGTTTGAGTTGAAAATTTTGCGTCCCATACCGGCAAAAACCGGTAAAAGAAAAAGCCGCCGATCCCGGTCGTGAGAGTAGCAGAAACGCCAACCATCATGAAGAAAAATGAGTTTGGAATACCGTCAATCACCACCACCATTGGCAGGCGTACGAACAGTTCTGCAAAAAAAGCGGCATAAAGGCCAATTACGCTCCAATACATAAAACTGAAATGAAGGGAGATATAGCTGCCAGCCGGTTTTTTCAGCAATATGGGTAGCATACCGGCAGCAATTGTAGCCGTGCTAATCACAGCCGCCCAGTGAAACATCCCCCACCCGCCAAACAATCTGTAGATCATGAAAGCTGTGATCAGCACCACGAACATGCAAACTGTGTAGAAATAACCCATCCTGATGTGAGCGCGAGAACCTTTAGCCATCATCAGCACGCCTGTGCCCGAAATTAGCGCAGCAATGGATGCTGCAATGTGAATGGAGCCGGTAATTGAATCTGTAATCATTGATTTTCTTTTTGGTTGATGTTGTTAATATAAACATGTTTATAAAATAAACATACTGTTTAATTTTAATATTTCACCACAACCAGTCTCAAATTTTGGCGCCCTCAAAACCACCCCCCTTCCTCCAATTTCGATGATGAAATCAGGTCGCCCATCTTTATTCCGCAGCTGCAGATTGCCCTACGTATTTGAGATTTTTTTGCGTTCAGATTTACTGTTGAAATTTTTACCATCTCTTAAGATAAAGCGCTATTATTATCAGCCTTACAATGATAAATCTGAACATTTCAGCTATGGCAAAAATAATTCATTTCTTTCGTTTTGCACTTCCAGTTATTCTTCTGATTTCAACAGGCTGCGCAACAGCCGAGCCTTTACAGGACCGGGATCGATCATCCGACAATAGCGACTTTACCCCTCTCTCAGCTGAGAAACTTTGGGAGATGAAGCGCATCGGCGCACCAGTCATCTCACCAACCGGCGACTGGGTGGTGGCACCCGTTACGCATTATACCATGGATGATGACCGCAGCCACACTGATCTTTGGCTCTTCAAAACGGACGGCAGCGTGGAGCGTCCGCTTACACGGCATGGATCAGCCGACGGCCAGCCAACGTTCAGCCCCGACGGATCTAAACTGGCCTTTGTAACCCGCCGCGATGGGGATGATGCCGCGCAGATCTACATTCTGCCGATGGATGAACCGGGTGAAGCGTCACGCCTTACCGAAGTGCCTACAGGCGTGAGCGCCCCGAAATGGGTGGGAGATCACATCTACTTCATCAGCCGGGTTTATCCGGGTATGGATTGGGATGAAATGGCGGAAAAGCTGAGCGAGAACCGAAGCTCGCATATGTCGGCCCATACTTGGAATGCCTTGCCATACAGTTTCTGGGATCACTGGATTGATGAGGAGCGGGAAGCGCATATTTTCCGCATTCCTGCTGTCGGCGGCGACACGGAAAATATTACGGAGCCGACCGGCTGGCAGCTTCCGCGATCGAGCCAGGGAGCGGGGAACTATAATGTGTCGCCCGATGAATCGCTGGTAGCCTTCAACACCAACAGCACACGCGATGAGACCAACGTAAATATGGACCTGTTCCTGGTGGAGCCGGGAAGCAGTGAGGCGGTCAATATCACCCCCGAGAATGAAGCGCCCGATTCAAATCCAAAGTTCAGTCCCGACGGTCGCACACTTGCCTACACCTCTCAGCGCATCAAAGGTTTTTACGCCGACACCCGCAGGCTGGTGCTCTATGATGTGAATGCCGACACTCATAATGAGATCACTACCGACTGGGACCGCTCGGCCGACGGCCTGGTCTGGAAACCGGACGGAAGCGGCTTCTTCGGAGCGATTGATGATGCGGGTACCCGTCGCATCTACTCCATTCCGGCAGATGGAAGCACTCCGCAGCCCGTTACCGCCGATACCGATTTTCCGTCTGTGGATGTCTCCTCAAACGGTGCGCTAGTTGCGTTAAATCACAGCTTTCTCTATCCGCCACGGATTGTGACCGTAAATACCTCAAGCGGCGAAACCACCCGCCTCGATACCATCAACGACGAGATACTTGCCGAAGTGGACATGGGTACTTATGAATCGGTGACTTATGAGGGTGCCAATGGAGAGGAGATCCAGATGTGGGTGCATTTTCCGCCCGGATTTGACGAAAGCAAGGAGTATCCGCTCTTTCTGCTAATTCACGGTGGTCCGCACAGCGGCATCACCGACGGATTCCACTTCCGCTGGAATGCGCAGACCTTCGCCTCATGGGGATATGTAACGGCGTGGCACAACTTTCACGGTTCCTCCGGATTCGGACAGGATTTTACGGACTCCATCAATCCTGACTGGAAAACACTTCCCTACGAAGATACAATCAAAGCGGCTGATTGGTTTGCGAACCATTCTTGGATTGACGGCGACAGAATGGTTGCCGGCGGCGGAAGTTATGGCGGATACCTCTCCAGCATTTTGCTTGCCCAAGAGCATCCGTTCAACGCGCTTCTAATCCACGCCCCGGTGTACAACATGTATTCGCAGATGGCGGCCGATTTTGTGGTTCACAGCGAGCGTTTCGGCTATTTCTGGGAAGATCCATCGATTTATCAGGATATTTCACCTCATTACTTTGCAAGAGACTTCCACACTCCGGCACTCATCATCCACGGTCAGTTAGACTACCGCGTGCCCGTTGGACAGGCATTCGAACTCTTCAGAACTCTCCAGGCTCAGGGAATCGATTCGCGGCTGATCTATTACCCGGACGAAAACCACTGGATTCTGAAGCCCAACAACTCCATCTACTGGTACGAGCAGGTCCGCAAGTGGGTTGAGCAGTATGCCGAGCCGGGTGGGAGGTAGTAACTTATCTCTCGAGCTGCACCTTTTTCGTACTGCATCGCCGGTGCGGTACGCCCATCGGCACCTCTGGTTTGCTTACATCGCACCAGAGGTGCGGTGTTTTCGTCTCACACCGGAGGTGTGGACGAGAGAAGATATTCCTGGCATCTGGATGAACCGAAGCCAATACAGCATAATCGACAAGAGTAATTTGATCTCAGTTGGAAAAGATGTGTGCGATAGAGGGGGAGGTCTCGGCTCCGAAATTGGAAAATATTAAGCAATAGCTTAAATTTTGAAACGTAATGCAATCATAATCAAGGGATCTTCTGATGGTAGTCGATCTATTGCTGTTGACGAAAAGAATGCAAAGGAGTTGCTGCAGTTCTTTTGGCAGGACAAACGCTATCAAAGGAAATTCAATCATATTTGCGAGCTGATACTGGGAAATCACATTAACCGTGAGCTCTATGACAAAGAAGAGCCGGATGAAAAAAGTAAAGGCGTAAGGGTAATGAAGTTTTTTAAAGGTCAGGAAAACGCCAGGGTTTATTGCAAGGAAGTGAAAACAGCCGATAAAACCATTGTGATTGTAGCAGCTAAAGTATTAAAAAGAAAAAATGCAAACCAGGCTTACTCACAAGGAAATCAACATCATACACCGGGTTGCACGTTATGAATACGAAACAATTAAATAGTACTGAAGAAATCCGTAACGAATTTCAAAAGCTTTTCAAAAAGTCACCGGGAGAGAAAGTGGAGCACAGGGCACAAATGCTTTCCTTTATCTTTCTTAGTGAAGCGCAAAAAGTTATGGACCATAAAGGCTGGACCCGTAAGAAGCTTGCTGATGAAATAGGTACGTCCGCCAGCTATCTTACACAGCTTTTTCGGGGAGACAGGCTGCTGAATCTGAAAACCGCAGCTAAAATTGAAAATGCTTTGGGAATAGAATTTGATATTACAGTTTCAGAAATTTCAAATGAATATCATGACACTGAAGATCTAAAGCTCAGATCAACTCAGGTTAATGAACCTTCCTGATTTATAAACCGCTGCGCAATCTCCGCGATCACTTCGCTTAAGAAAGAGAAACTTCATGGTTTTATAGTTAAATGGATTAAACTGGAAAATCGAGAGACGTATAAAATTGATTCTGATGAAAATGTTAAAACCAGACTTCACTCAAATAATACGATTCGAATTATTACACATGGTGATCATACTATTTCAGTTAGGCGTAGAATATCGCAAATCCCGGATGCTATAATGTTTTTCCTCATGGGAGAAGTGACATTGAGGCTTTCAGAGAGAGATCAGCTTGTAAAACTAATAGAAAGTCCGTCAGTTGTAGCATCATGTGTTTCTTTTTCCACTTTAGTTATCTTCATGTCAGCCTCAGTATATATACTCACTATTGACGTAATAGCTGGGACCATTGCTAGCATTATTTCGATAATAATCTATCTGATAAGTATTACCTATGTCAGGGCTTTTAACGATTTACTAAAAAAAGCGTGTGTTAGAAATTATCCGTTAATATTGTTCAATTTTTTCTTCTTCTCAGGAAATTGAGTGGCTGTGGGTGTAATTCAGGCAAATGGCCCGAAATAGCCCTTTTGCATTTGCTCCTTTCCCCGTTTGGCCTATATTCTTCTCACTACCATATACCCATAATCAAATTTTGTTCAGATGAAGAAGTACCTGTTCTCCGTGTTCGTGATGGTATGCACCGTCCTTTTCTGCATTTCAATTCAAGCTCAGCCCTCTACTCCATGGTTTACAAGCCATCCAACGCTCACCCCTGATGGCCAGACAATCATTTTCAGCCATGAAACCGACCTTTGGAAGGTGCCTTCTACGGGCGGACTGGCGGTTAGACTGACGGCTATGGATGGTATGGAGACGCGTCCGGCAGTCTCACCCGACGGTAAATGGCTCGCGTTTTCATCAACCCAGTACGGGAATATGGATCTATATGTGATGCCGCTGGAGGGGGGAGAGATCAGCCGCCTTACACGGCACCAGGCGGCCGATGAGGTTGAGGGCTGGTCATGGGATTCAAAGTCGGTCTACTTTACCTCCGGCCGAGAGAACAGGTTTGGCACATGGAAGGTGTCGCACGAAGGTGGAACGCCGCAGCGACTGTTTCGGCACTTTCACATTACTGATCACAACCTGGCTGCACACCCCGAAGGATACTACCTGTTCAACACATCTTGGGAGAGCAAGAATCAGGCTCATCGCAAGCGATACCGGGGATCTTTTGCACCACAGATCGAAGCGTGGCATCCCGGAAATGAAGAGTACAGGGTGCTTACCGATCACGACGGTAAGGACATGTGGCCTTCGGTGGATGAGAACGGGGTGATCTATTTCGTGTCGGACGAGTACAACGGTGAGTACAATCTTTACAGGATCATAGAGGGTGAAAAAGAGCAGCTCACATCGTTCGATACGTCCATCAAACATCCGCGGGTGAGTGCCAACGGGGAGAAAGTGGTGTTTACACGCGATTACCAGATCTGGCTCTATGATGTGGCGATCGGTGAGGCCGGCCTTGTTGAGTTTTCGGTGTTTGGCAATTCCACTCTGGAGAAAGAGCAGGATTTCAGGGTACAGGGCAATATTTCGGCTTTTGATGTTTCACCCGACAAGAAAAAGCTGGCGTTTGTATCACGAGGGGAGCTGTTTGTGTCCGACGCAGACGGCAAGTTTATCCGTCAGGTGCCCACCGCGGCCGATGGCAGGGTGATGGAGGTGAAGTGGCTCAGCGACAATCTCAGCCTCATTTTCAGCCAGACCTGGAATGGCTACCAGAACTGGCACACCATCAGCGCGGAAGGATCGGGCAGTGAAGTTCGCCATACGGAGGATATGCAGAACAACCGGTCGCTTTCCCTGAACAGTGATCGCAGCAAGGGCGTGTACCTGAGCGGCCGGGGTGAAGTGCGCTTGATCGACTTGGCCACGTTTGAAAGCCGCACGGTGGTGGAGGATGAGATCTGGGATATTTTCTCATCGGCTCCTTCCTTTTCACCTGATGACCGCTATATCTTATTCACTGCCTTCCGAAACTTTGAACAGAGCATTTATGTGCACGATATGGAGGCAGGCAGCACAATTGCCATCACCGACACCTATGTTTCTGAAACCAACCCCGTGTGGTCGCCCGACGGCAAATACATCTATTTCCAGACCAACCGAAGGCAACCCTCTTTCCCTTATGGGATGCGGGATTCCGATATTTACAGGATCGCCCTCACCGATATTCAGCCGGAGTTCAGGTCTGACCGTGTAAACCGTTTGTTCGCAAACGATGAGGATTCCGATAATAATGATGAACCTGAAGTGATAGTGGAGATTGATGAAGAGCGGCTGCGGGACCGCTGGGAGCGTGTTGGCCCAGGTTTCGGGTCGCAGAGCAGCCCGTTCGTTTATGTTGACGGGGAAAAAACCTATGTGCTGTACAGGTCGAACCACGGCGAGGGCCGAAACGCCTGGTGGAAAACCGTGTTTGAGCCGTTCGAATCACCCAAAACGGAGATGATCAGCGGCACGCAGATGGGGTCGGGCCAGGTTCTTGAAGTGGATGGCTCGCACTGGGTGTTGATGGGCGGCGATATCCACAAACTCAATATTTCGGGCGGCAGTGTTGACAAGGTGGATGCCCGGTACACCTTCCGCCGATCTTTACGGGATGAATTTGACCAGATGTTCGACGAGATGTGGGCCAACCTGGAAACTAACTTTTATGAGAGCGATTTCCACGGAATAGACTGGGAGGAGGTTCGTGAACACTACCGGCAGTTTCTGCCCCATGTTCGCACCCGAGCTGATCTGCGCGAAATGAAGAACGATATGCTGGGTGAGCTCAACACCTCCCATATCGGATTTTCATCATTTGGCAGTGAAGAACAGGTTTTCCACGGTTCAACCACACTTGCCACGGGTATCCTGTTTGAACCGGATGAGCCATACGTGGTGCAGCGTACTGTTCGGAATTCACCCGCATTCAGGTCGGACGTTTCTGTTGAGCCGGGAGACCGATTGATACGGGTGAACGGCACCGATGTGGATCCGGCAATGAACCGTGAATCGTATTTCTCGTTTCCTTCGTCCATAAATGAAGTGACGCTCACCTTCAGTCGCGGAAACAGCGAATTCGATCTGACGCTGGAACCGGTCAGCTTTTTCGCTGTGCGCAACCTGCTCTACGATGAATGGATGCATGAACGGCAGCAGATCGTGGATGACCAATCGGAGAAGCGGATTGCCTATGTGCACATGAAGAACATGGGGCAGGGCGAACTCCAGCATTTCATGCAGGAGATGGTTCAGCAGGGTGAAGAGCGTGATGCCCTCATTTTCGATTTGCGATATAACACAGGAGGTAACGTACACGATGAAGTGCTGCGGTTTCTGTCTCAGCGGCCCTACCTGCAGTGGGGCTACCGCGACGGGCGCCTTGCAAATCAGTCGAACTTCACTCCGTCAGCCAAACCGATTGTGCTGCTCATTAACGAACAGTCGCTCAGCGATGCGGAGATGACGGCAGCGGGTTTCAAGGAATTGGGTCTCGGAACCGTGATGGGCATGGAAACCTACCGGTGGATCATTTTTACCTCCGGCCGTGGTTTGGTTGATGGCTCAGCGTACAGGCTTCCTTCCTGGGGTGTGTACACTTTTGAGGGCGACAATCTCGAGTTCACCGGGGTTGCTCCTGATATTGAAATCCCGAAAACATTTGATGACCGGATGAATGACCGTGATCCCCAGCTGGACCGGGCGATTCAGTACATTATGGAACAGCTTGATTAATGCGCTGTCGGTTAAATGAGATCTTGAAACATCAACCGAAACTAAATCATAAAGCTCCATCGCATTCTGCCATGACTCTTATATTCTCTCTTCTGTTCACTATCACCCCTCTGAACCTTGAACAGCCTGCCCAAACCGACCATGAGGCGATCGAAGCCGCCATTATTCAGCTGTTTGATGCCATGAGGGAGAGCAACATGCAGAAGGCGGCGGAGGTTTTCCATGAACGGCTGCAGCTTTCGACGGTGGTTGACCGCGGTGCCGGCGCCGAGCTGATTGAAAGCAGTGCCGCTGAATTCCTGGAGGCGATAGGGCGGCCTAAAGAGGATGCTTGGAATGAACAATACTCCGGCCTTGAAATCCATGTGGACGGCGACCTGGCTGCCGCTTGGATGGACTACCGCTTCTACCGGAGTGATCAGTTCAGCCACTGCGGGGTGAACGCTATAAAATTCATCCGCACCTCAGCCGTATGGCAGATGTACAGTATCACCGATACGCGGCGCGAAACCGGCTGCTGACGACTATCCGCAAATTTGGCAGCTCTGTCTTCGGCACAACCTGAGCCTTCAAATAATTTCAGGGTGACATAGTGTCGTCACCAATTGTTTCTAATTTTCGAATCGTTAGCAGACAAGGCCCTTGTGTCAGGGATAAAATTAAAAGCCCCTTCTCGGGTGGGTATCCCATAATAAGTACGAAATGGCTTGTCATGTACTTATTTACCTCGAAGGCACGAATACAGACAAGCGTGCGAAGTGTAATAATATCATAAAAAAACTTTGTTTTATCGTGCATTCCCTTGAGCCTTTGTGTATTAAAAAGTTCGAATTACAAGCCAGTTGACAATTCTAGTTAAACGATTACTTAAAACGTTCCATGAACCTCTTCCCGCCAGAACCATTTCTCGAGCAGCGGCTTGGATCGGAGGCCTTTCAGCACATTCCGAACTCTCCCGGTATTTACCGTTTCTATGACCGAGACGGCCGCTTGCTCTACGTGGGTAAATCGATAAACCTGAGACGGAGGCTGTTCGGGTACAAGAGGGCAAGGGCAGGCTCGGTGTCGCGCAAGGTTTCGGAGATGATCAGCCGCATTCACCGGTTTGAGCTTGAATTCGCAAAGAGTGAAAAAGCTGCTCTCTTATTAGAAAATCGGTGGATCAGGGAATTCCGCCCGTCTTACAATCACGCCAATAAGGAGACCGAGACCTACTACTTTGTCTATCTGAAATCTACGGATGAAGCGCTGGAGTTTCGTCTTGCGATGCGGATTCACGACGAAACGGACAAAAGGCACTGGCACGGCTGTTTTAAGGGACACGCTCCAGTCCGGCTGTCGATGGGCTGCCTGCTTCGCCTTTTCTGGATGGCCGAACACGGTGCTGAAAATCCAATGCACCTGCCGGTTCAGCTCACCCGCAACCTCACCCCGGTCCGCTACCGGATGCCGTGGCGAAAGGAAGAATCACCGGCACGCAAAAACGAAGTGCATGCAATGCTTGAAAGATGGATCAGCGGCGAAAGCAGTGAAATTCTCGACTGGTTTATAGTACAGATCGAATGCGGCCGCCGGCTAACTACATTCAGTTCTCTCCACCTCGAATACCACCTGGAGTGCCTGAAACGGTTCTACGATCGCAAACTGGTTCCGCACCGGATAATGAGGGAAGGGAGTAAGCTGATCATGCAGGATGAAATGGATGATAAGAGGGTATTACACGGTTCTGTTTAATTAAAAATTTGCCTTAACGGGCTATAAACTGTTTAGAGGTGAGAGTAAAAAGTCCCCCGATGAAAGGGGCTCATTTTTTGAACCTGCCTACCGAAACGGCTGTGCAGGCAGGCGCGCTAGCGATTTAGGGTGGTTGCCCCGAAAGGGATCCCGTTGGGGAAAAAGGCCGATGAGCTACTTTCTTAAATTGCATCATCTATAAAAGTTCTTTAACCACCCCCGGCCCCTNCTTAAAAAGGAGGGGAGTTCCTTTTTTCAAATTCCTATCTTGCCCCACAGGGGATCTCTTTAGGAAACTCGAGTTGTAAATACGCCCCATGAAAAAGTGAAAGAATGCATTCAGCCATCAAGCCAGAATATTTTCCTTGCCTGAATCGGCTACAAAAACACAGGCCGATTTTGTAAGCTCCAGATAGGAGCGCAGTTCATCGAGATTTGGCTCTTCCGGAAGGCCGAAGAAGTCGACATCTGCCTGTGGAGCTGTTTGAAGGGCTTCCTTGAACGAGCCGATTTCAACGTGGGCGGTTACTTCAGGCAGCCTGGCAACATCAATCAGGTTTTCAAGATATTGATGTGCATTTTCAACTTCACTCTCTTCAACCACCGTGATGACGCGTAACTGAGCATTCCAGTTCTTTTTAAGCTTGTAAGCGGAAAGAAGGGCAAGATCCAAATTTCCAAGATCCATATCAAGACTCCAATGAGGGCTTTTTTCCCTGATCCAGACGTTTATGGAGGCACGCTGTCCCAATTGAGCAACGGGATCCTCAACATACAGCTGTATGCCCATGTTGTAGTATCGGGCCTGTTTAATGACACTGTGGGTTTCATCGTCATTTTGCCGCGATTCGGAAATTCTGAGAAACAGGATATTTGGCTTAAAGAATGTGCCCTGCAGAGTCTGCAGTGAATTTAGAACCGCTTCTTTAAAGTTATCGGTATCGATTACCGACCATCGGGTGTATACGTTTTCACGGCTGAAGGAGCTGGCCAGTGTGAACAAAGAATCTTTTAGCTCGTCTGAGCTCAGCTTGTCTGCGATGCCAATCAGTTTGATAGACCCTTTCGGATAGACCAGGTTTCGAATCAGGCTGAAACTCCCCCGGAGTTCACGTGAAGAGCGCACAGGAACAAGCAGGTTTGCTTTCCACGCCCGTTCGTTGTCTTCGGGAAGAAGTGATACACGTTTGGCGGCCCACTCGGCAAGTGACACAAAGAGGCCGCTTCTCATATCGCCATAGGGCACTACCAGTTTCCGGTTGGTAAGATAGATATATGCTGCAATCACAAATGCAATGGAAATGAGCCCAAAGGTTGGATTGATGATAAACATGGTAAAAAGACATCCTACCGTGCCGATAAGAGGCACGAATCGCGGCACCGGAAAGGTGGGGCGAAAACTGATCATGTCCATACGCTGTTCAATCAATACCACCAGATTGATCATCATGTACGTTATCAGAAAGAACATGGTGATGAGCGGTGCAATGGTGTTGAGATCGCGCACCATCAGTGATGCAATCACAATACCGCCGGTGATGAGAATGGCGTTGCGAGGTTCACCATTACCGGCAAGCCGCGACAAAAATTCTCCGCCGGGGAAAATTCTGTGATCTCCCAGAGCCTGAAGAATTCGGGGAGCGCCAACAATGGATGCCAGTGCAGAAGAAAATGTTGCGCCAAGGAGCCCAGCGAGCACGGCGGGCGGCCAGGCCGCATAATCGATCATCACATTGTAATTGGTTAGAAGCTCCTCGGTTGTTGCCACGCGCGAAAGCCAATAGGCAGCAAGTACGTAAATGATAAAGGCGATCAGAACTGCAGAGAGGGTACCAACAGGTATGCTTCTTTTCGGATTTTTGAGTTCGCCCGACATGTTTGCACCGGCCATGATTCCCGTTGCCGCCGGGAAAAAGACGGCAAAAATGATCCAAAAATTCACGCCCGGGAAATCCTCCTCGGGTGCTCCTGGAAACTCTCCGATCAGCTGTGGCTCATGCTCCAGTACCCCAAAAAATACGCTTGCTGCGACCGAAAGCAGTGCCCCGATTATAACCGCCAATATAATATACTGTATTCTGAAGGCAAGCCGAGCACTTAAAAAAGCAACAGTAAAGAGCGTTCCAAAAACCACAATATCCACCAGCAGTGCCGGATGCTCCGGAAAGATGTAGAGCCAACCCTCCCTGAAACCAAAGATATACATGGTAATCGCGAAGGTTTGTGCCAGGTACAGCGGAATACCAACGCTTCCGCCCACCTCTAATCCCAATGACTGGGATATAATTGAATAGGCACCACCAGCCTTAATCCGTATGTTGGTGGTAATGCACGACATGGAAAGGGAAGTGAATGTAACAATGATAAATGCAAGAATAACAATGCCGATACCGCCGATAAGGCCCGCATTGCCCACAACCCATCCATGCCTCACAAATAAGATTACTCCTAAAATTGTGAGAAGTGTGGGAACAAAAACTCCGGCAAATGTCCCGTATTTTTGTTGAACAGTAGATTCACGCTCGTCAACCTGCTCCTGAAGCGTGCCGACCTCGGCTTCTTTCATGGCTGTGCTTCTAAAGTGAAATTGTTTGTTGTCAGATTTTTCAATTGAATGTATGGACTGAATTAGTTTGCGTTACATGATTGTTAACGTCACGCCGCTGGCAGGTAAACGTTATTTGACAAATTCATGCTATCGGCAGTGAATACTTCAGAGTTCGATCATATATGCTAAGCAATTTTACAAAAAGAGGTTTACAAAAAATGCGGTTGCCATTGCCATTAGTGCAGAGAGCAGTGTACCGATCAGGATATATTCAGCAAACGTCCTGTTTTTGAAATCGGGGTAGCGAACCACTCCTTTGGCCGCGAGTATAAAACCGATTGCGGCATACTGCTGAAGGAGCACAAAAACGAAAATGAAGATTCGTTCGAGAAACCCGATCACCCGTCCGGTTCTGAACTGATGCTCGTTGATGGTGCCCCTGCTTCGTCCGATAGGAGCCAAGCCAAGCTCTTTCAGTATCAGCCTCACCATGATGTTTACTTCATTTAAAATCAGAAGTAATCCGAATAGAAAGGCGTGAATTGCGAGCCAGTTTGGAATGGGTGAAATGTCCCCGATCGCAAATACTCCGGCAAGCCATATTTCAAAGGAGGGCAGCCATGAAACGGGTTGAAGAAAATAGAGTGGGCTGGTTAGCATCCCGATGACAAAAAGATGGATCACCAGCATGGTAAAACGGTTACGGTTCA
>SL_3KL_010_SEDDRAFT_10003681_pt1 | contig 13916 bp, 8 predicted proteins | sample SodLakKL_010_SED_2_FD_10381 | JGI IMG/M metagenome (IMG submission 10381)
GGGAACATCTGGTAGGACGAGAGGAAGGCCAGGCGGAACGGGGCGGAAAGGAGCCCCCATTCGAACACCCTGAATGGGCCGGAGCCCCCTCGAACGACTTTGGCAGGCAGCCGGAGTCCCGTATCTTTTGGATCCCGTGGCACGGCCCCGGATCTCCACTCCATGACGGGGTCGGGGGTCCCCCCGAAGCCATCCCACCCCAGGACGATCATGAAGCACCCAGCCGCCATCGCCCTCACCGCCCTCCTCGTCGCCTGCTCGGGTCCCGGGGCGGACGAGCCTTCCGCCGCCGGACCCGATGTCTGGCGCTCGCTGGAGGGCGGCTGGCTCCTGGACGTGGAGGCCGGGGAGCGGATCCGGAATCCCGGCGTCCTCATCTCCCCCGACGGGCGGATCGCCCGCGTGGGGCCCGGGGGAGCCGACTCCCCCGATCCCGCCCCGTCCCCGGAGGTCATGGAACTCACCGACACCCAGACGCTCCTACCCGGGCTCATCGATCTCCATGCCCACTACAACATGGACCTGACCGGGGACGGCCGGGCGGAGGAGACGCGGTACAACCCCCTCGGATTCCTGGCCAACGGAGTCACCACCACCTTCCCCGCGGGGGAGTACGAGCCCCAGGTGATGAGGGCGCTCCAGGAGCGCCTGGCGTCGGGCGAGCAGGTGGGGGCCCGCCTCCTCCGCTCCGGTCCCTACTTCGGGTCCACGCGACCGGACTGGGATCCGGGGATCACCGCCGAGGAGATCCACGCCGAAGTGGACGCCCTCTGGGCCGAGGGCGTGAGGCATTTCAAGGCCAAGGGGGCGGGACCGGAGCACATCCGGGCCCTGGTGGAGCGGGTGCACCACCACGGGGGGACCGTGACGGGGCATGTGGACTCCGGTGCCCGGGGGTCGGCCAACTCCGTGGACGCCATCGAGGCCGGGATCGACCGGATCGAGCACATCCTGGGGGGATACGTCCTGGACCGGACCCAGCCCGCCTACCCGGTCTGGAACCAGGTGGACACCACCTCCGCCGACTTCCGGCGCACCGTCCAGCTCTTCCTGGACAACCAGGTCTTCTTCAACGCCACCATCACCGCACCCATCTACCTGACGGAGAAGGTGGAGGGGTTCGACTTCTGGGTCGACGAGCCCGCCTTCTTCACTCCCTTCGTCCAGGAGATCGTGGCCGCACGGGAGGCGCCCTCGAGCCGGCTCATGTCGGAGCTCTACGAGGCCATGAAGCGGACCACCCTGGCCTTCTACAATGCCGGCGGGGGACCCTACATCACCCTGGGCACGGACAACCCCAGCGCCGGGGAGTACCTGGCGGGATTCTCGGCCCACCGGGAGCTCCATGCCCTGGTCCTGGCGGGGCTCCCGCCCGTGGCCGCCCTTCGGGCCGGGACCATCAACGGGGCCAGGGCCCTGGGAATGGAGGACCGGATCGGCTCCATCGCCCCGGGGAAGTGGGCGGACCTCTTCGTCATCGACGGCGATCCCCTGGTCGACATCCGGAACACCCGAAACGTGGCCCTGGTCCTTCTGGAGGGCGTTCCCCATGACCCCGAGACGCTCCTCGACGGGGTGTGGGGACGGATCGGTCCCGCCCATGAGGGGGAGCGGGCCGACTGGTGGCGGTGACACAGGACCCGCCATGAGAGTGTGCCGGAATCTTCTCCTGACCGTTACCACGCCGTGATACCGGGGCGGTAGTGTTTGGGGGCATTCCACGTTCCCTCCACACCCCCCTCCACACCCCCGTCCATGAAGCCAGCTCTCCGCCTCCTCGCCTGCCTCACCCTGGCCACCGCCGGCATCGCGATGGCCCCCGTCTCCAGCCTGACCCAGGAACGGGCCTCCCACGTCACTCCGGACCTGGTGGTGGGGATCACCATCGACCAGATGCGCCCGGACTACTTCTTCCGGTACTGGAATCACCTGGGGGAGGGGGGGCTGAAGCGACTGGTGAATGAGGGCTTCTTCTTCCGGAACGGGCACTTCCGCCATGGTCAGACCTCCACCGGGCCCGGCCACGCCGCCCAGTTCACCGGAACCACCCCCGCCATCCACGGGCTCCTGGGGAATAGTTGGTACGTCCGGGAGTTGGACCGTTCCATCAATGTCATCGAGGCCGTGGGCTCCGGCTTCCGGGGGGTGGGCTCCCGCCCCGACTACGACGGGGAGAAGGGCCCCGTGAACATGCTCACCACCACGGTGGGCGACGAGCTATACCTCCACACCGGTCATCGATCCCGCACCATCGGCCTCTCCCGGAAGGACCGGGGCGCCATCCTCCCGGCGGGTCACACCGGCCATGCCTACTGGTTCGAAGGCTCCACCGGGAACTTCATCACCTCCACCTTCTACCGGGACGAGCTCCCCGACTGGCTCCAGGCCTTCAACGCCCGGAACCTGGCCCAGGAGTACCTGACCCAGGTGTGGGAGCCCCTCCACCCCATTGATGGCTACGTGGAGAGTCGGGAGGACGAGAACCCCTACGAGGGGCGGACCGGGGGCTCCACGGCCTTTCCCTTCGACCTCCCCGCCCTGATGGCGGACGGCGCTTCCCCAAGCCTCCTGAACACCACCCCTTTCAGCGACCAGCTCCTCCTGGAGTTGGCGAAGGGGGCCATCGAGGGGGAAGGGCTGGGACGGGGCCCGGTCCCGGATATCCTCTCCCTCGCCCTCTCCGCCACCGACGCCATCGGCCATCGGTTCGGCCCCGCCTCGAAGCAGATGCAGGACCACATCCTGCGCCTGGACGGATATCTGGCCGACTTCTTCTCCTACCTGGACCGGGAGTTTGGGATGGAGAGGGTATTGGTGTTCCTCACGGCGGACCACGGTGGCGCCTATATCCCCCACTACCTCCGTGACCAGGGGATCCCCACCGGACACCCGGACAACGAGACCGGGATCTCCGGGGAGATCGCCGGGGCGATCCGGGGGTTCCTCCAGGACCGTTACGGACGGGATCTCCTCCTGGCGGTGAGCAACCAGAACCTCTACCTGGACCTTCCGGCGCTGGAAGCCCTGGGGCTGGACCCGGACGGGATCCGTGTGGAGGTGAAACGCTTCGCACTCACCCTGGACGGGGTGGGGGGCGCCATGACGGCCCAGACCCTCACCCGGACCGAGTTCACCCGCGGCCCCCGGGCCGCCATGCAGCACAGCTGGCACCAGAAGCGCTCCGGGGATGTCGTGATCTGGCTGGAGCCCCAGACCCAGGGGGGGACCGGTACCGGGGGCACCGGCCACGGAACGCCCTGGGCCTATGATCGACACGTGCCCATCCTCTTCATGGGCGCCGGGATCCCCGCCGGGGAGTCCATGGAGCTGGTCCACGTCTCCGACATCGCCCCCACCGTGGCCAACTTCCTGAACTCACCCCTCCCCAGCGGGAACATCGGGCGACCCCTGAATGACTTCCTGAGACCCCGGTGATGTCGGAGAGGTGGGAGGATTGCCCTCAGCCCCCCAGGGGAGAATGGCGGGGCCAGTGTCGGGGCACCTCCTCTACCTCCGGCAAGGATGGGCTGTCCACCGAAGCGGGGGGACTTCAGTAGCGCGGCAACGGTGCATTGGGATTCATCCCCCGCTCGATCTTCTGCTGGCGTACCATCTCGGCAACCTCCTCCAGGAGCTGACGTGCGTCGTAGACGATACCGTCCTTGATGGTGTAGCGGACTCCGCCCACACGGATGGCCTCACCGGTCTCATCGTCAAGCTTCACAGCGCCGGTGCCGTAGAGCACCTTCAGGTTCTGAAGGGGATTCTCGGGCACGATGATGAGGTCCGCCAGCTTCCCCGGCTCCACGGTTCCGATGGGCGGCTCTTCACCCCGGGGCTCGTAGATCTCCTGGGCAGCGTAGAGAGTGGCGGACTGGATGACCTCCAGGGGATGAAGCCCCACTTCCCGGAGGAGCTCCAGCTCCTCGATGTACCCGAAGCCGTAGTTCTTGTAGATGAAGCCGGCGTCCGCGCCTGCCGTGAGCCGTCCCCCGGCCCGATGGAAGTCCATGAGGAAGTCCATCCATTTCCGGTAGAAGGCGCGCCATTCCGCCTCTTCCTCGGTGCCCCAGTAGAACCAGTACGAGCCATGGGCACGGCGGTCGGGCCGGTAGAAGTCCCAGAGCGACGGAAGGGTGTACTCGTCGTGCCACTCGGCTTCCCGGGCCCGCATCACGTCCCGGTTGGCCTCGTAGATGGTCATGGTAGGGTTGATGAAGAAATTCAGGTCCACCAACTCCTGGACGAAGTCGTTCCACGCCTCGCTCCCCCGATCATGGCTCTGCCGCCAGAGCTGAGCCACCTCGGCGAAGCGGTGCTGTTCGTTCTGATAGTTGTAGTCCAGGCGGTACCACTGGATCTGGTGGTCCCGCTGAATCGACTCGAAGAGCCCATAGAAGTGGGTCATCCCGGTGAGCCCGAGGCGTGCCGCGTCCCGCACATTCATGTGGGTGACACGGGGCTGGGACAGGTGCGCGGTGCTCCCCATCCCAACCCGGTTCGCCTCGTCCAGGATGGCCTCCATCAGGGGGGGCTCCATCCCATGGGTGTGGAACTTTATCCCGTCCACCCCGTTTTCGTGGGCCCACTGGACCCACTCCCGACCCATCTCCGGTGTGGTGATGGTGCCTCGGTCCCATCCACTGCTGGGCCGCTGATAGTTCACGATGCGGGGGGCCACAATCTCGTTGTTCGCGCTCCGTTCCTTTTCCTGGAGGGCGAGATCGAACCCGGTCAGCGCCACGCCCCGGACGGTGGTGATCCCATGGGCCAGCCACAGCTTGTACGCATAGGAGAGCTCCGGGTTCTTGGGCGCCCCACCGGCGTGGGCATGGTTGTCGATGAAACCGGGAAGGACATACATGCCATGTGCGTCGATCTCCCGATCAGCGCCTCCGGGCCGCCTCCCCTCGTCGATGGGCACCCCGGGGTACCCCACGGCCTGAACCTCCACAATCCGGTTCCCTTCGATCACGATATCCGTGGGACCGGAGGGGGGTGCCCCGGTGCCGTCAATGAGAATGGCCCCCCGGATGATCAGGCGCTCGAAGGGGCCCTCCCCCTCGTCGGGGCCCCGGTCCGGTCCCGGCACGGTCTGTCCAGACGGAGTCGGGACCGGGGGGGTCTGCGCTACCAGGGCCCCTGGCACAAGGAACCCTGCCAGGAACACCAGTAGGAATCGTGCGAATGAACGGTTGGACATCAAGGCATCCCTCGAGGCTCAGGGTAGACGAGGTGAACGGGGAAAGCGGCCGGGTCCGTCGGCAAGATACTGAGTCCATGCGTTGCAACACCAGGGAGAAACCTTCCAGGTCTTCTCCTTTCCGATCAACAGCCTTCTAGCGCCAGGCGGGCCGCAGTTCGGACTGGCCCCGTGGTTGACTGGCGTTACCCGGCACCCTGTCGGTAGTGTCTGACAAAGTTCGGTTTCCCGCCTTTCGGAGCATTCACACTCTCCAGGGGATCGTTGATGCGACATCGTGTCCTTCATGCTGGTACGTTCCTTGTCTTCGTCTTGTTGGGCTGCGCCGAGCCTCAGGTGTCCGCAGTCTTCACTGAACTGATCGCCGAGTTCGAGGCCCACGAGTTGGCCCACGACCCGGAACGACGGGCCCGGGATGGGGATCTGGATGCGGCGCGCCTTTGGCCCGATATTTCCCCGTCGGCCACTGCCTCGAAAGAGGAGGCCGAGGCGACCTTCCTCGGGCGGCTGCGGGCCATCGATCGCTCGACCCTGCCGGCGGGTGAACAGGTCAGCTACGACGTTCTTGAGTACCTCCTGAACTTCAGGGTGGAGCTCGCTCCATTCCAGACTCAGCGTGCCCCCTTCACCAACGACTCGGGCTTCTTTTCCGAACCCGGTCGGGCCGCCGCGTCGCTGCGCCTGACCAGGGTCCCGGAAGCCGAGGCCTGGATCGACCGGCTGCGAGCGCTTCCCGCCTACTTCGAGGCACACGTCGCCTGGATGCGCCGAGGCATCGAGGAGGGTTATACCCAGCCCGGAGCCATCATGGACGCGGTGGTGGGACAGGTCCGGGCCCTGGCCGGATTCACGCCGGAGGATACGGGGCTCCTTGAGCCCATCGACGGCCTGCCTCCATCCATCACCTCCTCCGAACGGGAGCGGCTGCGGCATGAGGCTCTGACGGTGGTCCGGGATGAGGTGCTTCCCGCCTATCAGGCTCTCCTCACCTTCTTCGAGGAGGAGTATGTTCCTTCGGCCAGACCCGATCTTGGGATCTCATCCGCTCCGGGGGGTCGGGAACTCTATCGGACCCTGGTCCGCTTCCACACCACCTTGGATACCACACCCCAGGACGTGCACGACCAGGGTCTTGCCGAGGTGGCACGGATTCGGGAGGAGATGGACCAGGTCATCCAGGAGACCGGGTTCGAGGGCTCGTTCGGAGAGTTCCTCCATTTCCTCCGAACCGACCCGCAGTTCTACGCGGAGACCGAGGAAGAACTCCTCATGCGGGCGGCTTGGATCGCCAAGCGGGCGGACGACCAGATGCCTCGCTTCTTCCGCAACCTTCCACGCCTTCCCTACGGCGTCCGGCCCGTGCCCGCGTCCATGGCCCCGACCTATACCACAGGCCGCTACTGGCGCGGGGACCTGGAGCAGGGGGTCGCCGGTGGATACATGGTGAACACATACCGCCTGGACCAGCGGCCCCTGTACGAGCTCCCCTCCCTGACCGTGCACGAGGGGGTTCCGGGCCACCACCACCAAGTNGCCGTCTCCCAGGAACTGGAGAACGTTCCCGACTTCCGGCGTAGGGCCTCCATCACCGCGTTCGGCGAGGGCTGGGGCCTGTACNCTGAGTTCCTGGGTGTGGACATGGGGATCTACGAGACACCCTATGAGCACTTCGGGCGGCTCACCTACGAGATGTGGAGGGCCTGCAGATTGGTGGTGGACACCGGGATCCACTACCTGGGATGGTCGCGCCAGGAGTCGGAGGACTGCTTCCTGGACAACTCGGCCCTGGCGCCCCACAACATCCAGACCGAAGTGACCCGATACATTTCCTGGCCCGGACAAGCGCTGGCCTACAAGACCGGCGAGCTGCTCATCCGGGAGCTCCGCACCCGGGCCGAGGACAGGTTGGGGGTGGACTTCGATATTCGCGCCTTCCACGACCGCATCCTGGACGATGGATCCATGCCCCTCTCGGCCCTCAACGACAAGATGGAGCGGTGGATCCAGGAGCAGGCCCAGGGGGGATGACGCGGTCTCCCCCTAGTGGGGGAAGGGGGGCTGCGGGCCCGGATCTTCGTTGGGGTGCTTCACCGATTCTACCGCATCGCTTTCAGCGACCCGCCTCGCCGGGCACCCAAGCGCACCGCGCTTGGGTCGTGCAAGACCCCTTCTCGATGGACCCCGCACCTCGCCAAGGGGATGATCCGCATCCTGGTGAACGGCCGCGTCGCCATCCAGGACGTGGCCTTCCAGGGTGGACGGCGGCCAGGGGGAGGGATGGCCCCGTAGGCTCATCATTGACAACCCGGAAACCTGCAAGCTAACAATGCATGCCATTCCCGGATATTCTCTTCCCGGATGTTCTCTCTTGCGGAGGGTTGAAGCGATGCGGCCGAGTTCCTGGATCGTGGTGGTCGCGCTGGCAGTACTGGGGGCGATCTTGGTGGAGGGCGTCGAGGCGCAGAATCAGGACCCCCGCATCGGAGTGTGGCAGAACGCGAACAACCCCGGGAACGTCATGAACTACGACGAAATCCCGGGAGGCGGTACCCGACTCCGGGTGGATGCCGTCAACGCGGCGGGAGAGGTGACGAGCTGGTGGGGGTACGATGCCTTCTTCGACGGGGAGTGGCATCCGGTGACGGGGACCAACCGCACTGCAGAAGAGGAGGATGCCTGGGTCGAGCTCAAGAACCCGTTCACCACCGAGATTCGGTATCGTCGTCCCGCCGGTGGTATGCTCGACCGTGTCCTCGAGAATGTGGTTTCCCCAGATGGGGAAACCCTCTGGGTGATCTTCCGGAATCCGGAGGGGATCGCCACCAACATCGTGACCTACAACCGAGTCCGCTGAGGGTCACCCGGCCAGTAGGGGAGGGGTTCCCGGTCTTTCCGCCAGGCGTTGAGCCATGGATTCGGTTTCCGATGACAAGAGCCTTCTGGACGAGGCATTTTCAGGCCTCTTCCATCATAAGAGCCGCCGGGTCGTGGTGATGAACGGTGAGACTGGGGAGGGTCTCCGGGCCCCCACATCCGCGCATCTGGCTTCCCCTTCGTCATAGCCCTCTCGTCTGATCCTGATCAGGCATTTCTCCAAATGGCCGACGGGGCCAACCACAAGGTCTGGATCCTTCGCCGGAACGTTCTCGAGATCGTGGGTGAGTTCGGGCACCCCGGGCGTCAGGTGGGTCGGTCCATCCGACCCTAGGATGTCTCCCTGGATTCGCGGGGGAAGCTCTATTGTGGGGGAGGCCTCCAGCGGCCGGAGAATCCAGAGGTTCACGGTCCATGGACCCCGCCGGGGGGGGGTGATGGACCGAGGTTTTCCCGTGTTGGTTTCCGTGCTGGGTGGCGCATCGGCGGTTCACTCCCCATCCTTATGCAACATGGGTATATGGGTTCTGGTGGCGCTTCTGATGAGTGTTGGTCCGGCCCGAAGCGGAGGTGTGGAAGGTGGGGTCGAACGCCCCTTCCCCCAGCCGGGTCCCGCCATGATTCGTCGTTGAGCGCTCCGGGAAGGGAACGCGTCCCCTCCCTGTTTCCTTTTCATTCGGGGGCTCGTCCCCCTCTACCAGCACAGGACGGTTACGCATGCAGAGATCTGGAGCCTTCTTCCTCGTATTGGCTTTTCTTCTCCTCTCCGCCTTCACGCCCTCCCTGGACGCCCAGGCAATACCGGCTCCGGACCGGGGGTCCGACGAAGGGGAAGGCCCCTTCGACCGCCTGATCATCCGGGGAGCCACCGTCATCGACGGCGCCGGAGCCCCACCCAGCGGCCCCACGGACATCGTCATCGAAGGGAATCGCATCGTGGAGGTGCGCACAGTGGGGTATCCCGGGGTACCCATCGACGAGGATCGCCGGCCCACCGGGGCCACGCGAGAGATCGACGCTCATGGACACTATGTCCTACCGGGCTTCATCGATCTCCACGTCCATTCCGGAGGCCCCCCGAAGAATCCCGAAGTGGAATACGCCTACAAGCTCTGGCTTGCGCACGGGATTACCACCGTCCGGGGGGTGGGTCTGAACGAATTCGAGCATTCGCTGAGTGAGCAGGCCCGGAGTGCGGCCAACGAAATCGTTGCGCCCCGGATCGTCAACTACCAGCGGCCGGGAAATGGTTGGGACCGAGGTCCTATCCGCAGTCCTGAGCTCGCTCGGGAATGGGTGCGCTGGGCCGCCGAGCGGGGGGTGGACGGCATGAAGCTCGGAGCGGAGGACCCTCCCATCATGGAGGCTCTCCTGGACGAGGCGCGACTCCACGGGCTCGGTTCCACGGCGCATCTGGGCCAGCCCGGGGTGCATTGGATGAACGCCATCGACGCGGCCCGCCTGGGCCTTGGGTCCATGACCCACTTCTACGGCCTGTTCGAGTCGCTCTATGCGAACAACTCCATCCAGCCGTGGCCGACGGACTACAACTACATGAATGAGCAGGACCGGTTCGGTCAGGTGGCCCGGCAGTGGGACCTGATTCATCCCCGGGGAAGCGAGCCGTGGAATGCCCTGATCCAGGAGTTCCTGGAACTGGACTTCATCATCGACCCCACCATGACGATCTACTACGCCGGAACGAACGTCCAGGCTGCTCGCGAGGCGTGGTACCATGATACGTACACGCTGCCGTCCATGTGGGACTTCTTCACCCCAGATCGCCGCGCCCACGGTTCCTACTGGTTCGACTGGACCACCGAGGACGAGGTTGCATGGTCGCGCTTCTACCGGAGGTGGTGGGAGTTCCTGGAAGATTACAAGAACGCCGGTGGTCGGGTCACCACCGGGTCCGACTCCGGCTTCATCTACAAACTCTACGGGTTCGGGTATATCGAGGAACTCGAACTCCTCCAGCATGCGGGTTTCCACCCCCTGGAAGTGATCCGGGCGGCCACGCTCCACGGAGCCCAGGCCATTTTCGAGCCCAAGGGTCAGCCCATCGACTACGGGATCATACGTCCCGGTCTCCTTGCGGACCTGGTCATCGTCGAGGAGAATCCCCTGCAGAATCTCAAGGTCCTCTACGGGACCGGAGCCGTCCGGTTGAACGAGAGCAACGAGCCCGAGCGGGTCGGGGGGGTCAAGTACACCATCAAGGACGGAATCGTCTACGACGCCAAGCAGCTCTTGGAGGACGTGGCCGAGATGGTGCGGCAGCAGAAGATCGAGCGGGGCATGGACCCCAACGCCCCCGTCCGCCGGTATTGATCCCGGACCCAGGGGCCGACCGGAGGCCGGCAGAGGGCTTTTTCCGGTTCCTTGGGGCAGGAGGGGGATGGATATATTGCTTGCTTTCAGCGCTAATGGTGTGAATTCGCCATGAGCAAGTCCCCTGGAGAGGAGGGGCATGGGTAGCCCGAGGGCCACCCATGCCCCTCCTTCTTACGGGCCGAGCTGAGAACCCCGGTTGGACACCTCCGGAGCCCTCGCGCATCCACGGCCTGTAGGAGACATGAGGCCACCGAGGCCGATGCCCGCCTCCTGGCTGTCGGCCTGGCGGGTGCGGTGGATTGGATCCACTGCTTCGACATCATCCCCCTGGCGGGGATCCAGAGAAACACGGCCAGCGGCTCGAGTCCCCCTCCCCTATCTCGCTCCAGGGGGGCGATGGTTGCCCTTCGCGCAATGCGGCGGGCTCAGTGGCTGCGCACCGTCCAGAGCTCCTTCTGGGGCCCCGCCATCCAGTGGAACGTGCCCTCCGCCCCCACCCAGCCGTCCTCCTCCCTCCCCATGGTGAAGGTCTGGCCACCCCACTCGGGGATCTCCCCCGTCACCGAGAACTCCACCGACCAGAATTCCGTGGGGCGCACCGGCTCACGGGGGTGGTTGCCATACCGCTCAGGCCAGTCGTGGATGGCCCAGGCTCCGGCATCGTGGACCCAGCTTCCCTGGGCGTGGGAGTAGACGAGGTTCGTGATCCCTTCCTCCCGTCCCCGTGCCTCGGCCCGGGCCTTTACGTCCCGTCCCAGGACGCCCGGCTTCAACTCCTCGGCAACGATCTCCGCCATCCGCACGGACTGGGTGAAGAGGGCCTGAAGCCCCGCCGGAGGTTCGGTCTCTCCCGGGCGAAGGACGTAGGTCTGCTTCTGTTGATCCGTCCCGATCCCCATGAGCTTGATGCCAAAGTCAGTGTGGAGCATGTCTCCGGGCCGGATCACTTCGGCATGGTGCACGGAGAAGCTCCCCTGCACGCCCTGGCGCCGGATGGTGACGGAAGGGGCGAAGTTCAACTCCAACTGCTGCTTCTGCACCTGGTCGATAAGCCAGAACATCACGTCTTCGTTCGTGGTGACACCGGGGGTGATGACCTCATTGGAGAAGGCCCGCCGCAGGAGGTTCCATGTGATCCAGCTCGCCTCCAGGCTGATCTCCAACTCTGCCGGGGTCCGATGAGCGATGTAGTCGATGGCCAGGGGCTCGGCAGAGACGAACCTGGCCTCGTACGCCGGCCCCAGCGCCTCGACGAGGTAGGTATATCCCTCCAGCGAAAGGCCGTCCACCATTGTAATCGTCCGAGAACGGTTGATGGCGATGACCTGGGGATCCCGCTCATGGACATATCGTCGAAGGTGGGGCGCCAGCCCCTCCTCGCCATAGCCGTGCCCGTATGCCGGGGTATCGGGAAAGAAGGGAAGAACGTGTCCCCGGATATGGGTGCCCAGCGCGATGCGCTCCAGGGGCCGGCCGTCTCCGGGGTTGAAGAAGATGTAGGTGTTCCGGTGCCCTGAGGCGGTGTTGATGTAATCCCCGAAGAGCTGGATGAGGGGGTCGGGGTCATTCTCCCTGGTGTAGATGATCCACATGTCGACCCCGTGTTTCTCCATGAGAGGCTGGAGGGTGGTCTCCAGCTTCTCCAGCTTCACCGCCCACTCCCGCTCTGTTCGTTCCCGGGCCAGTTGGGCCTCGGCCGAGTCGGCAAAGGCCAGCCCTCCAGTCATTAGGAGCAGGTTCAGGCCGACCATCATGGCACTTCGAGTCCATGCCTCCATTCTGCCATCTCCTCACCGTCCAGAGTCACATGTATGGGAGCCGTGATCCGAGATCACCACTGGGATGACCGGTCCATGATCCACTCCCAGCCAGGCCGGTCCCCTCGTTCCATCCGCGGCATCCCGCTTGAAGGCTGTTGAATCATTAGAGGGCGCCACCGTTGAGAGCGCCAGGGGCCTCCATCGTAGACGAGGGTTTGCGGTGCCGAGGTCCAGCTGATGCAAACACCCAGGGTGCATGCCCCCCCAGCCAGGAGGGCGAAAGGTGGCTGTGACCCACATTTCTCTCTTGGAGTCCCTCGCCATTGTTGCGGCGTCAACTACTGCCTTCAGGCCTTTGCAAAGGAAACGCAAGAGCCCTTCGGGACTGCCCTGACACACTCTTTTCAGAAACTTTCCAGGTCATTCAAGGTAAGGGGTCGATACCGAACCTGACCATATCAGGATCGCCCGGAGTCTTGTCTGTCCTCGCCCCTTCGAGGGGGTTTTGGGGACGGGACGACGAGAACAGTCTATCCCCTCAACCCCTCGTGATGGAGGTCCCCGCCATGGCCCTTGCCCGCTCCCTTTTGCTTGCTGCAGCCGGAAGCAATACCCTGAACACCATGGCCACCCGGAGTCGGGTGGTACGCCGCGCCACCCGGGCCTTCATGCCCGGGGAGGCGGCGGAGGATGCGCTGGAGGCGGCGGCTGCATTGGCTGGGGACGGACGCGCGCTCCTCCTGACCCGTTTGGGAGAGGCCCTCGAAGAGCTGGACGAGGCCGATGCCGTTCGGGACCACTACCTGGGACTTCTGGACCAGGTGGCGGAGCGAGGGATGCCGGTCGAAATCAGTGTGAAGCCCACCCAGCTCGGGCTGGAGCGTTCAGAGTCCCGGTGTCTGGAGCACACCCTGGCCCTTGCCGCCCACGCCGAGGCCGTTGGTTCGGTCCTCTGGATCGACATGGAGGACTCGTCCTGGGTGGATCCCACCCTGGACCTCTACGAGACTGTGAAGGCGGCCCACCCGGAGACCGGGCTGGCGCTGCAGTCCTACCTCCGTCGAACCCCCGACGACCTGGAGCGCCTCGCCCCCCTGTCGCCGGTCATCCGACTGGTCAAAGGGGCCTACGCCGAACCGCCGGATGTGGCCTTCCCGGCGAAGGCCGAAACGGACCGGGCATACGAGGAGTTGGCGATACGGATGCTTGAGTTGGTGCGGGATGCGGCAGGGAAGGGGGGAGTGAGGGCGCCGCGGGCGGTGTTCGGTACCCATGACCTTCCCTTGGTGGAGCGCATCGAAGCTCGGGGCCGGGCCATGGGGCTCGGCCCGGAAGCCTGGGAGGTCCACATGCTCTATGGAATCCGCGCCGGCGAGCAGGCACGGCTACAGTCCCGGGGGATTCAGGTGGGGACCCTCATCAGCTACGGCGAGGCATGGTACCGATGGTACATGCGACGCTTGGCCGAGCGCCCCGCCAACGTCTGGTTCGTGGCAAAGTCCGTGTTCGGCTAGAAGGGTGATCGGAAAGGGGAGTGGGCCGCGCGCCGGGAGTCTGCGCGTGTTCAGCCGAGGAGCGACGACGGATCAACCGCGCATCCCCCCGGCGCCCAACATCATGAAGATCAGGATGATACGTATCTACGGGTTGGGGCGGCACGGCCCCGCTTCTGTCGTTGGAACGCCTTGACGTAGCCACGGCTATGCCTTCGGCGTCCCGCCTCGGAATCAGGGCCGTGGCGCTCC